>Ga0209673_1000624_pt1 | contig 53949 bp, 50 predicted proteins | sample AraplaCol_mMS_r2_2_FD_184274 | JGI IMG/M metagenome (GOLD analysis project Ga0209673, IMG submission 184274) | Arabidopsis root microbial communities from North Carolina, USA - plate scrape MF_Col_mMS_r2 (SPAdes) (version 3) | ecosystem: Host-associated > Plants > Roots > Endosphere | place... | reverse complement strand
TTTTTTTTTTTTTTTTTTTTTTTTTTTTGGCGGATCATCAGTTAATCCACTTGTACCGTAGCAATCCCTGGTGATTCGTCAGAATCTATCAGATTCCTCACCTCCAACGTCAATATTAAAGGAAAAGAACAACACAGATAGCTAACAGTCTCTCTGACCAGACATGTACTTCCCCCGCTTAGTCTTCAAAGAAGTGATGGTCAGCTCTTCTTTAAATCCGAGCACGCAGCAGGAGCACAAGTCTATACCAGGTCGGTCCCGAAACAAAAGCACATTGGGCTGTCGGGAATGCAAGGCAAAAAGGGTTAAATGTGATGAGACCTATCCGACGTGCAAGCGGTGCCAGCGTCAAGGTCTTCTCTGTTCATCAGTCCCGCCGCTAACAAAGTGGCAAGTCGAGACACCGTGGCTATCACTACAGCCCAAAACGCCTGTTAATCCAAGACTGCTACAGTATTGGCTGGAAAAAGTCAGTCAAGCGTCCGTTATAGATCCCGAGAATAATCCGTTCTCTTTCCCTATATTGGAACACGTTGCACAATCGCCTGCACTTCTCCATGCTATCCAGGCAATCAGTGCCAGCCATGAGCAGTACTTCCCGGCCAAGACTCCTACTCTGGTCCTTGAGGAACGTGGCAGAGCCATAGCTTGCCTTCGAAGAGAGATGAATCAGATCCAAGGCGCTCCTTACGCACACCTTTTCACCATTATGCTGCTGGCTCTGTCGCATATCACTGATTCTGACCCGAAGGATTACGGAAAACAGCATTTATATGGTGCACGCGCCTTGATCAACACAATGCTCCGAGACGTAACTAAGTCGACGACTTCTGACCCTGTGTTTTCACTCTGCCTGGGAATCTATCTTTACTGGGATATGTGCAGTTCATTCTTGGTAGATCCATGTGAACCACAGGGTATTAACTTATCTAAGATATCCCTCGCGGTACATAGGATGGGAGACTGGCACCATCCAATGTACGGGACATGTAGCCGACTGCTCTTTATAATAGCAAATGTCGGACGATATTGCCGACAAGTACATGATATGCCACAGAACCGCAACCTGATGCGAGAAGCCATGCTGGAGGCTCAGCTTAGTACCTGGGCGACAAGTCCGCCAAGTCCCGATCTGGGCCACTTATATGAAGCATTCCGCAACCACGGGCTTGTTTTCCTTTATCGATCTCGTGCACATGCACAGAAAGGTTGTCCTACGGATCCGGATGTAATTGAAGCACAAGAGTCTTTGATCTCACAGTACGCCGAAGAGACAGTCCGCCATCTGTTACTAATTCCAGAATCGTCGTATTCCCTTAATTTTCAATCTCTCCCTCTTCTCGCAGCCGGATCCGAATTGACCAAGTCGAATCACTTTATGCGTGACGAAGTACGTGGCAGGCTGCGAGCCATCTATTCTTTTAATCGCCTTCCCGGGAATTTGATGGCCCTTCAACTCGTTGAAGAACTCTGGGAAGCCCGAGACAGTGGTAACCCGTCCTTCTGGCTATCACGCACGCTGCAGAAGGATTGGCGATTGCTTCTAACATGAGGATTTAATGCACTAAATCTAGGCTATTAGCCCTTTGAATGTATTCTCTGCATTCTTCAAGAGATCATGAAAATATTCTCCCGAGCAAGGCTCACAGTACCAACGGGGTTAGAAGGCTGGGCGTGGAGCTTCAATGACATCTCCAATTATCCACCTCAGATCAATATCCGACAACCATGTACGAGGTTTTGCATGACCCCCACTCGTCAACCCTAGTAACGCGCCCAAACGGCTTGGAACAACATAGAAGTCGTACATCATAAGTATACGGCTGCATTACATTCCTATCCTTGCGAGGGCCAGGAAGAACCATGCATTAAGACGGAACGCTTGTGCAAATAGCGTGGTTGTACTTGATGTGTTGCTAAAGGATTTCTCATCAGAGTCGATGCAAGAAGGCTAATATAGATGGGTTCGGTTTGACTATCTGTCATTTCCAAAGGCATTGAATTCGGGCCAATTAGTTCACTTTTCTTTACCAAACGGCCGCAGAAAGCTTCTGCCATAGAATGTAAGGTAGCAAATATTCGGTATTACTTTTGATGAATTTTATTATTGCTAGGTAGCAATAATAAAATTACCGTATTTAACAACGTGACGGTCAGCGCGAACGCCTGTATAAGCGTCTCTTTTAGCTCTATCTTTCTTCATTACACTCCCTTGGACCAACTCAGGTACTCACTCTATATCTCTACCCAAAATCCAGTATTTCATCGGAGCAAGCATCAACTGTCAACTCATCCTACATAATCCCACGTGATTAATCTCGCCGGTGAGTCCGCGGAAGAATATTCTGTGGGCCATCATTTGACAAAAAAGTATTTTAGGGCTCCTGTATCGATTGGATTACTCTCTATATCAAGATACTATCTTCAACTCTGACAATTTTACCATTCTATGGGGCATCTATGCATCTTTATATATGTTGTTGAATTTTCTGTACTGAAAGGTCCTCCGATCTACTTGAATATATTTTTTTATTTGTGAACCAGGCTTCATTTATGATACCCGGGTAGTTCAAACCAATTCTAAGGTTATATCCAGCCCTGGATATAAGCGCTACCTGGAGGTAGCGCGAGAGTCGTCATGACTTTGCTGTTCAAATAGGAACGACCAGTACGATGCAACTGCATGATGTCTACGAGATCTGTTTCAGATTCATCATTACATGTCGATCACAGATGCAGCAACACAGATCATCAAAACATTCTACAATATGCAGAGGACTATTCTCCTGTAAGGATAAACCCAAGGTACACCGTACCCGATAATTGAAAAAAAAAATATGTACAAGACAAGCGGGATCAAAGTCCCAAAAACCAGCACGAATAGTGAGCATCGAAAGGAATTAGCAAAGTATCTCAGAAGAGATACAAGTAATATCAACCATGAAGATTGCATATTGACAGGATGGAATAGAAAGGGTTTGGATATGACGAGATAATGAATATGGAATACGGATATGGGATATAAAATAGATTCAGGACAGACAGATGTGGGGCAACGCTAAAGAATCGCTCGCGCACACAAAGAAAGACAAGATGCAAAGAATGCGAGGGATAATGCACAGACACGAACTTTTACAGTGACGCCAAGCCGGACGCCATGCAGGAAAAGAGCGTCCATAGGGAGTGAAGGACGGGTAGAGAATGAGGTGGGCGAGTTTAAGAACCGGCGAGAGAATGTTGGAGGGATCTAATCCAGAAGAACCCAAGGTATTGATGTGATTGACGCTTAACGGTCGGCATGAATATTCAACCAGCTCATGTCTGAATTGACATTATGGCCGTGACTGGGATGAGTCTCATCGATGCTTTCCGGTATTATCACACTCGAGCGTCGAGCCTGAGAATTCCGAGTACCCATGTCTGGGAAGTACCCTGATGATGGGTTCGGTAGATCTCGTGTGCTGGAGTTGTAGAAACTAGTGCTGTAGTTGCTGCTGGGTGGACGGCCTAGCCAGCTCTGCTTGTGGGCACCTGTCCATGCAGTGTCATGGGGATCATCTTCTGAGATGAGACTGATTGAATCTGCACTAGATATCCGCGCTGATTGAGCTTCGGGTATGCTAAGACTATGACCAATCGATGGTGGGTTCTCGGTAGTAGGACTGCCGCTGTAGACTTGGCCTAATGGTTTAGGCTGTTCTAGGGAGCCAAAATTCATCGGAGTGAGATTAGCCATTGGCCAAGCACTACCGCGGTAGTCGGATTTCGTGTACACCGAGCTTATCGTCGAGCGATCAGCGGGCATTCCGAGATCCTTCGCGTTCTCATTATCTTCGAAGTATTTGCCCCATCCTTCATCAGTTGTTCGGTCGCCGGGTCTGTTTGATGACGCTGCCGCTCCGCCAGCCACGATGGCCGCGGCTTCGGGCTCTTGCGAGTACATGCTTGAGGGAGCGAGGCCACTGGAGGGAATTGGTGACAATGGACTGCTTTCACGGGGCTTGGAGGACAGGCCGTATCCAGAATTAGGTGGTGGTGGTTTCAGAGATTTCTCCCCGGTAGCACAGCCGGACATGATTGCGAGGGAGTCATTGGACATGGCAGCAACAGGAACTGGGCTCTTTGCCATGGGGTAGGCACCACCAGCTAGGGGTGTGTCTATACCCTGGTCCTGGAAGCTCAATCGGTCTTTGCTATCATTGGGACGCTGGCCATTTTGTATTTGCTGTTGCTTCTTACGACGAAGAAGGAATAGCAAAAGAAGAAGGATAATGGCGACACCGCATACACTACCCAGGGTAGCACCAAGGATTGTTTTCAAATCAGCATGCGAAGAGCTTCCACCAGCAGCCGCTGCAGGAGTGGAGGAGGAAGCGCTTGTTGAGGTAGCCGAGGCAGAGGTGGATGATGTCGCTGTCTGGGTTGGTGTAGTTGAGGTTAATGAAGTCGTTGTGGTGTGGTGTTTCAGAGTATGTTGAGGTTTGCCATAGAACAATTCAGTGGCATTGGCCCAACTATTGGAGGTCTGATTGAAGATAGCCAGACTATTGTTGCCACTGCCACCAGCGATAACAGCCATTCCTTGTTGATGAGCGACAGAAAAATCGGTCCATTTATTCGATGGAGCGAATTCGTCACCATATTTGGGATAATCATCCGAGGCTCGCTTGTTCGAGACACCGAGCTCGGGAGCAGGGGATTGTGGCTCCTTATCATCATTCACCAAAGCATAGGTGTGCACAGGGTTGACAGAGCCATCCATATTGAAAGTCACCAGCACTTTGCCGCCGGAATTGTCGTCCATTACAACGGATTGCACGGAACCTGCCAGGATATCACCTGGCAAGGAGACGCCTGATGTTGTCCAGCCTGGTGAGTCACCATAGATCCAGACATCGAAGCTATCGCTCTGGCCGCCCATCATGGCGACATAAGTCGAGTTCCAGGTAACAAGAGTGGGATCATATGCTAGCGGAGCACCTTGGGGAACCAAGGAAGAGGTACCGTAAGGAGATTTGAGGGAAAGAGTCCAAGAGGAGCGAGTGGTGGTATCAGAACCATCTTGGGAACCAGCGTAGACGACAATGGAATCACTTGAGCTCAGATAACCAGCACCGTGGCCGGTTCGGTTGGTGATATCTGTTTTGCCTGAACCAAGGGTTTTCCAGGATTTGTCCTTAAACGAGAATCGCTGCAGTCCGGGGTAACTGTCATCGTGGTAGGTCCCGCCAACCACGTAGAGTGCTTTCTCGTCATCATTGCCGTCGACACCACCTATCACACAAACTCCGTCTGCCACCGGAGTTCCGGAGTCCAATTTTTTCCACTTCCCATCCTCTTTCAGAGGGATGTACTGGAAACCCTTTTCGGAGAAGACATAGAGGGTGTTGTCGTGGATGGCGGAGCAATGGCCCTTCAACTCAAAGATAGGTTCAGGGACTGTCATATTGTTCGCGAATGAAGGCGTGAGAGAAAGAAGAATAGAGTGATATGATACCAGACCAAATTGGGTAAATTTGCGGATAGCCAGCCGGTAGAAAGATCAGACCACAGGGTTGAGAGGACGGGTGACTGCCAGAGCACTATCTCATCTCGGCCGGGGAAAAGTTACCAGCGAGTTATCAGCATTCGGGGTGCAGTGACGAAAGAAGATGATGCGGTGGTCAATAGAAAAAAAATTTTTGGTCTTAGGAGACTCGGGGTGGGTTTCCTGACAACGGGGTATCAAGTCGAGTCCAGGGAAAGCGAGTCGGGAGAAATTGAAGGTATCTGAACAGCAGACGAGATTTCCAGCTCGAGGAGACCAAAAGAAGGATCTGACGCGTGTAAAATTGGGTGCAGAGAGAGTGAAGTGGAGCGAGCGAGTCTCGTGGAATGGGTCGAAAAGATCGGGGGAGGTTGGAAAAGGTAGGGAACGAAGGCGACAAGTCGCAGATAGAAAGCTGGGAGAATTAGCAAGGTCAGAGAAAGACAAGAGAGAATCAGAGGAGAGACTACCGAAAGACGAGTGCACAGCACAGGAAGAACAAGGGCGTGGGGAGAGGAGAAGGTGAAGGGGAAAGGAGTGAGACATCATCAACCCCCTAAAAACCGGGCTTACCCCTTTTGGTCACACATAGTAGTACCATGCCATAATCAGTACAGTCAGTATATTATCATTATATTATTTACAGAATATACAGTTCATAGTATATAATACGATATTGATAAATATAATAATTTGATAATGTCAGATATTCATAATATTTGTAGTATAAGTAGTTTGTTTACTCTTCTACTCCACTCTATGAACTTGCAGACACCCCTTCATAGTACTGTATACATCGTACATAAGACATCCACATAGATTATACACAGGATAATACAATATCATCATCTGCACTTCTCCCTACTTTAGAGTAAGGGGTTCTCACCAAAGAACAACATAATAAGAAAATAACAAAAATAATCCACCCCTCAACCACTCTTTTATGGCTTGATTTCCCCTGATGAACGAACCATGGTTGGATGTGGCTCGTGCGCATTACATCAGAGAAGTATACAAGGTGAGTATAGAAGGAGGGAATAGAAGTATGAAGTATAAAGTATTTAATATTCTATATAATATCTAAATTTAAAATTATATGAAGATAGAAGAGAGTATTATGTAAATAAATATAGATGAAATATCTACTTGTAATATTGTTGACTGCAGTAGACGAGGTTAGACGTCGCACCATCGCTAGGAACCTCGCCCCATCCCCACTTGAGATTCTACTAGGTTACTACTACTGTACATAGTACAGTATGTACCTACACCATGCAGGTACTACGTATAGCATGGACAGAACAAACCAGGAACACCAGGAACACCAGGAACAGAACACCAAAACACCAATCATTTTCAAATTCAACTCATCTCGCACTGTCCCCTCAAACTTTGAAAGATCCGACCCTTTCGTCCCGCCAATCCCATTCACTCTCGCCATAGGTTCATTCTTCTGCCATTTCCACTTGGCCCTAATCCTGACTGGATTACTCGGAAGCTCTGCCTTGGCGGTGTTGCCGATCTAGTGGAGATACAATTCACAATACAACAATTTACTGGCTAATGGGAGTTCGAGAATGCGTTCGAATGCAGTCGGGTAGTTCGGGGCTTTACTTTTCTTGCCACGTTCCATGTGTGATGAGATTATATAATACATACAGCATACTGTACATACTACATATTATTAGAATCAATGTAGGATATAGTTGATCCTTGACAGGGTCTCGGTGTACATTTTTAATTATCATAAACTGCCAAATTATACAGCTCAAACACCATCTCCAACTCCATTTCCTCATCCCTGCGTCTGTGACTGCTGCTTCCACGCGTGCGCCTTTTGAAGCAATTTCGACAGATTCGCCGCTGACTTGTCGTCCGCTGGGAACACATAGTCCATATACTCCTCGTACCGGTCGTCCTCCAACTTGCGACGCTTCTTGACACGCCGGGGCATCTGTTTCTCGATCTTGTCGATATCCTCTGGTGATCCGTGCGTGTTCTCGAATGACCGCCAGGCATTGAGAAGCTCCACTCGCTAAAAAAAAATTAGTTTTGTTAGTATCGACGTTTCATCAACCCTTATTAATCTGAGACATACCTCTTCCTTGAGTTCCTTGTCCTTGAACACCTTGTGTGCCCGTTCGAACACCGCCCGTGCTCGTTGCTTGGCTTCCTCGCTGACTGGTCGCTCTTCTTCTTCCTCCTCCTCTTCCTCGTCCCCTTCGGGAATATTGATCTCGAATCGGGCGTAGTTGATCCAGACCTTGACGTGATCGGTCTTTGAAAGAAGACGTTCGTACAATGCGCGCACGCGGTCATATTCACCTTCTTCCTCTTCAAAGTCAATATAGGACTTCCAGACCAGTTCTGGCATGTCGAGGGTCGGTTGGTCAATTCCCAATTCATAGAGAGCCCGGGCCCGATCTAGGTCGTCAAGTCCACGCTCGAGCTCTGCATACTGAATCCATGACTGGCTGTTAGATGGATTCCATTCCAGTTGCTTTTCGTGCAATGTCCGGCATCGCACGAACTCAAATAGCTGCCGCTCCAGGTTGATATAGCCGCGGAACAGCTTATCCTTAGGACACAGGCCGATCGCCTGGCCCAATGTCTTCCGCGCTGCACCGAGCTCCATCTGTCGAATCTCAAAGTGCGCTTTCATGAGCCATACCTTGGCAAAAGTGAACTTCTTATGCGGAATAAGCTTGATGCACTCTTGATAGATTTGCCGAGCCCGTTCCGCGTCCTTGGCCTCCATTTCTTCCCAGACAGCATAGAAGATCCATAGATAGATGTATCTGCGCCAGTGTCGCTTTTCTTGTGAGGGGGGGATTTGGGCAATCGCTCGCTCGTAGATGTCTCGAACTCGTTCGGGGTCACCGGCGGTTTCTTCTAAGCGCGCAAAGTCGAACCAAATGTCGTAATTTCTTTGATTCTCCTTCAATTGCTCTTCGTATTGTACGCGGCGTTTCGATAAGATGACATCCTCGACACCCTCCCGATCTCCAAATTGCTTCTCAAATGTCGTATAGGCCTTGTGCAAGACCATTGACTTGGATCGGGGCAATCGATCAAGTGCATATTTGTAAATCGCGCGGGCGCGCTCGTACTCCTTCAACTTCGCCTCGAATTTGGCATAGGCTACGAAGAGCTTCTCGTCCATGAAGTCCTCTCCTAGTGTCTCGATAGCCACACCATATACCTCGCGAACTAGGTCACTTGTTCCAAACTCCTCCTCAAAACGAGCCCACTTGATCCAATTCCGAGGTTCAGGGTGTACGATGGTAAACCGTTGGAAAACCTGACGAGCTCGATCAAACTCCCCGTATCGCTTCTCCAACTTGATATACGCAGCCCATGCGCCCTCCTCTGGCTCCCAGGACATCCACCGCTCGAATACTTGGCGAGTACCGGGAATATTGCCGAGCGTCTCCTCCATGTAGACATATTTGTACCAGAGCTTATCGACGCGGGGCAGAATGGTGACGGCGCGATCGAGCAGGTTGCGAGCATGGTTAATATTCCGCGTCTTCATCTCCGCCTCGATATATCGAATCCATAAAATGACAGAGGTTGAATCAACGTCCAGCGCACGTTCAAAGATGGATCGCGCGCGACGAAACTCCTTCTGTTCCAATTCCCAGGCCGCATAGCGCATCCAATTGTTCATGTTAATGCGATTTCGGCGCACATAGTCCTCGAAGTCCTTGCGCTTTCGTCCCTGGTATTCGTGTAGCTCTTCGAGATCAGCGAAGCGCTGAGTCGGCGCCTGAAGGCCGGGTTCCTGACGGTCGACAGCCTCTCGCAGCAGTTGCTCTGCGGAGATCTGGACAGGCGCCGCGGCCTTGTTCTTGACCCGCGGGGGTCCACGAGATGCCTCCATGGTTGTGGTTGTTAAAGAAATGAGGTTCGTTAGGTCGAGTTCACAGTCGTCAGGCGAATCTTGATTTTTTTTGGGTCACCAGCTTTTACAAGTGACCTTGGGTAATGTTCGAGATGGCGAAAGGTGGAGACCAAAATCGAAGATGAAAATACACCCTCCCAGCTGGTCAATCTCTCTCTCTTAAAGAACCACCAGTGGTAGAGTGATGTTCCTCTGCGAGTCTTCGCTGCTTCGAAGGAAATCCGCCTGCGCTTTTGGTTTTTCTCGCCGCCCCGAATAGCTCTGGATGACTAAGCTGAATTCACGAACAATCCGACTTCACTTTGCACTTTCAACAGTCAACGTCGATAGATCTTCAGTGGCACTGGCAGGGGATACTACAGGCTTGCTATTCTACGCAAGTTCAGCTTTCGTTTAGCTGAACCTCACATCTGCCCAATATGTCGGCCGCAGAAGATCTTCTGCGCGACTTTGAAGACGATGAAGACTTCCAGGACCAGGAAGGTGAAGGAATCGAGGGAATCGAACAGGAAGAAGATCAGGAACAACAGCCAGAAACTGGCGCTCCCAAGTCTACCAACGAATTCGACCTTTCTATCGAGACCGCAGATGAGCTTACGCGCCTTCACAAAGTCCTACGCGATCACTATTCGGTCCGTTTCCCTGAACTTGAAACCCTCGTCACTAGCTCGATTAAATACGCCAAAACGGTGGCCATCCTCCAAAATGGGCCTTTCGACGATATCAAAGCACTCTCCGATTCGACAGACAACATGGTCGGCGAGTCTCTCAGATCTGTTCTCAACGGACCCTCTCTCATGACGGTGGCGCTGGAAGGAACAACAACTGGTGGCCGCCCAATGACCGACTCTGAATTGAAGATTGTGCTGGATACTTGCGAGAGGATCATCAAGCTCGATCGTGAACGGACTGCTCTGACAGAAAGTATCCGGTCAAAAGTGAATTCTATTGCGCCGAATTTGGCTACTTTAATCGGATCTCACACCGCTGCGCAATTTCTGAACCAGTCTGGTGGATTACTTGAGCTGGCCAAGATTCCAGCATGCAATTTGGGTGCCCAAGGTTCAAGGCGCCAGGATGGATTAGGATTCGCTACAAACCATGGCGTTCGGGCAAAGGGCTTCTTATACGATTCACCTCTTATCCAAGAGGTTCCCAACGACCTACAGAAACAAGCCATTCGCATCGTCGCAGCGAAGATGATACTTGCTGTTCGCGCCGACGTTTCAAACTACGCCAAGGATGGTTCACTGGGCGAGGACCTAAAAGAACAATGCTTTAAGCGCCTAGAGAAATTGACTGAGCCTCCACCCAACTCTGGTGTTAAGGCCTTGCCTGCTCCTGATGACAAGCCCTCACGGAAACGTGGTGGCCGACGTGCTCGCAAGGCTAAGGAAGCCGTTGCTATGACCGAATTGCGCAAGGCCCAGAACCGCGTGACATTCGGCAAGGAGGAATCAGAGGTTGGATACGGCACGGGTGAAGGTACCGTGGGTCTCGGCATGTTGGGCCAACAGAGTGACGGTCGTATACGAGCCACGCAGATCGACCAACGCACCCGTGCGAAACTCAGTAAGAACAACAAGGGCTGGGGCGGAGCCACCCCGGCCAGCGGTACGGCCTCGTCGTTGCGCACATTCGGTCAAGGTATTGGTGGCACAGCCAGTGTGCTCCAGTCCAAGGGCCTGCGCACATCGGGAGTTGGCTCGATGTCCGCCACTGCCGGTACAGCCAGTACAATCGCTTTCACTCCCGTACAGGGCTTGGAGCTGGTCGATCCCAAGGTTCAGGCTGAGCTCAATCGCAAGCGTAAGGCTGAAGAGGATCGTTGGTTCAAGAATGGAACATTCACACAGGTTGGCGGTGGACAGAGCAGCACTAATCCACAAGGGAAAGATAGTGATGGTTTCAAAGTGCCGGCAATTCCAGCCCGCAAGAAGGTGGACACCGGTGCAGGGAAGATGGGCCCGCCACCCAAGCCGCAAGGCTCATCCTAGTAGGCTGTCGCATGCGATTGCCAATTCTCGAAACAAGACAAGACAAGCACAAAAAAGCCCTCATACAACAACACTCATTTCATGCGGGTCTCTGAGCATTCCAAGGCGTTGGGATACGATCAGGTGGGAAGGTCGGGACCGTTTTGCGCTATACGTGATACCATATTATTTTTTTTCATTCTTATGTGCTGTACATTACATTGACTCGGTGTGACCGAGAAGCCAATCACACGTCCTCAAAATCAAACATCTGACTAGATCTGCACTGTCAATCCTTTACCCCGATGTAGCATCGACTATCAAACCTCCCCGCCATTTTCCTAATTGAATTAGGGTTTACACTCAACACGTGGAGAACCACGTCAACGTCAACTAACTCTACTTCACATAATGTAAGACAAATTAGTACAATCGGGCTTTGCTTGTCTTCCGAATATCATTTAAGTAATGGTTTGGAGAAATTTCTGCTTCGAATTGAAAGATTGCGGGTCTCTTCGTGCGCAACTTTAAAATTGACCCATACTTTTGCGGATTGCGGCAGTGGGAATGGCGTGCTTGAGGCGTCTCCTTTGCTAAGACCATTCGCAATCTCTTGGAATGTGGTACAAATCCTTTGGTAGCGGTCAAAAAATTAGGTGCTTTTGTTCTTACTTCATAAGAGCCTCCGATCTGCTGAATATTTTCTTTTTCTCCCTTCTATACATTTAACCTCTTCTCAACACCTCACCACAAATATACACCACCCAAGCCCTTCAATTGAACGACTATCTGCGATCATACAAGTTTATATTTGCTTTTATATCATCTACGGCACGAGAATCAACCAAATAGAGATTGGAACCAATTGGACATTTATTCACTACATTCAAAATTGCATCGTCGCAGCGAGAAATCCCTCGGAAAAGAAGAATTTGCCGTGGCAAATTTAATTTCCATACTTCGGGTCTTCCAGTCAAAGTATGGCACCGGGTATAGCCACTTCGGCACCAGGAACAGCCGGCAAAATCGGCCCGAAGGCACAAAAGAGTATCGTCAAGAATCTCAAACCACATTACGAAGTGACCTCGGATTTTGATGAGCTCAAGTTCCAAGCTGCAGCATCTCGTCAAATCCAATCGCATCATGAAGGGTCTTCCATTTCAGCATCAGAGAACACGTCAAATACAGATACGCGGTTGATTTCCTCGCCATATAATGATGTTCCTCATCTCTTAGATTTGGAAACTCTCGACACACAGAGTCGGATTCTTGCATTGGCATTGGCATCTTTTAGATCTGTCCGCGAGGACTATGCTACGGCACCTTATATTGAAAACTTTAATTGGGATGAGGTCTTTGATCTTGTGAAATCTTTTTCAGAGGCCGAGGGACATAGATGGACGTCGCAGACTTTCTATGTTGTAGCCTTTCGCTCCATACTTCTTCCGGGTGTGGATAATGATCATCTCCATGCACTTGATGCATATTCACACCAGGAGGCTGTTGCCAGTGGGGGTTTGCTGAAATATTGGTTTGGAACCAAAGATGAGAAGAGGCAGAATTTAGCAACTTGTGAGTATCCATTCTTGAGATCCGATAACATAAGCTGGGTTCTTTATTCTTGTTTGTGACCTTGCTAATATTTGAACAGGCATTTGGCGTAGTCGCGAAGATGCTCGACTTGGAGGTCGAGGACCCTGGCACGCAAAGGCAAGAGCGGCTGCAAGGGAATTATATGAAAACATCACTTTCACCACGATGAAATTGGTTATCGAAGACGATGTGGCTTCTTGGTCCATTGGAGATTGGCAGGGTGCTTGAGGAATACTACAGGGATTGTAGCGAAAAGAGACCATGAGCGTTGGTTTTGATATCATCCAAGAGCAATTACCGGTGTTGATTTATATTTCATTAGCCTTATACTCCATTTCCTAGCAATTGAACATGCAAACTTGTGTTCAATACTACTATTCAGTGGCCATGCCAATCCCGTTCTTAATCAGGTGGCTCTCAACAGCCTTACGTATGCACGGATCTCAATAATGAATGGTCTTGGGATGCCGGACGCAGATCTGCTGTTTATCGTAGTCAGTGATCCATGATCAACAATTCTACTAAAGTATACTAACATCTCTAGTAGCCACTTAGACATCAATGAAGTATAGATTCGGGACCAATGATGTCCAATCGTCACTATCAACTTGCTGTTTATGTTGATCGATCGAAACTTTTCAAGGTATGAATTTGTCCATAGGGGCAAATTACCGCTAGCTTCAAGAGAGATTCGAAGGATTTACTAGCCGACTTTCTTGTATTAGCGAGCATAATACCGGCATTCAGCGTATTTTTATCAAGTCTACTACCTATCAAGTAGTGAGTGCTTGTGAAGTTGCCAAACTACTCTTTACTTTCCCCTATTGCTTCTCTGTGCTTATTCTAACAACTAACTCTCATTGTTATAGAGGCCGGAAAATTAATTCAGCTCGCTCAACATCCTTATCCCTTCAATTTGGCATTCAGAATCGACGAATGTCTATATCAAATCAGCTACCGAGCTGGTACTAATAAAACTACTAGTTTTACTAATTAGTTCTATGACTTCAGTCAATGCAGCGTAATTTCAGTATCTGGATATCTCGACAGCAAAAGTTATCATAGCGGTAAGTCCCATAGAAGTGGAATATAAGGAGCCTGGCAGATATTTGTGTCTTTTTACAAGTCACACTATATCCATAGATTTCCATGATAAACACTAAAGGCAACATCGGCAATTAAGTCCTTTTCTCGAGGGGGGATAATGTTTGATTCTTGGACGGAACCCGCGGGCCCCTAAAGGCTTCTAGACACTCAAGTAGCGCAAAATATTAGCACCTCACGCTCCTAGATTCAGTCCACAATTCGCTTAAGTCTTACCATACGGTGGAGATGCCCGCTCTTTATCAATCTACTGTGGGGATGGAATGGAGCCGGACAAGCAAATCCGTTAGGCAGCCATCCAAAGCGGCATAAACCGAAGTACGACATGCTTTCCGAGGTCAATTTGCTATTCACAATTTCTTGTCTTGCTGGGTCGTAAAAATCGTCGGCTACTGCCTCAGTACCAGGGTGGTTCTGAAATCCTTGTGGCTTGCAGAATTTTCAGGGTTTACGCACTATACATCTCCCTTTTTCTTATTTGTTTACTCACCTCTTTGAACAAAAGTGTTTTTTGGCTGATCATGATGCTCCATCAGATCAGATAGTGCCAGGGTCCGGTGGCGTCCACTCAACTGACATCGGGCTGATTCTTGCCCTAATAGGAACTCTTCTCCACCATCAAACATCGAAGCCACCAAGGACTTTTTGAAAAGTTGGCCGCGTGAAGCGATTTTCTTGTCGAATAGAAGAAAGTGTACTTGAAAGAGAAATGAAATGTAACATTGTAACTTTCTCTTCCGTAATGTAATCAGATCCTTGTAATCGTATGCTCGTAGCAGAATTCAACGTTCTCCTCATGAGAACCTTGAAGTGGCCGGTGTATGTTACCTCTTAACCGTCAAGATCTAATCTGATCATTGTATCCCAATCCGAAAAATTCAATTTCACGTTCTTGAATCTTATCTCCGTCCGAATTTCACCCCTTACTTGTCAGCCTCATACAAGCATTCACGCCATCATCTCGCCAAGCCCGAAATCGGCTTTTGGGGTCCAGGGAATACAGGGACAAGCAGTTGCCACAATTCGGCTTTTATGGCCTTTTACATGGCAAGTCTCGAAATTGGTCGATTGGAAGACTTTGATAGTGGAGCAAAGCACCAAGGGTGTGTGGATCAGTGGTCTAATGTATTATGGCGAATGCCTAGAGTGGAAACAAGATGTATCTTAGACCTACGTGCGATCGTGAGACATGGGACCGACTATGATGTTCCTTGAGAACTCATGTTGTGTTAGTATACACCAAAAGCTTGTCCCAAATCTACGAAAGATGTCTATACTACAGTATTCTATCATCTTGGTGAGAAGTTTGGAAACACTCATCGGCTTGGGATCAGCTAAATCGAGACGACAGTTCATGTTTCACAACCGTTGACCCCAGCCAGTACCCGCTTGCAACCTGGGCAATTTTCTTTTCTACTGGACAGTTGAGTGGAGAAGTACATATTACTTGTAGGGAGAAAAGCTTTCTCGGATCGTGGGTAATGGATGTGCCCAGTGGGCCCATGCTGAGAGATTGATAAACTACGACTCTGCCCTTCAAATTCCAGCTTTCAACCTTTTTTTCTACACCAAGGCCACTTTCACAGCAGAGAGATATTTCCGTCGCTTACGATGGCCCAAGGAAAGGATTCACCTACCCCCAAGGTTGCCGAGCATCCTCCTCCAGACCTCGAAACTCCTAATCCATACTCCGAGGATCCAGTCGAGAATGAGGATCAGCAAGATGGTGTTCGGGTCGCTGAGGCAGTTACTTCCTCTTGGTCCAAGAAATCATTGATAATCACATATATCTCGTGAGTGCTATTCAATCAATGCTCATTTTGGAATCTCACTAAGATGATGATGATGATGATGATGATGCAGTATGTGGTTGATCTATTTCGTCAACGGGTTGAACAACAACTTCACTACAAACCTTGGACCTTACATTACCAGTGGCTTTGAGGGTCACTCATTGCTGTCCGTAATCAGCGTTATTACTAGTGTCATGGGCGCTTCATGCTTACTGCCAATTGCGAAAGTGCTCAACCTCTGGGACCGCACTTTGGGTGTGTGCATTATGATCGGTATCGCTATCATGGGTCTCATCATGATGGCAGCCTGTAACAATATCGCGACATATTGTGCTGCACAGGTGAGTAAATCATCACTCCTGCTATTCTAGCATACAGTCCATTTCTGATATATATCATTTTATCTCAAAGTCTTTCTATACCGTTGGCCTCACTGGTGTTATTTTCTGCGTCGATGTGATGACCTCCGATACATCCTCGCTCCGAAATCGAGGAATCGCATTTGCCCTCACTTCGTCTCCCTATATCATTACAGCATTCTCCGGTCCTGCAATGTCAAACCAGTTTCATGAGAGCAACTGGCGATGGGCCTATGGATCTATCTGCATCATTCTTCCAGTGGCAGCCTTACCCTTGATTATTACTTGGGAACGTGCCAAAAGAAAAGCGGATAAACTAGGAAAATTACAGTACAAGCCCCGAAGTACTCGGAACTGGTACCAGAGCGTTTGGTTCTATATAGTGGAGTTTGATGGTGAGTATATTGCTTGGGAATACAATTGCAATCGTACGGTTTCTAACACGGTCTCTCTCTTTCACAGTTGTCGGGATTTTCCTCATGATCGGGGGTTTGATTCTCTTCCTTACTGCCTTCAATATCGCAGGCAACACCGAAGGTCAGTGGAGGTCAGCTAAGATTATTGCTATGATCGTTGTGGGCTTTTGCACTCTTCTCGCCTTCGTGGCATACGAGCGATGGGGTGCCCCCAAGCCATTCATCCCGTACCACCTCATTCAAGACCGGACAATCATTGGTGCTGGTCTTCTGGATATCACATATCAAATTTCTTACTATTGCTGGTCATCTTACTACACATCATTCTTGCAGGTTGTGTACAACACTAGCGTGACACAAGCCGGTTATATCAGCTCCATTTTCGACCTAATGGATCCAATCTGGCTTATTGGATGTGGTTATCTCATTCGATTAACTGGTCGATACAAGTGGATTCTATGGTGCGCAGTTCCGCTATATCTTCTCGCTAGTGGATTGATGATCTACTTCCGCATGCCTGGATTTAGTGTTGGCTACATGTGCATGTGCCAAATATTCTTAGCTGTCGGCGGAGGAACCATGATTCTTATCGAACAAGTATCCGTTCTGTCCGTCTCTAAGCATGAGGATTACGCAGCCATGCTGGCGTTGCTAAGCACATTTGGAAACATTGGTGGTGCTGTTGGCAGTAGTGTTTCTGGAGCTGTCTGGACCAATACTCTCCCCATCAAATTGCGAGAGTTACTACCGGCTGAAACTAAAGACCAGTGGCAGTCTATTTATGAGGATTTGGAGACACAACTAAGCTATCCTATCGGGGATCCAACTCGCATTGCCATCCAAAATGCCTATGCTCTTACGCAGCGCAACATGATGATTGCCGGTACAGCAATTATGGGACTTTCACTTGGCTGGGTTTGGATGATGAGAAACATCAAGCTTCAGGATAATAAGGGTCTCTCGCAGGTTCTTTTCTGAAATGCGCTAGTCTTTAGGCGGTGGGGATTCTATGTGTATGCTTCTTGCAGTACAGGTGGTAGTGTACTGGTGTAATCACAATCCGAAGTATTCTGGAATTGCAAAATCATAAATTGAATTGATTGACAAATATTAATATGTATGAGTTGAGAGACAAATAGCAGCCCTAATTACTTCGAAGAATGTAAACCTCTCAGATCAAATCAGCTCTTCCTTCTCCCTATCGTGGGCACATCTTATCGTTTCTTCCAGGAACCCAGTTTCAGAGACTCAAATTAATTTCCTTTCAAGACTTTTTTCAGGCTCTTCTTTGCTGGTTTGAATAAGAACTTAGTCTCAGCCCTGAGAGATTTTTTGTCCTCTTTCGACCATTCTTCGTTCTGCTTCGCAAGTCGAACTTCCTTGAGTTGACCCTCAAGCGAAGCTACGAGATTTTCGACAGTGCATTTTGTGCACTTATTTTCATCGATCAAGTCATTCAGTGCAGTTGATAGGATTTTCACTGTCTCTTTCCCTCGCACTGAATGCAATGCGCGGTCAATGAGTGGAGTGCTAGACCCGTGAGTCGCACAAGATATTTTCGAGAGGGTACTGATTTTTTGGAATGATTAATCAAATAATTCGAGCGATTAAGATTGAGCTTACTGCTCTTCTTAGAATGTACTTACTTTGCTTGGCATTGCTTCTCTACCTTTAGGTCTTCGATGCTACGATAGGTATCAATAGAGACGCAAGAGTCGGTCTTGGAAGAGGTGATGTTGATTTGAGTCATATCGTCGGTTCTGGTGATAACGAGGCTCTTCAAGCAGCTTATAAAAATGAATTTGGACTTTTCAAATTTTCTTTCGCTGGTATTGTTGGATGAATGAAGGATGGAGTGGAAATGAAATTCAGCTTTGGGGAATTCGGGCTTATTTATTGTAAAAGATAGCTGGCTATGATATATTTGGGCATTTCTAAGCCTTTCGCTTTCAAGGATGCCTGCCAGTATACGATGCTAGGTGGCAGCATTGGGATGGTCGTATAGTAGCCCAAAGGAGTAATCATGTTATGTCCGAGGCTTACTGCATGGAGTAATTCGGGCGCGAGCGAGCATATCCGATCGGAGGAGAGCCTGACGGATCGGCCTCGTTTTGCATTCGGCCTCGGAATATTCGCTGGTCCTTTCACCACTTGAGATATTTTGGTAGGTGCCTTCTGTCTAATACCATATTTAGTAGGTATTTGTTTATACAGCAAACAGCAAACAGCAAACCACTCGGATAGATATTGTGTATATGTTCTACCTATCCGATAATCAAGTTGTACGAATATGCTTATATTTCAAATTTGGCCTTGAATTGTTCTTGGATATGGCTTTATAATACACCCTCGGAGGCTCGCAAGCGTAATTCTACTTATTTGCAAGTTCGCTTGCGATGCATCACTGTTATGAGTACGGGAGGCCCATCGAGCTGTCCCCGTCTATCAGGAACTGTCAGCGGATCACATCGCCGAATCTACCTAGTATCTACACTTTAGTATGTGCGTGATGGAATTTATCATTTATAATGATTAATAGTACTCATGCAGATACACCGACGTCCATAAATGATGAAACACGGCCGGGGCAGCTAACCTTGACCGACATTCAATAAGCCTTGTAGTCTCCAAATATAAAAGCCAGTCTGATCCCAACTATAGAGCCCTTTGAGCTTTTCATTCCAAATTACCTAGTTTACTCCAAGCCCGCCCACCCTTGCAGCTTTTGCTCAATATCCATATCATGGATGATATCCATCCCTGGATCAACACTGTGAACTTGAAGTACATACCACACTAGGGATTTGTGACTAGTATTCACCAGCTGTACACAGTATATGTCCACCATGAACGTCACTGATTTTCACGAACAAGCTGTCTTCTAATCTACAACCCACGTGGAACATGGAAAATTACCAACCTCGTCATCTGTCCTATGCTCCTCGCCAAGACTAAATGTTGTTCAGATTCAAAGTGGAAATATTCCCCGCTGTGGAGGTTGGTCTGCTCCACCATCTCCCAAACCCACTAAAATCCCCGGCTTTTTGCGGAAATTTTTACTTATTTTATTGTTTGTCTCCATCAACTCGAACACCAACCAGCCATGAATCTTGACACACGACTCATAAGACCCATGAATGATGCCAATCACTGAGATCTGCGGGGCAAGGGTGACTTTATACTAATTTTGGTTGGATGATTCTTCATATTGCTTACTACTATACTACAAGTAATTTTTACCCCGCTGATATGGGGAACATGATGGCATCGTGAATATAAAAATCGAGTGAATTTCTCGGAATCTGTTCATCTCGTTCAGTTCTCTTTTTCCTTGTAATTTACTACAATACGTCCCAATATGGTGGCTATCCTTGCAGAAAACCTCGCCGTCAACGATGGCCCCTTGAACGCAGAGAACGCCGCCTTGCTTCGCCCTTCCGATCCTTCCCTCCCACTTGAAGAGCTTCGCAAACGTTATGAAGAAGACGGATACCTATTCCTGAAGCAGATTCTCCCCCGAGATGATGTTCTCGAGGCACGCAATGCCTACTTTTCTTCTCTTGAGTCTACGGGTGTCCTCAAGCCCAACACTAAGCCGGTGGATGGCATTTTCGACCCGGCCAAGAGCCATCTAGACTACCCCGGTATTGGAGCAGGACACATCGGTGGCAATGGACGTCCAGGCGGAGAAAAAGCGGCGCGATTTGTCGATTTGGCGCTTGATGCTCACTATCAAGAGTGGTATGCGGAGAAATTCTGCAATCACCCGGCGCTGTACGACTTTGTAGCTAAATTGTCGGACTGGGGTAAGAATACTCTGAGTCTGCGTCGCACTTTATTGAGAAATAACCTTCCCGGCTCAAAACCTATCGGTGTTCACTATGATCAAATCTTTCTTCGATACGGTGATCCAACCAGTGTGACTGCCTGGGTACCGATGGGTGATATCAAGCTTAACGGTGGTGGTCTGATATATTTGGAGAATGGGGACCAAGTAGGAATTAATCTGGAAGAAGCATTCTTCAAGAAAGCCAAAGAAGCCGGTCTGAGTGATGAAGAGGCCAAATCAGCCTTCAATTCTAATATGATGGCGACTGGTCTATTGTCTGAATTCCCTGTTGAGTTTGCCCGTGAGAATGGACGCCGTTGGCTTGTTTCGGCATATGAGGCAGGCGATGTTGTTTTGCACAAGCCACATATGGTATGTTACTTGAATCGTGCCTTATCCTTCAATGCTAACTCGACGTGATAGATCCACGCTTCTACTATCAATCATGATCCCGATAATGTGATTCGGCTAGCGACTGACTTGCGCTTCTGTGATTCCTCGAAGCCATATGATAAGGTAATTCCCTTTTGTTTTCAACCTTTCTTGCTCAATTTAGAGAGCTGACAGGCATTACAGAGATGGATGAACCATTACACTTTCAATGACGGTGTGTAGAGGATGATGCTTAAATTAGGGAACAATCAAATAATCCCTGTGTATCTTACTCATGAATCGATCAGATCTCTCTTCCAATACAGAGAAAATTCTGGAGTCATTGTTGTAAATATGAATTCGTTGCTAGAAAACACTTCGAAATTTTCGCAACTGTCGGTGTTTCGAAGGGCCCCTTGAAGTAACAACGATATCACCCCCCTTGAGCCATAACTATGATGAAACCTTGACTATTTTGGTTTTGCTAGAAGTGTCATTATGATACTTTCGAGGGGTATTTTATTCTTTGGAAGGCGTTTGGAATGTTATTGTGTTGACATTCCAAAACTACCTTATTGTGCACAGACATCCCTAGATCCAGGGTGCTTCTTTCAAAAAGTCAATGGATAGGGTGTTTTTGCCAGTATGAAAGATTCCAGAAGAATAATATACTGAAAAGAAAAACAAAGAGGGTTTCTTATGGTTGAATTCAATGAGAGGTTCAATGTAGATTCCAGAATTCTGTGGTTAGGGCAAGTATGTAAGATTCGGGATCTGACGCGCTGGAATACATTCCACACCTGGCCAAGACCACAACAATCTCTTTCTCCAAGGTGCAGGGCTCTGAATGTGAGAATATATGAATCATCTGTGGAGCCCAGTCGCCCTCGCGTATCGTCAAGTCTTTCTTGCTGCTGTTTCTTTTCTTCTTGGCTAATCTTTCAGTCACGAATTTCAATTCAACGAGTCCCCGAAGTCAACGAAAGCTTTGCACATCAAAATGCCCTCATTATTCCCCAGTATATCTTACAAGTCCATGATCCTCATGGGTCTTTGTACTGTCGCATCTGTTTATGCCCATCCCATTCGCGACACCCCCAGTAGCACTGAGAAGGGCACTCTAGCAGCCCGCGATCCGGTACGTTATTCATAAAAGCGCAATTATAAGGAACGGAGTCTGACATTGTGCTTCAGAGACTGATTCCCGACACCGAACACTATCTTGCCGACGTTCTTGATAGCCTTGGTGTCGGTGTTCCCGAGCCAGACACTGCTTCTCAAGCTACCTATACGCCCACTCCTACTATCAAAGCCGAGCAAGAACATGCAGTGAAAATCGAAGCCACTCCAACTTCTACTGGAGGAAGTGTTAAATTTACTACAGTTATCCACGATGGAAATGACCGGCCAATCAAAAATATCCAAATTGGAAGCGGCTGGGATGGCAAGAAAGAATTGCGCGCCTCGGATTTACCTGTGATCTTTGATGCTGTGTACAAGGAGATGGAGTCTCGGTTCCAAAATGTGCTTGACAGCTCTGATGAGATTGGTCTTGGGCTGTGAAATGATAAGACCTACATTGAAAGTGGATCTTGAATGTATAATTAGGGTTTCTGAAAGAGAGGAGTTGGGAGTTTATGGTGCTTTACTGCTAAGCATACATTTGATTGTCGTTATTTACTTGCTCTATGTGTATGATATAACAAGTTTTCAGATTATTTTGTTACTCTACTGTATTCGTTATTTCCACCGTTATCCATCCATGTCTATAAAGAGTATTGAGGCAAACTGGCCAACCAACGACGATATCCCGTCCAGTTGATATCCACTCTTAACTCCGGATCGGCATTGCGCACAGTTTCGTCACTTTCATCATTTAACCCCGTACGGAGTAATGCGTTCGGAGGCCGAGCATGCAGGTCCATTCTGGATACTCGTTTCTGTCGATTAGGTTTATAGGCTAAAGCTCATAGGCTAACCAATTCAGAGATCTAACATCATCGCCCGTTAGACGTCCACAATACGGGCTTCCGGATTTTATAGCAGCGCGGAATCCGTGAGTGGGGTTTTCTTGAATTAGTTAACATTGTCAGTGGTTATATAAAGACTCGGATAGCTTTCGTATCTGAATTTATCAACTCAAAAAATTCTTCCTTGCAACTATCCATTTTACTGTATTCAACTTATACGCCACACAATGCCTACTCTCGTTGGACAAGAGGTCGGCCCTACGGGCTATGGCACCATGAGTACGAAGAAATCCCTTTCATCATATAGAGAGATATTGGAAAAGTAACCAACTAATTTTTAATAGGGATGACATGGGTTGCGGAACCTCCTCGTCAAGAGGCCTGCTTCGAAACCCTAAACAAGACCCTGGAGCTGGGTGCCAATTTCTGGAACGGTGGCGAGCTCTACGGAACTCCTGATTATAACTCTTTGCATTTGTTGAATAAATATTTCACCCAACACCCTGAGAATGCTCAGAAGGTTGTTCTGAGCATCAAGGGTGGTCTGAAGGTTGGCCAATTGGTAGCGGACGGATCCGAGGAGAATATCCGTCGCAGTGTGGACAATTGTCTTCGTCTACTTGATGGAAAGAAGAAGATTGATATCTTCGAGTGTGCACGACAAGATCCAAAGTTCCCTGTGGAGCACACCGTGGGGGTATTGGCACAATACGTGAAGGAGGGCAAGATTGGAGGCATTGGGCTTAGTGAGGTTGATGCTGAGACAATCCGCCGAGCGTAAGTGGTTGTTGCAACTACATATTCATTGAGATATTTGAAGCTAACTATATATCTTGTCATTTTCAGACACAAGGTGCACCCAATTGCGGCAGTCGAGGTCGAGATGTCGCTGTGGTCTACTGATATCTTGGAGAACGGCATTGCTCAGACTTGCGCCGAGTTGAACATCCCCGTCATCGCCTACTCTCCACTAGGCCGTGGCGTCATGACTGGTGCGGTGACCTCGCTGGCTGACATTCCCGAGGGTGATATCCGCCGACACATGTCTCGCTTCCAGGAAGAGAACTTCCAGCAAAATCTCAAGTTAATCAACGAAGTTAAGAGCCTGGCTGAACGAAAGGGTGTTGCCCCGTCTCAAATTGCCTTGGGCTGGATCCGTAGCTTGAGCAACAAGCCGGGCATGCCCACAATCATCCCTATTCCCGGCGGTACGACCGTTGACAAAGTTGTTCAGAATATGGTTGGAGTGAAGCTGCTTTCCGACGAGGAATTGGCAGAAATCGACACTCTTCTTAAGGAGCACACTGTTGCAGGACCCCGCTACTAATGGAATCTTAAGGGAATACCAATGGACCTAGAATAGAATACTATGCTCATAAGTTAGCATTGGAACTTGAACAGAAATAGCAATCAATAGAATGGAATGATTGATAATGACCAAGTCAGATCAAGTGTAGAAGAGTCAACACGCAATCTCACAGCACCGGCGAACCCGAAAGTTCAGGCGCGGAGATTGTCTGAATTGCAGAATTCTTCGAAGGGATCATCTTGTGGAGGAAATAGAGGATAGTAGCAATTGATATAGACATACCATGAGTCAGTTTAACTACTCATTGAATTGATTGAGTAAGTGATTGAGCAAAGAGAAGAGGAGAAGGAGAAGAAAAAGAAAAGAAACGAACAAAAGCAAAAGAAAAGCACTGATGTCACGTGCACAGCTCCCTTGAACTCGCGGGCTTCCACGCTTCAACTGAACGACACTCTCCTTCAACTTGAAACCCGCTAAGAACATCACGACAAAGAAAGTACAAGCTTGAGTATCTCCTCTTCTTTTGCACCTTCGCCATCAACCCTCCATCATGGTCTCGCGCGAAGGTACTCCTTTGTCCTCCGCCTCCATCGGCACCGCAGAGGAGTCGGATCACGAGTCTATCAAACATGAAAGTCGCGCCCAGTCTCCATCAGCCTCCAATCTACCACCCTCCAAACGCCGTCGCACAGGTGTAGCATCTTGGGATAGACATACCCCGTTATCCTCGGCGCACGATGAGACACTTCCCCCTCCCTCGCCTACTGCTTCTATTTCCTCCGATACCGACGGCGATATCCCTAATTCGCCCAGTTTTGCCGGCGTTCTCGGTAATAGTCAAGATGATGATTATACTGGCCAGAGCAATGATCAAGTTACCGTATGTCGGTGGGATGGTTGCTCTGCTGGCGACTTGAAGAATATGGATGGGTTGGTGCAGCACTTGCACTTTGAGCACATCGGGAGCCGACAGAAGCGATACTCGTGCGAGTGGACAGATTGTAGCCGCAAAGGGCAAACGCACGCCAGCGCATATGCACTTCGTGCTCACATGAGGAGCCATACTCGAGAGAAGCCCTTTTACTGTACTCTACCTGGTACGTCTGCTCCTTCCAAGACTCCAAGCTTCTCCCATCCTTCGACTTCACGCGAAGCCGAGCAAACACTAACAATGCCAATTAGAATGTGACCGTAACTTCACCCGCTCCGATGCCCTAACGAAACACATGCGCTCCGTTCACGAAGCCGATACCGTTCGCCCCTCTGACGCCAAAGCCGCTGGCGGCCCTGGTAGCGTGGCCGGTACACCTGCCTCCAACAAGTTCCAACGAATCCGTCTTAAACTCACACAACCCAAAGAACCGGGCAGTGAAGCAGATCAACCACAACAAGAAACTGTCATCTCTAGTGCACCGGTGCCGGAGGCTGATTCGGAGGACACAACGATGCCCGAGTTCGGCCCCGAGCTTGAATTTGATGACCATGAGCTTGCCATGCACCCACACGATCTATACCGCGTACTACGGAGGCAAATTCATTGGGCCGAGAAAGAGTCTGCGCAATTACGCGCGGAATGGGAAGAATTGCGTCCAAAGCGTGAACAATCCTGGCTCGAAAAAGAAGCTATCTTTGAAGATCTCATTCACGGCGAGCTACGGCTTTTCAGTACCTTTGTCGGGGCACCTGGGGCCAATGGAGTTGCACCTCCTCCTGGTACCTTATCTTCCAGCTTGGAGAAGTTACAGCATCAACAACAACAATTTAAACATCAACAGGACCAATTGCAGGTTAAGGCTGGGGACGCGGCTGAGGTCGAGACAGCTGATGCTTCGGAGGCAGTGGCTGCAGCTTAAATCCGAGGTATGGATGTGATATCAGTTCTGATTCTTTACTTTATTCTTATTTCCTATTTCTGTTCTTTTCTTTCTGAGAGCTTTATTGTCATTTCAGCCTCCCATCCTGTCTACAGAGGACTTTTCTATCTTATTTGGTGGTGTATTTGGTGTTCCATGGGAACTGGATTTATTTTTGTTCATGGGATTGAATGAACAATTGTACGAATAGCTTTTTTTTTGTCTCATTCTCTTAGATCTGGCTTATGATCATATTTTATCTTTGGAATTCATAGGCAATGTCATTGTCAATATTAATGATACTTCAAATACTGATCAAAATACAATGCAATAAGAGTGTAGTATAGTCATAATTGGAAGATTTGAGGATCAAGCTAATAGACAAAGTCTCAAGCCAGATCGATTCCATTCGTTCTAAAAGAGAAGAGAAAACAGGTGCATCACGATAGTCGCTCCCGACCAGCTGAATGATCTTGTGCAGATACAGAAAAATCAATCGACGCCGTGGTAGCCACTCCATAGGGTACATGTACTGATCCAGAAAAAAAGAGAAAGATACGAAAAAAAAAGAAACAAGAAATGAAGTTGAGGCCGTAGCCAACTGGCGCTGCTCATGACCGAGCCAGTATTGTAAGATGCCAAAAAAGTGAACACAGAGACGAAAAGATATGAATTAGACAGGGGCAGATCCAGCTTGCCCAAAGGCGTTTAGTAGGACATCCAAACCAAATGCGATGTGTAGGGATTTGAAGCTCGATCTGCCATTCTTCTCCAAATAAGAGCGAATGGGAAAAGGAAGAAACAAGACAACAGTCAAAAAGAGGAAATAATGATGATGAAACTCCAAAAATAAAAAGCACCCAGGCACGCCATGCAAATATCTGACATTCGAAATCATGTTGTAACTCAAAAATCGGAGTCTCCTTTCTGCGTGAGGTGTAGTATTTTTCTTTTCGGGGTTTCGAGGATACGGATATCATGTCGACGCCTTTCGCAATGCGAGATTTAGTTTGTTGGATCCTTATGTACTTCTTTGAATGTCTTTCAATGAAAGGAGATTCATTGGGTTCCCATCTCGAAGGCCTTCGGGTAAAGGTATAGGAGATTGGAGGAGGACGTTCAGGAGCTAGATCTGGAGGCCGGGAAGGAAAAGTTGAAGAGGATCGAGGATCATGAGAGACAAAGAGGGAGAGAAAGAAAGTGTCCAATCGAGGATGGTCAATATGTATATCGTAAGCCCATAAGAACCGTAAGTCAGTTGAAGTCCGAGTAGCGACACGTCGATCCAGGAGTCTAAGTTCCATTCGAGGCTTGCGAAGGCTTGCTCGCAGCCTTAACCTTCTCAAACATCAGTTGAAGTTTGGCGCCGCTGACTTCCTTGTTCGGCCAATAGTTGACAGCGACATAATCCCATAATCGTCTCTCCAAGGATGGCATAGGCTCACCACCACCCAGGGTACTGTGAATGAACTCGCCAATTTTCTCGATGGTGCTTCGAAGCTTGACTGCTCGATCTGCCTTGTTGGGGTAGTTCTTGGATGTGATCGTGGCAACTTGCTTAAGATTGTCCCGAATAGGTCTGAAGAATTTGGAATCTTGGTCTTCTTCTCTACTGGAGCCACCATTCTCATGGCTCTTCCGACGACGTTCGTCATGTGTTGCATCCGAGAGACGATGGCGGGAACTCTTGAAATCATGTCCAGACCGTGGTCGGTCGTGGCCAGGTGTATTACGGCGATCTTCTCGTCGGTCATCCCGGCCGTGCGTGTGTGACCTTTGGCGCGATCGGTCAACCTCGCGCTGGCCCTTGCGAACAGATGGAGCTGGCGATGCGGAGACACTACCACTACCAACCCGCGCGTTGCGCTTGTTGTTACGATGGTGGTTATCCACAGCTCGTCGAGCGTTCGCATTACTTCCATGGGTGTGCTTGTTCCTCAAAACAGACAAGAGGTACTCAGCACGTCGAACCAGATGCACGGCGCCAGGTGATTTCGTTGATTTTTCTTCCCCTTGAGCTCGCTGAGTCTTCCTCTCAACACGATGCTCCTCAAGGAAGAACTTGTCGCCAAGACCCAACTCTGCATCATCCCGAATTTGAGTCCAAGCACCAAACCCGTGTCGACCGATGCCAACCAAAAGCATGCCATCTTCTCGTGCACCCCAGGCACAGCTATAGTCCGCAGGTTTTGTGGCTTCTGGGAGACGGAAAGTCTTGAAATCTGGCAAAGCAGTGGTGACCTTGCGCACAAGACGCATGTCAGGTGGCCGATCTACGATTGTCCACGCATTGAGACGTTTGACACCGTGGTGATCGAACAACACGGCCTTTTGTTCCTTCTTCGTGATATTTTTACCAGATTGTTTGAGCGCATCAATCTGCTGCATGTTCTCATGAACCAAAGAAGCGGCCTTGTCGGTAATTTCGCGGAGAGCAGCCCTAACAGTTTCTCTATCTCGGCTTTCTAAGCGAGCATCCTCGAGAATGAGATCTTCACAATCAGCCATATCGCCGAAACGGAGGAAAGCTCGTGAGAGAGAACGGTATTCTTTCTCGCCCAGGGCACGCTTCGGATCCAGCGAAGTCTCGTCTTCCGCATCGTCCATAGCGACCTGTGCTCTAGCTTGGCGTTTCGCCTTGCGTTCTTCTCGAGAAGATGAAGTTTCCGTCGGCGCAAGGCGCTTGCGCGGCCGGTTCTGCTCGATAACGTCGGCGAGATACTTCTCATCCGCCTTGCGCTTCTCTTCCTCCTTGATTTCTTCCAGCTGCTCCTTGGGAATGATTTCATCCCAGCTCAAATCGTCAACTTTGATGTCAACGAAATCAAATGCCTTCAGGAATTCTTCACCACCATCCGCCTGTATCTGCTCGGTTTCCTCGGTCTGATGCAACTCAGCATTGGCAAGAACCGAGTCAATATCAAGCTGTTCAAGCTTCTTTTGGTTATCAGTCTGCTCGAACATCTTCTGGCCACGGCGCTTGAGAATCCGTGAGATGTCATCCGTTGAATTGGGTTCGTTGACAACACGAGCCATTTTGTTCTGCATCTCTGAAGCTTCCTTGTCGGTAACACCACGTTGAATGGTAATAAACTCAAGAAGAAGCTTGTTCCGGGCTCGCTCGATGACTTCTTCCTCAATTGTGTCCTTAGAAACAAGGCGATAGACGCTGACAGGCCTTGTCTGTCCAATACGATGAGCTCGTGCCATGGCCTGCAAATCCGCCTGCGGGTTCCAATCAGAGTCAAACAATACAACTGTGTCGGCTGTCATCAAGTTGATACCCAGACCACCAGCTCGTGTGGAGAGGAGGAAAGCAAAGTCTGTACTCTCTGGGGCATTATAATGCTCAATGGCCAATCGCCGAGAGGAAGAAGGGATAGTTCCATCCAAACGCTGGTACTTATAACCGCGGTACTCCATATACTCGCTCAAAATGTTGAGCATGCCAACCATTTGACAGAAAATGAGGACCCGATGGCCATCTTCTTTGAGCTTGCGAAGAAGCTGATCAAGCAACATCATCTTGCCGCTACTGGTGATCATGGCACGGAGAATATCTTCTCGACGGCTAGCGCCCTCCAGAATTTTCGCTTCGGCTGTAGGAAACATGAATGGATGATTACTCGCCTTCTTCAGTTCCATCATGATGTTCAATAGCGATTGTTTCATGCCCCTGGCACCATCGTTGAGGGCGGCGTAATTCTTCGTCAAGATGTTCTTATAGTATTCAAGTTGTACATCGGACAGCTCGACACGAATGATCTTTTCAGTTTTAGGAGGAAGATCAGACTCGACCTTGGACTTGGTACGACGTAGCATGAATGGCTGAATAGCATCTGTCAACTCGGCAAGCTTTTGGGAGGCAAGATCTGAATTAAGATCCATGTCCACATCAACATGAATTTGACCAGGATTCAGGAAATCCATCAAGGACGACAGTTCCGCAAGATTGTTCTGAATAGGGGTACCAGTAATGAGGAGACGAGCTTGGCATTTCCACTCGACAAGCTTCATGTATAATTGCGAATCCCGATTCTTCAAACGGTGGGCCTCGTCAATAGCCATGAACTGCCACTTGAACTGGCCTAGGAAAGGGGAGTCATTCATGGCATACTCATATGTTGTCAATAGTACATGGAACTTCGGTCGTTTGGGGGTCCCATCAACCATCAATTCGTAATCACGTAGGACCTGGCGCGCCCTTTCGCTGCCGTTGTACACAACATAATTGAGATCAGGGGTCCAGTTGTCGAAAGTTTCGGCCCAGGCAGGCATTGTAGACAGAGGGACGATGACGATGAAGGGTCCTTGCTGACGCCTGCAGTGACGAAGCCAATTAATGAATGAGACTGTCTGGACAGTCTTACCAAGACCCATTTCATCTGCCAACACAACATTGCGATCTTTAACCCAGTTGAAAGCCAAGAAATTGAGGCCCTTGATCTGGAAATCTTTCAGTTCACCATTCTGTAGGAAAGCGGGTGTACTATGGATAGGCTCAAATGATTTGCGAGAGGCTGGGTTCGTTTCATTTTTGTCGGAGACAGGCACACGAGCGGAGCGATCCAAGAAGCGATCAATCTCGTGCTGGGCAATATCACTGATCAGGTCCTCTGGCTCCCAGGTGCATGAATCGTAGAAGAGACGTTTCCATTTGACAAGATACTCCGTGCCTTCTTCGCCTTCCTGCACACCAATGACTCGCTCAACGTGTTTATAGTCTTCAATTGCCTCCACATCTCGTTCACGGTCAAGGTTCCACTTTTCACGGTCTTCGGGGGCGGCATCGGGATCGTGCTGAAGGCGAAGCTCTTCATTTAGCACTTTACGGACATAATTGTCTACGCGACGCGTGCTCCTATAGTTAGGAATAGCCTCGTTAGGTTCCCACGTAGAATGGTAATGTGACTTGTCCTGCCACTTGATGTAGAATTCGAAATCCTGGCGGTCGACGTCAGGATTTTTCGGATCAATGCCTTCCTTGAGCCGATGATCAAGGACAACATCTACGGCAGGGCGAGTGTCTTCGACGTAATTCTGAGCCCAGTAGTTGGCAGTCATATCCTCTGGATCATCCTCGAATATAGACTCGTCCCCATCATCCTCATTATAATTGGAGACCTTGGCAGCATTACGCGTTGAGAAGCGGACCTCACTGAGAGATGGCTCCATGCCCGCCGCTTCCTTTAGGCGACGTCGCCTGGCTTTGCTTGTTTTCCCGCCATATTCGTCACTGTCAGATTCGGAAAAGGATGATACAGTAGCCGACCGCGAGGTTTTTGAGGGTTGGTGGGATGGTTCTTTGCGCCGGCGCTTCTGGCGAGACGCAACCGCATCGGAGTCTGAATCTGATGACTCGACTATATGGCGCGTCGGCCGGGCACGACCACTTCGTCGTAATCCATAAAGATCTGGATTCTGTCGCATATACTCGGTTTCGTCCGCCGGTGATGACCTGCGCTTCCCACCGCGATCAGGATGCGGTGATGAAGAATTTTCACCACTAAAAGCATTCAGCTCATCGCCGCTCTGGCCCATCACAACATCCTCATCTTCGCCATCTGATGCCTGAGACTCTTCATCGTAGGAATCATCGGCGGCAGCATCAGGTTCGGGAGAAGACTCGAACATGGGATGGGATTCGTCTGGCTCTGGGGAACTTTGTTCGCTTTTGGCCGTCACGTCGAGTTCAGCTGGGCCATTATCATCAGACACGGGGTGACTGTAGCCATTCGGCATTGAGGAGGAGGAAGGAGGTTCTAGGCCCGATGGGATCACCATGCTGGAGGCTATAGTTCGATGGGCAGTTAGCATTGTAGCTCAATTCTGCATGACCGGGGGATGAGCGGTATAGGGAAGGATAAATCAAGTCTCCGCGACACAGATGAGACAGAAATGAGGTTCCAAAACGGGAGATATGGTCCCAATATCATGCTCGATAGAAGAGGATGGATTTTGATGACGGGTGGGATGAACGCGGGCACGAGTCGCGAGAGATTCAGCAGGGAAGCGCCAATGATTAGTAGCCCAGGATGATAGCGAGCAACGAGAATATGTAGCTCGATCATCAAACAGCTCAAATTCTCACGATATACTGGAATCTCGAGGCGTGGTATGGTGGGTCGAGGAACGCGGAGAAGTACCCGGGTAAAATGGGCTCGGTCGAATCGCCAGGGTTGGAAGACAAAATCAAAAAGACTTACACTCCATAGCGTGGTGACCCCGGCAAAGGGTAGATTAGGGTATCAATGTGTAAAATGAATGGTGGGCGGAGGGAAAGGTGGGATGAGATGGACGGAGGACGTGTGGAAAGAGACGAGTGAGGGAAGACTTGGAGGTGAGTTTGGGGGAGAATGTCAGGTCTGCTGGACTTCATGGCCTTTTTTCTCAGGCATAGACATAGATCCCGCGGTTCCTCTTTCGGACTAGCGTTTTCGCTTGTCCTCACGTGTTTCTGCGCAGTCACGTGTAATTATCCTTCGGACTATCTATTATTCCATTATTCCGTTGATAGCTAACAGGTCACGTTACCTTGTCTCCATCAGCCAATCAAAATCAATCAAATATAATGCAGCCATCCAAGGCGGTCGCTGGCCATTACTGCCTGAGGCCGCCAGCCCACAATCCAAGAAAGAAAGTCCTTTTCTGCCCCCCTCGTCCTTTCAGTGGCTGATTCTCTCTGAACGCATTGTTTCGCCTTCCAACACCTCCTCCAGTCTGTAAAGAGTCTGCGTACTGGTGCTTCTTTGCACCTCCTCTTCCTCCCTCTTTTTCTTGGTCGCGGCTCTATACACCAGACTTTGTACACAAAATTTTTATATTGCAGATTCTTGTTGCCCGCCTCTTTTACTACTGGAACGTGTTTTCGCGACACCTAACCCGCCACCATGTCTGACAAGCTTACCCGGTATGTTCTCCACGAGGAAAACCGGAGGTTATGATTGCGTGTTGCTAACAGAGTATTTTCTCTTTATAGTATTGCCATTGTCAATTCTGACAAGGTTCGTATCGAATACCCCGCCAAGCGTCATATGTTCGCCCAATATATGCCCTGTTCAAGTCTAGCTCACACAAATTTCTCGGTCTATAGTGCAAACCGAAGGTACGCAATCATCATAACTGAAAGATAGTAAATCTTTACTGATTGGTTTAGAAATGTCGTCAAGAGTGCAAAAAGTCCTGCCCCGTCGTCCGAACCGGTAAACTCTGCATCGAAGTCGACAACACCTCCAAGATCGCTTTCATTTCCGAACGTCTGTGTATCGGTTGTGGTATCTGTCCGAAGAAGTGCCCATTCGGCGCTATCAACATTATTAACTTGCCTACCAACCTCGAGACCCAAGTCACCCACCGTTATTCGGCCAACAGCTTCAAGCTTCACCGACTTCCCATGCCCCGTCCCGGACAGGTTCTCGGTCTTGTTGGAACAAACGGTATCGGAAAGAGTACTGCTCTGAAGATTCTCAGTGGAAAACTCAAGCCCAACTTGGGCCGCTACGACAACCCTCCCGACTGGGAAGAGATTCTGAAGTACTTCCGTGGTTCCGAGCTGCAGAGTAAGCGCTCCGAAGTGAATGCTGGTATTTTCGTATGCTAATACACAATGGATAGACTACTTCACCAAGGTTCTTGAGGATGACCTGAAGGCTGTCGTCAAGCCTCAGTATGTCGACCAGATCCCCCGCGCTGTCAAGGGTCCTGTCAAGCAGGTGAAAGAACTCATTAAGGCCCGCAACCAATTGGATAACCTGGATGAGATCATGAAGGTCCTTGGTAAGGAACCACCTCCCATTGCAGACGTCTTTTATGTCAGCATTATACTCATACGATTCTATAGAGCTGGGTCCTGTTGCTGACCGTGAGATTGAGCACCTGTCTGGTGGTGAATTGCAGCGTTTCGCTATCGGTTTGGTCTGTGTGCAGAAGGCTGATGTGTAAGTCGGGCACTTTCCTAATCTGCTCCAGTTATCTTTAACTAATACGTTTTGCAGATACATGTTTGACGAGCCTTCTTCCTATCTCGATGTCAAGCAGCGTCTGGCTGCTGCCCGTACTATTCGTAGTCTGCTTCGCCCTGACGACTACGTTATCGTTGTTGAGCACGATTTGTCTGTTCTGGACTATCTTTCCGACTTCATTTGTGTGCTTTACGGTCGTCCCGCTGTCTATGGTGTCGTGACTCTGCCCTCCTCCGTTCGTGAAGGTATCAACATTTTCTTGGATGGTCACATCCCCACCGAGAACTTGCGTTTCCGTGACGAGTCCCTCACTTTCCGACTGACCGAGGCTGGCGATGATTTCATTGCCGACAAGGGTCGCGCTTTTGCTTACCCCGCCATGGAGAAGACCCAGGGCAACTTCCACCTCAGCATTGAGCCTGGTCGCTTCACTGATTCCGAGATTCTCGTTATGATGGGTGAGAACGGTACTGGAAAGACCACTTTCTGTAAGATGCTGGCTGGTGCTCTGCAGCCCGACGGTAACGCCAAGGTTCCCAAGATGAACATTAGCATGAAGCCTCAGAAGATCACACCCAAGTTCCAGGGTACTGTCCGCCAGCTCTTCTTCAAGCGTATCAAGTCCGCTTTCCTGTCTCCTCAGTTCCAGACCGATGTCTACAAGCCCCTCAAGATCGACGATTTCATTGACCAGGAGGTTCAGAACCTGTCTGGTGGTGAATTGCAGCGTGTCGCCATCGTCCTGGCTCTGGGTATGCCCGCTGACCTGTACCTGATTGACGAGCCTAGTGCGTACCTGGACTCCGAGCAGCGTATCATTGCTGCCCGTGTCATCAAGCGTTTCATTATGCACACCAAGAAGACCGCTTTCATTGTTGAGCACGATTTCATCATGGCCACCTACTTGGCTGATCGTGTCATTGTCTTCGACGGCCAGCCTTCCGTTGATGCTCGTGCCAAGTCCCCCGAGTCTCTGGTTACAGGCTGCAACCGCTTCCTGGAGAGCCTGGACGTGACTTTCCGTCGTGACCCCAACAGCTACCGTCCCCGTATCAACAAGTACAACAGTCAAATGGATCAGGAGCAGAAGTTGGCTGGTAACTACTACTTCTTGGAGGAAGAGAACTGAAGAGGGCATTGTAAATGAGTATCAGCGCCGTCGTCATGGCCATCATGGCCGTGACTCTAAGCGGCAGCACAAGCGGCGCCACCGGCGCCGTGGCAACCGAGGGACTGGGTGGTTAATGGCGTTCCCTGGAGTTTTTCGACCCTCAGCGGTTCAGAGCAGTGGCCTCCCTTACCACGGTGGCTATTCTCCCAGCAAAGGGGGTGGTCTTGTGGAGGATGAGGAGGACGGTGACGACGAAGGGGATTATGATGTTGATTCCATCTACGGTGTCAATGAAGATTTTGGCTAGAAGCCTGTGACCTGATTCACTCGCCTCCAGATCACCAATCTCTTTGCACCGGTGAAAACTTATGGATCGCTTCATCCTATTTCTCTCGTCGTCATGCACTCAGTCATCCTTCCATACCTGCTGCCCTAGGTTCCCCTAGGCGCTTGGTGATGAGAACAATCGTTATTGGATTTCTCATCCAAGGTTCCCCTTTTGCTTTCTTAATGAGCATATGGTTGGGGATTTCCACTAGGCATCATTTCCCATTGGAGTTATTTTCTTTGTTTCTTTTTTCTGTTTACCGGGTATGGTTTGGATGATCAAAAGCTTTCCCATGATTTCATGATTGGCATAGAGATGAAGCTTGTCTTCGGACCAGCTGGAGATATGGCCTGGAGGATGGTCATTGTTAAATAGTTATTGTCTTTTACTATGTATCGGATCAATATCTTCTAGGTGATTTTCAAAATGATACGATTCTTGTTTTTTAATTTCTCCGTGGATATTGCAAACGTATTTCCTAACGCAATAGAGCCTGATACTATTATACAGGAAAGTAGCAACAAGATTAAGGCACGCAGGTCATGGACGAGGATGGACCGCCTCGAAGCTTCAGGTTCTCTTATGTACAATGTAGTACTAGATCAATTAGCTAGATCTAAGATAAAGCTACTACTACCTAGTAGGTAATAATTCGCTTGGGTGTAGTAAAATAGAATCAGCTGGTATACTATCATTCAGCCAGGAAGGCAATCATTTCAATAAAATATTGAGAGGGAAATAGTATAATACATCTTCTTTAATCCTCCTCAATCTCACCCTCTTCACTCCCAGAATGAACAGCCTTCTCATTCTTGATATCCTCCTCAGGAATGGCAGATTGCTCTCGTCGTTCCCGTCGACTCTTGCTTCGATCTCTCTCCCGACTATCACGACGATAACGCTTCGCAGAACGACTAGCAACACTCTCTGAATCACTTTCCCGTCTACGTCTGCGGTCTGCACTGCCTGTACTACGGCTATCACCACCATAGTCAAGCTCATCGCGTCCACCACGAGGGTCGCCACGAGTGCGGTAAAGACGCTCACGCTCGTCTTCGCGACGATCACCATCTCGACCGGGACGTCGGTCATAGTCACGATCGCGCTCACGATCACGATAGCGATCACGATCCTCACGGCGATCACGAGATGGGGAGAATCCGCTAACCTTGCGGTAAGAGCGCTCTCGGTCTGCTTGGGCCTTGCGACGTTCTGCTTCGTAAACATCCATTTCGGGGGTACGGCTTACGCGACTACCACCTCGTCGCTCGCCACGACCGCTGCGGTACTCGCGGTCACCTCGGTCGTGATCTCGGCGACCTCGATCTCGATCACGCGCCTCGCGGTCTCGATCATTGTCTTCGTCCTTCTCCTTCAGACGGCGGATAACCTTTTCGAAGGCGGCTTCTCGAAGTTCATCTGTTTCAAGAGCCTTGTATTCTTCATACTTCTCAAGGCGGGGCTTGACCTCGTCCCAAGTATCGGAAACACGTACGGGAGGCTCGAGGTGCTTGATGCGTGAGCGCAAAGCATCGACGGCCCGACGCTGATGGCGATCTGCCGCATGTTTCTCTTCTTCATTGCGACGCACGGCCTTCTCCTGAATGCGCTGGAAGATGAGCTGCAGAATATCCGGGTCGATTTTGGAGGTGCGCCGGTCAGCAGTCATCATGGAACTGAATTCATCGTACGGAGTACTCGGGGTAACCTCGAAGCGTTTGTCCTGCAAGAAATCATTAGCTCGGTGTAAAAATAAAATTGACGTTGAATAAAACTTACATCAAGGACATCAAGGACATCGTTGCGAGGACCGCGGAGAGAGCGCTCCTCTTCCTCGAGCATATCCCAGAAGAGATCGAGAGGAGTAGATCCAGGCTGACCAAGAATAGCTTGATAACGGGGATCGTCCTGGAAAAGAGGCCGGATGTTCATCCACTTGCTACCGGCCTTAATCTTGCCCTGAGATCGAAGTTCCTTCAGAAGTTCCAGGAACTGGTCTCGGTTGCGACGTTCTTTTCGGGCACGAACTGCTTTCTGCTGTTGGCGGGCATCATTGAACTCTCGCTCCAGGGTCTTGATGTGGCCTTCAAAAGCGTTCAGAATGTCAAACTTGCTTAAAGTCTTGAACTTCTCATCACCCTGGACTTTTTCATTGGACTCGATGACCGCTTGGGCCTCAGACCAGCGGGTATAGGGTTCAAGGTTCAAAGAGCCAAGGATACCAGCCAGCTCGCTCATAGCCTGTTTACGGGTTGCGGCTTCTTGCTCCATGTGAGCCTTCTGGAGTTCGATAACATAGTCCTCGAAGAGCTGGCGTCTCTCGTTCTCATCATTGGTGGCCCGGAAAGTAGTCTCGCCTTCGATAATCGGACGAATTGTCTTCCAACGACTGTAATGCTTGATTTCAGGATGCCGTTTCAGCATGGTGTTGAAATCTGCGCGGAGCTTAGCGAATCTTTCTTTCGCCCGGTCCTTTTCCTGCAAGCGAACCTCGACCGCGTACTTCTCAAAGGCCGCCTTGCGGTCACGGGGATCTTTGAGCGAACGATATTGCGGGTCCTTGATGGTCTCACGCATGGTCTGCTCCCATGTCCAATCCGGCAGCACATTGTGTCGCTTCAACATCTTCATAAAAGCACCCTCGGCCTCCTCAATCGATCCATAGTCAGGCTCGGATTGGGTCACTAACACCGGCGCGGCCGCCATTCCGTTTGCCTCATATCCACCGTATCCACGGCGGTCATTATATCCCCGGTCATAGTCATCGCGATCACGATCGCGATCTCGCTCTCGCTCACGTTCACGGTACTGTGGCTGGTATGAGCTGCCTCCGCCTGCAACAAAAGAAGGCCTGCGATGGGGTTAGCTATGATAGATACTTCATCAACGACCAATGCAAACATGGCACTTACGCAGCCGGGGGAGCGGGAGTGGGAGCAGCCTGCGCTTGATCAAGCGCATCCTTGTAGACATCGGGAATTTCCCATGTGCTTTCCTTGCTTTCGGTGTTGTACCAGTATTTGCGCCCTTCGCCCGTGGTATATTCCTTCCATGGTTGATTCGCCAGAGCGCGCTATATAGAAAAGGAACTCAACCGTCAGTCGAATTTCAAACAAGATGGCCGTTGAGGAGGGGGGTTCGCATACCTCAACCGGAGTCATCAATTCCGCGGGCTTCGCCCATTGAGTCACCTTGGTCTGCACATTGTAGTAATAAGCGCGACCCTCCGCATTGCGCGCTTCCTGCCACAATGAAGCTGGTCCCGCTGGGCCACCCGTGGGATTCATTGTTGAATTGTGGTGGAGGGAGAAAGAGAAGAGAAAAAGGACGAGAGGTTCAGCGCGTGTCGAAAGCTGTCATGTTTGCATGTGTTTGCATACTCCTACCTTATCGCATTCTCTCTCCTTAAATTCAATTTCCAAATTGTCCTCCGCAATAAACCAATTTCAAGGAGATCGAATTTGCAGTGCGGACGAGATCGGAAATTGTCGCAATGCCTGGGTTGGAAATTCCTGGCGAGTTTCTGAGGCATGCATTTCTTGATACTGTCGTGCCGCATGCGCCGTCGGTCGATATTGAAGGCTCCTTGACCGCAGCACTCGAAGACGGAGCTGATGACCTTCCCTCAGTACTGGCCACAATTTCTCAACGACAAATTTTATTCTTCGGTATGCGGTGAGTCCGGGATATCAGGTATACCTGTTCTTTTATGCTGAGTACAAATTCAATAGATGAATCTCTGCCCGTTCGAATTGTCCTGCGACTCTCCGACTGTACGGAGACAACACTCAAACATTACCTCCCATGCCTCGAAGTCAAACTTGACGTCTATGCTATTGATCCAGCCGAAAATGTGGCTGAGAATCCTACTCCGACCCGCGAAGTAATATTCTCCGGTCTGGTCAACACAGAAGAGGAACCGCTGGTGGTTTTCAATGAATTCGAAGGTGATGAGGGGACGGGGAACCATGTATATTTGATATGGAATATTGAGACCTTTCTGAGTGCGTTGTTCTCTTTCTGATTACTTTGAGCAAATTCGCATCTGGCTAACTATCCGAAGAACGTCCTCGCAATCGAATTCAAAATCCTTCGCTTTTGTTTATGGCCTCGGCGAGTCTGAATCCAGCAGAAGCTGGACGACAAGAAGACCCAGAAGATGATTACCTCCCTCCACTCGTGCCTGCTTCGACGAATATGTTGCAACCTCTAGCTGGTGATAAATCACTTACGCACAGAGAACCATTCCTCCCCGCCTCGCGATTGTTGCGCGTGGTCCCTACTACCTCCACCGAAGACCCCATATATAACATTCAGCAACAACATGGCCATCCTTTCCGAGTTGTACCAGCTGCAAGTGCTAGGGTTCGATATTCCCGTCTTAATAACTACACTGGCCTTCCCACAACGATCGCCAGTTTAGATTTCGAAGTGACACCTTACGTGAATAGTGAAGTTGTATTCGATAAAGCAGATCTTCAGCTATCCGAAGGAACACTCGAATCTCTCTCCGACACCCCAGGCCTATCTCTCCCTTTGACCTGTCGACCGAGGGATGATGTGACCTTGGTATACAAGCTCACTCCAGAATATGGACCGGAGACTAATGGTTCCTCCACGGTCATGATGAGCATGCTTGATATCTCCCTAGAAGCACAGATTCTGTTGGCGGAAGATTGCAAACCACGAATTTCAATGCAATGGAGGACCAACGTTGACTTTTCAGTGGCCTTAAACCCAACCTTTGGGGGGCCGAGTCAAGCACTACAACGAAACAATCGCCCGACAAGCTTATCGATGCATGCAAACTCCTCAGGCCGACCATCAACAGCGACAGCTAACCGCAGCTCTCTACGAGAGCGAGCCTACTCAGTCACCGATATCGGGGTGACCATCTCCTTTTCAGGACCCGTTAGCGTTGAAGTCGGGTCACCATTCTCCTGGAGTGTCTTCATCGTGAATCGATCCAATGCCCCTCGCAAATTTGCCCTAGTTGCGGTTCCCCGGCGGAAACGCGTGGACCCACGGGGTCATAAGGCACGGCCTTCTTCTGCGTCGATCTCTAGTCGAAAGGAAGATGGGGTAGCGGAGGCAGTAACAGACGATAATATTGTGCATGCAATGCAGAGGAGTGTGGCAGGTCAGGAGGCGGAATTGATCAGCCTGAGTACTGATATCCGCGTGGGGTGAGTCTTATCCTACTTGATTCCTTGACCTTGACATTGACACAAACTAACCATGAATTAGTCCCCTTTTGCCTGGTACCTGCCACGCTACTGAGATCAAGCTTCTTCCTCTTGCCACTGGATCTCTTTCTCTTGAGGCAGTGCGACTAGTGGATGTAAATACGAACGAAACGACCGACATTCGTGACCTCCCGGATATTCTAGCCGAGGATCAGCCACGAACGGCATGATATAGTTATATATAAAAGACCGCTAGGGCAATAAGCGTGAATAAGAATAATGATGAACAACGCCTAGCCTATAACCAAGATTCCAAGAAACGCATATAACCACCCTTTTAATATAGTATTAACACAAACAAGAGACCGGTTCCTAGCCGCGATTTTAAAACAAACCACATCCAATTTTTCAGGAATTCAAGATTTATTATCTCTTCAACAAATAACAGCTACGATACCCCTTATTATTTCATATTTGATGGGGCTAGAGGGATGAAACTTTGGGACGCTGACGGCGACCAATGCCCGGCGACTTTCGGGGGCTCAAAACGCCCGTATGCGTTCTCTCATGATTCCAAATGGTTTGCTATCGCTTCTTGTGAGGGTGACACAAGTGGAACACATATATTGGAATACAGTGAGAGAAAGGATGGGCAAATCTCAAGATCGTGGCTCGAAATTTACCCCGATTACATCCGCTCAATATTCTCCTCGGGTGATTCCAAGTACTTGATTACGAGTTCATTAGATGGCTTTGTGAAGATCTGGGACCCGAGCACTGGTCAGTGTACCAAAGATCTGGATGGGAATTGGGAAGCAGTAGCTGCATCCCATAACACCAGGTTGCTCGCATTGGTTTCTCCTGACGATAATGGGAACATTTGGCATTTCGATGAACCATTCCAGCATATTCAAAAATTTCCCATTGATGTGACCCTGCGGTTCCATCCTATCATGACTTTCTCCGTCGATTCGAGATTGACTGCCTATTCTGATAAGAACAGTTTAGAAATCCGGGATATCGGAAATGGACAACACCAGCAAATTCGAGTCAAAGATGATGATGAGAATGATGATAAGAATGACAATGCTAATGGCCTGAGCCTTGACTACATCAGTCGGATCATTTTCTCCTCTGATTTGACAATGATCGCCACCCACTCGAAGGCTTTTGATTGTATTGAAGTGTGGGATGTCACAATCGGTCAGTGTCCGCATCCAGGCACAAGGTGCCAGAGTTTAAAGGATACAGCATAAGTGAATATTCTAAATGGATCACATGGAATTCGGAGAAGTTCATATGGTTGCCGGTGGATTACCAGCTTCTTAGAGGTGGCTTTACAATATCGGGATCGAAGATATGCATCGTCTGTGCGTCAGATGAGGTGGTTATATTGAATTTGTATCCTGCTGGTCCGTTTGGTCCTCAAAATTTGGAGATTCGCGCTTCCTTGAAACGCCGTCGTAGTGGAAATTCTCCTGACGAGGCGGCGAAACGCCCACGGGGAGGACTTTCGATGCCTTTGATGTTATACATCCATATATTTATAGTGGATGACTGCTGACTGATGTAGTACGATCGGCGCGTAAGGCTGACCGCCCCCCAAGTTAGTCAGAGCGGAGTCGGCGTCGCATCATCCACTCTGGACTTTCCAAGGTTGGATCTGATCTGGGGTAGACATCTTTTGATCTTCTTCTTTGCTCACCAGGGCATCCGGTCCGATTAGACATCTCACTTGAGCAAAAATCGGAAGCCCAAACCTCCTCTTCATCAACCCAGTCCAACTCAAGCCCCTTGTCACAACTTTGCGTCATACTGGCGCGCAACTCCCGCTCTCAACCGGAAATCTCGCCTCTTCGATCCCATCCAACCCGGTCAACGGCCACCCACTTTTCCAACCATGATCGCTGCCACAAAGCGGAAAGTCCTTGATGGACTCAATAGGAGATACATTTACGGTCGTGTGGTAGGTTCTACGCTCGTGGTCGTCGCGATCTTGTCCTGTATGCCGGGGAAATCCGTGCTGATCCGCCCGTCAATATAGCCCCTTCTACACACAATCATATTCCTGATCGAGATGGCGGTAGCTACTAGGATTGCCGCCAAATTTAATACCTACTATGCTGAGAAGCCAGGTATGGCTCCTTTCTTAACTCTGGGGAGTATTCCGCTTCGTTCCGCTAATATGTCTGCCTTGATAGTACTCACTACCATGGTCACCAACGCTGTAAGCTGAACCTCCCTTTGATCTTTTGCTTTGATAGCTTCCTCCTTGCATCATGACTGACAATACATCTTCTCTGTCATAGGTGTTGGGTGGTGTGGCCGATACAGTGGCACAGTTGATCACAGCCTTCCAGACCCGCTCGCAACAGAGATCTGAAGGAGGAGACGGCTTTATCTCGATAGAATTCAGCGATTTTGATAAGGAGAAGCCTCCGGCTGTGGGGGAATTTGGTTATGCACAACGCTCGCCCTCGCCGTTCGACTTTGAACGCCTCACCCGTTTCATGGCATACGGTTTCTTTATGGCCCCCGTACAGTTCCAGTGGTTTGGTTTCTTATCTCGAGCCTTCCCTTTGACCAAGAAGAACCCGACAGCACCAGTTTTTAAGCGTGTGGCATTCGATCAGTTCATCTTTGCACCATTTGGTATGTGCTGCATTGAATCGGCCTACGAAACCGTCCTTGCTGGGCCACATGCTAATATAATACTGATAGGTCTCGCGTGCTTTTTCACTTATATGACGATTGCCGAGGGAGGTGGAAAGAGAGCATTGACGCAGAAGTTCCGAGACGTCTACCTGCCTACCTTGAAGGCCAACTTTGTGCTGTGGCCGGCGGTGCAGATCCTCAACTTCCGGGTCATTCCTATCCAGTTCCAGATTGTAAGCTCCTTTTGAAATCACCCGACCTCTTTCAAAGTCAGTACTGATATCTGTGTCATTATAGCCATTTGTTTCCTGCATTGGTATTGCGTGGACCGCATACCTCTCGCTCACCAACTCCTCCGAGGAGTCTTAAATCATTTCGTTCCGGCGAATGTTACGTTAACGAATCACCTTGGTTATCCATCGCACTCTTTCACGTTCTCTCTATTTAGGCGTTCCGGTATGGTCTCTTTTCTGGCTTTCGTACAGGGTATCCATATTTGATCTTTCGTGGGGGAGAAAGAACTTGCATTCCAAAAGGTTATATTTATTTGATTTGTCGTGGTTCGGGGGGGTTTTTTTTCGATTGCACATTTGGCCAGATCCAGTTCGATCATTCGGGGTATACTTTCGATCTTTTTTACTATTTTCTTACGTTCCTTGCTTGTGGTTTCTGTTGCATGGGTTATGTTATCTCTGGAAGCTATAGGGATATATTGCTCTGATTTTCAATCTGCACACTATTATGGTTTTCATATGATCCAATTTTGGAGCAGTTATCTCGTAGCGGCTATGGACAATTCCGACCAATGAATCATTGGGCTTCTAGTTACGGGGGTACTCCATAGTTGTCCATCAATTTACCCCAAAGATCTCCCCCGACTTGCCCGACTCCGAGGCTATTTTCCCTTCTTCTCTGTTCCGTCCGGCCTCTCCCGCATTCAACGGGGAAGCTGTGACATCAGTCCCGCATCAGCCCGATCTGCTTGCTCCGGGGGCACTCAGGTTACTTTGAAAGTAAGTACTCGTGGGGGAATTGGTACTTTGAGGTACTTTGATGTTCCGGCAGAAGTAACCTCAACCAACAAGTACCAAATCCCAGTGGAATACATCATCGAAAGGTACTCACCGGCATTGCCCCACCATCGCAACTGCCCCTCCCTCTTTTAGTCGTGCGGTCGACTCTCGCGACTCACCGCGGCCCTGTTTGAGATCCTTCTTTATCATCTGCTCTTTTCCCCCCTCATCTTCCTTCTGGCTTCCTTTTTGCTTCGTCTCTCACGCACATTCAGGTATTTTGTGACCGATCCTATCGTAAACTGGGATAACCCACTGACTTCCATAGACTTCCGACAATGTCTCTCTCTAGCAAGCTCCCCATCACTGACGTCGACCTCAAGGACAAGCGTGTCTTGATCCGGGTATGTTCAATTCTTTACAGATTTAGTCTAGCCAATACCTATCGATACAATTGCTCATTACTACATCTTCTATAGGTCGACTTCAACGTCCCCCTCGATGCCAACAAGAACATCACCAACAACCAGCGTATCGTCGGTGCTCTGCCTACCATCAAGTATGCCATTGAGAATGGAGCCAAGGCTGTCGTCCTCATGTCCCACCTGGGACGTCCTGATGGCAAGCCCAACCCCAAGTACAGCCTGAAGCCCGTTGTCCCCGAGCTCGAGAAGCTGCTGGGCAAGAGCGTCGTTTTCACCGAGGACTGTGTTGGTCCCAAGGCCGAGGAGGCCGTCAACAAGGCCACTGGTGGCCAGATTGTTCTTCTGGAGAACCTGCGCTTCCACGCCGAGGAGGAGGGCAGCTCCAAGGACGCCGATGGTAACAAGGTCAAGGCCGACAAGGAGAAGGTTGCTGAGTTCCGTAAGGGTCTGACTGCCCTTGGTGATGTCTACGTCAACGATGCTTTCGGCACTGCCCACCGTGCTCACAGCTCCATGGTCGGTGTTGACCTGCCCCAGAAGGCTGCTGGTTTCCTCGTCAAGAAGGAGCTGGAGTACTTCGCCAAGGCTCTGGAGAACCCCCAGCGTCCTTTCCTCGCCATCCTCGGTGGCTCTAAGGTCTCCGACAAGATCCAGCTGATTGACAACCTTCTGCCCAAGGTTGACAGCCTGATCATCACCGGTGGCATGGCTTTCACCTTCAAGAAGACTCTGGAGAACGTCAAGATCGGTAGCTCCCTCTTCGATGAGGCTGGCAGCAAGATCGTCGGCGAGATCGTTGAGAAGGCTAAGAAGAACAACGTCCAAATTATCCTGCCCACCGACTACGTCACTGCCGACAAGTTCGCAGCTGACGCTAACGTTGGCACTGCCACCGATGAGTCCGGTATCCCCGATGGCTCTCTGGGTCTGGATGTCGGTCCCAAGACCCAGGAGTCGTACAAGAAGGCCATTGCTGAGTCCAAGACCATCCTCTGGAACGGCCCTGCTGGTGTCTTCGAGTTTGACGCCTTCGCTGCTGGCACCAAGGCCACCCTCGACGCCGCCGTCGCCGCCGTCAAGTCCGGCTCCACTGTTATCGTCGGTGGTGGTGACACTGCTACCGCTGCTGCCAAGTTCGGCGCTGAGGACAAGCTCTCTCACGTCTCTACTGGTGGTGGTGCTTCGCTGGAGCTTCTTGAGGGCAAGGAGCTTCCCGGTGTTACCGCTCTGTCCAGTAAGTAAATGAAATTAGGAGGGTTCTAGCCAGAGGTGGTGAATCTGCGATCTACTCAGAGCTATTTTCTGGCGGCGAATGTTCCTTTTTGGATTTACATTTTTTATGAAACTGTAATGTACACAGCAATATCCTGTCTCCTTTTTTATTAAAAGAATTTCAATCCCAAAAATTGTTCAAAACATTGGAAAATCATCTCTTTCCATTATTCTCGTGCGGTGACTAACCATAGGGTTGCGTGATATCAGATACGAGACCCAAGCTCTAATCAGCTCAGGCGTGTTTAGCCCGGGGTATTACTAGTAGTTAGTCACCCAAGAGTGTACAATATTCTTTGTATATAGAGCAGATACTCCTAGTACCACTTCACGATCTGGTCTACCCCAGGAAGGACCGCTAACGGTAGATACAAATATATCAAATCAAGCGTGGAATAGAAATTCAAGAAGATGTATCAGGACCACAATGGCAATGGCGCAAGTGGGACCTCAATAGTCATTCATTATTCAGGCACTAACTAGCTCGATATTCAGCCCATCATCGCGAATCGCCAGTAAGAATTCCAAGTCGTTCACGGGGGTAGGCTAGCGTAGCTTAGTATAGCTAGGAGATGGATACAGGCGAAGAAGTTGGGACAGCCTTCCTCATCGGATTGGATCAGGTCAGATTGAATCGGGTCGTTCTCGAGAAGATTGTGGACGGCGCATCTGTCCAAGCCGATCGCGTCCTGGTCATTCCATGGGGTATAGAGATGGTGCGAGATGATTGAGAGTAAAATGCGTTTCGTTTGATCGGGGGGTTCTTTTTGGGGATTTGGGATATCGTGCGGGGAATGAAATGATTCGCGCTTAGGATGAGGCTTCGACTTTCTTCAATTCCTCCCTTTAGTTTAAATCGGTGTTAGTATGCGATTTTTCGTTTTTTTGGTGATGGATTCGTAAATGATTACTTTAGCTGCTTGGAGAAATCCTCGGCGGCATCGTCGTCGTCCCAGCTTTCCTCCCACAAATGCTCATTGGTTCCGGATGCTGAGCCGGTGGCCTGTTCTGCTTCTTCCTGGGGCCAGTCTGAGATAGTTAGCTTCTAGGGTTCATTGTGTATATTCTGAAATTGGCTGGTATATGTCCAATGAAAGGCTTCCTGATTGTTGATGGTGCTGATGATGCTGGTATCTGCGGTGTGTCAAGTGGACCTACCTTCAACGGGGAAGTCCTCAAACTCGTCGTCCTCCTCTAAGACCTGGGGCTTTTGTTGCTGGGGCTGCTCCGACTCAGGCTTTTTCTGTGTGGTAGTAGAGTTTGACATGATGAAAGGTGTGGAGAGGATGGTGGGAGAGGTGATTGTTTTTTGGGGGTGTGTTAGTGGAAGAGAGAAGAGAAGAGAAGAAGCGAAGGAGAGCTGCGAGTGCGCGGAGAATGTCTTAGTCAGATGATGTCGTGTTGATCGGTGGGGATTGATTGAGTACAAGATATTCAGAGTACTAATAGTGTAGTTAATATTGTAGTTAATTATAAATTGAGTATATTTACATAGAATAGAGTATACTGTTGATTAATTAGTTTGTATTCACGAATTAATAATTAGAGTAATCATCATTTCCTTCAAATATACATACAACACTTTATGCATATTATGCACCCCGTCTGGCCCGGTTTTGACCCCACGGTAAGATTTCCCTGCGCCTCATTTTTAGTCCCTCCATCTTCTTTTTTATTTTTTTTCCCCTCTTCCTCAATTTGTTTCATATTTGATCCTAGATTTGACTGTTTAATTCTATGAGACTCTTCCTGTCCGTTCTCGGAAATCCCTCGTCTGCACATGGGCCCGTTGACATTCTTCCCGATTCGTCTATTCCCTGGGGCTTTCAGCCTGTGATTGATTCTCTTTCTCTCTCTTGCTTCTCTTCCCCAGGTTCATCCCCGTTGGATATTCACCCCCCTCCAACCACCCTCAGGTGAATTTGGTTACATTATGTTGCGTGTTGGCTCGTGGTTGTACGGGAAAAAGCCCGCCAATGCCTCAACGCAGTCGCTGGACTCGTTGACTGAATTGAAGGACTGTAGGTGATAAGCATCATTTCGGAGCCTCGGTGCGATCCGTGCACTCCGGTGACATCCTCCTAATATGTTGTGTACTTCCAATACTGACCAGGATACTTATTAGTGGATGAGGCAATGAAAGGTACTTTTAATCCTGGTCTCCAAATTATCACCTCCAAATGTGGTCTTCAATCTTTGTGACACTCCCCGCTAACTCCGGCCCTTCCGCTCGCCATTGATCTACAGCCGCAACCAATATCCTCAATGACGACGTCGATGCGGCTGAAAATGGCCTTGCAACAGGCACTTCGACCTTTCACAATGTGTGTGGGAACCAGGGCTATCCTGATATGAGAGTGAAGAGGTAAAAGCAATGGAGCTGACTTGTGTATGAGTAGTTGGGTAAAGGTGTGGTGGCCTTCGTGCGAGCTACTTTAGGATTTGAGCAAGAAATTATGCGACAAGGTAGGACTCCGATCTGATATGAAATATCGATAGATACGCCTATTTGGATTATCCGTGGGGAAGAATTGGCTCTAATTTAGCCACAGCTTCCGATCGACTATACGAAGCAGAAACATCCGCTGCCAGCGAACAACACCGAGCGCAACACAATTCACACGCCCCTAATGCCTTCCGTTCAGAGATCTATACTCCCGGTACTGAATATGCGCTTTGCCAAGCTATTGCCCAACTGATGGGTGCCGTGGTGGGTGTACTGAATGAAAGCTTGACGGAGAGTATTAAGGCCTTTTATCGCCTGCGGAAGGCATACATTGCGTTAGACGCCATTCTCAAGATGGAAGAGAAGTTTATGGAGCAGAGAGATCCAAGCCGGGTTCTTCTGCCAAGTTCTACTGATGTTGCCAAGGATATTGGTCCCCATGCCAAGGTATCGGATAGTTCCTCTTCCTCCATTAAGGGCGCTTCAGCATCCACAAAAACAATACCGGCCGATGGGAAGGAATTGTCGAAAAGTTTATCTGGCTTGACGGTTTCCCCGGAGCCTGGTTCAAGTGACTCGCCTCGCTCAGCTACTCCGAGTGGCTCCAACGTCATTAACCATGATCCTGACTCCGATATCTTCCAAAATGAGATCGATATCTTTGTTCACTCCGGTGCAAACTTCTGCTTCGGTATCCTACTTCTACTCATCTCCATGGTTCCCCCGGCATTCAGCAAATTGTTATCGATTATTGGTTTTCATGGCGACAAGCAGCGTGGACTACGGATGCTCTGGCAAGCAAGCAAGTTCCACAATTTAATTGGAGGCATGGCTGCTCTAGCGTTATTGGGTTATTATAACGGATTTGTTCGATACTGCGACATCATGCCCGATCCGACCCCTGGTGAAGCTGATGTAGAAGGCATTCCCCACGAAAGATTGACGGCCCTGCTGGCGGAGATGCGGACGCGTTTCCCAAACAGTCAACTATGGTTATTGGAAGAGTCTCGAATGAAGGGTGCCAACAAGGAATTGGATGTTGCACTAGAGCTTCTTAATGGAGAGCACAAGAGTCCTCTGAAGCAGGTTGAGGCACTGCGGGTGTTTGAGAAGAGTTTAAATGCCCTCTTTCTTCACGAGTATGAGATTTGCTCCGAGGCTTTCATCGAGGTATGTTCTATTACAGATTCCACTTCAGCACAATTTGTTCGTTTTCTCGGGCTTCCAATTGATAACACATTTGCTTTCGTCTAGTGTGTTGATCTCAACTCGTGGTCACGGTCATTATATTACTATATCGCAGGATCCTGTCATGTCGCGTTGTACCGCCAGAATATCGACGACCCAAAGAAAGCAGAGCTTCACGCGAAGAAAGCCACAAAGTTTATCCGCGAAGCTCCCGCCCACGCAGGGAAAAAGCGTTTTATGGCCCGTCAGCTACCATTTGACGTCTTTGTCACCCGCAAAATCGCCAAATGGGAAGCGCGGGCTAAAGAGTGGAATGTGTCCCTGGTCGATGCCATTGGCGTCGACCCCATCGAAGAAATGATCTTCTTCTGGAACGGGCACAGTCGCATGACACGGGCACAGCTAGAAGAGTCTTTGGCTCGTTTGGCATGGTGTGAGAGTGAGGCTAACAAAACTTGGTCTCGCGAGGGAACAGAGGAGAAAGCTATCTTGGAGCTGCTTCGCGCTGCGGTCTTCCGGTCTCTACGCAACCACGAGGAGGCGAAGCGCATCATCAAAACTCGTGTGCTGGTTCACGACAAGTCTCTGTTCAAAGGTCATTTGAAGGATGATTGGGTACATCCTGTCGCGCATTTTGAGATGGCGGCTAACTTCTGGATGGAGCGCCCAACTTACCAAGCGCTTCATGGCTCAGGTGATGAGACAGAGAAGTCTATATCATCACCTACTGGATCTCGTAGCTCACAGGAGCAACAAGACGAAAGGCACCAGGTCAAAGAATGCAAGACATACCTGGAACAAGCTGCGAAATGGGAGAGCTACGAGTTGGATGCTCGAATTGGTCTCAAAGTGACAGCAGCCATGGAGGCTGTTCACAAATGGGAGAGTATGCATCCAGCCTCGGCGTAGGCATTCTGCTTTGAATTCCTCTTTTTCTTCTTTTCTTCTCTTCTTTTTTTTTTCTTTTCTGATCTTCCTGTTCATATAAGCCCGGCGCTCCCCCATTTGTACCATAGAATCTTGGACGAATAGTTGAAATCTCGTAGAAAATAGAGATGCTGCATATCATGTGACACTCCATCCATCCTCAATTTCTTCTCCATTTTCGCTCCGAAATGCTTCGCCCTCATCACGCCTCTACCATTGGCTACTTCATGGACCCATCGAGGAACCAGTTCCCACTTCCCATCTCCGTTTCATGGTATCTCGGCTTTGGGGCGTCATTTGTGGCCGAATCTCCGGGTACAATTCTCTCATCGCCGTTGAACTGTGCAACATATTCTGCCCAGTATAGTGACATTGTACGACTCCAATATTTGCATCAAAATGTCTATTTTATCATTCAAGTCCATTCAAACAACTTCTTCTTCTCCGAAACCGCATCAACCCCGTGGTGGGAAAAATTCTCCACACGATCTAGTCGGATAGGACGGCCCGACTCGATGTCGGACGTCCGAAAGGATTCGCAGCCCCGAGCTATCCACCAGCAAGAAATCGAAAAGAAAAAAAAACGATTCCTTCTCAAATACTTTTCATTTGAACACATATTTAAATATCAAAGGAGGTTCAAGAAGAAAAGGGTTCATCTTGAACTTGACGATACTCGGCGATTTACTCGAAACGACCGAGTGACATGACGTCTTAACGGTCCCCACGATTTCCGCGAATAACTTTTGCCCTCGGCGCGATATCAGTTAAGGCCGAATTTTTTAGGCACATTCAGCCATTGACTTAGGCAATCTTGTCTTTTACAAACTTCCTTTTCATTCTCTTTTCCTTTCTCAATTATTAATTTTATTTTTTTTCCGGTCCATCTTGAGATCCTTTATCGAATTATATTCCATTTGCGGCGAGTTTCGCTGCGCGGAATTATGGCCGAACGGACAGAACACGATTATCACTCGACTACCTCCTCTGACGACGATATTGAACCACGCAATAGTCGCCATATTGATAATGAAGAAGTAACTGATACTCCATTGGAAAAGCGAAATACCGTTGCCTCGGGGTTATCGGTCTTCGAACAGCGCGCGCAATCTACGATATCGCGGATCCGAAGTCGGGAGCCCGGTCAGACGGCTAAATTTACACACCCGCTCACGCATACCAAGACGAGTCAGGATGTCATTGTTGATTTTGAAGGTCCCGATGATCCATATAGACCTTTGAACTGGGGATTCGGCAAAAAGGCCGTTACGACGGTGTTGTATGGGTTGACGACGATGGGTGAGTTTCTTCGACGTTTCCCCACACGGATGCGGGGAGTTTTCAAGGTCTTGTTTCTAATGTGCTTTTTTTTGTGCCATTGCTTTATAGGTGCTACATGGGCAAGTTCTATCTATTCAACTGGTCAGTCGCAGATCAGTGAGGAGTTTGGGGTCTCGTTGGAGGTATCTACACTTGGTACTTCATTGTTGCTATTTGGGCTGGGTCTCGGTCCGTTGATCTGGGCTCCTCTCTCCGAGGTTTTTGGTCGGAAACCAGCTGTTCTTGCGCCTTATTTCATTGCGGCTATTATGTCCTTCGGTACGGCTACTGCGAAGGACCTTCAGACAATCATGTTAACTCGGTTCTTTACTGGCTTCTTTGGTGCGGCCCCTGTTACGAATACCGGTGGAGTGCTCAGTGATATCTGGACACCAGAGCAGCGCGGCGCAGCTATCGTCGGTTACGCTATGGCTGTTGTTGGTGGTCCCGTTCTGGGTCCAATCGTCGGTGGTGCCATCGTACAAAGCTACCTCCACTGGCGATGGACCGAATACGTGAGTGCTACCCCAGATGTCTCTTTTCTGTACGGTTTGAGCTAACGCATTCGCAGATAACGGGCATTATGATGATGTTCTTTCTTGCGCTAGACCTCCTTTTCATTGATGAGAGTTATCCACCTGTTCTGCTCGTTTACAAGGCTCGACGCCTTCGTTTCGAAAGCGGGAATTGGGCTCTTCATGCCCGTCATGAAGAATGGGATGTCACCTTCAAAGAGCTGGGCAACAAGTACCTCATTCGACCATTTCAACTTCTCGCAACACCAATCTGTTTCCTAGTCGCCCTTTATGCCTCTTTCGTCTATGGTATTCTCTACCTAAGTCTTGCAGCCTTCCCAATTGTCTTCCAAGAAGTACGAGGCTGGAACCAAGTCGTCGGTGCATTACCTTTCCTCGCCTACCTAGTAGGCATCCTTTTCGGTGCAGCAATAAATCTCGGAAATCAACGCTTCTACATCAAACGCTTCAAAGCCAATAATAACCGCGCGGTACCAGAAGCCCGTCTTCCGCCCATGATGCTTGGCTCTGTTTTATTCGCCGCGGGAATGTTCGTCTTTGGCTGGACAAGTCCCGCCCACATCCACTGGATTGGTCCGATTATAGGTGCCGTCATGATGGGATTTGGCTTTTTCACGATTTTCCAAGCCGCATTGAATTATCTCATCGATACTTTTCAAAAAGTCTCTGCTTCGGCCGTTGCAGCGAATACGTTCCTTCGCTCGGTGTTTGCTGGTGCTTTCCCGTTATTTACAAGTGCTATGTTCCATAACATGGGTGTGCCATGGGCTGCTAGTGTTCTTGGCTTCATCTCCATTGCCTTGATTCCTATCCCGTATCTTTTCTATATTTATGGAAGAAAAATACGGGCTCGAGGTAAATGGTCTGCTGGCTCTCTTTGAGACACCGTGCCTAACGAGTCGGGCTTGATGTATACTCAGTTTCATCAAAAGTTGTGAATTATTCTGTTCCATTCTGTCAATATGGGTCGTTTGAGGTTTTTGTCATATCATAGATACCCTTTCTATTGCACTCTATTTGCGTGTCTCAATTGAATTTACTTTTCGATCTTGCTGCATCGCTCTTAGGTTATTGATTTTTACCTGTTGTAATCAATATTTTTTGAGATTTACAAAGATCCTCATGTCTCCTGTGTATCACAAGCGCAGCTCACAGTACTCAATTGGTTACCTTGATGAGAACTGCAATCAACTTTCATAGTCTGATCTTCTTTCTCACGATGATTCCTCATGATTAACTCGTCAAGTCTGTATCTCCCTCCCCTCCATGTTGAATATTCTCAGCGGCTCCATTCTCTCATTCACGACAGCTTCTTGGACGACGCCTCTTTCATCCCAAGAGAAATCAACACTGCCTCCACCACGAAGTCTCAAACCACGCACCGAGCCACTATCCCACGTTGGAGGAATTGCAGGGCCCAGGAGAACGGTGTGAATAGCATCATCACCATGAAATTGAGGGAGATCACGAATCAGAATCGCAGTCACCGCAGCAACGAAACCGAAATTAGCATCGATTTGAAATGGTGCATCTTTTCCAGAGTATTGGGACAGTCCATTACCAGCCAAAGATGCAC
>Ga0209673_1000622_pt1 | contig 54102 bp, 56 predicted proteins | sample AraplaCol_mMS_r2_2_FD_184274 | JGI IMG/M metagenome (GOLD analysis project Ga0209673, IMG submission 184274) | Arabidopsis root microbial communities from North Carolina, USA - plate scrape MF_Col_mMS_r2 (SPAdes) (version 3) | ecosystem: Host-associated > Plants > Roots > Endosphere | place... | reverse complement strand
AATGAAAAATGAAAAAAGAAAAATTAAAAAAAAAAGAAAAAAAAAACCAAAAACAGCGCCACACGGGAATTGTGGGTGGAGAGCTTCTAGAAAAACCAGAGACTTTTCCATTGGATTTCCCGGTTGGGGCAGAATTCCTCCATCCCGACTTACAGTCAATCGTAATTAATTCCTACGTCAGATCAGGTGGATACCCTCAGCCTCCTGTTCATGGCAGGGATGTTCGATGAGTTAGCTGCTGCACTAACGTAAATTGGTCTGTAAGGTGTGGAAGATCCATTTCGGTCTTTGTCTTATAAGTATTCCTCGTGCTCCTCTCAACTTGCTTTTTCAAACTTCGTCTACTTACTCTACGACACCTACATACATCCTCACTCTTCTCTCTGAGTAACAAGATCTTGACCATAACACATTAAATACACCAGTACCCTCTACAACTACCACACACCACACACCACACAATCACACAATCACACAATCACACAAGATGCCTTCCGTCGGTTCCTCTTCTCAATTCCCTCCCTGCCCTGGACCTCCTCCCAAGGGCCCTCTTCCTCCTCTGCCGAAATAAACAGCTCTCTCAAATGACCGTGATGACTCTGGCGTATTCTCGGTTCTGTTGAATGCGCTCATGACCCTGAGCCTCTCCTCGGCATGGATATGAAATGACCTCGATCTCGAATCTGGTTTCGGCTATACGATCCTTTCTACTCGACTCGATCTACTCTTTTAATTCCACCCATCTCTCCAAACATGTCCACGAGGAGATATCATTTCTCCTTTTGATAAGACCACCCACACGGACTCTCTGGACTCTTCTTCCCACACCCACGCCTTCGATTTCGGCAGGGAAGAGGGGAACGCTCGCGCATTCGAGCGTGGAGATTTAACCTTTCTATTTTCACTTTCTCAATCTTACGGTCGTTGCGATATGAGAGGGGGTCCCAGATGCGCTGGCGCTCTAAACCCCCCCTCTCCCTCTACTTGCATCTTTTAGCTCGACTTTCACTTTTATTTTCCATTTTATTTTCTTCTTTTCTTGCCGGTCCGTGTTTCACGATCCCCGGCCGACTTGATTACTTCGTGCGGGGGTCAATCCACCATTGAATCTCCAATTCAGCTCTTTTCTCGCGATACGGAGCAAAACGACGTACTCGACTCTCAGCGGCTACATCAATTGGCTATGACTACCTTGCAGCCCACTCTGATCCTTGTCTGGTCATGATTACTAGGCCTTGATCACTTCATAGCCTGTGCGTCACTCTGCATCGATCTCCGCACCTTGCTCCATACTTCTTTTTCTTTCTTTTCTATTATTATATTTCACTGCTTTGTTTACATGTCGTTCTGCTCGGCCACATCGACTGTTTCAATCTTTTTGTAATATTCTTTTCTTTTCTTGTCTTTTTTTCTTTTCTTTTCTTTGGTTCTTTAGCCTCATGCATTGGGCCGAATCTGAATCACCGGCATGTATCATAGACTTAATATACCCCAGCAGAGCAATTTGTCTTATCATCATTCTATGTCGTGCATAACCTCCCCACCCCAGACAAAAGATCCCTGAGGAAGTCCCCAGCGCTATATTGCCGTAGTACCCGATGAAACACCACGCCCCGCCCGCTCGTTTCACTAGCATTTCGCCGCCGCAATGCAGACGCCCGGTGTTGCAGGGATAGAACAAGGCCACCTCAATCATGAGGGTCCATACGCGGCCGTTGTCCAGTGTTTCGTGACGAGGAATTGAGCATTGTCTGCATGGACGGGCTCACTGGTGGAGACCTCGACATATACCGGTTAGATGATGAATCATGGACTCTCCCCCTGAGAGTCATCCTTGGTACGGAGTACACAACCATGAATCAAACCACAGCCACTGGGGTACCCTACTGAAACCGGATCTTACTTGACATCTTATCGGTTGTCCCGCTCGTGCAGATCCCGGCCAGCCATGACAATCAATCGGACCATTATATCCAAAGACGATATGGATGCGTGATAGCAACTTACGGCTTTAGGGTACCATGTGCAACGAATCATAGCGCACCCAAGTCTTGGGGTCGTTGCGTGCCTGTCTAAATGACGCCAGGCATAAAGATTCCATGTAGCCTATGGTAACTAACTCCCTTTCAACCGGTATTCCTCCGCCGTACCTTTTTATCAGCGTGCATGGCCGCATGTCTCCGGTGCATGCGCGAATCGATAATCTGGCAAGCTAACAACGATGACCCCACTCGAGATGTCCGAGAGAGAAGATTCGGGCTGAAGAAGATTCAAAGTGACGACGGAATTGTCCGAGCGCTCGGCGGGATTCGCCCTTCCGTGCGTGTCCAGGTAGTTGGGATACACTGTCATTGGTGTCATCGGAAGGCAGTTAATGCCTTGAGAGCGATCCACCTTGATTTTACTCCCCCCAGGCCTTCAGCTTGGACGTTAGACGTTGGCCTGATGGGGTTGTCATTTCCAGATACCCTGTCCTCGCTCTGAGACACCATTACCAAATACACGATTAAATACCCGTGGATGAGGACAAAGAACAAGCGTGCCTACGTTCGTGAAGGTCGTTGGCCCATTTACTATGGGGCTTGGCGTCATCATTGGGCGTCTTTCAATCGCATCTGATCTCACACATTACCGTAATGAGTCCCCGCTTTCTATTGCCTTTGGTTCTTGGGGCCGAAGTTTTGAGCCCCGCAGGATATGGAAACAGGGTTGGCGGCCGAAAGGGTCAAGTCCCGAGGTCCATGATTATGATTCAGTCTGTCTTACTCTCTTTCTCTTTAACGAGGCTATTTTCAGCACTATCGGTGCAATCATCATCTGCTATGAGAGGCTCTTGCGCAGCCACGTCGACGTATAAGGTGAGATCATCGGCGAGCCGCGATAAGAGCGGCTGTGTCAACGTGGACGCAGGGGTATCAAGATGGGGAAGAGTATTTTGGCATCTTCTTCCATCAATGAAGTGGCCAGATACTACATACAGTAATACCCCGTGGTGTCAAAACCTCTGGAAAAGGTCTGATCGTGCAGTGTATCGTCTCAGGTAGAATACGAGGAGACTGAACTCTACAGACGTGAGGAGCCATGGATTTCTAAATTAGGCGTTGAGCATGTCTGTATTCAATGATGAATATTCATGAAACCGGAGTTATTTTCATGTTCTCGTATGTTGTTCTTATTGAGTTGCATCTGATTTATCCAAGACACGGCCGAGTAGTACTTTGTAACCGAGTCCCAGTTACTTTTCTCTAGTTAATGCGTATGTGTTGACGTTGCGAAACACCTTAGTCCTCACCAGCCATCGCACTTGATACCCAAATAGGACTGTTAGAAGATCTAGTCTCTGCCTGTCAAAATCGAGAATAGACCACCATCTGAACTAAGCTCTCCCCTCATGAGTATATTCATACCTTGTCAAGTCTAAAATGAAACCGCCAAGCCTGGTGTATAGTTGCACGTGATTCTCTGCTCAACTCGCCCGCGCCCGCCCTTCTCTCTTCCACGCGCAAAACACGATGGTGCTACAATTACATGTGTGGGGGCCGGCTTTTGCCTTGCCTTCAATTGATGCGCAATGTCTTGCGACGATTGCTTATTGCTCGCTAGCACTTCCGAAGGGTTCCTGGGAGTTGGTCGCAAGCAGTGATCCCTCCGTGTCCCCTACAGGTGAGTGACGTGATGCGCCCATACGACCACCCGGAGCTAGCAATGGGGCGCAAGATGAAAAGTACAGTATGAGCTGATTCGGTTTCTGCAAATTAGGTGAGCTCCCGGCCCTCCAAAATGGTGCGGTTTGGGTGAGTCGGTTCCGCAGCATCGTGGACTATCTCCGCCAATACTCGAATGGAGCCTGGGACTTGGATAACCAACTGGATGAGACATCCCGTGCTGATAATATTGCGTATGTTACATCCCACCAATAGCTTTACCTTATTGAATAAGGCAGCTGACTGATTCGTGCCGCTGTTGCAGCTTCTCCTCTTTCATCGAATCCCGCGGCCAGTCCCTTGTCGACCTCTACCTATACGTTACCAGCCAGAATTATTACGGCAACACTTCGCCTGCATACGGAAAACTTCTCCAATGGCCGAACCAATGGATTCAGCCTCCCAAGCTGCATGGCGCTGCGAAAGGCCGTACCGAGCATCTGGGTCTCTCATCGCTTGACCTGCAAGCCATGGAGGACCAGCGGCAGCGCGACCACAACGCCGCCGTGGCCGCCGGAAAGATCCCAAAGAACCTGATACAGCGACCACGTGATACTGTTTCAAGCTTTCTAGGCCGCACAGCCCAGTCAAATCACTTCCGTATCGAGGCGCTGACGGGCGAGTTTTTCGAGCCCCTTGAGGCCATGCTAGGCAAGAAAGCGTACCTTCTGACCGTTGATGACGAAGAAACCCCGTCAAGTATTGACTGTGTAGCTCTCGGGTATCTTTCACTAGCACTCGTGCCCGAGATGAGCTTTCCTTGGCTCCGGGATGCCATGCGAGCCAAAGCTCCTCTTCTTTCAGGCTACACAGAACGTATGCGGCAACGATGCTTCGGTGACGCACCGGTGAATATAACTCATGCATTCTCGCCCGAGTCTGCGCCCGACTCGCCTATTTCCTGGCGAGCTCCCGGGCGTATCTCCGTCACGGCTGTCGGTAGTACCCTTCTTTCTACCCTGGCCGACTCGACACCTTTCCTGCGTGAAGTCCGCAAGAACAACGCTCTCAAGAAAGTAGCACAGTCAGAAGACTCTGGTCTTACATCCACAGAGAAAAATGCCCTTAGTGCTCATGCGGAGGCTAGCAAGAAAGATATGTATGTCTCCATCGCCACAGTGGTAGGCGGTGTTGCTGTCATGGTGGGCTACATGATGCAAGTCGGCCTTCTGAAATTTTCATCCGGCGAAGAAGAGGAAGAGGAAGAGGAACAGGCACCAAATTTCGCGGCACCTGACTTATCTCAAATCGCTGCTGCTAGCCGCGGAATGTAAGAAGTCCGAGGGAAGATTGCCGACAGTTCACCAGCGTCAATTCATCAACGGCGTGTTTGTTTATTTCCATATTTCAAGCGAGAAGGGCCGACAGATCCCAAAAACAACTGTATCATAGACATTTCATTACTGTTTAACTCGAGCATTATATGCTATGTATTGAAGGAATCGATATTTCATGTACTTCAACATCCCCAATCTCATTATCTCGGTCTGATCAACTTATACAGACCTCTGCTCATCACCCAAATTCCACGTCTTACTCTCCTTCTCCTTAGAGAAATACGGAGCAGAAGTCCAATGTACCCCAGGTCCCTCCCCATAACTTTCCTCCATCTCAACACCCCAGCGTAACCCACCATCTTCGTCAACAAACCAGCCCAATTTCGTCCGAAGGTGCTCATAACTCTCCGGCAATAATCGTCCAGCTTGAATCTCCCGAACAACTTGGAGGAGATTGGTACTGCCGGCTATCAAGACGAGGACGTCTCCCAAGCACTCCACGTTTCGGACAAGGCTGCCGAAATACCGTTTTTGTAGCAGTGCTACAACGACCGTGGTTATGATTAACCAAGCCATTATGCTGATGCTAAGCCAGACAGCAACGGAGTTCATTTGAAGAAGTTCCACACGGCGTGTGAGTCGTGCTTCTACCGTGCGGTTTGTATGGGAGATGGGATGCATTACATCCTGGTGCTTGCTGGCCTTTGTTCCAGGGAGATAGTTATTTTCAATCTCCAGGCCTGGACCAAGCTCTTTCGGTAGACTGGCGTTAATTGTCTGATAGCCCCAACTTCCAGTCTCCATCGAGATCTCATTGCTGACGAAGTGCTGGAAGAACGTGCCGAATGTTCTCTGCGCAAGCTCGTTGAACGTGTCTGGATCTAATAGCCTTTTCGGATCTCTCCCTGCCAAGTTGTACATGGCATATGTCATAAAGTCCATATTCAGGCCGTTGATCTCGTCTCGGATGTTGTAGGTATTGTCTTTCAGGTCTTCGGATATGTAACCTGAGCCGTGACTGGCACCGGAAATGCCGAGGGTATCAGCAGCAGTCAACATAGATGCCATGAATAATCGCCCGTAGCTTTAGTATTTGTTTATTAGCCGAATGATCCGCGGAGATGGGGTAATAGTATATAGTATGTCAAAGGGACGCCCTGAAGTACTCACCTCACTGTGACATTATATCTCAATTTGACATTTTCCCTGTCTACTTGGGTTTTGTTATGTGGCAAGAAATTGTCATAAAACGCATTCTCACGTTCTCTCGGCTCGTCGGTGATATTAAAGCTCTGAACTACCCCGGTCTCGGGGTTTACTGTGATCTCTGCGTTGGCAGATTCGACCAGCGGCCTACAGGTTAGGAATGATGCGGATGGCGGGCTGGTGAACACTATGCCAAGATTCGCGATGTTGGGGTCTGAAGAGGAGAGATGATCATTATTTTTAATGCCCGTCACGGCATTTCCGTGGAAGAACTTGGCCGTGAAGTTGTGTTGCCAGGATCGTACGCTCCATTTATCAGGACTGACGTTGGGGGACCAATACCCAACTACCACGCTCGGATCCCAGGCATTGCTGCTACTATTGTCACAGCATTGGATTTGACCCGGGTTCACGAACACACTTGTACAGCCAATGCATTCTGATAAGTTGGCCGGGAAAGTAAAAGGCGTAATCTCTGATGCCGTATTCCTGTTCCCCCATGTTTGCCCCAGTTGATATCCTCCTTGCATGTCATGGGGTATTGTTGATTTGTTCCATATAGTGCTATTCTCAAAGTCACGATACGTAAGCCAGTTCGAGAGATTTCTCAATGCCTGCATGGGAGGCTGGCTACACTCAATACGACCTCGCATCGCGGGAGTGGTGAACGTGATATTGGAATGGGCTCCGTCGAGCGTTTGTTCAGATTCATCAAGATTATTTGGTAATTCAACGTCGCGGAGATTGTCCAGTTTGGCTGGCAAGAAACTCCAACCGTCCTTGCTCCATGCTGGTTGAGTCCCATTCAATGTGAGTTGAATTGTCGCGGTGTACATCCAATGTGTCGAAATATTGGCGTAAAGGTCTGAAAGAATCCCACCTGCATAGTCGTTCAAATTATTTGGATACAGTGACTGCGATGCAGGAAAGACAAATGGAATCTCACGGAGTTCCAAAGTTCGGTCTAGTGTAACTCGCTGAGATACAATTCCTGGTCCTCGATCGAATAGGGCGGACATAGTTGTTGTGACTAGATAGCAGATTATATGGTTAGTTGGGGTTAGGCCTTAATAATCTATATTTCCAACTTACAAACAGGTGAAAGGGAGCTTCCAAATGTAAGGAAGGCAAGGAGCCAATGCTTGTTCAAAGCAGCTTTTGCACATGCCCATAACCAGAATGATGACCTGTATGAAAGGCCAGCGCCACTGGAAATCGAGGGATTTCCTTTAGACATCGCAAGAAACGGTTGTAGGCGACGAAAGTTGTCATCCATTGCGCTCCACCACAGACCAATGGCAGTTGCAATCACAGTGGGAATCATTGCAAATGGCGCTACTGATGATAGACCATTATTAATGAATGAGACTTTGACCTGATAGACGAATGCCTTTTCATATAACCCGGAGGTCTCAGCAAAGTGATACAGTACAGAAATGCCAACTACCACCACTATGAGAATCGTTGCAAGAGAAAGGAGGGCAGGAAGCCGAAACAAAGCCGGTGCTCCATTTTCTGACTGTGATGTCTCGTTGCCACCAATATCATCTTCATTCACTCGGTAAAGGCCCTGAGGGTCCGTAATGAACCGTTCATTCATCAGCTTCTCGCGCAAGTCTTTATCGGAGGGCTGCTTGAAGCTCCGAAACCCAAGTTTTGCTGCAGATGTATGCGTAATTAAACGAGCTGTACCAATGGTGGATGCTGGATCGTCCGTCAAATGCAATGGCCGACATTGCTGACGAGAGAACCACCATATAGTGAGTGTCAAGAAGAAAGAAATCGCGAGCAAAACCCCCAGAGTAATTGAGGGACCAGCTTGAACTACTACTCGAGATTCGACATCATGGATGTAGCCCTGCATGGGGCTTTGCTGAGAAGCGTCCCGGCGAGTCAGAGCTGCCTGCAAGACCTCGCCAAAGAAACGTTGCTTTGCCTTGGCTGCTGATTTTGTCCAGTTTGGATCGTTGACTATGGCAGCCACATCGTAGTCATAGAGAGCTCCCAGGAGGATAGTTGGTCCTCCAAGAACTCTTCCATCCTTGTACATAATCGAGATCATGTATGTCGGCCAATTCTCATCTAGAGTGAGATTGCGGAACAGTGTCGTGTTTAACAGATTATTTGGGATCACCACTTTGTTTTTCTCGAATTCAGTCTCGTCGTAAGTTATCTCAGGCTCGTTACCGTCCAGAGCGAGCCTCGCTGTCACATTCGCCATATAATAGGCGCTGTCACAAAGATGAGCTGAGAGGTCACCGCCTGTTGCGTTCGAAGGACTAGCCAGGATTATTATATCTCGATTATCACATTGGCTCGTGCTGTTTGCTCGGCCTTGAGGACCATACTCGCCAATGAGGGGCTGGAGAGCATTAGAAAATGTAGACGCGTCTGACCAACTACCTCCACCATTCAAGAAAACCTTTTCTATTGAAAGGCCGTATTTGCACTCATCAGGCGAAGACCAGATAGTCGATACAGATGGGTTCTTCTGATCACGATAATTGTATTCCCCATCAATTGTGGTTTGACGATCCATTGTCATCTGTGTACAGTTCATATGGCTCTTGAACACGGTGGTCTCCGCTTGCCATGTCTGTGAGGAACTCGTTGGCAAGGATGTTATCGGCGCATCTTGCATGTCTGCCGGCCAAAAGGGAAGAATCGTATAGTTGTCCGTGATCCAAGGAGATGTCGAGACATTTTGAAGCAGATTGGCAATTGTACGGAAGTGCGTTGTTCGGTCCGCATCAATGGGTAAAGGTGAGCCCTCCATTGGTGTAAGGGTTGTAAATCCAGTATACTTAGGAACCACTAAGTCTTCCGAGAAAAGAATAGCGGAGGAAAGTGGTGAGATAGCCATGAATCCAAATATATTAAGGAGTGATGCACAGATCAAAGTTATACTGCGCGAACCATTTCTCTTCTTCGCGAAACCGTCGTATAATGCATTCCACCAGGCTCCTGGGGATTTGAGTATACTAGACGAGGCCTCTGCTCCATCTGGCCGCGCCAGTCGAGCATATGGCTCTGTGCGTTTGATATCTTCAAAGAGCACAGTCGTCATTTGAACGTATATGACGGCAATCAGGGTTGGACTGTATCGCCAGCCAAATAGTAAAGCAGACGACCCATCATCAGCACCCAAGCCATAATTGGTGGAAGACCTCCACCATAGTAAAAAGACCGTGAGACATAATCCAAGAGAGGTCAAGCTCAGTATACCAAGAAAAGGATGGGTGAATGTATATGGTATCCAGCTTGATGTGTGAACACGAGATTGCTGTTCATTATAGTCGGAAATGTGAGGATCGTGGTAGGTCTGATGTTGAGATTGGTGTATGCTTTCGCTGGTATCACTCAAACTGGAGACTTCACTATAGACAACACTCCCATTACTATCTTCTCTTGAAGAAGACCGACTAGGGCGAACAGTATGAGAAAATAAATTAGATCTTTGACCAAGAAGATCGCGGTCTTCGCCAGGAGTATACTGCCTGGCCATCATCGTAGCTCAAGGCGTGATAGAACGCCCACAACCAGTAGTATATAGAAACATAGGAAAAGAAAAGGAAAAGCAGTTTCAGGTTTGTGAGATAGCACGCGAGGTTTGCCCATGCTTATACTACTGCAATGTCTGTCTCGCATTTGGGAGGGTTCAAGGGTTTGATGAGCGCGAGGCGGTCCACTATTCTATTCTACTGTCCAATGAAAAGATCTCTATCAACGCAAGATGGGGGACAACTCCCTCTAGAGTGATACCAACATGAGCCGATATCACTTGGCGTACATACTAGGGTCCGCATGTCAAGGATCACTTATAGGTCTTAACTTGGCAGCCGCCCACATCCGCGGCGATCTTTGTTACATCTAGAAGTAGCGTAGCAAAAGGTACTTACGCTAATGAGATATGCAGGGATTATAGTGAGCTAGCCATTTAGAAGAGGGGCAAATGTGCAGGAGGTGCGTGAATTACTTAAGTACGTTCAGGATAAGCGACCCTTGAGCGGAGCGGGAATGTAACCACTCAAGAGCCAACAAGCACCGCCGGACTAGAATATTGATAGTTCTTGAAAGCCCGAGGAATGAAAAATTGCTAAGCGCCGACGGGGAGCCTCCATCGTTATGCATTTGGCCAGACACCGAGCGTTTCAAATAGGCGCTGCGAAGTGTGATGGGAATGGCCCCCAGGCTAAAGAGCCTTAGTTGCATGTCCAACATGCATCCTGCAGGATACCGCACACCTATATTAGAACCAACAATTCCAGGCGCTAAGATAAGTTATAAAGAGGCCAGCCCTCGCTCACTTGACTCTGATTTTAGCCTCAGTACATTCTTACTCCTCGGTCTGATTGAATTCCCCATCCTTTCCTTTCTACTCTGCATGCACAGCTACTTCCGGGGTTGGTTTTTGTATATCGCCTAATTTCGGCGTCAAAAATCCCATTTGGTCGTACATGTATGACTTCGCATCGTGCAAGAGCGAATAATTTTTCAATGAACATTTGTACCCAAGGTTGAAACAATGTTAGGTCTACTGGGAGCCTACGAAGATCCAAGAGTAGAACAGAAGACAAGAGTCTCGGAAGAAGGAAAATTCAATATGAACTAATAACGCAAGTGGTATATGTACAAAGAATCATAAAAAACGCAGGTCATGATCACGCAAAGGTATGTAACTTTCCCAATCAGTTCGAAAAAGACAAAGTATGTCTGATGGGGTGATGCGGGAAGGTGAAAAGTGGACAGGGCTTCATTCCCTGCTTCGGACGGAGAACGGTACCTGCGCGGACACAGAACTTGGCACCAGTTGCAAAGACCTTGCCGGCAAGAATCATGTGCGCAAAGAAGTCAAATAAGAAACGTACCATGACACGCTTAAGCGTAGTCAAGGTCGACAACGAGACGGATGGGACCGGGCTCCTTCTTGACAGCAAGGGTCTTGTCGCCCTGGTCGTTGGAGGTGTAGGCATTGAGGAGGCCGAGGAGACCCTTACCGATGTAAGAGCACTCATCACCGGTGTGGTCACAGATACGCATACCCTGGATGTCGAGGTTGTTGAGCTGAGCAATGATGCAGGAAACATCATAGCCGGAGTGTCCGTCGTTCTTGGTGTTGCTCATGTCGAATTCACCCCAGGTGGAGGCGTATTGTCCGAAGTTGGTGGTGGGGATCTCACCCTGAGCGGCAGCCCAGCCACCCTGAGAGTTGTCATCGATGGCGACGTACTTGACAGCACCCTTGGGGAGAGAGAACTTCAGAGCGGCGTGGGGAGACCAGAAACCATCCATCTTGCCGTCGGGGCCATAGGTGTTCCAGAAGAGGATGTTGTAGGGCTCATCATGAGCACCCTCGAAACGGATGACGTGCTTGTACGAGCTGGCATCAGCCTCGTCGACGAGAACGATGTTGCTACCCCAAGGAATGCCGACATTGCCCTGGTAGCTCCAGTCCTGTTCACCGCTGTCTGAGGTCTTGGAAGTGCCACCAAAAGCAGACCTGGAGAACTCTCCGTTGGCGGGGGTGTCGTACCAGTTGCCACCAGAGCTAGAGCCAGAGCCAGAGCCAGAGCTAGAGCCGGATCCAGAGCCAGAGCTAGATCCGGATCCAGAGCCAGAGCCAGTAGGGACTGGGGTCACTGTCGACTCGACGGCGCTGGGGTGGGCGGTGAATTCGGGGACGGGGGTGGTGGTGGTAGAGGAAGTAGAGGTGGAGGTGGAAGTGGAAGTGGACTCCGAGACCTCACCGAACCAGTTGTTGATCCAGGACTGGAGGACACCGTCGATGGTGGCATAGACCATTTCACCACGCTTCTCGACATCGGCGGTGGGGGGCTCAGTGGTAGCGGGAGCAGCAGGAGCCTCCTCGAGGTCCAACTTAGGGTGAGCATGGCGGCGCTCATGACCGTGAAGGCGAGCAACGGCAGACCCAGCGGTCAGGGCCGTTGCCAAAATGGCAGCGTTCTTGAAGTGCATTTTTGGAAAGGAAAGTGTGCAGTTCTGAAGATTGAAAGAATGACAAGAGCAGAAACGCTCTGGAAGAAAATGAACTGCAAAAGAGTGTGTGGTAAGAGAGAAAGAGGTGGGAAAGAAGGGCAAAGATGGGGCCAGGAGTGGGTTTAGTATAATTTATTATTATGGGGGGTGGCCGTGAGAACCCTTCAGGGGAGACCCTACTTTGGTACACTGCAGTGAAGTGCAATCTTGGATCAGGGGCGGATGGTCTATGATTGGCTGGAGAGAAACGGTACCTGAGATAATATTAGCCATGATTGGATGAAATTAACAATAGTGGAGTCAAAGTGGATCTATAGATTAGTCCAGACCATGGATGCCCAGTTGTTTACCGTCTGTACACTCTGAATGTACTGGTACTTCCCCAGTGACTGGGCTGTCTCTGCTTGGCCAAGTATTGCTACACTGCACAGTCCCATTTTTTAATCAGGTTGCGTATTTTTCTTTACTGAGTCAACTTGATATTGTACAGTACACCTCCTGCCAAACACGTGTGACATCGGAATGTTGGAATGCTATTCTATACTCTCAACATCTTCAATCTGTTCTCCAGACCCTTTCACACAATTATCAGACCCTGAATAGACCCTGAGAAGACCCTAACCCTCAAAATAATTGACCCTCGACCCCCCCCCAAGACAATATGCCTCCGCCACATCTGGCCGTTCCCCACAACATCCAATCGGTGCAGCCTGCCCCTGTCTTACGTGTCGTCCCTCCAAGGCACAACTCAATGCCAATCCCTTTCTGTTCGCCCAGTCCTTGCCAACATCTTGGGTGTTCTTGGGCTCATCTACAATACTTGTAATTGCAAACACACACTCGTGACACATCGGGTTTCTGCTTTGACTTTTCTACGCGCCCAACTCATCTCAGCACAATTCATCAACTCGCTTCATTCACCGCTCATGATCATGCTCTATCCAATCCGATAGGTCTGGCCCAGATGATCGACCAACGGGAGACGATTTGCACCGGGGCTCCATCCCCTACCGGTAAATGGGTCAAAGCAGAGGTACAGTGCGCGAGGGAGACGACCTGTAAGGTACAAAGTGCGAGAAGAATTGTTGGCCTCGAATTTTCCGGGCCCACCATTTTCATCCACTCAGCATGTGAGTGGCGCTGAGTCGTTTTTGATACTGATCCACTATGACAGTACAATGGTGCAAGATGCATTGCCCTGACTGCGACGTGAGAGTTTGTCGGCATCCTGGTCATCCCGAGAAACTTTAACTGCACTTGGCTTGTTCCAGCTAGTACAAAGTGCTGCTGGGATTATTCGGGATTCAATTATAGTGCATGGCCCCATCTCCTGTACTATAATTATCATTTTGTGATATCCTCGTGTATGAAGTGTACACTTCAATAGAGTATGGGCTAGATATGGTATGGTGCAGAAACGGGAGAGTGTTCCGTGGTTCACACTGCGATCTGCGCCCGCCCCAAGCGGCACCGAAGACATTCTGAAACGCGTGAGATTAAATCTTCAGCCCTCAGCCTCGTGGTGCCTGGCTTACAAAGAGAGCAAAGATGCACATTTCTGTTCAATTCAGTGGAGTCCATTGCTATTTACGGAGTTCAACATCACTTGCTACAACAATCCCCCAGCCAGACGATCAGATCAGTATAGTGAGGACGGAGTACTCTGTACTATGTACATACACCGTACGGTACCTGAGCTTGGCCCTGAATCATTTTTCGCGCAGGTCAACGCCACCTTCAAAGGCGCTTCCGCCAGCCTCCGCATCTAACTGAACACTGCGATCCAGTCCACAGACCCGGAATAGCATCTGCGGCGTTAACTCTTTATCCAGTCCCGGGATACCATCCCTCTTCAACTTCTCCAGCCCCTCACGCATCGCCGTGAGCGCAGGTCCAATCGTCGCAAATGGGAATATAATAATGCGAAATCCAAGCTCCCGTGCCTCCGCCGCCGAAATATTCGGGGTTGAACCGTGCTCAACCATGTTAAGCAGCAAGGGCCACGGCGCAAGGTCTTGAACAGCCTGACGCGCCATTTCACGCGATGTTATCCCCTCAAGAAAGCCCACGTCGGCACCAGCATCACGCGCTGATCGCAAACGTGCCAGGCTCTCCTCGTACCCGTGCGATTGTAGGGCATCTGTGCGTGCAATCACCACGATGTCACTTCCGAGTCGTTGACGTGCTTGAACGGCAGCCCTGATTCGGGTTATATAGGCCTCCTTATCGACGAGCAATTTTCCTGAGAGGTGACCACATCGTTTGGTCTGGACTTGGTCTTCGATATGGAAACCTGCCACTCCCGAGCGCGCGTACTGCTCTGTGGTTCGAGCTACCATGATTGGGCCGCCATATCCGGTGTCAGCGTCTGCGATGAGCGGTGTGCTAGGCGAAAGATTTGCTAGCATCTCTGCGTTGGCACGCATGTCGTTTAGTGTGCAGATTCCTAGATCTGCTTGTCCGTGGACAGAGGCTGCTGTGCCCGCACCGGTCTATTCTGTTAACACTGGCGAACTACTGCAGTATTAACCGACTCCGATCCAGGGACTTACCATGTACAGCGCATCAAATCCAGCGGCGAGTGCCAATCGTGCAGACATTCCATCATAGACACCCGGCGCTACTACGAAGCCATTTGGGTCTGCCAAAGTTCGGCGGAGATTGGTTGCTGCCGAAGGGAGAGCCATGCTGTTTTAACAACTAACGTTCAGATATAGAGAATCGAACTGATCGAAGGAGTGCGAGTGTGAGTTGTAATTGATAGAAAATCAAAGCTGAACGATTCTTTCTTAATTTTGGGGTTGTCTCTATTTTTAAAAAGCCTTTTCCACGTGTGTCACCAAGCTTTTCTTCACTTCTCTTCCCCACCATGAAACTGGTCGGCGATGATGCGCTCTCCACTTGAATGAGCCGACGGGTGCCGATACCGGGCACTTGTGTCATGGTTCGGCCTTTTCTCGCTTGTGCCGAGTCATGTCCTACACTAGTATGATATTCTACATATTGAGAGAGAGAATATTCCCAGAATTATCAATAGTCTCGGATCAGTATCGGCTTACTATGTAGTATGTAGGTTTAGTAAATTGACTGTCCGATGTCTGCATGAAAAAATGCATAGTACTTTTAAGACATCGGGGGGTTTTCCGTGGCTGCCGGTGAGAGTGGGACATGCTGTATATAGTATGGCAGTTGAGTATGTACTCAAATCTAACCCAGTGAGTTGAATGTACTGGCTCCATTCCCATCCAAAGATTTCTTGTTCAGAAACTACAAATCGGATTCCCTCATGGGAACTAGATACAATATGCGTATTAGAGACCCATGGCAGCTCTTGACGCCGGCTAGAAGCTGAGTTATTCTTCCGTCGAATGATCTATACACCAAGCCAACGCTTTATCTGTTGATCAAACGCAGAACTGGAAACCTTGCAATGAAGACAATTCACTAATTATATGAGATCTCGATCCTCTTCTTAGGATTTGAAACGTGTCTCAACCTCGGACTGATTTCATTCGCAGGGACTAGATACCATTACTAGTTGATAGATAGATTACAAATGGGGAATATTTCAAAAAGAAGGATTAGTTAATGAACATACATCTATATCCTCTTGGAAGAGGATGGTCAAGTACTAGTACTTTTATTTAGTCGTAGTCCCGTTTTAGTATACTACATGCTACTAGTAGGACTGGTGACTTTGTTAGTTCTCTCAATTCAGTGTTGACTGTACTTCGCTTCATCAGAGCTACCCAAGGGAAGCCCAGAATTCACCATCAAACAACCCTTCCAAATATTCTACATGTTTTGGTACATTCGCCGACTCTGACACAGAAACATGCTTTGACATATTGGTAACGATCTCACTTTCATAGTCTTCTCCTACCATTGAAAGTTGCTGTCGCAATTTGATGAGATAATCCATTGAATGCGATGTCGATTCACTGTGCAACGGTCTCAAAAAAGGAATTGAGCACCCATATCTGATAAATTCATCCACACAGAGCAACATATCCTGTCTATCTTTGACATCGCATCTGGCGAATTCAAGGTAATGAATTATCAAGATAATACATCGTTGTGGCATGTGATAAAAGGGCCAGAACCATGAGTATGGATTGAAGGAAGGTGTTCGGCAGACTTGCAAGTAGTATTGGAGGTAACGGAGGCATAGTCGTGTAATGCGTTTCCAGGAATGAGAAGGGGCTGTTGTTGCTGTGTTCAGTCTTGGAAGTAGAGCTTGCTGTAACACAATCATTGATTCGAGCTTGTACATTGCTAATATTATTCTGGTGCATGTACTCAGCACTGTAGGCTCATTGCAACTATCTTCGTAAAGAGCTGGTCTCGTCTGTGGCGAGGCATTCTTCAGATTGGGTGGAATCATGCCTTTCTCCGGGATCCCTTGTATAGGAAGCTTAGCGATCAAACTGTCCATTCGACCATGGAAGTCCTTCATGGACTTGATGAGTCGAGTGATGTCTTTGAGATCTGGTTCCCTTAGATTTTGAGTGATGCTTAACAACTGGTGGTGAAGCTTTGCCATCTCGAACCTGCCAATTGCACATAGTTTCACTACTGAAACCTCAGGTGTATACCTCCCAGAGGCTGTCTCAGAGGAAGATTGTTTGAACTCTGAGACCATCTGATAGACTTGAACCATCTCGTTGCTACAGCATGTCGGCAATCCTGTGGCGATACTGGTCTGCACATCTAGCCAGACTAGATGCCACCATAAAAATTTCCGATGCTCAGCACATCTTGAATTTGGGCCTGGGTATACGGAATCATAATGAAGGCCCATACTCTGTGCCAGGCGCAGTGATGTACTTATAAATAAATCTCTGCTTAGTCCTTCGCGGCCGTCGAAATGGAAAGACAGTATCGAAGCTGTTAAAGATTGGATAGTTGGGTGATCGGTATGTCGACATGCGGTCAGGCTTTCAGAGCAAGCTAAACCTAGCTGGTCGATGGTCTGTCGCTGATCTAAATACTTCAAAGGAAGAGAGATCCAATCGTTATGAGTCAGGACAGAAGCACCAGCGTAGAGAATGGCCCAAAAAAGACAGATGTAGGTGGGATCTTCGAGTAGGTTTGTAGGTAAGCCCAACTGTTCAGTTCCGAGAAAATCCCAGAATAGCTGATACTGAGAAAGGAAGGTCGGGATATCTAACAAGGCAAAAGCAGGATGTACTCTCAACAAAAAAGACTGTACTAGGGCATCGCAGACGGCTCGAGTTGGAATCTGGGTGAGAAGCTCTGCCAATGTCACCGATGAGACATATGGTGTTGGTGACGATGGATCATCATCTGGCTCGCCATAAACGAGGTCTTGATAAATAGAAGATTGCCCTGGTATATTATGATCTCTCAAGGAGGCCCAGAATCCCAGGCCTATATATTTTTCTCGGGCACCACGACCTATTCTTGCTCCCGAAAAGAACTTCGGTGGCAGACTATCCCTATATTCATGGCGATCCTCAGCACGAGAGGGTACATTATTATTGTTGACATTATCAAGCGAACACCGTGAGTCGGAAGATTTGGTTTCATCGGATAATTTTGGCCTTGAGACTCGGCCTGTCTCCGGATCGCGAGTCCCGGTATTATAGATGCATGTCTTACCCACTCGTTGACAGTTGGTACATTGAGGTTTTAGTTTATCGCAGCGTCTTTTCTGACGGCCGCATTCAAGACAGTTGAATGCTAAGCGAGGGCGAGTGACCCTCTTCTCTGGTGGCATTATAGATGTAGATAGAGCTCCGGAAAAGGAGTAGCAAGGATTAGACAGGGAGTTGAAAGACGCCAGGGATTGTCAAGGGTGGACCAAGTGTAATACGGCAAGCGACAGCCGCTAGCCGTAACAAATTCAAGTTTCTTTGAGAATGACTATCCAATAGAAAGATGGGACTCATGTATACAACTCGTATTCTCCCAGTATAGACTCTGTTAATAAGCAACATTTACCAATCATCTACCTCAGCCATGCGATTATCAGCGCAATCTTCTCACGCGCTAACGATCACACTACTGTAGAACTTAACAGTTTCGTCTTTTGCCACGACAAAAGCCCTGGGTTTGGATGAACTGGTATAGCTTGGACTGATCTGTGATTTTGACACATGAAACTCTAACCTAGTTCTCAATATTGAAGTGATTTTTTCTGACAGATATTAACAGACCTGGAGTAGTTCGTATTCTATAGTAGGGCTATAGTTACTTAATACTCCGTAGTTAAGCACAACCCGCATCTCCACAATGAACTTGGATCAAGTCGACCCAGTTCAACCCTCTCCCTTGATTCAAACATCATATAAACAACAGAAAAATTCAACAAGCTATTCTACTCCCCATCCCCTATTGCCCGATCAAAGATATTCAACTCATCTAATCAGCCAAATCTCTCTACTGCAATCGATTCTCAAAGACTGCCAAATGCGGGTTCATCGCAGATCGTCTTAGTCATCCTTCCAGAACAGTGGGAACTCCAAGCCGATTTGAATCCATTTCATTTCATTTCTCCACAACCTCAAATGCCCTTTCGTGGTGAAATGCGCCCACTCTCTGGATAGTGTGTCTCCTCCCAATCCGACTCGACTTGACTCTCGCCTACCCTTTCTTCTGAAATCTTCTCCATGGCTCGATCTTCCGTCGTCCAAGAGTATGCCGCGCCCTCAACAACTCTGAGTCTCGACCAGAAGGTCACTCGCGAACGCCAACTCTACAAAGTCCAACGCCCACAAGGCTATCGCGTATCTTGGCACGCAAACCCTGCCGTCGAGTCGCACCATTTCGGCCAGTCGCATCCCATGAAACCATGGCGTCTGACCTTAACAAAGCAACTCGTCATGGCATACGGCATGCACCACGCGATGGACCTGTACCTGGCGCGTGCGGCAACATACGAAGAACTCGCCGACTTCCACGAGACGGATTACTTGGACTTCTTGCGCCAGGTCATGCCAGGTGACATGGACCGAGCGGAGCAGAGTGATAACGTGGTGCGATTCAATTTCGGCGATGACTGTCCCATTTTCGACGGGCTGTACAATTACTGTTCGTTATACGCGGGCGGGACTGTGGACGCGGCGCGAAAACTTTGTAACGACCAGTCTGAAATCGCTATAAATTGGTCTGGTGGTTTGCACCATGCCAAGAAGGCTGAAGCAAGTGGCTTTTGCTACGTGAATGATATTGTTCTGGGAATCTTGCAGTTGCTACGGCATCATCCGCGCGTGATGTATATTGACATCGATGTTCATCATGGCGATGGCGTGGAGCAGGCTTTTTGGTCTACGGATCGTGTGTTGACGGTGTCTTTTCATAAATATGACAAGGATAATTTTTTCCCGGGGACAGGTGCTCTCGACGATACGGGCCCGACTCACCCGCTTAACCCCGGCGCTCACCATTCCATCAACGTCCCATTAAATGATGGCATCGACGATGATTCTTACATAGATCTTTATCACCAAGTGATTGGTGCCTGTGTGGAGAATTACCGGCCCGGCGCGATCGTCCTTCAGTGTGGTGCTGACAGTCTAGGATGTGATCGACTAGGCTGCTTTAATTTGAACGTTCGCGCCCACGGCGCTTGTGTCGCTTTCACCAAGACATTCGGATTACCCCTCCTCGTCGTGGGTGGTGGTGGCTATACTCCTCGCAATGTTTCTCGCGCCTGGGCACACGAAACATCCATCCTCATTGACGCAGACCAGGTCATTGACTCGACAATCCCGGAAACTGTGGCATTCCGTAACCACTTCGGTCCTGATTACTCACTTTTCCCTCCCCTCTCCGAGATAAGACGTCTCGAGAATAAAAATCCGCGCCCTTATCTTGAGGGTCTGGTGGAGGCGGTTCATGAGCAGCTCCGGTATATTAAGGGTGCCCCGAGCGTGCAGATGAGCTTCATCCCACCGGATATTCTCGGTTTACGAGAAGACACCGAGAAAGAACTTGAAGAACAAATGGCCCTAATGGAAGAGGAGCGTGAAGAACAAGAGGGCGGTGGCTCGGCCTCGCTGGCTGCAGCTAATAGCATCACCGATGTATCTGGTTCTGCTGGTGCTATTCCAAGGACAAACCGGCGCCGAGATTTGGAACGGGGGGCCGGGTATAAAGGCGAGCTATTTTCATAATCGCTGGATTGGTTTGGAAATCTGATATAACCAGGCGGGAGTCATTGATTTGGCGTTTTTCTTCTACCGGGCTGGTTCCGGTACAGATATCAGGCGTTGGAATTGGAACACAATCACTTATTATTTTTGGTTCAGGAGTTTGGTGGTATGATTGTTTAGGATCATGATGGGTTTTTGTCTGCCGTCTGTTATCATGATATCCCTGGTGGAACGAACATATCTCTGTACTTTTACTGTAGAAAGACTCCTCGAAGATTAAAAGACAAAGAAAGCATTCATTTCATGAAGTGAGATACATTGAAGAGAAGCTCAAAATGCATACAAGTTGCACTGTATATAAAACATTTGCCTTTGATCTATCAGTATTGTTCCGCTTGACGCCTATGCAATCATATTTTTTTTTCTCTTTTCTTTTCCTTTTGATTTTCCTCTCTCCTTCTCTCATCTCTTCCTCATGGAAAGATCTGTTGAGAACATGCTTTACAAGATCATGCACGCGCTCGGATTAGAATTACTACGTACCTCCCCATCTCCACCAGGTACTATGCAAGGCAATAGACAATAGGTTATTGTATTTTTTTTGGTCGGTTGCTGTTTTCTGGGTTTCTGTATTTTGCCAAATCAAATCGGGTATCCAGCAGTGGCGTGGCGTCGTGGTTCAGGAAACGCGGAAACGCTTGTGTTGAACATCATGAAGGAGGGAAAAATGGAAGAGAGACGAATCATCGTCGTCTCCGGATGCCGGAGGGACCCGGTTTGGGTAGTCTGCGCAGGTTGACTACGTCGGCTGGTGGACTGCCAGATGGTGAATTTGATATCAAGGAGAGGCGGCTTGGAGGACTCTTTTTGATCCTTATAAGAGGTAAATGCTCTTGATCACTTGGTGGTTCATTGCTTGTCCTCCGCATCCACTACCTCCTTCACCTCCTCGAGTTGTACGCTCTTCTGGTGCGCATGGGTCCCTGTTGATGAGCCTGCGCAGATGTGGATTGATTAGCTGTCGAGTCCTGGAGTTGGGGATACGAGGTGCGCTGGGGAACCCTTGGGCTGATGCGGCGGGATCTGAAATTGAGTTGATTGTTTCTGACCTTTGACGATGGGAGTGATGGCGAGGATTTGTTTCTTGGCTGTCTCGGGGTCATGCGGGTCACTTGCAGCGAATTGTCAGCCACATTATTTCCACAAATGATGTGTTTAGTAAATCTCACATTTCGGCGTTGATGATCCAGTCGAGGTCCTCCTCTCCCTCATTCGGTCCACCAGGTCCACCCTGCACAGCACGGAAAAGTCGGGGTCGCCATTCAACGCCTTCGTCCGCGCGCTTGGCAGCCTCCTCTCGTTGTCGGTCTTCAATCTTTGTCTTTTCGTCCGTAGCGGCTTCGTGATTTCGAGTGTTGATTGCCTTGACTGTTTCAAGCCACAAGCGCTGGGATTCGCGCTCATCTTGCTCTTCAATCGGACGTGCCATGGGTTTTGAATGCTTCGCATGTGTCGCATCGAAGAGGACTTCTTTATGGTGGGTCTACTCTATTGTATGAGTACCCTGCATATAGAGGGTCAAAGTTGCTGACGAGAACTTACCTTTATATCCTTCAGATGCATTTCGCCGTTCCACATGCCTGATAACTCATATAAGACCTCGCCGGTCTTCTCATTCTTGATTGTACCTCCAATCGCGTTATATGTACCGGAGAAGTAACCCTTTGTCTTGAACTCGATATCGGCCACAAGGTTGTTCTCTGGGCATCGTACATAGCTGTGATCTCCAAGCTCATACTTCATTTTCCCAAAAAGGATACCCCGGGCGTACATGTTGGGCTGGGTCAAAATACTAGATATTTGTTAGCCCCGAATTTCCAATAGAGAGACTTCACAGATTCAAACCGAAGGTAAAAACGTACTATCGCTCGCCCTTTTCTTTATCTTCACCGTGGTTCAACAGGCGCAGAATGGCGATTCCTTCCATCATACTGGCAGCCGAGTTACCCAAGAACTTGCTGCGGGGTTTGAGAGTGCCGTCGATACGAATATGGTGCTCCGGAGCCATGAAAAAGTAGCTCGACTTGGGTGGGTGGTGAGAGGTCTGTTCCGAGACATAGTAACCGCGCGTACCATCAGGATAATCCCAGTAGCAAGTAAAAGTCTCTCCAAGAATAGGGTTCAAAGGTTTTTTCACTCCTCTGTCGAAAAAAATTAACCATCTGGAATGGGGGAGGAACTCCGGAGTAGAAGAGAGAAAAAAAAAGTGGGAAGCGGGGAGAGCGGGGGAATGAAGAGGAAGATCGGACGTACGGTGGTTTGATATGCCAGCCACTCAGGTAGAATTTGACTACCGAGATAAATCGTTCGACGGGGTCGTCAATCGTGCTCATAGGAAGGAGGGTTTCGGGATGGGCCATGAAGCTATTCAGATGATTAGCGCGCATCGGAGACAGGTTGGCAGTGGCGGGGAACATACTTGGTGATGCGCTCAAGCATAGACCGAGGCTCCAAAATAAAAGTAGGCAAGACGACTCGGCTCAAGTCAGCGCCAGGTCGTAACTGTGAAATGATGTGGGAAAGCACTAAATTGATTTCACGGTCAGCCGATGGCAGCCTCACAAAGTGGCGGGGGAAAATGAAGAGAATGCGTACCATTTCCCTGGTCAGCTTCAACAACCTCATCATCTCCACTGACAGGAGATTCATCGTGAGAAGAACGACCTAAATGAAGAGCGTCAGACATGGTGGTGGTTGAGCAAAAGAAGTGAAGAAGAAAAGGAAGTGGAGGCCTAAAAAACAACGGGGAACTGACTGGCCCAAGAAGCACGGCGGAGGCCCGGGACTGGCATTGCTGCGTTCGGAAAGCCAGAAAGCGTAGGGTGTTTTTGTGGGGGGGAAGAATAAGAAGAGAATCACCGCATTTAAAAGGGAGAAAGTAAGATAGAAATGTAAAGAAGAGAAGAAAAGAAGAAGAAGAAGAAGAAGTACAAAAAAAAAAAAGGACAACAAAAAAAATGGGGGAGTGCGTGGAAAAGGCTTAGCCTGGTGACGTCGAAGTGTGTCTCTGACTTCTTTTTTTTCGTTGGGGATTTTTAGAGGATTTTGGTATATTTTGCTGTATAATGGAAAAGACTGCTAGGGTCCATTACTCTAAACTAGTACGTACGACTAAAACCTGCAGAGAAGATGAACTAGTTCAATGCTTGATGTCTGTTTGAATCTATCTAATCTGGATGGTTTGGTTGATCTCTTTCAGGTACACATTCAACTAACCATTCTTGATGCCCTGGATCACTAGTCCCCAACTCATCCACTCGAACTCACCAACACCCACTCGTCCACTCGGATTTGCCTTTCTCTACCCACTTCTCGAGGATGTACTCCTCTGATCGTCATGAGGGGCAAACGGCTTGGCGCGGGGGAGAGTTGGCTGGTCGGGGGATATGTATGAATCCATGCATGCGTCCGATCCACTCATTCACACGCACGCGCGCTCGATCAGCGGTACATCTCCTCCTGTGATCTCCTGCATGAATTCCAGATCTGGCCGATGAAGCATGACGTGGAAGTGTTCAACCGCATGTACTGATTTAAGGGACTTCCAGTTCTTAAACCAAACCACCTGTTGTGGTGGTACTCGTGAACAGAATGTGGTTTGGACATAATCTTCAATCGCGGCTCGCGCTTCGTTGGTTAATTCCCCTGTGGCCGGGTCATCTGCAAGTTCAAACTTGGTCCACACTACGAGGTGGATGATGTCGGTGTCGATGCCGTAGGGCCAGTCATTGTACAGGATCCGAATGTCCTCTAGGCCACCCTTTGTTAGCTCACAGTCACCTCTTCGAGCCGGACCTCTCCGAGAGAAAAGTATCTAGAACCCCATGATGTTATCTAAAGTAGTCGGAAGACTTACCGTCGAATTCAAAAGGGCCTCCCTTGGGACGCAGGTCCTGAACGTCACCATCCCCCCAGCAGAGCCGTTCCTTAACCACAAATCGCATCACCGATCCATATTCTGCCTTGATTCGAGCGGTATATTCGAGATATTTCCGAAGGTCACTGGGCACGCGTTGGAATCGATCGATCCGGTTCGTCTCTGCGGGAGGGCGCATCAAGGCGCCATAGTCAGCACAAAACGGCCCTAAACCTGCATCAGCAAATGAGGCGAGCTCCACTCAACTAATTATCTCCTGCACCAGCTTCCAACTTTGTCGTCGGTATTCTCTGTCAGGTGTTGATAGCGTTCGAATGTTTTTGTCTGGTTGATCACGGAGAAAGCTGGGGCACTCGGTCGGCCATTGCGGCCGAGGTACGTTCATCAGCCAAAATGGCAGAGTATTGGATGTGATATGCTGGTCGTGGACGAACTGTGCCGGCGTAGTTCTATCGGCATCCGTCAATTTCTCGTCGAGCGCCGTGATCGTCGCTGCGGACGCCGATATGCTCGCTGCATGCGACATGCTGTATGATGGATTTAGCCTTGTCGGAGTTGACTTTCGGTAATAGTAGTCGAATCGTAGAGAACTTCAACACTCTTCAAATTGATTTCACTTGAGGGATTGAATCAGGAAAGAGAAATAAACACTCGGGGAAAGAGGGAAGACAGGGACGACGTTCCTGATGGGCGAGCCAAATTGTTCCCATCTTTCTTGTCGATCATCGGGTCATTCCATCCACCGCGGAATCCACACGTCGACGGGTGACGTCGGTTGAGCCCGCATGTTGATACATTCAGAATTTGGTATGAGCAAGTCTGTACACAGCAGTACGGCCTGTAGAAGATATTCTAGGGACTTGATTTACGGAATACATGAAAGCCACTATTAGAGGAACAGCTGAATTGAAAAATAAAGATAAGATAGATTTCGTGTATGATTCGGAGGATATTCGGAGAACTACCTCAATTCATGAAATCGAGGGGGTATCAGACAAAACAACGCTATAGCCAGGCTAAAGTCCACAACGCCGGCAGATTAGGATTCTTCTCCTGCCAATCGGCCAAAATCTCAGGGACACTGTCATCAAAGCCCAATCGAGCTGCACCTGTCCCGTTCTCCCACCCACCAGGTCCGTGAAGGTTTCGTTGAGCCAAAGCCGATTCATTCAGTCGATTTGCAAGATCTAGAATGGCCTTTCCACCTAGCAATGCCTCTTCATGATTATCCTTGATATCGACGTTGAAGACGTGGACGGGGCGATTAAGAGTGTTGCCTTTGTTCATGAGGTCGTCCACGACAGCATCCCAACAACGCTCTTCACAGGTGATAATGATATCCACGACTCCTGCCTCTGTGCCCAAAGCTCCTTTGTCTCCTTTGGAGACGTGATCGACGCGTGGGACACCGGGGACCCAGTCCTGGAACCGCTCCGGGCCCCATTTCAGGTTGCGATTACGGTCCAGCATGTTGAGAATACCGTTGGTACGGTACAGACGTTCATCTTTATCGTGAAGCTCCTCGTACATTTGGTTGTAGGAGGTGGTATTGAAGCTGTACACATTGGGTTGGGTGATTGTTGGGCCTGGCAATCGGACCAGCGATCCAGTGCCAAAAGAGATGACTGGGAAGGCGGCCGCCGCACCGGAAAGACGAAGGTGGGCTTCCATTGAACGGTTGTTATTTGAAGCACAGACTGTGCAAAACTTCAATTTCCATGAGTCTGCGGGTGCTTCGGCCTGGAGGGCGTCCATGGTCTCATTCATTGTGGGAGCCGAGTCGGGCGGAGGGGGAGGAGGGGGAGGAGTTTGGGGAGTCGTGCTCCCACTGTTGACTAGGCGAGGATCATATGCCATGGTTCAAGTTGGGTTGTAGAAATTGAGTAGTCTATGGAATTGTAGAGGGAGAGAGGGGAAGAGAAAAAGAGAAGACTATGTGAGAGATGATGCGGCCTCGGCACACACTGTATCAAGGAGGCTCGAGTCTGGGTTTACAATTTCCTGTTATTGACTAATTTGGTATCAGCATAAGTTCATAAGCTGATAGGGTAGTGATATAACACAATATGGTAAGGATATGAAGTTCAGAAAGATGAAAAGCGTATATAAGAGGTTGTCCGCAGTGCCGAAGCTCAGACAGCTCCAATAAATATAAATCATCATATAAAAAGGAGATACGTAGGGATAGAAACAGATACGAATGTAAATACATACCGTTGGATTACTGCTCATGGTCTGTAGGATCGAGTGAAGCTCAATTGGGGCCGTAGCCCTGGGGAGGAGAAGAGAAAAAGGAAGAAGAAGAAAGTCGTGTGGTGCCGCGCAAGTTCTTCGCTTTTAGCGCCGTCATGACTAATCTGTGGCACCCCAGTTCTTGGCTCCGCTTAGTTCATTCAACAACCTTCCTTCTAATAGTACACCAAGTACTACACAACCAATGCAATGGAGGCCGAGTCGAAGCTTAGAGCTGGAGGTGACTCCACTGAAGCCGAGGAAGGGCAGTTTGTGCCGGCTCTCATCGTGGTTGATATGCAGGAGGATTTCTGTCCACCCGTGAGTGCATATTGAGGTAATTGGCCATAGCTTCAAGGTCGGTCGTGCTGATCTCCTTCTGCTATGACGGGGACATAGAACGGATCATTAGCTGTCCAAGATGGTCGAACCATCGCCTCATTGATCAATACCCTTTTGTCGCGGCCTGGATTCGTGACACGCATTGCAACACTCGATTGGCACCCGACAGACCACATCTCCTTCGCCAACAATCACCCCTCGCCGAACAATAAGGCTTTTGAATCCTTGATTGAAATGAACAATCCTGCTCCAGGCAAAGAACATGAAACTAAATCACAGCTTCTCTGGCCTATTCACTGCGTGGCTAATAGTCCTGGTGCAGCCCTGATTCCCGAAATCGAAAGTGATCGCGTGGACCTCTTTATCCATAAAGGCCAGCATCCGCAGGTCGAAATGTACTCTGCTTTTGCAGATGCCTTTGGCAACCTCGAACTAGCTAAATCCGCAGGGGCGGTTGATATTGACTTGGCATTGGCACTCCGGCAAAAAGCCGTAACTGATGTCTTTGTAGTGGGACTGGCCGGAGATTACTGTGTCAAGTGCACAGCTATTGATGCTGTCAGGGCTGGTTTTCGAAGCTGGCTCATCGAAGAAGGCACCAAGTGTGTCGTGCCCACTGATTGGGATAAGGCGAAAGATGAGCTTCGCGCTGCTGGAGTATCCGTCATTCACATAGATGACCCAGTGATCAAACAGCTAGCTGCTGCATGAATGCCACTTCTGCATAAAACCCCATTCTAGCTGCATTTCAAAGCCTTACAAAATAATTATACGTGTATCTATGCACCTTATGATAGCCTATGCAAGCTTTGAACAGTAACAAATTTTCCTTGAAGTTTTCTTTGTTCCAAAAACAATGTACAGAAAGAGAACAAGAGGAGTGGCACGTTATAAACTGGCGTAGAACTATCCTAAGCTTCGGTCGACCAGACCCTGTACGTGTCTTCGGGATTAGTTACTTGAATTTGTAGTCTGAGACAGAGAGATCAAAGAGAGAATAGTATTTCATAATTATTGCTTCATCCTTCAAATTTGCAGAGAGTCTTCAATTTCGACCGCATACTTCTTGATTACTAAGGTAAGGACAAACCCCATCGACTACGCGGAACCGCGACGTGACTTGACCAGCTCACACTCTCGCCCTAACTCATCTGAGACAGGATCATGCAGGAAATATGCCTGATGTCGACTCTCATACAGAGGTCGTTAACCTCGAAACATCCGATGATGATGACGATTTGGAAGTGACGCGACATTCTCGCGCTGCCACCTCAAGTATGCACGGCTCCTGTACATTCCCCACTTCCTCCAACTCACATCTTGAAGACAGAAACAGAGAACAGGTGAAGGTTAGAGAAGAGCTTCATCAGTCAGCCCCTATAAAAGTCCAATTCGATGACAGCGAGGACGATGACTTCAATGATGGCGAGGCTGCATACAAAAAATTCAAAGACCGCAAGTCCGCAAAGCGGCGACGCAGTGCAGCTGCTTCTCGCAAAGCAAAACAGAAGGTTCTTAAGAAAGAAACGTCTGGAGATGAAGCGGAGTCAAATCAGTCAGAAAAGGTCGATCTGTCAACCGGTGCAAAGAAGTACTTGCAAGACCAACGCGATGACGTGCCCAGTGAAGATGATTTATTGCTAGACTCGATTCCTGAGTATCTCCAGAAAAGAAGGACCCAGTTTGATCGAAAGAGGGCACACCTTCACGTTCACGGATTGAAAATCCCACCTTCTTACGATGAAGTGGAATTTTCTGACGATGAGAATCTCGAGCATCTTCAAGAAAGACCTGTCTTCAGAAATAGGACAGCAGATCGGCCATATAAAGATATTGAACTCCCACGTTCCCTTGGTCTCATCCCCGCAGCTATTGCACGATGGCTACGACCATACCAAGTAGAAGGAGCGGAATTTCTGCATGAGATGTTTGTCTATCAGAAAGGTGGCATCCTTGGAGATGATATGGGCCTTGGAAAAACCATTCAGGTCATTGCGTTTCTGACCGCAGCTTACGGCAAAACCGGCGATGAACGAGATTACAAGAGGATGCGAAAGATGCGAAGAGTGGAGGGAAATCCTTGGTATCCTCGCACCTTGATCATCTGTCCCGGGTCCTTAAAATCGAATTGGAAGTCCGAACTCAATCGATGGGGTTGGTGGCACATCGATGAATACTCCGGCCCCAATAAGGAGCTTGCTCTTGATGCTGCAAAATCTGGCCGGGTTGAAATTCTTATCATGACTTATGAAACCTACTCCGGGAATAAAGATTTCGTCAATATGGTGGAATGGGACTGCGTGATAGCAGATGAATGCCACAAGATCAAGGAACAAACAGCCTTGGTGACCAAAGCTATGAATGAAATCAATGCTCTTTGTCGTATCGGACTCACAGGTACGGCGATTCAAAATCGATACGAGGAGCTATGGACCCTCTTGAACTGGGCAAATCCCGGCAAGCTTGGTCCGTTGGCTGAATGGAACACCCATATTGCAGAGCCTTTGAAACTCGGCCAATCACATACAGCAACCTGGAGTCAACTCCGCAAGGCTCGAAGAACCGCCCAAATGCTCGTCGATAACCTGTTGCCACGATTCTTTCTTCGTCGCATGAAGTCTTTGATCGCCGATCAGCTCCCTCAGAAGAGCGACCGGGTGGTTTTCTGTCCTCTGACGGCTACACAAGCAGAAGCCTATGAGAACTTTCTAGATAGCAGCATTGTTGAATATATCATGACTTCTACAGAACGCTGCGACTGTGGCTCGGGCAGAAAGGCCGGATGGTGTTGTCATAGACTCATTCCAGGAACAACAAGTACTTGGCAATCTTTTGTGTTTCCGGCTATCAATGTGCTCCAGAAATTGAGCAATCATCTTGCAATTCTCATGCCTCGACAAAGCGACGCAGTCTACAAACAGAAAAAGGAGCTTGAGATGCTGCAGATCGCATTACCCGATCAATGGGAAGATTTGTACAAATCTCGAGAATCAATCGTCAATTTTGCGAACCCTGAATTCTGTGGCAAGTGGAAGGTCCTTCAAAAGCTACTCAAGTGGTGGCATACGAATGGCGACAAGGTATTGGTTTTTTCTCACAGCATTCGTCTGCTGAAAATGCTACAAATGCTGTTCGTGCACACAATCTACAACGTCAAATATTTCGATGGCTCTTTATCGTATGAGGAGCGAGCGAAGGTCGTGGATGAGTTCAATTCTGACCCAAAACAATTTGTGTTCCTGATATCGACCAAGGCAGGTGGTGTGGGATTGAATATAACATCAGCAAACAAAGTCGTTGTGGTGGATCCTAATTGGAATCCATCATACGATCTTCAGGCGCAAGATCGAGCCTATCGAATTGGTCAACAGCGTGATGTCGAAGTGTTCCGACTGGTCTCTGCTGGTACGATTGAGGAAATTGTCTATGCACGACAAGTCTATAAGCAACAGCAGGGAGAAATTGGATACACAGCAAGCTCTGAGCGCCGGTACTTCAAGGGCATACAAGCAAAAGCAGATCAAAAGGGCGAGATATTTGGTCTGAGGAACCTGTTCAAGTATGAACATGAGATGCTCGTTCTCCGCGATATCATCAACAAGACCAAAGTAGCGGAGAGTCTCGCCGGTGTGAATGTCATGGATTTCAAATTCAAGGAAGAACCCCCCGGGGCGGAGGGGCTGACTATCAAGGAAGAAGATGACGGTATGAGCCAGCTAGCTGCTATGATTCGCGGCGAGCGAGATGACGATGACGATGAGAATGATACCAAACGAAAAGAGACTAGAGTTGATCCGATCCAGTCAATACTGGCCCATGCTGGTGTGGAATACACCCATCTCAACAATGAAGTGGTTGGCTCATCTCGGGTGGAGGAGCAACTAAGTCGTCGTGCCCGGCAGGGTCCTAACGATACGACAGCTGACGGTCGTGTCTTTGGGCAACCCGGCATGTCTAGCAGTGAATAGGAAGGATTGAGTGAATGATCAGATACTCCATTTGTTTGATGGGCTCGAGATTTCTTTACTTTTGAGTTATATACCCTTTGCTGTCTAAAAATTTACTCGCTAAGGCTAGGCTATCAACTGTTCACGGAGATTGTATACGTATCGAACGGACTGCAGATTTCTAGCTCTGGGGATGCCTACTTGAAACTTTGGCTCAATAAATATATATATATAATTAAATATATAATTAAATATATAATTAAATATATAATTAAATATATAATTAAATATATAATTAAATATATAAAAAATCGAGTATAGAGCGTAAGCCCAAGAGACGTAGTTGTACAGCTCACGTACAAATGTACAGTATTAGTTTGGTTGACTTGATTGGCTGCTGTGGGCGAAGGCGGAGAAGTGCAGAGCGGCGTCATTTCCGATCGCCGAAAAAAAGCTGCTGGGCCAACTTTTCGTTTCCCTCAGTTGCGGCTGTTCTTTTAGGGCATTGGGCAATCAATATTGCATATTGGATCTCTTAAAGTACGCTGGATCTACTAATTCCGTGAATTTTACCCTTTTCCTTTGGCATGGGTTGTGGCAACAAATTCATTAACATCCCACTTCCCAGATCAAGTCCTGATAAAGCTTGACAAGCTTTCTGCTCTGCGGTCTCTCTTCACGACCCGTTATAACCTACTCCCTCTTTGAGCATAAAGCCTTACAATCATGCCTCTTGACACCTCAACAACATACCCCTTGACCCGGCTGCGCCTGGATGGCCGTCGATGGAACGAGCTCCGCCTGCTGCAAGCGCAAATCTCGACCAATCCAGCCAGTTCTGGCTCATCTTATCTTTCAATGGGAAATACGGCAATCATGTGCTCTGTTCACGGTCCTGCAGAGGGCCGTCGGGGGGAAGCCAGTGGTGCAGCTGGCAGTGCAGGCGCCATCGTCGAGGTGGACGTCAATGTCGCCGGGTTCGCAAGCGTGGATCGCAAGAGAAAAGCGGGAGGAAGTGATAGGTACGGTCAATCCTTTGAAATTCGAACGCTCTCCCGCGATGAGCTACCGAGTAATCATGCACGGGCATATGCTAATCACTCAATAGACAATCATCGCGAATTGCGACGACCCTGCGCTCGGCTTTTCAGTCGCATTTACACGCCTATCTCTACCCACACAGTACAATTAGTATCCATGTATCTGTTCTTTCAGCTGATGGGTCTTTGCTGGCGGCCGCCATCAATGCTTGCACTCTGGCTTTAGTGGATGCCGGTATTCCTATGCCTGGGCTGCTTACCAGTTGCACGTCAGGAATGAGTGGTAGTGCATCTACGCCTCGTGATCCTCGAAACGACGAACTTGATCCGCTTCTGGATCTGTCACTTCCAGAGGAGCAAGAGCTACCATTCCTCACTGTTGGGACTACCACTTCGGTGCCAGTTGGAGAGAATAGTATGGACGATGACGAGGAAGAGACCAAAGTGGCCGTGCTTAACATGGACTCCAAGGTCCATTGCTCATATATCGAAACGATGCTGGCTGTTGGAATGGACGGGTGTAACCAGATCCGTGAGTTAATGGAGGGTGTGATTAAAGGGTCGAATCGGCGATGAACTGTGGGAATGAAAGTGATACCCGGTGTGCATATGTTGGGAGTTTACGGGCGTGTTCATCTTTTCTTGTCTACTTTCTATTATTTGAATAGACCTTTTATCTGCTCAACATACCTTCGCCAGCAAACTCTGTCTATTTTCTACTCCCCGAAGTGTGCCGCATTCTTTCAAAAAAAAAAATATCGATCGGGATAGATAAAAAACGAAATTAAAAGAAATAAATAAAAAAATAAAAAGAAATTGCGCGCTGCAGGGTTCGAACCTGCGCGGGTCTCCCCAGCAGGGTTTTAGCGAAATAGCTTAAATCTGCCGCCTTAACCACTCGGCCAAACGCGCACTACTGGAACTGAGTCATCCAACTTTGCACTCTTGTATTATTTCTGATTCTTCCCTTTAAGATCAGCATTCAGAAACACATGAGAAACAACGGCGTAAGTATAGGAAGTATAGGAGTGTAAATATACTGCTACTATACTCAAGGACCGTGTATTAACTCTTTCTAGAAATATTCAACAATTTCATTCCGATTTTAAATATATCACGTACAGTGTCAGTGTTCATACTACTAACACGGTCTATTGCATCAGGGTGTAATTTTATGGGTGTTTCTAGTAATTACACCAATTCAAGGTTGCCTCTTTCGATAGGGTCAATGGTCTTTAATACAACTAATTTATTCTATTCTATCTGATCCGGAAACCAAGAATGAGACACTGATTTCCCTATTGGACGGGATGGGAGACCGGTGATCACTATTGTGCCACCATTGAATCACTATTGTTACTAACCAGAACGAGTATGAAAGAGTAACTGTGCTCAATATACAACGAGGGAGTACTCTTACATCACGCATTGTAGCATTGTACTAGTATTAAAGTATTCATGGTTACTCCACCAAAGCAGGTCGGCTATCACTAGTGTTGTATCATTGCCAGAATCTAATGATCTATGTAACCAGCAGCTACCCGCCCAAAAAAAGAAGCCAATTGTTAATGTAAAGGCAGAACCTTGCTCATTCAAGATGCTGATTATGACAGAGCCAACTATGAAAAGGGAAACCCATTCGTTATATGCAATATGCTGGCAAAAAAGGATGCAAAAGAGTCAACATTTGAGTGAATCAGAGCATTGTATAAGAACACAACCAGAATATGGTAAGTGAATGAGGAATAAACTTTCAATGTAATAGAAATAGTAGGAATAGTAGATGAAGGAGTATAGCAGGGTTACTAATACATGATGGTAGTACCATGAATTCACTTTACCCCCCGCTGAGTTCAGCTATTGACTTTCCTTTCCTCATCTTCCTCATCCTCTTCCCCTTCTGTTTTATCATCAGGCTGTCTCTTCCAGATTAAATTAGATGACCTTCAAGTTAAATTCATTATCTCAGTCATACGTCTGATCACTTCTTTCTGCACATCTCCAAATCTTTCCCTTGCTCAAGCACTAGGTCTCACCATGGAGGCAACAGGAAGCATGCCATCGGATATTGCATCCATGGCCTTCCCGACAGTCACTGGAACAGGCCCTGCGAACGCAGTGGGACTGAGCCCAATGGGCAGTATACCTGCTATGACCGGCATCCCATCAATGCCTGGGATGATGGGCTCGTCTTGCAAGATCGATGTGAGTCGATTATGTTTCACTTACTGTATCAAGATATCAACTAACCTTGTTTCTCTCAGATGCTATGGAACTGGTACACTATTGACGCTTGTGAGCTCCAACTTCAATTTTCCCCATGGCTGCACTGGAAGCACAAAGAGCAAGTTTGCTAACAACCTCATATCCAGGCTTTCTTTCACACTCCTGGCATATTACGTCCCACGGAATGTTTGCCGGATCCTGTATCGGTGTTATTTTTCTTGTCCTTTGCCTGGAGGCTCTTCGTCGTCTGGGTAGGGAATACGATGCTTTTATCCTACGTCGAGCACGACAGCACCAGATGGATCTCCAGGAAACCCCCCTCGAAATGAAAACTGAGACATCGACGGCAGAGAACACCACCAAAGCCTGCTGTCTCCGAACAGATCCAGCCTCGAAGGCAGATGGAAATGATGTTCACCCTGAAGTCACAAAAGCCCCATCCAGTCAACAGCATCACATTATCCCCCTTCCTGAATTATCGAGTGAAAGCTACTCTAGTGATTCCCAGTTTGCAGCGACAGAGAATGGAGCCCATTGGCCTCTTGTTACACCCCAGCCTCAGCGCAGGGCTATATCTGCCCGATTGCTCAGGACTGACGCAGCAGAACAGCAGCAGCAAGTCAGAAGTGTACCGAGGGAGATTCATCACCGTCCCTTTCCCGTCGAGCAGATCATCCGTGCCTTGCTTCACACTCTTCAGTTTGGCGTAGCCTACATTGTCATGCTTCTGGCAATGTACTACAATGGATACTTGATAATCTGCATCTTTATAGGTGCATTTCTTGGATCCCTCATTTTCTCATGGGAAGAAGTCTCATTGGACAAGCAGTAAGTTACCCCATTGCAGGATGCCAATCTCTGTTTCGTCTGATTGCAACATGCGGACACTAACTTGCATGTCAAAAACCTCAGAAACGATGCTTGCCAGGTTACAAAGTGCTGTGGCTAACTGCACTACTTCATGTGATGAATCACCCCAATGAATGATATGACAAAAGTTTATGCGTGATTTTCTTAGCTCATAGATTGGGCTTTCTTTCTGTGTGACGGGAACATCTTCTACTCTACAATATTCTTTACCCATATGATGTTTAATAATACCATATATGATTATGTCATTCATATCCTGCTAAATAAACATGAGTCGTATCTTCTTGACTCGTAGAATCTCTGGCCAACTGCACATATTTCCATCAAGACCTGTTTGTCTTCTTCTATTCCAGATCGTCTCGAATACCTGCTTGGCCAGTGACACACTACAAAGCCCAGTGGTTGTGTAGCAGGAATCGAACCATGAAGAAAAAAACCATTCCGACTCTGCGCCAACCGCTTCACAAGCAGCAATAAAAGCAGGCCATATGAAAGTCGCGGTGTTCGTGCCACTAGAATTTGCCGTCTCCTGGGCTTTTGTCAAAGTAAGCTTTACCGAATCGACTTCTTTCTGTAGAAGAGTAGCATCGAGATCGTATATCCGACGATGGAAAAAGATCAGCAAGGCAGTATACATGGCCTGAGCTCGTAACCTTTCAAACTGGCTCTCAGATCCAAGACCATTGAGTAGATTTTCAGCTCGGCATGAAGCAACTAGAAGATGTATGCCCTTTTCTAGAACCTTTGCTCGAGTCCAAAATTCTTTCAGGTTTAATCCGTCTTCTCTGCCCTCGGCCATGGATAGATCTCTTTCGTTAGCAAGACGAATCACCTGCGAGAGAAGCATTAAGAAAGCCTCAGCAACCCCATACATCTTTGGGAAAAGAGTCAAGCTCCATCTCCCTGGAATCGCCAAGTGAAGGTCCCGTTGAGCCACGCTTGGATCCTTCTCCATGGCCATAATGTCGCCAGAAAATGTAACACCGGGATAAATTCGAAAGCCGGTATGGGATTTCTCTTCCTTTGATATACTGGTATTGGCCATGTCTGCGCACAAACCCTCAATACTTGTCGTTTCAGCCATAATGCGCATGTAAGCGTAGCAATGGTGCAAAGCCCTTCGCTTAGAGGAAACAATGGATTGTGTGAATCCATTGGTGCTGATAAATTTCTCTGCCTGAATCAGACACGATAATCGCTTCTCTGAGTCCCCCTTTATCATCTAAGTCGAAGATTAGCATTGGGAAATAGAGCAAAGTTTCAATTCCCCACTGGCAATCGATACATACATATGCTGTAGAAAGACTCAACAATGCCATCAAGACTTCTTTGTACTTGCTTTTTCTCGGAGGGATCATATCAGCCTCCTCTATACACTGCATCAGATGATGCTGGGCAAGCTTCAAGTAGGAACTTCCGGTCGTCGTCCAATGCTCGATACACATTATTGAATGCTGACCCAGATGAAATGAGCTTGCACTCAATAGTGCATTTAAAAGTGCAAGACGTGCATGTGAGGAAGAGCCGTTCATGAAAGTTTCCCCGAGAGTACTGACTGCGCACGGAATTATGAGATTTCTCCACGGTACTTCTTGGCCATTTTCGAACGGTGATATCAATGGCACGACCCTATCTCTATAATGTGATAGGATTGACCAGGCTTCTGTGCTTCCGCTGAGAGTTATTGGGAGAATATCTAGCGGTAGCTGAGGTGTTGTTGGAATGTGTTCGTCTGTATTTTCTGCTGTAGTAGGTATCAGGTCCCATAATGTCGATTCTGCGTTCAGAACATCATTGAAATTGTCTATGAATCCGACGTCTTCGGATTTCCCTATTGTTGATGAGAAATCATTTGGCTCTATTAGCCAATCTTCAACCGGCAATATCACACTTTCGTCCTCGGGACTGGTTTGATCTGTCTCCGGCGATTGATCAATCTTGGAGACACCGAAGGGGCCACGGAATAGAGAAAACTGTGTGACATTATCGGTGCTGAACTCAAGTCTATCCAATTCTAGCAAAGCCTGATCGGGATCCCTGTTGGCTAATGAATTCGATACATGCTCGCTCATCTGCCGACGTTCAGACTCTGTTAATTAAATAAGCGTCAATTAGTAGTTCGCGAGGTAGATATGAGTAGAGCTTTGGGAGACACACCTGTGAAGATCGCATGGCGGTGTTTTGCTGCATTTTCTGCACTCAGTCTACGGACGCCATGTACGCTGTCAATAAAGGTCAAGCGATGATCTGAATTTTTCACTCGGGCTTCGCCTGTACAATGTGATTCGGAAGTGGGATCTGCAACAGGAGACGGGCAATGAGGCTGGAACTCTCTGCGATTCTGCATAACATTCAGAGGCTGGTTCCTCGTGGGACAACAATACTAGCAGGAGTAGTAGCGGGGTGAATAAAGAGTTCTCATCTCAAATGGGAGGAAAGTAATCCTCTGAAGTTAAGTGGTTTACTTGCCTTTGCCCTCGCAAAGCCCCGCTGTTATCCTGTTATCCTGTTATCGCTGGCTGAAATAGGGATGTGATTCCGAGAATATGCGGGGTCGCATAAGTAAATTATAGATTATCTATATAGTGGCATATTATTTTATCCAGTAATTGTGTTCAGTATATTTGTCTAGATCTTTGTAGTACAAGGTCGAATGAAGCAGAAATAGGTGGCTATCCATTGTGATCCTGTTGGATAATCTAACAAGCGGTTTGCCCCAACCATGAAGGCCTCGTTCAGAGGCATGAAGAGCTTCTCTTAGTATTCAGGCTAAGAGATAAAAACAACGAAGCTTGAATTTCCGAGATACAAACAAGTTGGATTTCCCGGGGGCGTTGGATTGTTAAATACTCGGAACTTGTTGATCGTCTCGGAACTACTTGCTCCTTAAAGCCATCTTGACTCCAATCCCCACAGCTATATAAAACCTACGGAGTAGTAGAAGCACGTATATGGAATATATATATATATACTTAAATGAAGAAGAAAGAAAAGAATCTGGTACTTGGACATCTACTTAAGGGTTTTTGAGGATCACTACTAGTCTTCATTGTTTTGATTAGCATCTGACCTCTATATTATCCTTACATTCTAACATTACCCGATGTTTGTTAGCTAACAACTGGGGGAGACGACAGGGCAGTGAGCATGTAAAATTAGAATTATCAGATCTGGATCCTTGAAGAGATACTCCTGATTTCAATAATCCAATGCCCTCTAGTCGTAGAATTCCCGAACCCAAGTTTTAATCTGAGCTACTTCCGCATCTATTATATCTTGGACACCTTTGTTCGCGGCACCATTCCTTAAAAGGAGATCAGAGCAATGGAAACCGCCTGGAATCACGTTAATGGGAGCCGAGCTCGTGGACTGGAGAGGACCACCTGGTCGATAGATTGATGATACACCGGAGTCTCTCCACGGGTCGAATTGCCTGTTCGATTGAGATTAGTGTACAAAACGGTTTCTTGAAGAAGAGATAGACACATACCCGTTAGTCCAGATGAGCCGAGTCGTATTTGTTAGATCCCAGCCCTTGGTCCAGGAGTTGACCTGGGCAGCTGTCTTGCCCTTTGCACTACCATATGTATGGCCATTGACCTCGGGGAAGAATAATGGGCACTGCCTTTGCCAGTACTCTGCGTTGACTGTGCGGGAGACCAGAGTTGGGACACCAGATGGGGCGGCACTGGAAAAAAGAGTTAGAAACTGACACACACAATACCCAGATAATGCCATCCTTCAGAAAACTCACTCCTGCCAGTAGAAGAAAGGTTCATTGCAAAGAAACCATTGCCATTGTCTATCAATGGTGTTGTTGACAGATCGATCTGTGAACATAGGACTAGACGCATTGTGAGTGTCGTAGCAAGCTATAGTGCTGTTATCAGACCAATAACCATATTTAGTACATGCTGTCTTTCGATTAGTAGTTATTCAAAGAATACCTCTCAAGACTCAACCCTACTTACATCCAGGAAGATAGATCTTTTTAAACCATTGGGCATAGCCATTCAAGGCTCTGCCGAGGCCAACTCCATCAGGACCTGCAAGGGTTTTGGATCCATTTACAGCATTCTATAAAGGCATCAATATCTGAAAGACGGCCAGACTTTAAATATAATAGCCTACCTCAATGTAGTCGCAGAATTGATAGAATTCCGAGTAGCCAGTAGTAAAGTCGTTTGATTGCCATAGCCAGGGTCCATTCTCCAGTGCACTTTGTGAATGTTAGCTTTCTAAACTTGAGATAGATTAGGATATCTATTTGGTACCTTGCAAAGTCATCGAAATATTCAAGATCGCCGAGGCCGAACAAGTTCTTCAATTTCTGTATTTTATGCTGTGATCCTGATTTGCCGACACTATCGATATATTCCATTACCCTTGTGATGTCTTTGCTGCAGTTTTTGGGCATCCCATCTTGCACAGGAGTAAAATATTGCCACTAGGTATCAATGTTAGTCGGAATGCTCAAAATAAATCGTTCTTCAACTCACAAAATCGTAGATAGCTTGCACAGGTGCACTGGATGCATGATAGGCCCAGAAGGTGCCCGGGGAAGTTGATTCGGTCCAGGCCGAAAGGGCACCGCTGTATGATCCCCCACTTAGGACCCATGGCTATCGTGTAGTTAGCTTTGGCTGTGAAAGATGCCAATATTAATCAAGATCATACCGCGTGCTGAGCATTACTGCTGCTGTTCGTATCAAAGGGAAGCTTGACATTATTTGCAAAGTATGTCAAATCGGAAATTGAGTTCTCCAAGGTGAGGTATTGCAGATTTTCCGTGGTCAGATCATCATACGGCGAGGAATCACCCCAATAGCGATCTATATGAGTCAATTAAGATGGTTACTTATGCTCGGCTTGTCTCATTTCTTACGCTCCAGCAGGAGCACTGCTCCTTTTAGTTCCCTCGCGATAACACCAGTCAAGGATTTGTTTTTTAAGTACCCAGTAAAACCGTCAGCTGCCTGCTCTCCGGGATTGAAAAGCACCACCTAGAATTCCACAGGTTGTTAGTAAAATTGCTTCGGAAAAGAATCTTCGTAAAGAGGTGGGTTGAGCTACCGGCGAGCCTTCACCTGACCACCATTCTGAATTCCACCAGTATCGCTGAGAAAATGTCCCGAGCTCAGGATTCTTGTGGTCTATTAGTTGTTGGAAAGTAGATTGTCCAGTAAAACCAGAAATTTCAGCTGAAGAGGGAGGAGGAACGGGCTTCGGTGGTATAGCAGCATGAACAACAGCTGTGTTGAGTAAGAAAGTCGTTATGTACAGAGGAAAATGCATTGTGAAAGGTGGATAAAAAAGGCCAGATAGGACATCACGTACTTCGATTCAGGTACACCATGCAGTCCCATTTATACGAATATTCTGTGATGGTTGCATTTTGTTTGACCTGAGGAGCTCCGGCGCTAATGCACTCGTTTTTACGGTTCAGAAGGCATGATGGACTAACTAGGCCTAGGAGAAAGACAAGGTGGGTTTCGATTGTCAATGGCTTAGATTTATGTGAGTTGGCTGGGCTCCGAAGCTGAAATAAATGCAGCGAATTCAATTAATGTCTTATTCTTTACAGCCGATTAGACGCAGTCGTGAAGAGAACTATCAGAATGCTCGGAAAGACTGCCTCGTGGTCGTACGGGTCTCGTTGGGTTTCTCTTGTTCTTTTTTTTTTCATTCCTAGTCAAAACTGTATACAACATCAGTGAGGAAAATTAGATGGAAATTAGTCTGAGAAAAACCCGTCGGACGCCCGGGGATGGTTGTAATTGCAGACTGAACTAGGGCAAAGTTGCTAACAACCCCGCTTCCCACTGCTGATAAGTCCACCGACGCCTCCCAATAATTGGTCTAGGACTTGTGCAGAACAGACAGATTTGGTGATAGTTGATAAAATAATAGAAGCAATCTTCTTTTTCGCACTCTATGTGTCTCCGCCATGACCCGTCTACTAATACTACCTGGGGATAAATGTATAGTAAGAATGGGGTCTGCAAGTGGTGTGCACTAGTGTATGCATTCTTCAAAAAAAAGGCTCCTCCAATTTTTCCGACTCAACTCTTTTACTGAAAGCGATCTTCTCACTAGGACTGTCAGTTCAAAATCATGCCGGAACATATACAATTCAAAGATAAAGCAAAGCAGTGCTTGTTATTGGTTCTCATCTCATCACCTTCCTAGTGCTGTGGGGGGCCCACAATAAATTCAAGAAGTCAATTGGCAGAGATGTCGTTGAGGAAGGTAATCTTGGCAGTCTTGGTGGGACTTGTCCGATTGAGAAACAGATCAAGTCTGAATATCTGTCTTTACTGTCATGAGTAGAAGGTGATGTTTTATTCACTTGTCATACCTGATCATCACTTTCTATATTGAGCATCTCCCCCGCAAGTTCAAATGGACGAGTTCATCGCCCTCAGTTGTATAAATTTGGGCATTTCCATCTCTCCAGCATAGTCGAATATTACACACTTTTTAAAAGGAAGTCTTCTAAGAATTCAACACCGAATCATTATCAGTACTGTACTGAAACAACTTATCTTCAAGAAGCTCAAAATGTCTGAAGCAATCGACTTTTCTCTATTGAAGGGAAGCCCTGAAGAGAGTCAAGCTGTCTCTGCTCAATTACTCGATACGCTTAAGACTCGGGGAGTTGCGAAATTGAAGAACCATGGCCTTCCTGCTGAGCTTATTGCAGAGATGTTCGAATATGTGAGTGTTCATTGGCAATTAAATTCCGCCGAGCTCAATTAACCTTCTCTAGACGCGCAAGTTCTTCGCTCTTCCACTCGAGGATAAAATGATTGCCAAGCATCCTCCAGAGTCCACCCCAAACCGCGGATATAGCTACGTTGGACAAGAGTCAGTCGGAAGTATCAGCGGCTTTGAGAAAGGAGTCACTCCTGGAAAACAAGTTCGCGACATCAAAGTATGTACCTTTCTATGAAAAACCCAGAGAGCAAATAAAGCTAACGTCATCAAATAGGAAACGGTAGATATCGGCTCCGCAAACGACGACCTTGTCGACAATATCTGGGTCCCAGAAGAGAAACTACCCGGTTTCCGAAAATTCATGGAAGACTTTTACGAAAGTGCCTTCAAAGTCGAACTCGAAATCCTAGCCGCACTCGCCAAAGCCCTCGGTATTTCCGAAAACGATATGAAATCATTACACAGCAAAGCCGAGAATGAATTTCGCTTGCTTCATTATCCAGCAATCCCTGCTTCAGAGTTAGCTGACGGGACTGCTACGCGAATTGCCGAGCACACCGATTTCGGGACTATCACGATGCTATTCCAAGACTCGATCGGTGGACTCCAGGTAGAGGACCAGAAAGAACTCGGCAAATTCAGAGGCGTGGAATCTAGTGATAAATCAGAGATCATTCTGAATATTGGAGATTCTCTGCAACGGTTGACGAACGATACTTTCCGAGCTGCATGCCATCGCGTCACCTATCCTCCAACAGTCAAAGTTGGTTCGGATGAAATCATTCCTGAGAGATTCTCAATCGCTTATTTTGCGAAGCCTAACCGTACTGCATCTCTATTCCCTTTCAAGAAATTTATCACGCCTACGACGCCGTGTCATTATGATGATATCACGGCTTGGGACTATAACAATTTGCGGATTACCAAGTTGTTCAGCGGAAAGGCTTGATATTGAGCAGGTACTGGCCATACAATAGACAACTTCCACACAGGACCAGAATAAAAAAACACATAATTTCTTTTCACGCACTCCTCCAAGCCTCATATTACGTAGAATCCTCTTCTCATCCACCTGACCTCCGCATCAGCAGCCTCTGTGGTCTCTCCACTTGAGTATATACAACTTGAAGCAGTGTGGGTCTGTCGATCTTCCTCTCAGCCGACTACTCTGATTGGCCAGCATCGTGTATCTACTTCCTGAAAAGTTTAGCCGTTGAAGACACGCATGGATATAAAGTCTGTTTACACTTCCAAGGCTCCAGAATCTTGAGGCCAGATACTTGAGATAATCTAAAATGAATTTGCGTAGTAGAAATCCGGTTACAGATCGTTGCATTGCAGTTTAATATGAACTACACTGACCCAGTTTTCGTAGCTCCCACTGAAGATCTGAAGATGTCATGTTTCACGATCATCAAGCTGGGGGGATTTCCAAGGCCCAAATGTGGAATACATTATCTAGTTGTAACCCTTCAACTTATATTATGTACCGGAATAGGCTAATAACGCCATCTGGCGTTATTAGCCTGAGACATCTATCTGCAAATTTGACCTTTCGACTGGCACCCTATACATACACAGAGGATATTCCTACTTATTTATTGCAATTAGAAGATAACACAGGATTATCTCGAGGGAAGACAATGTATGGCTAGCTTAGTAAACTTTCTAAATTACAATGTGGAAAGAAGCAAAGACGACAACCATCAGACAAAGAGCCGATTGAATGCGCTTTGCAGCATGGACCACCGGAAAGAGCGGAGGGAAAATACATGCTCGAATGAAGAATTCATCGCTAGACCCGAATCAGGCCAGATATGATGATACAGTTTACTGCTCACCGCAGTTGACGATGGTGGGCTTGGTAGCAGAGCGGATAGAGCCGGAGGAAGAGCCGAGAGCCTCAATCTCCTTGACAACCTTCATGGACTCAGCATCGGCAACCTCGCCGAAGACGACGTGCTTGCCATCGAGCCAAGAGGTGACAACGGTGGTGATGAAGAACTGGGAGCCGTTGCTAGAAGAATGGGCCTAATTAGTAGAGTTCGAAAGGTGCGGCGATCTCGCAACGGAAGACATACGTGTTGGGACCAGCGTTGGCCATGGAGAGCAGACCGGGGCGGTCGTGCTTGTACTTGAAGTTCTCGTCGGGGAACTTGTCACCGTAGATGGACTTGCCACCGGTACCCTATTCAATAGACACTCATTAGCCGTTGAACCTCAAGGAAAACAACTGACGAAGGGTAGAGTAGGCGGGGTCGCTTACGTTGTGGCGGGTGAAGTCACCACCCTGGAGCATGAACTGGGGGATCACACGGTGGAAGCCGGAGTTCTTGTAACCCTGGCCCTCGGGCAGCTTGCAGAGCTCACGGAAGTTCTTGGCGGTCTTAGGGACATCCTGCTCGTAGAGGTTGAAGTTGATACGGCCAACCTTGGCTAAATTTGCAATTAGCCTTGATGAGAAATAGGCAATTGAGAAGCATCCTCATGTGAAGAGGTAAAAAGGTAAAATGAGGGGAAGAAAACAAAGACAAGGGAAAAAGTGAAATATGCATTTCTTGCGACATGATGGTATACGTACGGGCACTGGAGCCGACGGGGGCGTACTGGACCTCAAAGAAAGCCTTGGTGTTCTGAGCCATAGCTGCGGTAGTGGCGAAAGATCGTTGAGCAACTGGGTGGAAAGCGCAAGGAGAAGCGAAGAGAGAGAGTGGGGTGGACTTGAGACGGAACATTCTGAGCGTTCGTTGCGGAGCGGGACAACTGCTGGCCGGTCTGGATGCGGGTTAGCGGGGGGAAATTATGCGGGTGGGCGTAGCGACCAGATGTGCATTTCTAGTCTCAATCATCCCATGCCAGCATGTCTTCTGATTCATGGGAAATCCTCGGTTGAGTGTGCAATTGTGGGTGAAGACAGGGAGCGATCCATTGAGGTAATCATTTCGGATCAGGTGGACATACAGTTTATAGGAATTGATGGGGATGAGTAGGGACAAGGGAAGCTTCAAGGAGAAAATTGATGCTTCACGCCGGAAAAGCTTCCAGAGCTCCGATGCTTAGTCATGGTTTATCGGCTGGTTCTTCCGGGGAAGCCCGCATTGAGAAGTAAATATTTACTCTATATGAATTGGGTAATATGGAGATAAATGTCTACGCAGCGCAATGCACCATCTACTTGTCGTATGCTAACTGGGATAGAGAGATGAAGATGCTTCCAATTCATGTGCGTAAGGGTGAATAGTCGGGCCTGAAACATAGAGCTGAGAAAGAGTTTGAAAAAACTGATAATCCACGGCAGGTAAAAGAGGCATTGAGACCAATCAGATAGAAAAATAAAAGTACAATGAAGATGAAAAATGAGTAACAAGGCTGGAAAAGTGAAGAGAAGAAGTGACGATGACAAATAATAAGAAGGAGAAAGCAGAAAAGCATGAATGCCACGCGTATCAGGACATCATTTCGACATTGTCGGCTCGTTGCCACAGATGAGAGTCGCTCAAAAGCCAGAGATAAAGAGAAAGGGAAAGAGAAAAAGAGGAAAATAAATCAAGGGTGAATGGTGTAAGATGGGTAATTGAAGAAGAGAAATGCACCAGCAGTGAGGGAAATGCCGTCGAATATACAAGAGATTCGAATCAAAGGAAATCTAAATCATCACCGGAACTCGTCATCATCAGTATTTGCCAAAGACTCCAGGCGCTGCACAAGCTCCTTTGTCTGACGGGCAATCTCGAATGCAATCGGAGGCAGCTGGTTTGTGACCTCACGAAGATGCTCGGAACTATCAACATTACTGCCTGCTGCTGCAGTGCTTGTAAGTCGATCGCGACCTTCGTACAGTGAGTTTAGAATTGGCTCCGTTCGCTCCCTCAGGGAAACGTCACCACTTCGTTCATGAATGAGATGCTCGGTGGAAGAAACAACGTGCGACACGATGTCGGAGATTGCAGAAACATAAGTCTGCACAGTATGCATGTCGTGCTCAGCTCGAATGCTAGCAATTAAGGCCTGGATTGATTGAACCATGCTATCGGTCTGATCCTCCACGTAGAATCTCAAATCTTGGAGCTCGTGATCTCCCTGGGGAGGTCCATAATTGTATTCAACGCCATTGGCTAATCCGTTCTGCATAGCAGGATGGTCGTGATCGGGCGGGCTCAGAATACTGTATTCAGAGTGATTGCTGAGAGGCCGTTGGCTGGCACTGGTACTCAAATAGTCCGGGAACTTCTCGGTAGAAATATCAACATCGTCCTCTTCTTCGTCCGTCCAGTCAGCCGCCGATGCTTGAATCTTCACGACACGAGCCAATTCCACGACAGCAGTAGAGAGATGCGAAGCCGCAGCATCCAGCAAAGAGACAGGTGACAAGCCGCTGGAGCTTGCAAAATTACGAGCAGCGGTAATCATATTATTCGTGGTAACTGAGACCCGCGACTTGGTCTTCATGCGTAAAGTGGCTGATCCGTCGACGGGCGGAGGTGCCTGATCCACATCCTGGATCATATGGCGAACTGCAACAACGACAAACTTGATCTGCTGCAGAACAGTTTGCGAGTTTTCGAAACGAGCAGCACGGAGAAGCTCGTCAATTGACATCTGGAACTTGGTGACATGGATATCCTTAATTATACCGTCGGTTTGTACAAGTTCGTGCTCTTTCGTCAAAATGCTTGCGTCAGGCCGATTATCACCAATGCCACCTGAAGAAGTGCGGAGGTGGCGTAGCTGCGCCTTCGCCTTTGCGTAGCGGTGTTTCCAATCATTGACCTCACTCTCTAATCGGTGGACATCATTAGAGAGCTGCTCCTCACGTTCCCAGTTGGAATGACTTTGTGCCGTGAGAGTTTTCATTTCCATCAGGAATTCAGATGCCTCCCGCCGGACCTCCTGCGTAACCTGCTGCTGTTGCTGCAATTCTGCCTGAAGACTTTGATGCTGATTTTCCAGATCTGCATATCGGGCCTGCATATCAGCATCACCTGCTCCTCGACTAGCCTCTTCAAGTTGATTCCGAAGATCGCGCTCCACATTTGCCTGCTCTTCGCGAACTCGATCAAGTTCAAGCTGGAGCGAAGTATTGAGATTCTCAGCCTGGGAGACCTTGCTCTCCAGATCATTACGGAGATCTTCCCATTCTTCACGTTCATTATGAGAAGCCTAATTCTGTCGTTAGTAATGAATCATATTTTGAGATTGGGTCTTTGGTTGCGGGGAAGTGACATACGCCAGACTGCCCTGCATCGGATGATCGAGCGAGTTCTTCATCCTTTGTGCGGACCAATTCTTCCAGCTTTTCTACCTTCTCCTGCAGCGCCGAGACTTGTGATTGACTCTCGACAAGCAATCGACGCTCGCTATCACCAAGTGTAGTTGTCGTTCCTCGTCTGCTCAAGACTGCGTCCAGCGCAAAAGCGTCACTCCGAGCATCGTCATCGTCCTCGGGACCCATATCATCGCTATCTTCCACCATTGTGCTCTTGTTCGGAACCATGGTATTACTTTGGAAAGATCGAGGTAACGGTCCGTCTCCATTCATGGATGGGGGACCGCCCAAGGAGCCCTGTCGTGGAGGGAACGGACTACCAGGCGGGCCGCCAGATGGATATCCACGACCCATGCGACTCGGGGGACCCCGAGATTGAGAGCGACGGGCGTCTGATGGGAAATTGGGAGGCGGCCGTCGGCCAGTGAACTGAGGGAATCGACGCTCTAATTCACAGTACACATCGGTCGCCAGGTCTCGAAAGCGTTGGTGCTGAAGCGAAGCAAGCTTATGGCGTGCCTGGTTGCGTTTCTCGTGGAAGTCCTTGCGCGGAGGGAGGGAGGTTGGGACATCCGGTCGAGGAGGTTGTCCGGGAGCAGGCATGGCCTGTTGACGTCGTATCAACTCATCGTAAACATCGGTACTGAGTTCATGAAATTGTCCGGAGGAAAGGCGCAAGAGCTTATCGCGGGCCTTGTTGGACCGGCCGCCATTTCGATCATCGCGACTTGATATCTGGAGGAATCGACGTAGGGTTACGAAGTGTTGATGTAGAAGCTCTTCCATCTGTCGATGTCTACGACCATTTGGACGCGGGCCTTCTCCACCCACAGTTCCCACACTGGACCTTGCGGCCACGGAATTTGGGGGAGAGGGATTGCCGCTGCCCGTAGGTGAGGGACCGGAAGGAGGAATACCGGGGCTGGTACCGTTGGGGCTTAAAGGTGCGCTGGGAACACCTGAGGTCGGAGGAGTGGCTAGATTGCCTCGTGAGGAGAAGGCCGGCGAAAATGGCGGGTCCGACTTTTGATACTGGTTGATGCCAGACCAGTCGCTGCCATCAACGGAGACAGGCGACATGGCTCCCGACGGCACATTCATATCAGACCCTAGGAAAGAAATTTTGACAATTGGCCAGCTTCCGGCTGGTCGGTCTCGGACTCAGGGATCGGTATTGAGTCAAGAGTCAGAGCCAAGAGTATTTTTGGGAACACATTCACGGTTTGTCACCAGAGAGGTTTTCTCGGTATCTCCGGATATCTGAAACGAGAATGTAGTTGGCGGTTAGGGGAGGGAGAGAGATATAGGAGGGGTGGTGGTAGGGGGAGGAAGCGAAATCAGGAACCGGAGAAAAGAGTCGGCGATGGAAGAGGAGGATGAGCGAGGGACGATAATCGTAGGAAAATAATAAGAAATGGAAAGAGACGCCCTCTTCTTCTCGTCCTAAGGAGTGATGGACTGAGCCAGCGAAATTCTTCCAAGGAGAGGAGAGAGAAAGTGTGCTAAGTTCGCCGCTGACTCCGGAGTTTCTAAGGGAGACCCGCTGATGGTACGGTTTGTATGTACTCAAGAGTTACGGAGTACGGAAGTGTGGAATACGGAGTACAAGGGGTGTGCACTTATGCAGATAGAATGATTAGCCTATTGATTGATCTAGTCTCACCGGGTTATCGTAAAATAGTCAGATACATCTGTAGCTAATTATCGGATATCAGATTGAATCGAGCAACTCGTGGGCATTCTTTGTCTGATCAGTCCATTGTGGACATTTGTATACAACTGTGATACGGTGTATGTAATAAAACGGTATGACTGTATTGATGTGGAGACTCCCCTGCCAAGAAATCCCCAAATGCCCACAAGCCACAGGGGGCTGAACTCGTTGCAGCATCCCTGCAGAAATGATATAGATCCCTCTCTACTGCATGCTTCCTCGCAGCTGCCATCATTATTATGAAGATCAGTACTATTTTTTTTTCTTTCTTTTTACCCCCATCTTTATTTGAACCTTTTCACTCTCTATGTTGCACGGGACAAAACCTGGTCCGGCTAAACAAGTAGCGCCTTGCGGTCAGGAGTCGGGTGAGATCTAGGCCCTTCAGCCCCCAGACGAACAGCACCAAGTTGTATGGGAGGGTATGGAAGTGTATGTATTGTAAAGAGTTTGTTGATACTGTACAGTATTCAGCTCTGACTAATCATCATTGCGTAAACACCCCTTTCGGCAGTATTCCTTCACCGCTTGGATATCATTGTGGGTCCCCTGCTTTGCACTGCGTTGAGATCTTCTTGTACAAATTAGTTCATCTGAGACAGAAACCATAGATCGACCCGGCTATCCCCCACAGAGAACTGAGACATAAACATGTCAATGGGGTCCACGCTCTAGATATGGCATATGAGAGGGGGAGTATTTTCTCAGAGGGCACGGAATACATGTAGCAGCAGGAGATAAATTACTAGTACTAGGAGGTTTGAAACGATACTCAACGTCGCTTAAGTAGCTTAGTGAACTAACTCAATTAGTATAGTGACTACTGACTAGTCGTGAAGTATCGGTGAATTCCAACTTAGTAGAAAGTAGGGCTACTGTCTACTCTAAATGGCCTGTACAGTAAGAGACATAAATATACCATCGGTTGAGTGTCAAATTCCATTTCTAGTTTGTGATTCTACCCCACTCATATCCAGTGGTTGATTAAACGAAAAAATACAAATTTCATAGGCCATGATCGACCGCCATTTCTATCCGGTTGGCGAGAGAGAAAAAAGGAAAAGAAAAGAAAAGAAAAACTAGGTACAACAGTTAGAGCAAGAGCGTAGTCTCGTATCCGCTCGTGGCGGTTTTGCAGGTCACCCTCATTGAAAAGGGCCCCTCCGGCCGGCAGAAGCCAGCGTGTAGTACGTGTAATGACCTGAGGCATACAGATCCATCACAGCGTTTATCCCGGTAGACCTCGAAAGGCACATTATCCGAGCTCAGTAGCGAGAGAGAGAAAGGACATCAAGACGCTAGATGCAAAGAAGAAAAAAAGGCTGGAGAGACGAGGAAGTAGTCCGTTCTCCCTTTGCCCTTTGCCACTGCCGATGGTAGCGAGTGGATTTTAGTACGTCATGAGAGGGATGTAGAGGACTCGCCGCCACGGGTCTGTGAGAGCTCGCCACCGAATCGTTTATTTCGAGGTCATAGAAAGTCCACGGGCAGCACCGACAGCAGCCGACACAGGGGTCGAGGATCGAGTGGGAGCGGCGCTGCGGTTGTGGGCCATGTGGGCTCGGACCAAGTGTCCCGCAGCCAGGGCAGCACACAGACTGAGCTCACCAGCCAGCACAGAGGCGGCAATGATGCGAGACAGCTGGCGGGAGTTCTCACCAGGGGTGGTGGGGTGAGATCCCCGGACACCAAGCAAGTCAAGCATAGCGGACTGCGCTTCAAGGATAGTACCACCACCAATGGTGCCGACCTCGATGGAAGGCATGGAGACGGCGATTTGGAGGTTACCATTGTTGCTGTTGAGAAAATAATTAGCATCTGTGGCGCGCAATATGGACTAAATGTTGTGTGGGTGCGCAAAACTTACTTCTTCATGGTGGTGATACAGCTGCTACTCTCAACGTTCTGGGCAGGGTCCTGCCCAGTAGCCAGGAAAATGGCGGAGACAATGTTGGATGCGTGAGCGTTGAATCCACCCAAGCTGCCGGCCATGGCACTTCCGATCAGGTTCTTGCTCACATTGAGCTCGACAAGGGCGTTGACATCACTCTTCAAGACACTCTTGACAACCTCGGCGGGGATAATCGCCTCGGCCACGACAGACTTACCACGACCATCAGTCCAGTTGATAGCCGCGGACTTCTTATCAGTACAGAAGTTTCCAGAAAGAGAGATGATGGACATGTCATCAAAACCGCACTCCTTGGACATAACATCAAGCGCCTTCTCACAGCCCTTCGAGATCATGTTCATACCCATAGCATCACCAGTGGTAGTCTTAAATCGAATGTAAAGATATGTACCGGCGAGAGCAGTCTTCAGGTTCTGAAGACGAGCAAAACGACTTGTCGAGTTGAAGGCAGCAGTGATGATACTGCGTCCTTCTTCAGAGTCAATCCAAACCTTGGCAGCGGCAGCCCGGGCCAGAGTCGGGAAAGTCACGCAAGGTCCACGAGTCATACCATCACCAGTGAGAACGGTCACGGCACCACCACCAGCGTTGATAGCCTTAGAGCCACGACTGGTACTAGCCACCAGCACACCTTCAGTAGTCGCCATGGGGATAAAGTAGTCCTGGCCATCGATCTTCAATGGACCAGCAACACCAAGGGGCAGAGGCAGATATCCGATAACATTCTCACAGCAAGCGCCATGCACAAGACCATAGTTGTAGTGCTTGTACGGAAGCTTAGATGTCTCCAGGGAGCCAGTGATTTCAGAAGTGGCGGGGGTACGGGAGATCACAGCACGACGGATCTTGACAGCGCGAGTGAAAGCGTCCACACGGCTCATCAGGTTTTCGTCTTCCATAGTCTTCTCCAGGGCATAGCCAGGAAGTTTGCCCTTGAGGGAGAGATTGATCAGTTCCTCATCGGTCAGTGTAGGGGCACGCTTCTCCTTCAGGATCAGTTCGCACTCCTCAAAGGTGCGAGTAGAATCCTGCTCGTTCGGCTCAAACTTGGGGTAGACCTTGGGCGTTGGCTCCTTGGGAGGGGCCGGGGCAGCCTCGGGTTCCTTGATACTCCAGCGAGCTGCATTGAAGAGATAACCGTTAAGAATGATACTGAGGGTAAGAGCAGCAATAATCCACTTGCTGATGATCGGGTCCTCGACACTCTTCAGTAGACTCTCGAGAACCTTTCCACCAACGGCATCGAGGAACTGATCAGTGTACTCGATTTCGAAAGAACCAGCGTCGCCGGAAGGAGCGTAGTGAACGGAGGGGTATTCCAGCTTGTACTTGATGGGCGGAATGATGGTGACCATGGTTTCCTGTTTCTGGCTCTTCGCAGCGACGTAGATGCTGTCCAGGCCATTCTCGGCGACCTTGAAGGGGTCGATAGGGGCGGGAGACATGACATTGGAGAGGCGGGAGACCAGAGTTCCACTGCCAGTGTTGCGGAAGGGAATGGCCGACATGTTCACGATATTGATCAAGATAAGACCACCGACCATAAGAATCTTGAAGCGGCGCACATTGCTGGACTTGACTTTACGTCCGAAGAGACTAGTGTCGCCTTCACCACCGTCACAGCCAACGTTGGGCCAATCGTTGCTAGAAGCAACGCTCTCAGCCACGCTGTGAGTGATACCATCCTCTTCAAGGGCCTTGCGAAGTGCAACGTGGCGCTTGATACGGGTGATCTCAAGCTTGATGCAAAGAATGGTGGTATAGAAAGTGAAGAGAAGCACACAGTCGAAGAACAAGATCCAAGCTGCCAAGAAGCAGAACTGTTGGAGACCACCTTGCACGCCGGAGGCGGCACCGATAGCCAAAAGACCGATCTCAATGCAATAGTGCTGAATGATCTCGAAGCCCTGCTGCTTGATGGCAGTCGCAATGGAGTCCTGGATGGAGGCCGGCGTGCTGGAAGCGAGGGGCCGGGGAGCGGCACCGGGGTGAGGCCGGCGGTTATCCACAGAGGCATTGAGAACCGCACGAGTGAACATGATGGGCTTCTCAAATCCAATGGTGACAACCAGGAAGGGGAGACCCTCCGAAAGCAGAAGCAGGTTGATTGGCACACCAAGCTTAGTAGTCACCAGAAGACCGAACAGGAATGCAAAAGAGCCTGAGAAAAGCACAGTGGCAGCGAGCCAGAAGTTGGATCCCAGACGTCTCATGGAGAAGAACAGAGAAACAAAGCTCAGGTGCATGGAAATGTAACCCAGGACCATGATGACTATGTCAATGGTCTCAGCGTGCTTGATCAGGTCAACGAAGGAGCTCCAGGCATCAGTCAGCCAAATTCGAAGAGCAGTCTGCGAGCCAGCGGCTCCACGAGCAGCCCTCATGATCCATTTCTTTGATTCCTCTTCCTCCTCGTCGGCAGACGGGTCGGGAATCTCCTGAGCGGCGCGCAAGAAATCCGAGACTTGGTCAAAAGGTACAGAGTAGGCGAGGGCAGAGTCGTGCGAGAATGGCGAGAACAGATTAGGAGTGTAGGGAACTGATTTCGCAGAAACATTGCCAGGAACGGGGACATTGTCGGCCATGGGGGCTGTCGAAATAGACTTTGATGTGGAATCCGGAAAAATAAAAGTGGTCAAAGCGAGGTGGCGGGCAGCGGTTTTCTCGATCTGCGTTTCAAACGAGAAGAATTAGTTTCTTTTTGAACTCAGGGCAATTGGCTTTGTATCATGATCAAGGATTGCTTACGCTCTCATCAGCCCAAGAATCTTCCACTTGCCACTTCCAGGAAGTAGACTCTCCTAGTCGTAGATGCCGGCTTCCTTGCAGAAGAGTCTGCGTATCCACCTGCCCCGCGACAACGCGTGAGCTGCGTGCGGTATCCAGCAAGCTGCCTTCGAGGAGACCGACATAGGTCGTGCTGGCAAGCAGCGCAATTACCACAATGGTGTGAATGGGGTGGATGCAGGCGCGACGAGAGATGAATTGGAGTCCGCCAGTGACTTGACGACGCAACCAACTTGGCTCAGCATCTTGGTCGGCTTCGGTTGAGCGGAGTCTCTTCGAGATAATTGAGGTAGCCATTGTGACGAGTTGATGAGGGGGAAGGGGAGCGGCGGTGTGGACGTCTGTTGAAGGCGTTGGGGGGAAAGATAACGACGGTCCGCAGGGACCAGAACCTGCGATAATCACCGCCTTGGAGCGATTATTTCGGCCAAAATTGAGGAGGTCGAAAGATCAAGGGTCTTCAATGAGTTCAAAAGAGTCCCTCAGATCGAGAGCCGCATGTGGCTGGGGCAAGGCGGTGGTCGTGGAGTAGCAAATTAAATTTCCCACTGGAGAACTTTTTTACGAGGGAAAATGTTTATGGTTAGCGAGACTCATTCTTGACCGAACCAAGTCATTGGGGGGTTAAGAGGAGATTGAAAGAAAGGAAGGATTAAAGCATACCCAAACAACAACAGAACAACAGCCAGCAAAACGGTCACACGGGAATGCGAAAGAAAGAGGGACCCCCTGAAGGCTGCAAAATACTCGAGCTCCGCGGGTCCGCCAGGAATTAAGTATCGCCGACCACCACGGGGGAAAAAAGCCAAGC
>Ga0209673_1000618_pt1 | contig 54373 bp, 53 predicted proteins | sample AraplaCol_mMS_r2_2_FD_184274 | JGI IMG/M metagenome (GOLD analysis project Ga0209673, IMG submission 184274) | Arabidopsis root microbial communities from North Carolina, USA - plate scrape MF_Col_mMS_r2 (SPAdes) (version 3) | ecosystem: Host-associated > Plants > Roots > Endosphere | place... | reverse complement strand
CCCCCCCCCCCCCCTCCGATTCTTATTCCAAACCCAACTGCGTCATTGATCTTCTCTCGGCGGCCCCTCCTCTCTTCCATACATCATATCACATATCAAACTGTTGTACCCCCGAATTCTCGCTGGCAACTGTCAGCGCAGACTAGCCAGCCGCTTCAACTTCACCACAATGGCCACCGATACAAGGGTTGTCTCTGTACAACGACTGAACGCTGGCCCTGGGTCGCGCTCTCTATCCGAATGGTGGGCCGATGAGCGCAAGAACTCCACGCCCGAATCTAAAGCCATCGAAGAGGCCGCCAACCTTTTGCGCACCAGCGACATCCCCGTTGCATTCCCTACGGAAACTGTCTATGGCTTGGGCGCCGATGCCACGCGCAGTTCCGCCGTACAAGGCATCTATAAAGCCAAGCAGCGGCCATCTGATAACCCCCTCATTATCCACGTCGACTCTCTGGAAATGCTAGATCGTCTTCTGAACCCAGCTTCAACGAGTCCCAGTCACACCAAGACTCCGCGCATCTCCATTCCAGAAATCTACAAGCCCCTCATCGACCGTTTCTGGCCCGGCCCGCTAACAATCATTCTACCGAACCCGTCCGGTTCTGACCTCGCTCCGGAGGTCACCTCTAAATTAACAACTTTTGGTGCTCGCATGCCATCATCCCCACTAGCCCGTCTTCTCATTCATGCCACGGATAGACCTCTCGCCGCACCCTCGGCTAACGCCTCCACTAAGCCCTCTCCAACTACAGCCCAACACGTCCACCACGATCTCAAGGGCCGCATCGACCTAATTCTCGATGGCGGGGCCTCAGGCGTCGGTGTTGAAAGCACCGTCGTCGATGGTCTCTGCGATCCACCTGCTATCCTTCGGCCCGGCGGGATAGGCATTGACGAACTGCGCCAATGTGCAGGGTGGGAAAACCTCACCGTAGCGTATAAAGACGGTACGCTAGATATCAAAGATATTCCACGCGCACCGGGCATGAAATACCGCCACTACTCGCCCAAGGCACGAGTGGTTCTTTTCGAACCTGGATCGAAAGAAACCGGTGTGACAAAACATGTTCAGAGAGATCTGGCGGACTCAGCGATCGGCGCGCATAACATCGGTATTGTGCGTACCAGACACTGGAAGCATGGACTTGGGCTTGCACCGGCGGATGTCGTGGCTAGTACGACTCGACCCGTTGATGATTCTTCGATCGACAACTTGGCTACTTTCCCCATTCCCGTACAGCAGACTGGTAGTCCGAGTAGTCGAACTAAAATGGCGTATGATTACCATCTTGGTGAGAATACGGAGTCAATTGCGCATGGACTGTTTGCTGTTCTTCGGGCCATGGATGAATTTGATGTTGATGTCATTTATGTGGAAGGGATCAATGATCGAGATGGGGATTTAGCTGCTGCTGTTATGAATCGATTGCGCAAGGCTGCCGGGGCCGAAATGAAGGTGTAGAATAGAGGAAATATCAAATACTGGTTAGGGTTACCTATACATGAATACATGATACAAATAGAAGGGTCTTTTTTTCAGCGTTGATATCAATACATATTTACCATTCTTACAGCTTTTTGCTTGTGAACTAGTGTACAACAATTGATAATCTAGTTGATCGACTATTGAAGATCAAACTTGTAATAAGAAATATCCAATTTATACTTGATCTCCTGGACTTTCCACTTCGGTCTAGTATAATCCCCTCTTCCCCTCATAGTGTAGAAGGTTCTACAGTTTCAACTTTGAACTGCAACTTTGTGGATCAACCGGAGACCTCCGAGCAGCCAACAAGCTTATCACATAGACTATTTACATACCCCCGTAGGATAACTAGTAGATGTACTTAATACTTCTGAGTCAATCTTGAAACTGGTTCAAGTGGATGTCAAGATAAGAAAACAGAGCCTCGGCCCCGCTCAATTGGGAGTTTTCAATATCCACTTCAACCTCGAGATATCCAATCATCCTCATCAATTCACACACATTTCATTCATCTTCATCTCGGTAGCGGACCAAACTGGGAAACCCACCCGCCTAGTCCAGCAAGGAAATTATAATTAAAGAATATCTCCAATTAATCTTCGATTCTTCAATTCTTCCTTCTAAGTAATACTTCCTCACCACTAGTACTGGCCTCTCCACAATGTGCAAATCTCCCCTCCACGACTTTCTTCATGGCCTCCCCAAATGTGAACATCATGTTCATCTCGAAGGGTGCATGTCACCAGAGTTAATCTTCACCCTAGCCCAACGCAACAACATCTCCCTCCCAGACCCAGCAACAAACCCAGCCTACGCATCCATCGCGGCCCTAACAGCCCGATATGACCACTTCAGCTCCCTGGACGACTTTCTCGCCTTCTACTTCCAAGGCATGGCCGTCCTCATGAACGAAGCAGATTTCGCCGATCTAGCCTGGTGGTATTTCAGCAAAGCTCACGCCGACGGCGTTCACCACGCAGAAGTCTTCTTCGACCCCCAAGTCCACATTGACCGGGGAATTCCCTACGAGACCGTCGTGAACGGATTCGCACAGGGCTGCCAGCGCGCAGAGCGCGAATTAGGTCTCAGTACAAGACTCATCCTCTGCTTCGTGCGCCATTTACCCGTTTCAAATGCTGCGAGTGTCTACGAGAAGTTTGTATCTAGTGGACATTTTGAGGCGGGTGTCGTCCATGGCTTGGGTTGGTCTTCTACCGAGGTTGGACCGCCCAAGGATATGTTCCGGGAGCAATATGCCGATGCACTTGTCAGGAACATCCCACTTACTGCGCATGCCGGTGAAGAAGGTGACCCTACCTATATCAGTACGGCGCTGGAACTCGGCGCAACCAGAATCGATCATGGGATTCGTCTTATTGAGGATTCAGAGTTGATGAAGCGAATTGCGGCGCAGGGAACTTTATTGACTGTTTGTCCGCTGTCCAATGTGCGACTGCGTTGTGTACCTGCCGTGGAGCAAGTTCCGATTCGGCGGTTCTTGGAGTCCGGAGTGAAGTTCTCGATTAACAGTGATGATCCTGCTTATTTTGGTGGATATATTCTGGACAATTATTGTGCAGTGCAGGAGGCGCATCAGCTGTCGGTGCTGGAGTGGAGGATTATTGCGGAGAATAGTGTGCAGCAGAGCTGGATTGAGGATTCACGCAAGGCTGAATTGTTGGATAAGATTGAGAGCCATGTTAAGCAATATATGCCCTTGGCAGGAGGTGCGGAGTTATAATGATGTGGTGTGATGGGAGGATGATACCCTTGTGATTCAACATTTTCTGTATATTGCCAGCTTTATATAAGTTTCAATTGACGCAGTCATGAATGAGAAAGACGATTAATGAGCTGAATGGTATCAGTATGAATCAATAATATCCTTTCATGCCAGCATGAATCATGTTGAAGTAGGGTTATATTCATGCCTTAGGAACGAGGCGTGCATATCAGCCGACCTCTGGTGGGAGAGTTAATCCCTGCAAGTTTGAACTGGCCAGGTTGTTTTCCAAATGTCTCAACATCTCTACTCAACCTGGTCCATCGCCAGGGCTTCCTCTCGACAACAAACATTCTACTATAAATTGCACTCTTTGCGCAAGATTCAGACTCTCGCGGCGAGACCGAGCATTCCAGCCCCTATCTGCATACTACGAAGAACGGGATCCTTTACACCCCGCAGAACTTCTCCTACAGCTACATTCCATCCAAGTCATCGCAAAATGTCCACGAATACCCCGAGCGATCGCTATAAGCTAGTTTTCTTTGTCCCGACCGAGAACGCCGAGACATGCAAAGACGCCATCTTCGCAACGGGCGCGGGCTCATTCCCTGGTGGGAAATATACTAAATGCTGCTTTCAAACCATCGGGACGGGACAATTCCTTCCAAATGAAGGTGCAAACCCTGCGATCGGAGCAGTCGGATCCGTGGAGAAGTGCGAGGAGGCTCGGATCGAGGTGATGTGTTTGGGGCGTGAAGTGATGCGTAATGCAGTGGCAGCACTCATCCAGGCGCATCCATATGAAGAAGTTGCGTACGAGGTATATCGGATGGAGGATATCTAATTAGTTCTCGAAGTGATCACTTCAATGAGATTAAAAAAAAGACAGTCGTCGAGTAGAGCAAAGTAAAACAAAGTAAAGCAGAGTAGAGGAGAGTCGAGTAGAGCGTAGAAGAGCGAAGTAATCTGCGGGCTGTGATTGGTCAGCGACCCGCAAAGTCCAACTCCAACTTCGTCCGCCTTTCTTCCATCTTCAACTTCATCTTCACTCCACTCCACCCTCTTCCTTCCCCCCTCCAATCCTCCAGTCATGGCCTCGAAACTCTTCCCCGTTTCGCGCGCCACTCGCGCCCTGCGCCAATTGCCTACTTCCTACAGATCTTTCTCCGCTGCTCCCCAACGGTGCAGCGATGTCTTGCACGTCGTATGTGATCTTTTGACCCCTCCGATCTGGCTAGCATTGGTTGCCCCAGATCTCGCTTGGAAACCTCCGTCAGGAAGGACAATCGACTAATGACAATTCAATTGAATAGCACCGCAACAAGCCGACTAACAACCCTTCTCTCCCCTTCGCGTTTTCCGACCAGAACCTCAAGCTTGCCGATGAGATCCTTAAGCGTTACCCTCCCCAGTACAAGAAGGCTGCCGTCATGCCCCTTCTGGACCTCGGTCAGCGCCAGCACGGCTACACTAGCATCAGCGTCATGAACGAGGTCGCCCGCATGCTCGAGATGCCCCCCATGCGTGTTTACGAGGTTGCTACCTTTTACACCATGTACAACCGTGATCCCGTTGGCAAGTACTTCTTGCAGATCTGCACAACCGTAAGACCCCGGAATTGTTTGGCATATGCCACTGCTTTGCTATTTTGGAAACTGACAATTGGCATCTTTCCAGACCCCTTGCCAACTCGGAGGCTGCGGCAGCGACGCCATCGTCAAGGCTATCAACGAGCACCTCGGCATCACCCCCGGCCACACCACTGAGGACGGCCTCTTTACCTACATCGAGGTTGAGTGCCTGGGTGCCTGTGTCAACGCCCCCATGGTCCAGATCAACGATGACTACTACGAGGACCTGACCCCCGAGTCCATCAAGACCCTTCTGACCGCACTCAAGGAGTCCGCCACCACTACCGGCACCAAGGTCCCAGCTCCCGGACCTCTGAGTGGCCGTGGCACATGCGAGAACAGCGCTGGTCTGACCAACCTGCAAGATCCCCCCGTGTGGAACCCCGAGACAATGATGCGCAAGGACAACGCGCTGGACGAGCAACCGCAGCAATAGAGGGGTTGTCGCGGACTTCCTTGAGCAAATTACTTTCTCTCTCACCCCCAATTTTCTGTGTTTTGCGGACGGAAATGTTTTCTCTTTCGTGTTTTTCTTTTTCTATAATGAGGGCTTCTCCTTTGGTCGGGCCCGGCGCTTTCAATGCGGAGCGAAAAAGATAGAAGACAGGGTTTTCCTTCGGTTTGCCCTTGTTCTTTTACCATGTACAGTACGTGGCTCCTGCTTTAGGGAGCAGATCGGTCGAGTCGATATCGGCATCAATGCAGTTCAATCTCTTTAGTTTGTTTCTCGGGGTCATTTCTAGTTTTGTAGGGTCTGAAAACTGGCCAGCAGTATTACAAGTCCATCTAAGTGATAGACACAGGCCAGCTTACTCATACGTTGTACTCCTTTACGTCTAATGGGCATAATTACAGAGAAAGAAGAGTACGTTGGCATTAATATATCCCATTTATTGAGACTTGTTTATCTTTGGGACCAATAGATTAGGATAGGTCGACTGTCGCCTAATTGTCAGCAGGCTTTTTGATACAGAAGGGGCTGGCCACTATACCGCTTTCATTGAGAGGATGAGATGACCTTACAATCTACTCAGTAGACGCTCCTACTACTACTAGGGAGGAGGTAGATATTTGAAATACTGCAAGAAAAGATTGAATTTTAGATGATAGTTTCATATTGTATGCGTTCATTCAGGAACATAGCTGATATGCAGAATATTGTAATCGAAGTAGAAAACTCCAGTTGCGCCGTCCTTCGCCATGTCAAAAGTTACCCAGAAAAAAAAGACAAGAAGAAGGCGTGAGAGGTCTTTGGAAAGGAAAGACGACTCATTGGGGTGGGTGTATTTGGTGAGAAACGAAACAATCATGCATTTGCAAGATCAAGGGCAGGCGGAGTTCGAATTTCAATAATTCAAACATGTCGGGTATTTGGTAATTAGATATCGATAGCTTCTCCAAAAGCAATCATTTGGAAAATGGGTGATAATTTCTTCTCTCCGTAGAAGAAAGATATCGGCTATTTCCGATTATCGCATGCCACCTTGCATCAATTGCTGGCGAAGAAGCATGATCTGGGAACGTTCCGTAGCAGGCAAAGCATCGATTGCTGCTTGCGGCAGAGTGAGCACCTGCTGAAGAAGCTCCTCTTGGTTTGGAACCTGAGGAGCTGCTTGCTGCGGTGGAGGCGGGGCAAAGGGACCACCGGCCACAGGAGGGGTGCCAATTTGACCTGGCACACCCCCATAAGGTTGATACTGCGGTGCAGCTTGTGGAGGTGGCGCGGGCTGGGCGGCTTGTTCGACAATTGATCCCAGAAGTTGATATTCCACCAGATTCATCAACAGCAAAGCTTGGAAGATTGCGTAAGCTAACTGGGGAGCTTGACGAAGAAGCTCCGTTGCGCGAGCAGGGTCTGCCACGGCCAAAGATTTCATCTGAGTGAGGACATCGAGGAGCTGGTTTGGCGGGAGAGATGCAAGAGTGTGAGAGATGGCATTAGGGCAGTCGAAATTGGGAGGGACCTCAACGCCCGGTGGGAGAGGAGGAAGTGGTGCAGATCCGGGGATTTGTTGCATCTGCTGAGATGGGTCTTGCATCATGGGTTGCGAATCTTGGGGGTAATCTGTTGGCACGGAATCCTTTTCATTGTTATGCGGCCAATCCACCCGAATCTTACGGCCCATGATCTCGTAGTCGTTAAGGTTACGCACGGCAGAGGCCGCAGCATCGGCATCGGCGAAGTCGGCAAAACCATATCCCTTGGGCTTTCCGGTCTCAGGGTTCATCATAAGGCGAAATTTGGTGACAGTGCCGGCTGTGCTGAGGATGTCTTTGACTTGCTCCTCAGTAAGGTCTGGACAGGCAATTAGCATTGATATTAAGGACAGGCAGCGCATTTCGAAAGAATTTGACATACTGTAGGGGATGTTCCCCAAAAACACACTTTTTCCCGTACGATCGGGCGCCATGACTGTGAAAGATGGTAACAAGGTCGAATGAATGGAGAAAGATGAAGTTCAAGCAATCTCGCGCGAAAGATGATTCTGCCGGACTTTAAGACTGACCGCCTCCTGCTGACCTTTGCTTGCAACCTTCCCGCGAACATCCACTCATCCAATACCCTCTCCATTTACACTCGCACATCATGTCTCAGAATCAACGAGAGGCTTGGGAGCGCGTGCAGCTGATGCTGCAAAAGCGCAAAGCTGGATTTGGTGGTTTCCCCGGCGGTGGTGGCCGTGGCGGCCTGGGTCTGGTCGGTTCTCTCGTGCTGCTTGGTGTCGGCAGTTGGGCAGCTTCCAACTCTCTTTTCAACGGTATGCGGTCTATTCTATGCTCAATCCATTCATTCACTGATCAGTTCTGTAGTTGATGGTGGCCACCGTGCTATCAAGTACTCCCGAGTAAGTGGTGTGCGGAAGGAGATCTATGCGGAAGGTAAGGTCGTTTCCCCGACAGCTAGAACGAGCCAGTCTAACATATCGATATGATTTTAGGAACCCATATCCGTATTCCCTGGCTCGAGACCCCCATCTTCTACGACGTCCGTGCGAAGCCTCGCAATATTGCCTCCTTGACCGGTACCAAGGATTTGCAGATGGTGAACATTACCTGCCGTGTCCTGTCTAGGCCCCGTGTGGACGCACTGCCCCAGATTTACCGTACCCTTGGACAAGATTTCGATGAGCGTGTGCTCCCTTCAATCGTCAACGAGGTTCTGAAGAGTGTTGTGGCCCAGTTCAACGCCAGCCAACTGATTACGCAGCGTGAGAACGTCGCCCGTCTGGTCCGCGAGAACCTGGCTCGTCGTGCTGCCCGCTTCAACATCGCATTGGATGATGTCTCTCTGACTGTAAGGAAATGCTCACAGCCTTGAGTGGAGATGGAATATAGCTAACACATATGCGCAGCACCTGACCTTCTCTCCCGAATTCACCGCTGCCGTCGAAGCCAAACAAGTGGCTCAACAGGACGCCCAACGTGCTGCCTTCCTGGTCGACAAGGCCCGTCAGGAGAAGCAAGCTTTTATTGTCCGCGCACAGGGTGAGGCCCGCTCTGCTGAGCTGATTGGTGATGCTATCAAGAAGAGCAAGAGTTATATTGAGCTGCGTAAGATCGAAAATGCCCGTCAAATCGCCCAGATCATCCAGGAGAACGGCGGTAAGAACAAGCTGTACCTGGACAATGAGGGTCTTGGTCTGAACGTCAACTCGGGGAGCGAGGAGAACAAATAAATCACATTAATTGGGCGCCAGGGTGGTCAAATCTTGTACAAATAGCTTATTCAGAGCATCCGAATGCGGTCTCTTCTCTTCTATATGCTTTATCATTTATCTCCACTACTAATATTAGTAGCCGTGCCAGTGGTACTCCAGGCTTCCCTTTTGTAAGACTATCTTAGCTTTGGGATTTACAACTGTAGCAACTAGAACACTCGCGACCCATTGTCGACTCCAATTTGTACGCTTGTGCTTGGAGCCGAGAGTATTCAAGCTTGTCTAAGCGGCTTCAAAATCAACATGACTTCCACCGGCAAGCTCTGCACTGAGCCGTGATATCTAGGTAGGTACAAAGTACCTACTTTGTTGCCTATAGTTAGGTACTATAGGTATAGGCAGTCGAATATATATTTTGACGCGGGGATGAAAGGCGGCGAGCGGTTCTCCACCAACTTTTTTTTTATCGCCCGCCACTTTTTGATATCTTCTTGTCACAGTTCATATAAATTCAAGACCAGCTTGGTAAGTTATGCAATGGAAAGGGCTTGTCTGATAAAATCATATGACAGCAGTCAATTCTGGATTCATCCCCAGGCATTGTGAGGTCACAGCTAACAGTACTTCCAGAACCACCACAATGACCGACCAAGAAGGCCCCGAGATAACCTTCGGACAAATTGACGTCAATCTAGACGTTCAAGAGATCCTCCTCGCAGCTTCACAACACGATCTTGCCAAATTACGCCGTCTAGTCCGCACACAATCGTCCCTCCCGGACGCAGCGAATGTCAAAGATCCCGAGACCGGATATACGCCCCTCCACTCCGCAATCGCCGCTTGTGAGCCCGAAACAGAGGGCATGAATGGCGATTCTTCTTCTAAAATCGACCCTGAAACACTGAAGAGTGGCGTCGAAGCCGTTAAACTATTGTTACAAGAGGGTGCTATCTGGAATGACCTCGACAATAACGATGAGACGCCAGGTTGTCTGGCGCGCAGGATCGGCGCATTGGAGCTCTACGAACTTATTGTTGACGCGGGAGTACGGGCAGAGATGTTGTTGAACAGATTGGACGGATACGAAGAATTATCCGAGGAAGAAGAGGAAGAAGATGACGTGAAGGAGAGTGGAGCCAAGGCCGACGAAGTGAGCGAGGTCGAGGGTCAGGGCGAAGGTGACGCAGCGCCGGAGCTCGTCGAAGTATCCCCCGAACAAGCCGCCAAAGTATTATCAACGACCGAGGCCGAGGCTGAAGCACTTGAAGCGGAAGGTGTAGAAGCCAATCCGGGCGTTACAAATGCGCGATACCTCGACTCGAATTTGAATATCCAGGAAGATCGGATTCTGGATTCTGATCAGAACGGCGTCATGATGCAGTGGGAGAGTGATATCATGAAGAAATCCGCCGTTGCATTACTGCCACGGCCTGGGCTGAAGGTCCTTAATATCGGACACGGAATGGGTATTGTGGATGGATTCTTCCAGGAACAGAGTCCCGCTGAGCACCACATTGTCGAAGCACATGCGGATGTCGTTGCGGAGATGAAGAAACGGGGCTGGGACTCTAAGCCTGGTGTCACTATCCACGAAGGCCGTTGGCAGGATATTCTGCCCGGACTTGTGGCCGAGGGTGTCACTTTCGATGCTATTTATTATGACACATTTGCCGAGTCTTATGCGGATTTCCGTGACTTCTTTTCTGAACATGTTATTGGTTTGTTGGAGCAGGAGGGGGGCAAATGGGGGTTTTTCAACGGGATGGGTGCTGATCGTCAGATCTCATATGATGTTTACCAGAAGGTGGCTGAGATGGATTTGTTTGAGGCTGGATTTGATGTCGACTGGGAGGATATCCCCGTACCAAAATTGGATGGCGAATGGCAAGGTGTAAAACGGGCTTATTGGGTGGTGGACAACTATCGTCTGCCATTATGTCGGTTTATGGATTAAAACTTCGATTTACTAGTTGTCTATGAGTAACGAGAATATTAGAAAAAGGCCTGGTCACGGGTATAGATTCTCCCCAGGAAAATGATTGTTTCTATAAGACAAAGTTTTGTGACGCTCAGAAGATGCTATGCAAGAAAAGTAAAAGAAAAAGAAAAGGAAAAAAAAGCCAAAGATTCCCGTCTTCGGCAACGCTTGGGTATGCAATATATTACAGCTGAATCAAATCCACTTCGGAGAAGTCTGGTGGACTGCGACTGAAGATTGTGCGGGCCTTCCCATCCAGTGCTTGATATTCGTTGCTGACCCAGATGTGTTTGCTGAATCGCTGGGTTCGATAGATTTCGTCATTGCTGACACCAATATCATCCCGAGGAATCCAGATCACAGGCCGTTTAGCTCGAAGGGCTTCATGTTGGAAAGCACGTTGTACCAGTTGGTCACGTTCATCTGGGGTGAGATCCTCCAACTCATCATGAATACCTGCAAATAGGGCACGTCCTATTTTGTTGTCCCCTGGACCTTGTGCCTCGGCATCCTGTGCCATCTTTTCTCGGAGGCCTTTGACAGTCGGATTCGCCGTAGCCGAATTCACTCCAAAGTATTTAGATCGACGAGGCGACGCCGGTGAACGATCAGCCCATGACGGTCGTTTTTTGCCAAGTTTTGGCGTGGACAAAATGGCGCCCAGGGTGTCACGCTTGCGGTTTTGTCGATCAGTATCTAGGCTTGTGAGTTCAATGTCTTTGCCATTTTGATTCGGAAAGCTTTCTCCGCGTTTCGACTCAGAGTGTTTTCGCGGCTTTTCATCATCATCACTGTAATCGTCATTTTCATCATTTTCCTTGTCATCGTCAACAGTCAAACCGAGTCGGGCATGCTGAGCACGATTGAACTCGTCATCACGTCGAACAGCCTCTTCTTCTAAAGTGATAGGCAGATATCGCAGGAGAGGCCCGAACGCCTCATTCAGAAGGATCTGGTATCCGGCAGTCAAGACAAGCACGACAATCATGCAGATAGCTTGACCCTCGCAAGCAACATCGCCGTTCTCATCTCGAACCAAGAAGAACAATCCAATCAAGCACACCTCCATGAAGTAAAGTCCAACAAAAAGCTGGTTAATGGCACGGGGAAAGAGTAGACCACCAGTATCAAAACGGAACTTCGTGACATAAAGGGTGTTATAGCGATAGACGAACCAAAACAGGCTGAATGTGATAATGTTGAAGACCAGGATGAGAGGGGCAATGACACAGTAAATCAATCCTAGAAGACCTCAATTAGCGGTTCGGTTCAATTGATGTTTAATTTGACTTACCAATAGATGCTAAAGTGGTATAGACCGGAAAGAATGTACCCCATTGCATTTGATTGAGGTTGGTCGTACGAGCCCACTTCTTTCGAGCTGTGGAGTCCAGGATGGGGGCGAGGATGAACCAACTGATTAAGCCGAAGATTTGCACAAGTGCACCGGCACTCACAGACATGGCTTGGAGGATCATGTAAGAGAAGAAATAGTTGCTAGACTTGGGAATATTTTGGGCCAAAATGTCAGGCCAGCTGGTGACGTTGGTGATATTCTCGAGAATTGTCGAGAAACTGGAGGCAATCGTAACGACCAAGAACAATTGCACAAATAGGAAAGCAAAAAAGTAGTTCTGGACAGTCAATTCGATAGCCATACCAGTGTGAAGACCCTGGGTCTTGCTGAGGAAGCGAAGAATCAAGGGTAGAAGTGCCATGAGAATGGCCAAGAAAAGGGCAGGAAGAACACCTTGAACAGCAGAGATAAACCAGTCGGGTAGTTTACTGAGCCAATGTAGCCAGGTAAATGCACCCTCAAGGTATGACAACTGTGAAAGGAGACCGGTGAAGGCAACAGGGAAGGCCCAACCAACAACCATTGCACAGACCAGGATGACGATCCCAAAGGTACGCAGATATCGTTCCCACCACTTGATTGACATATTATCCCAAATGACATCGTCCGGAGAAATTTCCACAACACGCGGAGCCATCTGTTTGGGCACATGATGAGCAACAGCTTGACAGGCCATATGCGCAGCAACTTGATGGTTGAATTGGATGAATGCGGAATTCATCAACGGAAACCGCTCAGGATGTTGCTGGTCAACTTCGATCTCCAAATTCAAGCGAGCCAGTTCCTTTCGACAGTGATTGATGGTGTCAACCTTCCTACCGATAAGCCAGAGCGATGGCATCCACTTCCACCCGAAGATAGGGAGACGCATGGTGTCTCGGTCCTTGACTCGAATATACTTTTGCCAGACAGGCTCTCCATAATTTTCATCATCAAAGTCCTCATTGTAGGCAATCGGATATTCTTCACCTTCGACCTTTTCGCCTTCCTTGAGGCTCTTACGCCTGTCCTTTTGTTTACTACCATTCGTTTTGGCAGACCCTCGCCGTGTTGAATCCTCAATCGGCGTATCAGGAGCAGTGAGCGGATGTTCATCAGGTTCCGGCGCGGAGTTCTTAGATCGTTGAGATGAGACACGGGATTTCCAAGATGGCCGCTTCGGTGGCGCTGTCTGTTCCGGAAAAGTTGGTGGTGTTGTCTGGTCTTCAGGGGTTCGCGGTGCAGCAACGGAGTGAAGAGGTCCCGCCATCATCTCGGTAGTTGGACTCTCAACGTTGGCTGGCGACGTGTTCGTCTCATCCATGCCGGTGTCGTCAGTGGTTGTATACCCCCGGGTCTGAGTCAATTTGCCATCTAGGCCATTTTCGACCCTTTTGAGACCTCCCAGCACAGACTTGCCTAACTTCCCAACTCCTAAGCCAACCATGCCTGCGGCTGCTATGGCGGGATCAAGGACCCCACCCCCAGTTCTCACACCTTCCGCAGACGAGCTTCGTGAATGACCTCCCGAGCCTCCTTGCCTGCGGTGTAGAATCTCGCGTAACGTATGAGCCTGGTGGGGGTTACCAGAACTGATACCAGGTTCCATTGCCATCTGTGATGCTCGTTGGTCGGTTGCCTCCTTCTCACGGTCAGCCTCCTTCGATTTGTCCTTTCCAGCACGTTTGGCATCGGCCTTTGCTTGCTTGAGTGCGGCTTTCTTGCATTTGATGATCAGATCTGTTTCGCCCGCCTCGAGCTTCAAAGCAATATCATTTCGCTCCTTCACTTTCTCATTCAAGTCATCAAAGTTGCGATTGATCCAGATATTTCGCACACCACCTGGGAATACATCGAATAGGGTGTCCAAAGATTCAATATTCAACCAGCTTGGAGGAATAGCGGTCACTAAGACAGTTGTTGCCGAGGCACGAAGTCGATGTTGTGGGGAGGTCATGTAGGCTTGTCGCATACGAATATACCCGCGCAGCTCGTCGAAGAAGATTGCACAAACATAGAAAACGACGATAACTGCCATGACTAAGTGTGCCCAGTAGCGGTGAGTGTGCTCGGGCTTGACATTTCCCCAAGCAAGTTGATCCAAGCCAGCCACGTCCCAGTGCTCTCCATTCTCGGTACCATTCATAGAAGTCTTGCCCTTTCCATCGACACGATTGAGAGGGAGTAGAACCGGTAGAATGAGAATACTCAGGGGGACGAATATTTTGACTAACATGCGTAGATATCGAAGAAAGAAATAGGCATCAAGCCCGCATTTTTGAATGAACTCGGAACTTGAGGTTCGAAAGACTGGGCCGATCCAGCGGAAAAGTCCCGGGGGTGATGGGGTTGTTCGTTCTCGATCAGGAACTAGATAAGTCCGTGGTTGACTGAAAAAGAAAAGGTTAGTCTGATGGTTGATCTCATATCACAGGGCTGAGTAAAGCAAATGCATACTATATGCGGGTCAATTTCCCCTTAAGTAGCATGAAGAGTAAGACTTCCACCGCAAAGACAACCATGGCCGTGCCTAGTGACGCCAAAAAAGTTTGGATCGAGACCCCGGATGCCGTTCGGCCATGGCCGCCCGTATGCTCCAGGGCCTTTTCCAGGCCCGAAGTCATGATGATCGGCGATGAGTGGGATTTTAGGTTAGAAAAACTGTGCCAGGTGCTTGGGAATACACAAAGAGACAGCTAAGTCGTTTCGGAGGGAGCATCTGGCGGACTGCCTTGCAGTTATCTGCCAGATTAGAATGAGTTCTCTGGAGTCTCACAGAGGTTCGGCATGATCTGAGGACAAGATATGGTGGAAGAAGAAGAAACAAGAAAAAGTGCATGAAATAATGAAGGCGCCAGTGTTGATCGGGGGGTAGATCGGCGGTGGAGTATTAGCTAGCTCTGTTTCCCCCAGAAGCGCGGGCTTTGTCCGTCACACAATGACCGCAGTGGCTGGTGTTTATTTCTGGTTTGTTTGAGCTGGCGCCCAAAGAATTGATAGCGTCACGCTGGTACCGTGTGGGCAGGGATGATTGGAGGGATCGTGGATGTATCGATCGACTGTGGGATGACATCAGGCGCCTGGCGAAACAGCCAAGCAGATCCCGGCGGCTTCAGAAAGATTGCAGTAGCGTCGGCTTAATTAGCAGGCTCGCTACTCCTTTCCTCATTTGCAGTTCTTCACTAGACCTGCAAGATTCAAAGAGCCGAACCCTGGAAAAAGCCCCGAAGGAGAAGTGAAGTTCCATCCAGAGAAAGCGAGACATTGTGTGTACAGAACTGGGAAGGTGCCCACTTGATGTAGAACGGTAAACACACCAAAAAGGGGAAGGCGCGACTACTTGGATCGGGGGTGGCGCTGTTGACCAATCAAGGAGTAGGGCAAGCCACTGCAGTACCGATTCGGATGGTTGCATCGCCACATGTCTGCAATGTACATGAACCTGCCAAGGCACAGAAAGCACTACTGTACAGATATCACTAGCCCCATTCATTTTGCTCTTTGACAAGTTTTGATGTAAGCTGGAGCTGCATTGAATCATATTTCGCTATACAAACCCCGCTTTGCTAAATGAATATCTTGTATATGTGGTATCCTAATCCACATAAAAGAGCCCTTCCTTCGCGCGACTCCCATGTGAGAACCTTTAAACTTGAGACTGAACATCATTATTACCCTGTTCCAATTTTTCAAGGCTAAATTCTCCGGAGACAGCAATTTCTTTAACTCTATGACCAATGAGGTATCCTGATATTTCTGTATACTCTATCTCGATAACGACATAAACAGAGATCGTTTCAGTTGCCTTACATTATTATGTACACCAAGAACCGGTGTATAATGATTAGTGTCATCGAAATTATCGAGTTGTACCAATATAGAAGTCGTCCATACGGAGACGATAATAGCAGTAGTATACTTGTCCAAAATGATTCACTTGGTACCATATGGTGGAGAGAAAACAAAAAGGCTGCTAACTGTTGCACGAAGCGAGCACCATGCTAGATCTATAACATCACAATATTGAAAACTTGCTACGAATGCATACTACGATAGATTCAACTTTACAACAACTTGAGATGTCTCAATGAGAATCACATGACCTTACCGTAGACACGCTCGCCTAAACGGGAAGCACTTAACGCGCGACGCGTTCGAGCGTGTCCCGGGAAAAAGCTGTGTTCCTCCCTTTCTCTAGGCCCGCCCCATCTTCATCCACCACCACTTATCCTATCTCCATCCCACCCGAAGTCATACATACTCAATCATGTCTTCGCCGGCCAGTCGGAGGGGTCGCCCTTCAAAATCAACGGCATCACCCGCCTCATCAGCCCGCGAGCCCCCCAGCAGCCCAAGTCAACAACAGGCTACTCCCCGCGCCGCCCGACGCCTTGCCGCCGAACGAGGTGCTCCATCATCATCCCCAATGTTCTTTCAATCCTCTCCAACAAGGTCAAACAGAGGTGCTGAAACCCCGGATGTCCGTATGGCCGAGGCCAGCTCGACCGTTGATGACGGCGAGAGAACACCACGGGCCAACAACGCAGGAATTCGAGGTAGGCAAAAAAAAACCCCCGAAAATCGATTGTTTTCGAAAATCGATTTCTTTTAAAATCGACCATATCGGCGACAATCCCTTCCAACATACCTCAGACTGACCCCTACTAGACTCATCCCCTATCAACTATATACCCAGTTCTTCCCCAACCCGCGGCTTTGCCCGCAATGATATTCGTTCCGATATTCGTTCCGATATTCGCTCCGATGCCAACAGCATAAGCAGCGGGTTGTTCGTATCCCCAAGTGGCCAAGGTCGCCGTGGTGGACCCCGTCGCAGCGACCTCCATTCCGGTGGATTCGGATCGACTCCTGCTCGCAGAGCCAGACTTTTCGTCGACGCCAATGGTATGCCCTCTGGTGATAATGTGGCTCGCTCAGATGCCACTTTCTCGAACATCAATCCCGGAACCTCCGAGGCGGAGGCGATGGCTGGAAACTCTTCGCGTGTGATTTGGGGTACCAACATTTCGATCCAGGACTCTATGTCCGCTTTCAAGAACTTTCTTTACAATTTCGCTACCAAGTACCGACTGTGGGCGGATGGTGCTTCAGAGGACGAGACCCGCTTCCTAGGTGACGCTGCTGAGAAACGCGAGTATATCACTATGCTGAATGATATGCGTCGACTGGGAATGACCACGTTCAACTTGGACGCCCGTAATTTGAAGTCATACCCTCTGACCCAGAAGCTGTGGCACCAATTGCTCGCGTACCCCCAGGAAATCATTCCATTGATGGATCAGACCGTGAAAGACGTTATGGTAGATCTGGCTCTGAAGGAAATGGACGTTTTGCGTTCCGAGAACCAGCGTGGTATCCCATCCCGTGATCGTCGTGGCCAGTCTATCCTTACCTCGGACGGTGTCGTGCCCTCAGCCGATGTCCCTGATCTTGTAGGCGAAGTCGAGTCCGTGTCATACAAAGTACTTCCATTCGGTCTTGATAAGTCGGTGAACATGCGAGATCTCGACCCAGCTGGTAAGTTGATAACCTGATGCGCATCTGGAACACATATACTAACATCGAGATAGATATGGACAAGCTGGTCAGCATTAAAGGTCTCGTCATCCGTACTACACCAATCATCCCAGATATGAAGGAAGCTTTCTTCCGCTGCCACGCCTGCTCTTACGGTGTTCAGGTTGATATCGACCGTGGCCGCATTGCTGAGCCCACAGTCTGCCCTCGCGATTCCTGCAAGGAGAAGAACTCTATGCAACTCATCCATAACCGCTGCGCATTCTCTGATAAGCAAGTTATTAAGCTTCAAGAAACCCCCGATAATGTTCCTGACGGCCAAACCCCTCACTCCGTTTCACTTTGCGTGTACGATGAACTTGTTGACATTTGCAAGGCTGGTGACCGTGTCGAGGTGACTGGTATCTTCCGTTGCAATCCAATGCGTGTCAGCGCTCGCCAGCGTTCGCAGAAGGCTCTTTTCAAGACCTACATTGATGTTCTTCATGTGCAGAAGGTCGACCGTAAGAAGATGGGAATTGATGTGTCCACAGTTGAACAGGAGATGTCTGAGCAGGCAGCTGAGGCAGACCAAACTCGCAAGATTTCTGCCGAGGAGGAGGAGAAAATTAAACGCACTGCCTCGCGACCTGATATCTACGAACTGCTTTCTCGCTCTCTGGCACCCAGTATTTACGAGATGGACGACGTGAAGAAGGGTATCCTGCTGCAAATGTTCGGAGGTACCAACAAGACTTTCCAGAAGGGTGGTAACCCTCGTTATCGTGGAGACATCAACATTCTCCTCTGCGGAGATCCTTCAACTGCTAAGTCGCAACTGCTGCGCTACGTTCATAAGATCGCCCCCCGTGGTGTGTATACCAGTGGTAAAGGTTCATCGGCTGTCGGTCTGACAGCCTACGTGACTCGCGACCCCGAAACCAAGCAAATGGTCCTTGAGTCCGGTGCTTTGGTCTTGTCCGACGGCGGTACCTGCTGTATTGACGAATTCGACAAAATGAACGAGGCCACCCGATCGGTCCTCCACGAAGTGATGGAACAACAAACCGTCTCTATCGCCAAGGCTGGTATCATCACCACTCTCAATGCTCGCACCTCGATTCTGGCCTCTGCCAACCCCATCGGCAGTCGCTACAACCCTCGTCTACCCGTCCCCCAGAACATCGACCTTCCACCCACTCTGCTGTCCCGTTTCGACCTCGTGTACCTTGTTCTCGACCGCGTCGATGAATCTGAGGATCGCCGTATGGCGAAGCATCTGGTCAACATGTACCTCGAAGATACCCCAGACAACGCCAGTTCGGAAGAGATTCTACCAATCGAGTTCCTAACAGCTTACATCACCTACGCGAAGACCAACATCCACCCCGTTCTAACCCCAGCTGCTGGTACCGCTCTCGCAGACGCATATGTCGCCATGCGCCAACTAGGAGACGACATCCGAGCCTCCGAACGCCGCATTACTGCCACGACCCGACAGCTGGAATCCATGATCCGTTTGTCTGAAGCCCACGCCCGCATGCGTCTCTCACCCGAGGTGACAGCCGGTGATGTCGACGAAGCTGTCCGACTCATTCGCTCGGCCATCAAGCAGGCTGCGACTGACGCGCGCACGGGTCTGATTGATATGGGTCTCCTCACGGAGGGTACCAGTGCGAGTGAGCGACGTATGCGCGAAGATCTCAAGAAGGCTGTTCTTGCTCGCCTGGATGATCGAGGTGGTGTTAGCGGTGCAGCCGTTCGCTGGACAGACCTTTTCCGCGATATGAGCGAACAGAGCGACGTGCCTTTGGATCACAACCAATTTGGCGATGCATTGCGATCGTTGGAGCAAGAGGGTGCTGTGCACGTTTCTGGAGAAGGCCCTCGACGAAGTATCCGCCGGGCGGCCATGGGTTTGTCCTAAAAGGGCGTGGCGATGATCTCCATGATGAAATGATCGACTGGTAGCATAATTGTGATATTTTTACCCCTTCTTGCCTCCGCATGTTTGTATTGTGTCCCATTCTCATTCTCATTCTCATTTTTTTTTTCTTCTTTTCACTTTTACTATCTACCTGCGCGGGCGAATCCTCGGCTAAGCAGACAATTCGGCGTTTTCCGTGGGGATGGAAGGGTGCTGCTGCATGTTTCTTTAATGAGTACTCCATACATCCGTTATCAAAGCGGTGGTCGCGTGAGGTCCTTCCGGATTTGGAAGGATCAACAAGACCTCACCATTTGGCTGCATAATGTAAAAAAAAAACCTAAAATACCAATTTAAATGATCTTGTCCACGCAATCGTAGTCTTTCGTTTTTGATTTTATTTTGGCTGGCTTTCAGCCCCGCGGGGACAAGTGTCACTGCGAATTGGCACTAAGATTTAGCGAGACGGGTCAGAATTTGAAGTGGCCTCCAGGCTTTTCGTTATCATCATGGCATTTGCGTACTAAGCATGGAGTAGTAAGCTCCACTGGTAATTATATGACGGATGCTAAGCTGCGAGGATTATCAGAGAAAAGCAATCAGTACAGTACTCATAGATCTACATACAGTTATCAAAAGACCAATCTAATTTATATTATTCAGGTGCTTATCCTTATAATAATATGTAATAATAGGATGACTATTAAAGATGTACTACCCTTCAAATGTATATTGCCTGCCGGTGGCTGATCCTTTGAGCTGGGATATATGCATAAGCATGCTATTTACATAGATGGAACCCCACTGGATTGGCTAGAGGGGATATCCCTTGCGCCGGAAAGATCTGGGCACGCACTGAGATTGCATGCGAGCATATTTCTTTTGCAATGCAGACTGATACTTCAATACTCGGAGTGAGTATATCATACTATTATTCTGTGATTCTTAAAGTAAATGTGTACTCTTAAATACTATAACTAAATGTACAGTCTTAAACTAGTGTATAATACCGTACAGTAGACGATCCACTCACTAAACAAGCGCCGCACGTGCCGAGATGACTGGCAATCGACGTCAATGAAGATCAGCTGACTCATCCAGATCCTGGCCGGCAGTTCTTCTTTCAACCAATCATCATCCTTCGTCGGCAGGGATGGCTGGCTAGTCTCGTTGCGAGTCTCACCTTTGGTTGCGCGATGAAACAATTTACTGCACAATTTACCAGTTGATTTCCTCGTTGATAGCTGTAATTTTCACCAAAACCACAAGAACTCGAGTCTTTCCTACAGTACACGCGCCACAGAGTATTTGGACCCGTTGTTGAAGCGGATCCGACCCGCAGCTTTACCTTTCCCTACAGTAGCCGTTCTCGGCTCGCCGATAAAGCATCCTCTTACCTCGTCCATCTTCTTTTTCGTCTTTTCCTCCGACATGAGCCAGTGATCATATTTGCTCGTCCCCTTCCTCTATACACCCCTGCCCAGTATGAGGTGAGTCTTGTCAATCTTTTGCTGTTTGGATTCCTCTAAATCCTACTGCCCCCTTCCTTCGTCGCCCAGGAATGCTTCCCCGCATGTAAAATTGACTCCAAAACCCGCAACAGGTTCGGTGAACACCTTCACTCGTCGATGCTCAAGGAGTACCATCCTTTCTATATTGCCTACGACGAGCTGAAGAAAAGCCTCAAGACCGATTATGTGACCCCGCCAACCCCTGAAAATACCAAACCGGATCGTCGCGAATGGACCGAAGATGACGAGAGAACCTTCGTCACCTTGCTCGAGAGCGAACTAGAGAAAGTCTTTACCTTTCAAAAAAGGAAAAGTGAAGAGATTGTCGAGCGAATCAAGGCGAGTGAAGTCGAGGTCAATGATGTCGTTTCTCGACTTGAACGTACTGCGGGCGCTCGTCGGGATAGCACTCGCGAGCTCCCCCCAGATGATGAGGATTTTCTCCAATTGGAGGAGATCCTTAGTGATATCATTGCCGATGTGCATGACCTCGCGAAATTCACCCAGTTAAACTACACGGGCTTCCAAAAAATCATCAAGAAGCATGACGTATGTTCATCACTTCTCCACTCCCGGATTACCCAAATCTGTATTCCGTACTAATTACTGCGAATAGAAACAAACTCAATGGTACCTGAAACCCGTCTTTGCGGCGCGCCTCAATGCCAAACCATTTTTCAAGGACAACTATGACGCCTTCGTGGTGAAGCTATCGAAGCTTTACGATCTTGTTCGTACCAAGGGTAAACCTGTGAAGGGTGATGCTTCTGCTGGTGGAAATCAGCAAAACTTCGTTCGTCAAACAACCAAGTACTGGGTTCATCGCGACAATATCACCGAATTGAAGCTGGTCATCTTGAAGCATCTGCCGGTGTTGGTCTTCAATGCCAGCAAGGAATTTGAGGAGAAAGATACTGCCATTTCTTCCATCTACTACGATAACCCCGATACGTGGGAGTTGTATCAGGGCCGTTTGAAGAAGACCGAAGGTGCGGAGGCAATCCGTCTTCGTTGGTATGGAGGAATGGAGAGCGATCAGATCTTTGTGGAGCGAAAAACTCACCGCGAGGACTGGACGGGAGAAAAGTCTGTCAAGGCGCGATTTTCGCTAAAGGAGAAGAATGTCAATGCTTTCCTGGATGGTCGTATGACTGTGGAACAGGCCTTCGACAAGATGAGGAAGGAAGGGAAGAAGAGCCCTGAGGAGATCGCCGATCTTGAGCAACTAGCCCGGGAGATTCAATATCGAGTCATCACCCGCCGTTTGGTCCCGGTTACTCGCACCTTCTACCACCGGACGGCGTTCCAACTACCAGGAGATGCCCGTGTCCGTATTTCGCTAGATACTGAACTTACCATGATTCGAGAGGATAACCTGGATGGTCGCCGGCGGGCCGGCACGAACTGGCGCCGCATGGATATTGGCGTGGACTTCCCATTCTCCCAATTACCCCCCGAGGATATTGACCGTTTCCCATATGCCGTCCTAGAAGTGAAACTGCAAACACAAGCTGGCCAGGAACCCCCGCAATGGATTCGTGATTTGACCGCGAGCCATCTGGTGGAAGCTGTGCCAAAGTTCAGCAAGTTCATTCATGGCACTGCTACACTTTTCCCTACCCGAATCAACCTTCTTCCCTTCTGGTACCCCCAAATGGACGTCGATATTCGAAAGCCTGTCAACAGACATTATGGTATCCAGCGGCCGCTGGCCAGCACATCACTATCCGCCAACGACGAAGAAGACTCAGACGACGAAGAATCACCCCAATCCGCCCAAAGCCAGGAAAACGGCTTCCCCCAGCAAATCGGTGATGACCGCGGCCTCTTCACTGAGACAAATGGCAACGAACTCGACATTGAGGAGCGTATAGCTGCGCAACCTCTTCCTGGTGATGAAGACTATCCACTCTATGATTCAGACGACGAATCCGTCCACTCGGATGAACTCGAAGAAGCTCGTCGCGTCGGCGGGACTTACTACGCCAAACAATTATCGAAATATTACCTTCGTCAAACAGGCCATCTTCTCGCCCAAGGACTTCTCGCTATCATCCCCCGACCCCGCGCTACCTCCATGCCACCTCCCGAACAACGAGGTATCGCTGTTCTCCAGGGCACTCAACGCACCCTTCAACGATTCCAAGCCCCCCCCGGTAAAAGAATCTTCGTCCCCGTTCGCGTCGAACCAAAGGTCTACTTCGCCGCCGAACGAACATTTCTCTCCTGGCTTGAATTTTCCATTATCCTCGGTGGAATTGCGGCGACATTACTCAATTTTGGCGCTGATTCTGTCGCCCTCGCTTCCTCATGGGGATTCACTATTCTCGCTGCGGGCGCTTTAGTCTACAGCCTATTCCTGTATATCTGGCGAGTGGATAAGATCCGCAAACGCCGAGATGTCAAACGAGTCTATTATGAGAAGTGGGGACCTACGGTTGTTTCTGTCGGATTGATTATTGTCGTACTGATTAATTTCGGTATGCGCATTCATCAGGGTGGATTTGTCTCTAAGCATCCCATTGGTGGTGGTCCTCTTCCTATTCCTGGACCTGGAAATGGAAATGGAAATGGAACTTTCAAACATGGCGATGAATTATAAAATTGTACATGAGCGTGAGCGTGAGCGTGGTGATTTTGACTTGAATGTTTCTCCTATATCATTGCCATCAAGCTTGGATTTCCTGCAGTATGTATGCTGTCAGATATTATTCTTGGCTGGGCTCAAGTTGTTTATGTATAGGGTGTTAGAGAGGAGTTAGGCTGTACAGTTGAAATTGGATATTTTTGAGTGTTTTCCTTCCTTCGTTTCTTCTTGTAGTAGTCTTTCCTCAACTACTTTTTCTTGCACTTCCCTTCCACAATCCACTTCACCTCTTCAACAATCCTCTGATCTATCGTTCATCTATTGTACCACTCTCCTCGACATTAGTCTCTTTTTTTTCTTCTCTTTCCAGTGCCACTCATTTGCTCATTCTGGAAAGTGATGGTACCACCAAAGTCCAGCATCCCTCCGGACCCTTCGCCGCGGTAAGTGAAACATCAATCTATCCAACTGGATCTTACTAATAAGATAATAACGCAGAATGACAGGTCTCAGGACCCAGATTAACGCATGGATGACTAAAAGCTCTAAAATCGAGGCGGATCTGATCAGAGACCAAGCAGCTCTCAACGCCCAGAAAGCCACACTCGCCACAAGAGAGGCAAGAATTCAAGCTTGGGAAAACAACAAAATCAAATTCGAAGCTGAGCTGACCAAGGTAAGAGAGCTTCCTATTGCTTTTACTGGGGCAAATGCCGCCTATGAGCAATACTAACATATGCAAGGCAAAACAAGACGCCGCACAAAGCAATGAAACGAAAGACAAGATCCTCGCGGGTCAAAAGACACTGCTTGACACAGCGCTACAGACCGAACGATTGATTCGGGTTAATCGAGATGCATTGCAATCAGAGAACGAAGCGCTGAAGCAAGCTTGTGAGGCTCTCCAGGCGGAGAACGCCGATCTCAAGAAGGAACTCGGTCGACTTGAAACAGAGACAGACGAAATCAAAAATGAGCGATATGCCCTACATATTGGGATAAAGGATCTTCTGATGATGGATAACGCACATCCAGTGGATCTTCTGGATATGGACAATAATTGGCAATGCCTTCAAATCAAAGCAGAGTCCGAATACGAAGGAAAGTACTGATATGGCAAATGCTCCCTTGATGTCATTCTATAAGCAGCTGGGTGGAATTTTCGGGCATACTACAATCGTTCCGTACCGGGTTTCCTGTCGGGTTCGCTTCCTTGAGCTTTGTATGATATGCAGTAAGAACTGCGATGTTGTGTGATTAGATTGCATCGATTTAGCTATTCTATAGTTATGAATCTGTCAAGTATTCCATGTTATTCCCACAATTAGGAAAGTCTTGCAACCTTGTCTCTTTAAATATCGAAATTCCCATTTTCTTCTATTCACTGACTACTTTCCCTGCCTCCCATCCATAAAAACAAGTTGTCCGCCACTCACACAACCTCACCCTTCCATCTCCCCACAACACCATCTTCTCTTTTCAACACTCGAATTACGCAAGGCTACATCTACGATGTCTACTCTATTTCTCATACTTCTTTACATTCTCTATCTCGCCCTGGATCCCATGTGGATAGGGATTAAATGCCTGATACTCATCATGCGCAACCCCAAAATCGTCACCTCAAGCATTCGGAATGTCCTCAGAAAGATCAACAATGTCCTAGACAAGCACTTGACTCGGTATGAAAGATCTTCACTTCAGTTCCCACGAGCAATACTAACAAGTATCATCTCTGTACCGGATCCAGCCTGGAAAGCAAATTTACCGCAACGAAATGCGCAACAACGACAGACCCAGACACCAACGACTCTGTCCCGGAGCCAGAGGATCTCTCCGAAATCGCACGAAGAGAACGAGATACTCGTCAAGCACGCTTAGCCAAAATGAAAGCAGACCTCCAAGCTCACGTTCGAAAGCGCCGACATGAAAAGCGTCTCAATGAGGCACGACGTCTATCCCAACTCAAAAGACACCGCGCAGAAGTCGTACGAACTCTAAAACTAGCCTATGCCGCGAGAAAGAGAGCCGAGAAAAGGAATGAAGAGCTTCGAGCAAGGGCATCAAGAGCCAGAGCTAGAGAAGCAAGAAGAAATGCTAAACTCGAAAGACATCGTGCGGCTAGTATTCGGAAGAAGGCTCGTGAAGCGAGGAAGAAGAACGGGAATGGTCTTGCCTCGGTTTCTGGGGGTTATTCCTCTGATGCGGGATATGTCGCTTAAGCAAGGTATCTTCGTGGAGCTCATGAAGATACACGTTTCATTCGAGCTCCAATGTTCAATCGTCCAAGTTTCTGAATCGAGTTCTACTATGCAGGATCTTGCTTTCGTTATGTGTTTTTGATTTATTGTCCCCGGGGAAGAATCCGATGGATCGTCGCGTGGTAGTGCTGTGACTGATTTATTCAATATCAATCCAATTCTATGCAACTTCGATGGTGAACTGTGGATTCTGGCTAGCAATTGTTTATAGATCGGCATTATTTCCTTCTCTGGCGCTCTCTATCGAGATCTAGTTTATGCTGCTATGGACCAACAACCAAAGACAAAGAGAAGTGCTTGGTAAATGCTCTTGATATTTCTGCATACATGCTGACAATACAATCCCGATATCAGTACACACGAAATTTCTTTTTTCTAGTGAGTATTATAAACCAATTGGAAGAAATGAAGCCATTGTCTCTACTAGTATGAGTCTCCCCGATGTCTCTTGATGACTTCCATTTCTCCGTCCTTCACCTTCAACTTCCACTTCAACTTCCACTTCAACTTCCACTTCAACTTCCACTTCAACTTCCACTTCAACTTCCACTTCAACTTCTCTTTTCCACTCCACGCCAAACCATGGGCTATTGTATTGATTGAGCCAACAAAATGAAATTCCAGGTTCCAGGTTACGAGGAGGATACAGATAATGAGTTTGACTCGAATAATGAGTTCGGGCCTGCCCTCTTCCAATCCGTTGGCTCAGAACCTGAACGAAGCCCACCTCCGAGAATACACACTCCTATTCCAAGACCAAACACAGGTCGTGCGATGTTTTTGGACCACCAAGACCCAAGTCATTTTCGACGAAATATTGGTCTTTCTAGGACCCTGTCTCCAATTGAAAGTCTGTCAAGTGATGCCTCTGACCCCCAGAGACTGACGATGGATATACCCGAACAACTGCAACAGAGGATCACAGAAGCCTGCGAAGGTCTGACGGCGGAGTATCGATCAAGATATCCCTTTCGATGAAGAATTGTGAACTAACAAATGATAGATCGACTCTCGCCTCTTATCATCAGTCGCTTGCGCTCCTTGAAAGACATAATCCACTGGCGCCAGCCCAACCACCATTGAGTCGAATCACGAGTAATACGAACTCCAGTAAAACTCAGCCAGGACTGCCACTGATGCTGTCTGTCAAGAACAAAATGCAGAAGAGAAGATTGCGCCTCAAGCGAGAGAGATCAACCGATGACTCTGTCTTCGGCGAGTCATCTATCTTCAGTCTTGACGACGCAGCATCAGCGCAAGGCGCTGGAAGCGACACCCCACCAACGACTTTCCCCCAGAATGATCTGGATGACCCTCCTGATCTGCATATCCCAGGGAGTTTTCGCAGCTCATCGACACTGAAAGCTCCTGCTGAGGACACTGACGATTGCTCGGGAGTGAATGCAAACGACGTCGCCAATCACTCATTCATTCTGAACAAATTCAGCAACAGCCGTTCAACAAGCGCCACTATCCAGGAACTTTCTGGCACGGAGACCCCCGATACTGTACCAGTCGATCTGTCTCATAATGATAGCGAGGCTCAGAGTGATACACAGGCTGAGGATGACACCCAGATATTTCATGATGCGCAGAATGACCTCAGTGGGCTGGCTCAGGTCAGCACTCAGAGCCACCCGAATGATCATGACAGCATCCGGAGCAACGCCCACCTCAAATGTCTCGTTGACAACATTGATCTAGCCGTCCGCTTGGACACATCCGAAGAATTGTTCTTTCAGGCTAGAAGACGTGAATTCCTCAGGACAAAAAAGATGGAGGCAGCTCAGCAGGTGAGGTACGATTCTCTGAAACGCGAGAACATACGGCTTTCAGAGGAGATCGTCAAGCTTAATCAGGAGAACTACCTACTTCGACAACATATTACCCCAGCCAAAAGAGAGGTGCAATCCTACACACAAAGTCTAAGGCAAATCCGGGATGTTCTCAAGCAAAATTACCTCAGCTACCAAAACAACCATCGTATACTGATGGATCTAGAAGAGAGGACCACGGAGAACTTTGCCAACTTCCTGAAAAACAACAATGAGAATCCTATCGACCATCAGTTCGAGCCTCAAGAATCTTTCGAGATCTGTAAAGCCATTGAAGACAGCCAGCGTGATTCGGAAATCTTCCGGTTTCTTTTCGACAACCCGATGAGGGCTAGCATCGGGGTTCCCCCAAGAATGCGGTAGGTGTTTCGCATATCATGCGAATGTTTCTTCAAGCATGATTGAAAGGCTGGCGTGTTGGTGAGAATGTCAATAGAAGCATAGTACCGTGGTGATCTAGCGATGAGACTGTTGATCATGTTCTTCCATCTTAATGTGTTTACATTTGCCTGCAAAGGCTACCCTGGGACTGACTTCAATTTTGAGATATTTGCGAGATCTATGAGAAATTTCTATCGCACAGACATACTTCAATAGAAGGATCTTCTGGATTTAATCAATGGACTCTTGTCATCGACAAAGTGATACCCTTCCCTGTAATTGACTGGCATTCTCATTCTGTGAAGCTAGCTGAGATTCCTTATCTGCCTTCCATGGTATTTCCGAAACCATGACCCCTAAAGATACACAAGGATGTGAAACCCTGAAAAGACAGAAGATCAAGAATCAAACAAAGTGACTAGACAAAAGTAAAAAGAAAAAAAACAGAGCCAATGGCGGAGGTATCCAGGTAAATTTCAGATTATCACATTCCACGCCTTCCAGCAGACATATCCATAATTCCCAGCGGCCCAACCTATTCAACTTTGTTTCAAACAGAGATCGGATCATCCGTATCAGATATCATACTCTCAGGCCCAAAACTATTTCTGAGATAACCCATAATAATCCTAGGCTCGCGGGTCTTCATAGCATCCTGAAAGTCATAATCATCTCGAAGGTCAATAGAGATATTCGCATAAACAAGTGCGCACGCAACGTCAACCATAGCCTCTTCATGTTTCTTCCACATAGAAAGATTAGGATATTTTGCCTTGATATGCTCGCAACACGACCTCTCATATGGAATTATCCAAACATCCCCACTGAGGATGGGCCAGACCCGATACAGACGCGCTAGAACTTCGATACCAGTCAACCACATATCGAAATTGTTTTCATCGTCATAGTAATGTTCCTTACGGAGAGGTTCGATTTTGAGGTCGATTGGGTATGGTGTTTTGTTATCGGTTTCCATGAAGGTCTTGATGGCATCGATTGAGAGTTGTATTGGTGATGGTGCCTCAACTTTCTCATCGTCCTCTGATGGTATATCTGTGTCACTGTCATGAACACCTTCTGATAGAATAGCTTTGATTACCTCTAAGTAATTCGATGAACTGGAATGTACTCACCACTATTTTCTGAGGTCGGGTGTGTAACTTCAGGTTTGGTCCTCTCAGTGGACGTGGACTCCTGGTAGATACTTGCGTCTTCGTTGGAGGCGATGGTGGCACTGCCACAGTCCGATTTTCTAGACATTATGTTTGGTTAATTGATGGGAGTTGATATCGGGTGGGGGGTGATTGATGAAGGTAGGAATAAAACACACTTCAAGACAGACAAGGGACATTTATATGCTATCAAACAATGACAGACTGAGTACAGATTTATATTTGAATTGGCATTGAAAGTCAACTTCGTCAGTACTTTCGTTTGTGCTTGAATATCAACTAATGAGTAGTAACCATAATGGCGCATTTCTAAAAGAATGCTTCTTGATATACTACAATCGACCCGAAGAGATATCTTTACTGCTAGCTAATACCTACAAAAACCCCATGTCCATTCTGTAGAGCTTGCTAGAACTCAATATCTATCTACCATGGTATTCTCCGAACCATATAAAAAAATGTACCCAAAACAAACGAATTCCTTAAACAAAGAAAGCATAGCAACTTGCGCTGTTTGAAACAGTGAAACTCCCTAGATAAGGCATGAGTGATCAGCCATCTCATTCTTCGTCATAACCACCAAATTCCGAGTCCTCCGTATCAGGTTCAAGTCTCCTAGATCCCCAATGGGCCAAACTTGATAAAAATAGGCCACTGCTTTCAGTCCTGCGATCCACACGTCGTAGTTGTCTTCTCCGCCGTAATAGTACAATAGCATATTTATAGCGTGTATAATGTAAATTTTCGCTTGGAAGTGTCCTCAGCGTTACAGGATATTTAAATTTAAGAGGATATAATCAATAAACACAACTTGATATACGCCCGCCAAGCAGATCCGAAGAGAGAGGGGCTTTCTATACTATAGTAGAAACAATGCGTGCCAAGAAAATTAATAACAAAGAACTTAATTTGTCACCTTGGCTACTTTGATAGTACATTGTTAGTGAATTTGTAGTGTTGGCTAATTGATATCTATCTATCAATTAGCCAACACTACCAGTAAGGTATACTGGTGAAAGGCTGAACTTGGAGTTTGGTTTGCAAATAAAGCACACCTCGGCAAAAAAGGGCATTGTCATTGCTAGTACCACGGAGTACGTGTATCAAAATCTAAGGAACTGAACGACGGGAAATTATCTTAATACTCTATCAGAATTACAACACTTGTAGGAAATTGTGAATTTCCTTTTCTTGTAAAGGATATAAAACCTGAAGTTTAATCTGTTTTGAAGTGCCACACTGGTGTGGAAGTTAACTTTTTGTAAGGAAAAGTAAAGATCTAATGATAACACTCATTGGCGAATAGAATAAATACACCGATTTAGTCTTCGAAAAGACTTTGAGAGAGGAAGCTCCCGGACGATATGTACAGATGTCACATACGGTATGAGGGAGCTACAATGCTGTAACAGTGGTTTGAAATCACCCTTCTTTCGACGGTTCTTTCTATTACCTCAAAGCCTTCGGAATGATAGTATGAGCGGAGAGAAATAGGTAAAAGTGTCCAGCGGTCGTCTCAAACCTATGCTACGCCACTCTAGTAGGGATGGTCAACGTACTAGCATGATAAATGCCCACAGCCCTCCGGGGTTAATACTAAGATAGCGAATGTCTCACACACTAGGTAGTCGCTGAGAAGGACATTGAAAAAGCTTATGACATTTTGAACTAATATATATTGGCCTGATACTGGCCATGTCAAAGCTAATCATCATTGCAAGCCTTTTTAAGAGTCGAAGTTTACCACCGGAACAGTTGTGTCATCAAGACTGACAGCATCAGGGTTCTTTTCTCCAACACCAGAGTATTTGTTGATCCATCCAAGCGTCTGCTGATGCCAGACCAAGCTGTTCTCCTTATTCAACACCCTAGAGAGTGTTAGTATCATTGTATTTCAGAGCTATCACAGCGACTTACCAATGATTCTCGTCGGGGAAATTCAAGAACCGACTTGGGACACCTCGTTCCTGAAGGACGTTGAAAAGGGCAAGTCCATCTGAAACTGGCAGACGGTAGTCCTTGGAACTGTGAATGACCAGCATGGGTGTATCGAATTGCAGAATGTGTTCTGGGGCAGATGGGTCCCAGCGACGATAGTTATCCCGGTTGGCCCAGAAGGTACCGTTGAACTGTATCTTGAGTTAGCACATCAGGAATTCGAGTATCTTAAGTCATAGGTAGACAAACATCGTGCTCAATGAACCACAGCTCTTCTGTGGAGACCTTCGAATCTGCCACAAAGGTACCGTCGTGACTGACAAGTGCCTTGAACTTCCGTCCAAGGGGGTTTCCTTGAATCCAATTGACCATGAAACCGCCATAGCTAGCTCCAGCGGCGACACCATTATCAGTGTCGATAAAGTCAAAGTTGTCGCGGACGTACTCCCAGCCCTTCACGAGGTCATCATAAGGATAGCTTCCTGTAATATTGTTAGAACTGGCGAGTATATGCAAACGGTCATGACATACCCCAGTTATTTTGAATCGCGTCAGTCAGCTTATCACCAAATCCAGAGCTACCGGTAGGGTTAGGTGCAACAACGACATAGCCCTGATCAGCCCAAACTCTAGGATTCCAACGAGAACTCCAAGAATCCAGCCACGAGCTCTGAGGCCCACCGTGGATAAAGTAAAGAAGAGGATAGGTCTTCGATTTATCGAAGCCGGTAGGGTAAATGATCCAAGAGTGAATCTGTAATCAATTAGCCCTGGTATTTTCAATGTAATTGAGAATGATACTCACGTCAGTCCAATTTCCTTTGAAGTAGAATTCGCCCACATCAGCAGGACCAAGGCCCTTCAAAGCCGCATCGACTTTGTTGGCAGAAAAGAGGGTCTTGATAACACCCTTCTTTGGGCTCGCGGTGTATACCTGCCAGCTCGTCCAAAGAGCCGAGGCAGTGACAAGGAATTCCCCATTGGGAATATTGTAGTATCCGCTCACTACACCACCATCGGTGAAGTTCTTGGGCTTATAATCATCACCAGCATTGACCGGGACGGTGAAGAGTCGTGAGCGACCGCGATCCTCAGTACCCAAGATAATCTCGTCTCCCTTGGAATTCCACTTCACAGCATCCGGAGAGCGGTCCCAATCTTTGGCCAGAGTATCAATTGTCTTATCTGACCCAAGGGTATAAACATAAAGCGTGCGGCGGTCTGACTCGTATGCAATATCTGCCTGCTGGACATAGGCAATTTTCTTACTGTTCGGAGAGAAAACAGGACTGCTAGAATCACCCTTGACACCCTCTGGGGTACCCGGGCTATCGGGGCCATTGATTGCCTTGGCTTTCTCCGAACCATCATGTGGTACGAGATAGATATATGAAGCCGTGTGGTTTGCCCGTGGCAGCTCAGGAGCCTTGCTCTTGAAAGCCACCCATTTGCCGTTAGGTGAGATATCGTAATCGCTCGAGCCACCGAACGGAGGATATGGCGATTCAATATTCTTAACACCAGCAAGGAGATTCTTTAGAGGACCATTTAGAGTATATGTGGATCCAGAACCTGACTTCGCACCAGTTTTCTTGAGAGTTCCCGAGAACACAGCGTTCGAAATAGTAGTCAGCCAAGAATCCCAGTGACGGGTATAGATACTGTCGTAGATGCGAGCAGTGCTAAGAGGAGTGACAGCCGCCTCTTCATTATATGCTGTGCCATTTCCGTAAGCTTGACCATACACAAGGAAGTTTATATCGCCAGACTTTGTCACAGCGGTTTTGAGGCCAGAGAAGGAAGCAGGCAGAGAAGCCGCCTTGTACCGACTGGACTGAGTTAGCAAGAATTGTTCCCCCAAAAAAGGAGGAGACAGAAAGGCTGATGGACATACTGCGCAAAATTGGAAGCATCAGCTACCCATAGCTCAACACCACCCGGGGTATCAGCATTGGTTCCATTGATATAGAGCAGACCCGAATCACTCGACCCCAACCAAGTAACCTCAGAAACATTGCTATCGTTGGTGAGTTGAGAGACCTTTCCACTCTTCAGATCAATTAAGCTCCACCAAGACGAGGTAGAGTGGGTATCGAAGGAGTACTCCGAGGTGGAGAACAAGGCGACTTTCTGCGTGGCATTGAGTTAACAAACATCATACCATAGCACATCGAAAATCCCACATAATGAACAATTAACTTACACCCGAAGGATTCGGAACTGCAGTATCACGCCTCGGAGCCGAGATCAATTGTCTATATATCCAGCATAAGTCCCAAACTACTCACTATACACACAGAATAAAGAAACCAAACAATACATACTCCGGCGTGAATGCAATGGCCGAGCCCACCGTCGATCCAATAGCCAGCCATTGAGAAGCCCGCATACTGCCAAAGAGGTACAAGCAGACACAAGAATAGACAATAATGCAGATCAGTCCTTGAAGCAGGGAACGAGGAGAATTTAACGAAATGCAGGCTGTCGGCTTATACAGCGGGGTCATTGGGGAAATCGCAGGGTCCCGCCCATGGGGGGAAATGTTACATTCCTGTATGCCAAGAGTGATAGACAAGGAGGAGAAGGTGTAAGATAGTGCATAGTGAGATTTCGAGAGGGGAAGTTGAAGAGACTAAAAGAAGACTAAAGGAGACTAAAGTAAGGGCTGCAAGAAAACAAAGGAGGACTTCCTGCGTCTGCGCCGGCTTGGGTTGCAGCGCCAAGCAACACTAGGCGGGCCGCCGATAGCCGGGGATATTTGATAACATTTACATTATTGGGATATCGTTGGATATCAATGGATATAAAATGGAAATTAGAGATAGATGAAGCCTGGGGTTGTAAGCAATTGAATACGATATTATGGGGCAGGATGAGAACATATGGACCGTGGGATGGCGATAGACTGTAGGGCTAGGAAATGGGAAAAATTGCACCATGGATGATCGTAATTTTCAATTGATGATGTATGTTAGGTGCAAATGGTGTGATGCTCAATCGAATATGATAGCTACAGAAAAAAGGGATCCAGTGATGACCCCAACCCAAATGTTCACAGTGCGCCGTGATTAAAAGCTCAGTGCTTACTTAGTATTCAAAGTCATCATCCACGCCACGCTTTCCCGCAGCCTCCTTGGCAACAGCTTCCTGTTTGCGATACATCTCCGCCACGGCACGGGTAGTTGTGGCTTGGTCGGGGTTCTTATCATCACGCGATTTGATATAGCGCGGGAATCGAAGTGAGACTCCTTTACCCCCTCCTGTTGTCCCTTCAAACTCATCTGCAGCGGCCTTGTACCGTGGGCTAAGTGTCAGATCCGCCGTCTTGACCTCCCAGACCAATCGAGGCTCAAACCACACATCGGGTTGATCTTTTGGAACACTGGAGTGTGCATAGAACGGCTTTGGTCGATCAATGATCAAGGGAGTGAGAGCTTTGTGCATCTCCTCCAATACTGCCTCGGAGAAGCCTGTACCGATATTGCAAATTGTCTCATATGTGTCGTTATTAGGGTTATAAGCAGCCAAAAGGAAAGCACCGTACACTGATGTACGTTTGCCGCGGCCATAGTAAGCCCCGAGAACTACCAAGTCCAGAGAGTCACCGACACCAGCCAAATAATCCTTTTTGACCTGTATATCTGATGAGTCAAGGCAACTTGGAGGACGCAAAAAATTGAAAGAAAAAAGGACAAGGACAGAAAGAGCAAAAATTCATACCTTAAGCCAGTTGCGACTACGTTTACTGGGCTCGTATCCACTCTGGTCAGTGTCCAGCATCTTAACCATCAACCCCTCACAAGACGCTTTCACGCTGTCTTCCAACATGGTTTGGATCTCATCCAACACATTCGTATTGCCGAACTGTGCAAACTGAAACTCGCCTTCAACTGGCTGGAAGCATTCATGCATCATTTGCCGGCGTTCTCGAAGACTCTTCTTGACCACAGGCTGTGAATTACGTTAGCACCGACAGAATGTCTCATTTGACAGAATGTCTCTCCAACTTACCTCGCCGTTGAAAAATAGCAGATCGAATGCAAACACGCAAACCTTTACCTTGATATCCTCCTCTTTGACATCTTTGCGTTTCCGGGTCATGAGCTGTTGGAATGGTAGAACCTTTTTATTGATCGTGTCCCAGGCGACTGTTTCACAGTCAAGAACAAAACTGTCCACTCCCTCCTTTATCCAGCCGTCTAGTTTTGCAAGCACATCGGGGTACTTCTTTGAGAGATTCTCGGAATTACGAGAAAAGATAGCACTGAGGCCTTTCTTGTCTTGCTGTAATGTTGCAGTGGCTGCTGGGTATTTGCGAATTGAATCTGGAGCAACAAAATGGATTTGGGCTCGTTCTCCGTCATATTTGTATTCACAGGTAAACTCTTTGCCCTCGAAGCGGTCCAAAACTTCGGTAATAGACTTTGTTGGGTTGGCAAGCATGGGCTTGAGGGGAATGCCTGGGGATAGCTGGCAGACATCGGGCAAGTTGAAAATCCCATGCTCGAGCATTGCAGGAACAATTTCTTCGTAGGAAGGCATCTGGCTGTAGACACTTTTCAGAACAGCTTCTGCTTCCGCCATCTTTTCGGATGAGGGGGTCGGTTTGCCCTCGACCGCTGCCTCATGTGACACAATTGCTTGCGCAAGAGCTACAAGAACAGTCTTCTCTGCGAGACCCAATCTCAATTTGCCCTCCAAGAAACGAACAATAAACTTCGCTTCGCTGGGCCCGCCCTTGTCTTTGGTAATATCAATCCCCTTGCTACCCTTGCCAGCAGTGGCCGAATCAGCAGCAGAGAGAAGCTTTTTAATGCCTGAAATCTTCTTGTCCTGGGATCCATGACCCTGGACCTGGGCAATACCAAGAAGACCTTCATGCACTCCGCGAACAGTCAAAGGCTTCGGTTTAAACATAGTAGGCTGATTGCCTCGGCTCTTGGCAGCCACAAGCCCCAAGTCGCCAATCTCATGCTGGTCGGTTTTGATTACAGCAAGGCTGCGGCCGGTAGTTTCACCAATCGCTTTCATAATCAATGATTCGCCGATGCCCAGCTCGATACCAGCGTAATCTGCCGCCAGCTTGTTGATCATAAGTTGCACAGTAGGCAGAAGGTCTTTAGGAGTCAGACGCAGAACCTGCTGAAGGAATAGAGAGCAATGCGCCATGATCACAAGACGCTTAGAAGTCATTTCAATCAAAGAGAAAGTAGTGCACATTGCTGCGTAAGGCACGGGGTCTCCAGCTTTCCAATCTGGATACGGATCCTTGCCACTAGCCTTCAGTGTCGCTTGTACCTTTTCCATGGTCTTCTTCACAGCAGGCTTAACGTCTTCCTCGGCTTCGCTAACCATCTCTGCATCCTCGTCATCTTCTTCTCCGTCTTCTTTCTTTGCCTCATCTGATACATCCTCCGATTCACTCTTGATAGCAGGTGGTGGCGAAGGAGAGTGTTTCTTGGCTTTTGATGGCGATTTCTTCGGGGAAGGTGATTTCTTGGGCGACGAGGTCTTTTGGGGGGTTGGTGAGCCGCTCTTCGCAGCTTTGCGCCTCCTCTTCGAAACTGGCTGCACGTCGGACCCGTCGCTTTCTTCGCCTTCATCGGCCTTTTCACGCTTTAGATTCTTACTTGGCTCGGTGCCATTTGGGTCAGACGTGCCATCGTTCTCGGGGTTGACAGCGGTCGTTCCTGCTGTAGATTCGGGATCGGCGCCGCTGCTGGCTCTTTGTCGTTTCGCACCAAAAGAGAGGGTTGTCTGCTTTTTTGGAGATTGCTGCGCATTGCCATTACCTCCGAAGAATCGCCTAGAAATACATATGTTAGCTGATATCAATTGAAGGTGTGCAGTTCCACTAACGCACCCAATCGTCAATTGAAAGTCGGGCACATACCCCAGAGTAGCTTGCTTCCTGCCTCTGTCTTCCGACATGATGCTGTCTAATGGACGTAAAGTAGAGCGCCTTGTTTTGCTCAACAGCAGATATGAACTGGTTGTCGAGAAAGAGCAAGCCCAAAGACAGCTCGATATTCGATGGGTGGGAATAAGTCTTGTGCTAGAAATGCGGATATTGGACCGGGAGCGCGAGAGTATTGATGGCGCGGCTGCGATCTGCAAGGCGCGCATAGGCAAACGGCTCAACGAAAGGCACGAAGGAGACAATGCCCAATTAAATAGATTTCTGGATGGAATCAACTCATCGGCGCATCGATGAATACTCAGAAGAAGAAAAGCAAAACCGCCCAAATCCGCAGGCTGCTAGACAAAAAGCAGAGGCAACAGTCGCACCTGCCAGGCTCCCGCACACCTTCCTCTTTCTGGACGCGACGTGACGCGACTGTCACGTGTTACTTATCTATCTAAATTGGGAAGTCACATGCCCAAGACTGTTTACACCGCCTTTGTATTATACCGGCACAATGAACAGCGGTGAGTGTTATCCAGCAGAGGCCCGCAGCGAGTTGTCGTTGATCGCTGGAAAACGACAATCCAAGATGAATCGATCAGTCTGTTTGTGATCGGCTTGATGGTCTGACTCCAGCGTCTTTCCAATAAAGTTGAAATATCGGCAATCCGGTTGCGATGGAGCCCCAACGACAAGAAGCTTTCAAGCAGGTATGTCTCTTGGAAATGTGCGGGCTATCTTACAAACTAACGTATATTTAAGCTCCGCCCACCATGCGTGGAGCTAAGTTCAGTAGGGTTACGATTTCGTGGGAATCAAGCTTCAGCTCAAGATGTCCTCCGAGCAGTAGAGCCGCTCCACGATGCACTGCAACAGGTTGCAAGCAAGAATGCACTTGACGAGAAACTCGCCGAATACGCCTTCTTCCCACTTACTCACATCTTCAATCAAACGCAACAACTTCCCGCGAGGTGCCTGGAGGTCGCTGTGCATTCCCTTGATATTCTAGTCCGCAGCGGATATAAACACCAACTGTCACCGGCGCTAGGAAAGCAATTGATTATACTTCTGACATTGGTCGTCGCCGGGTCTCCAAACAACAATGAAGGGAAGCAACAATTGCCCAAAGCACAAGCATCTGAAGAGCTTGCTGTTGCTGGATTCGATTGTATGCGAGCAATCTTCGAAGTCCTACAAGGTCCCGTTGCCGAGAAGACCATCTTCCATGAGATCGGTACTGCCACTGTTGTCGACCAAACGGTCTACATGTTGCTGGAGGGACTGGTTGATCAAAGATCTGATGATGTGTGCATTGCTGCTGCAAAGGCTTTGCAATCCCTCTATACCCGTATCACAGATCGGGTGGTCCTCGCGAGTATAATGCCGCGCACTGTCTCTGCCTTGGCAAAGGTTGTGAGGCCGACGACACAAGTTCGACGATCGTACAGACTCTTACAGATTTCACTTCAAATTCTTAATTATCTACTGAAGGCTGTGCTCAGTGATAGTTTTGTGAATGCTGAGAGGCCTTCCCCCTCTCTAGTCGAAAATGATGGTCTGGTCTTGGATGAGTCTTGGCTGAAGGCTACTACGACCCAGATCAAGCTAGCATTAGCGAATATCATTCAGATAAGACGTCATCAACGGCTTGAAGTCCAGACAGCAATGCTAGATCTATGCGTCATGGTGATCGAGGATTGTCCTACAACGCTAAATGACGCGCTCCAAATGATGACAGAAACTGCGGTCGTGCTTGCGGATAAAGAGGAAGAGGGATCTAACCAAGCATACAATACGGTCTTTCATCTCGCAACATCTTATCCAGCTGTCTTAGAGTCTCTCAAGGAGTCACTGCATACTTGGCTTACGTCGTTCCCGCGAATCATGCAAAGCAATGACGAGTCTGCCAAACAATGGGGGATCCGACAAATATCAACTGTCTTCCAAATCCTATCCCAGGTTCAGTCACAATCAGATCTGCTTACTTCAAGTTTAGCAATTGGTCTTTGTGATAGTGTGAGCGCTGTGGTCCAGCAAAGCACTACAGCTCCCCAGACCCTGGCCTTAGCTCATATCGGAGATGTAAGCTCAGAGGTACTTGATTCTCATACTGAATCAATGACATTCCCACCAGTGCTACTGGAGTCTCGAAGTCAGCAAGCAACCCTGAAAGACCTACGTGCTTTGATGATGAAGTTGAATCTTTCCGAGTCTGGCAATGAGATTACACGTTCGATCATCAATCGCTTGCATTCTAGCCCCGAGGATACCATCGTCGCTCCATTCTGGCTTGCGCTGACCTCGCTGCGTGCGCAAAAGCAGCAAGTAGGTGCATTTGATGACTTCATCACCGATGACCAATTAGAAAACTCCCTTGCTAGTCCCAGTCGTGCTGGCATGATTGAGGAGCTTTACTTCGTTGCTTTGTCTATTCTCAATGACCTGCCCGCTGATGGTTCCGGCGATTGGCGAACTTCTGCCCTCGCCTTGGAAGCAGTAGCTCTTCAGGCACAGCAACTAGGGGAAGACTTCCGGCCAGAATTAATGGACGCACTATATCCGACTCTGCAACTTCTTGCTTCAAACAATCCAAACCTTCAGCATCACGCCATGACATGCTTGAATATTCTGACAAATGCGTGCCATTATCAAAGCACTGGGTCTATGATCATTGAAAATGTGGATTACTTGGTGAACTCAGTGACTTTGAAACTGAACACATTTGACGTCTCACCATATCCACCACAAGTGCTGTTCATGATGGTAAAGCTATGCGGCGCACCGCTGATCCCGTTTCTGGATGACTTGGTTGATTCTATCTTTGGAATTCTAGATATGTATCATGGATATCCAAAGCTCGTTGAAATGATGTTCAAAACCTTAGCTTCGATAGTCCAAGAGGGATCTAAAAGGCCGTCCCTGCTTACCATTGACGAGGGTCGGCAAGATGGCCACTTGGACTCTCGTAAGGCTCAATATCGATCTCTATCGATTGCCGACCTTGTCTCGGACATTGCGAAGCGAAGGGAGAAGTTATCGATTGTTTCAAATACAGACATGGAGGCCGACGAGAATCTTGCACACCCGCAGAAGCCATGGTCAGAGACATATGACAAGCCAGCACCTGAGCCAGAGTCCATCGAAGAGCTGCTCAACAAAGCGGAATCCGACGAGCCACTTCCACCTCCGAAGGATCCAGAAGACAGTGAAAAGCCTTTAAGCAAAACTCACTCTCTTCTCCTGCACATTGTTAAATCTATACCCTCACATCTTTCTTCTCCTTCGCCCTATCTCCGACGCTCTCTACTCTCCATCCTTATCGATGTTCTTCCAACTCTCTCCCAAAACGAGACTAGCTTCCTCCCATTGATCAATGACCTTTGGACGTCAGTGGCCTCCAGGGTTGTTCTTCCATCTTCGCTTAAAAGCGAGTCATCATCCAGTGGGCTCATTCCCAGATCGTCCACCGAGTCCGATACTCATGCGTTTCAAGAGGAAACCTTTGTCATCACCACTGCTTGTCAGGCTATGGAAGCAATGTGCAAGGGAGCTGGTGACTTCATGGCTTCGCGCATTGAAACCGAATTTCCTCGCTGGGAGCGTTTATACGATCAGGTTTGGTCAAAAGCGCGTCAAGATGCTGTGAGTGTAATTGAACGGCGTGTCAAGCAGCAAAATGACATTCGCAAAGCCACGTTGGGCGAAGGATCAATCGAGCCAAGCCTTGCCATTGCATCTTCACTTGCTCTTTCCACGACGGCATCTGGGTCAAGAGCGTTCACACCTCATCATGCCATTTGGCGGTCATTACTATCATTATTCTTAACATTACTGTCCCATGTGCGCTTGCAGCCAGAAGTGGGTGATCGGATTTGTGGAATGCTCGGTTCATGGATTGCGTTGTTTGTTGGACCCCAATATTACTTCCTCCCCTCAAGATGGCATAATATTCACTCAGAAGATTCGGCTCGGCAAACCATACTTGAATCTGTTGAGAACGCGATTCAAGCTATGGAGACTTGGAACGCGGACCTCACCTGGTTCATATTTGTGGATCAGCTCAACCAACAACAACAGGGTTCAGCTTCCACTGGCACTCAAAGAAACGATGCCAGTATGACTGTAACTTTCCGTGGCGAAGACATGCATTTTGCAGCAATGGTATACTAGATGTATAGAGTAATACCCTGTGTTTACTCCATTTCTACCTTACGATGCATCTGAATAATAACCATGTATTAGTACTACTAATAGTGGTCTCTGATGGACTCCGTCAATCATTCCCAGCATTATATTAACTACCAATCACCACTTGAAGTAATGTAGTAGTTCGCCTTCCAAGGACACATAAGATCTCAGACCTCAAAGCCCTGTGGAAATCCAGATATTCCAAAGAAAAGCTCCTCTAATATAGCCGGGTCGATATCCAAATTCTCCGAAAACTCAGGGAATTCCGGCCCAGTCGCGGCGACAGATGGATCACAATCTACGCCGACCATGCCAATTTTCTCCACAAGCTCTCCACATTGCTCTAGACAATTATCTGCAAGATCCCAATCAAAGGTTTGACGATGTGCCTGAAGCACGCTGATGATATCTTTGGCAATGCTCAAAGGCATATTGCGATTTTGGTCTTTCATGCGTAATCCACTGCGTAGCAGGAACATTGTAGCGGATGTGATTGAGAAAGAATGCACTGGGATCCAGAAGCCATTTAGTTGCGTTCCATCTAGTTCCTGGATCAGAAGTGCTATGTCTTCAGCGGCTCGCTGTGCTTGTTTATAATATGGTGCTTTTGTATCGTCTCCTGTAAAGCGCTGTGAGGATCCTTTATTCAGGTCTAGTTGGATTCGACGTAGGAGGAGCTTGACAGCTAAATATGCCAGTCGGAAATTTGCTGCCCCCGGTATATCCAACTGCGTGCCTCGAAGAATAATTCGGCGGATGTCTTCACTCAGGGAATCTTCCCAGTCACTTAGCAGTTGTTCTAGGGCGTGTTCGTTTGAATGCGGAAAATCCTTAGATACGCTATAGACATGCTCTAAGTAACGTGCCAGCACATCAGTCAAAGAAGTAAGAGCAATAAAGACGGATGCTGCCCCCTTCTGATATGGCGTTGCTGATGGTCCACACAGGTCATCCAGCACTGGAAAAGGCACATCATATTGGGCTCTGTGGACCTGCAAAGGGGTACCATACGCCAGGCTGCACCTGAGGGATATTAGCTAGAATTTTGTAAATATATTTGATATCGGGCATACCAGCGATCGTGTATAAGAACAAGCCACCAAATTCTTACGCGAAGACTCTTCTCTAATGGAGATATGCTCCAACTGGATGGGTCACGGTTGAGGCCAAGTGCATTGGAAAGCGCAACTGCAGTGCCCACCATGCCACCATTACCAAACATCGAAGTACTCGGCCTTCCACAAACATTGATCAAAATCGCAAGCACCGTTGAAATGCCTGGCGAAAGAAAGAGTTCGGAGTTCAAAGCCTCGTTGGCTTGATTCCAGATGAAACGAATATCAGGAATGCGGCCGGTGCGTGTTACCTTTGATGAGCTTTTCCAGTAGACAAGTGAGTTCGCATAAAGGCAGCACAACAACGCCGGAGATATTTTTTCTTTGTGTGTCGAATACGCATTTCGAAATGAAGCTTCGTCAAATACAGGAAAGCATATATTTGCTTTGGAGAAGAAACTAATTCGCGTCAATTGGCGATCTTGTGCCTTCCACAAATTTGTAACTACTCGGATCCTTACAGATTCAAAAAGTCTTCAATATTCGGGTCCATATATCTTTCAATAAGCTCGACTTTTGCCTCTGCAAGAGACTGCTTGGCACTGACACCCAATGGTCTTCTGGGCACGACATTGAACCTCACAGGTCTGAGAGGGGCGTTAGATGTGTGGCTGGAGCGAGCCAAGCATCGCCTCTTTTCTGTCTGTGCAGTAGATAAATAACTTTCCAATATGTCGTTATCATCCGCAACAGCCGGGCTAATAATATGAGAGCTATCATCCCCGGCCTCGGCAACAATTCCGATAAGATTGGGAAGATTGTCTGCATTCCCTTCATTTCTTGTCGAGGCATGACTCTGATGACCATATACCGGGGGACTTCTTGACCTCTCCAACCGATTCGGATTTTCCTTATACGTGCCCAGATGATCTGCAGCTTGCGGCAGCGTTTGTGGGTTATAAGATCTGGGGCGCAGGGACCCATGTGGATTTTCGTCGAAGCCGACTGCAACATTGGTTGGTGATTTCCGAGGGGAAATTTTCTGATACACCTGGTATGGACTATCCGGACGTGGAAAAATGCACTGTGTTCCATGTGCCTGACACATCATACATGTGTCCGAAGTGTCTCTTGTCTTGCATCGCGATTTACGTTTTCTGCAAGAGAAGCATGCCGGGTGCAGGTGAGACCGATAAGGTCTTCCCTCTCCTTTCCTTGTATTCTTGTTGTTTGTTTCTGTCTCCATGATTTTCGATTGATTGACAAGGACGGTGGAAACAAGACGACATGGCGAGGTTGGACTTTCGTACTTGTTTCTACCGGCAAATGCCGCGGGGAATTCCGGACACGCTAGTCCCAAATTGAATTGGATATCTATGTGCGACTTGAACTATGAACTTCGATACTCCAGAGACCATCCATAGAGAAGCTGCTGCATTGACAACTAATTTTGATCGTTAGCTATTCTACTCTGTTGATCTAAATTTTATACCCCTGGGGAACTTCCCTGACACGAAGCTTCAAGCCCGAATTGGCCGGATATCACTTACGACCTAGAACCCAGCCAGGAACCATGGGGGTCTGTAGATATTATAGGTGAAATTTGAAGCTCTCGAAGATATTTTGTATACATTCTTTGAACGTTAGCTCAACCTGGAAGAAGAGAATGACACTGGCTGAGTCTTTCCACATACATACCCTACATATCACTAGTCACTGGCAAAGACTTCAAATGGTATTGGACAGGTAAAGATTTCTGCCATTTTCTCCCCCTCAATGATGCTTTCAGTATGAATCAATTGAGCGACATTTCTCTTATATCCATGCGGGGGTCAATATAGCACTCGGCCACGTTATTAGACATGTAGACCGCGGTGAAACGACCCACCACTTCGCCGCGGGCGTTTTGATACGCCCTCGGGTGCAACTACACATCCCCTCCACAAAGGTCTCAAGGTACGTGACAGGGTTGATGATTATTTAAAATGGCTTCTATTAACATCTCTCCCTGTTCATCATCACCTTCATCATTCAGATTCTCTCGTCCATCAAAACATCAATATTCACAATGGGCTCTATCGACAACACCTCCCAGACCTTCTGGTCCAAGGCCGACAAGTATCTGATGACAACCGGTGTACCTTTTTCGCCTGTCGTGATCACCAAGGCAAAGGGTACTCGTCTTTATGATCAAGATGGTCGATCTATCCTCGACTTCACCTCTGGCCAAATGAGTTCTTTGCTGGGCCACTCTCACCCCGAGATCGTCGAGGTCGTCAAGCAATATATCTCTGAACTGGACCACCTGCTCAGCAATATGATTACCTACCCAGTCGTGGACCTGGCCGAACGTCTTGCTCGTTTCCTTCCGGCACCACTGGAGAAGTCATTCTTCTTGAATACTGGCTCCGAATCCACCGAGGCTGCTATCAAAATGGCCAAGTGCTATACTGGCAAGTTCGAGATCGTCGCTTTCGCCGCCAGTTATCACGGTTTGACTCAAGGCTCTGGCTCTGCTACCTATTCGGCTGGTCGTAAGAATGGAGGTCCTGTCACACCTGGTCAGCTCGCGTTTCCCTCTCCATATGCTTACCGGTCTCCCTTCCGCAAGCCCGATGGCTCCTACGACTGGGAAACTGAGCTCGAATTTGCCTGGGGAATGATAGATCGACAGAGTGTTGGATCACTTGCCGCGTTCATCATGGAGCCTATCCTATCAACTGGTGGTATTTTGGACCTTCCAGAGGGATACCTGCAACGCATGTTTGCCGAGTGTCGTAAGCGTGGTATGCTTATCATCATGGACGAGGCTCAAACTGGAGTTGGCCGAACAGGCGATATGTTCGCTTTCCAGAAGGACGGTGTTGTCCCCGATATTCTTGCCTTATCCAAGACCCTTGGCTGTGGTCTTCCTCTCGCTTCCGTCAGCACCACTGCTGAAATCGAACGTGGCTGCAAAGAGGCTGGCTTTCTCTGGCTTACCACCCATCTCAATGACCCTCTGACCGCGGCCGTGGGCAACAAGGTGCTCGAGATTGTTGAGCGTGATAATATCTGCCAGCGTGCGGCCGAACGTGGTGACCAACTTCGTCAAGGCCTCATCAAGCTTAAAGAAAAGTACTGGTGTATCGGAGACATTCGTGGTCGTGGCCTTCTGCAGGGTATTGAAATTATATCTGACCCCAAGACTAGAGCTCCTGGTTCCGGTCTTGGCCAGCTTGTATCAGATCGTGCTATAATTCGTGGTCTCTCATGCAACATCGTTAACCTGCCAGGTATGGGTGGTGTTTTCCGCCTGGCACCATCCGTTACAGTCACAGCTGAGGAGATCGAAGAAGGTCTTCAGATCTTGGATGAATCTTTCGGATATGTCTTGAAGACTACAAAGGCATGAAAGTAGTCATCAGACAACGACAAGTTCACTTTGTATATAGTAATTTGATGTTGGGAATCGAGCCATTGAACGCCTGCCCCGATGAGTGCGAACGAAATTGGCCATGGAATCTCGCCGGGGGTGCTGCTGCGCTGTTCTTTGCCAGAAAAAAAAAAAAACGAAACTAGTCTGATATAATTCGATTAACAGAAATATCACATTTGAACCGACCTAGACATTCTCATTGCATTAGTCTTCGATCTGACGATGGTCATGGTATATCACCGGTAGTTCAGGTTCCAAACGTGAAAAGTACCAGCTCTGGAGCATATCATCAATGGAGACCGCACTGATCGCTTTCCGGGTCAGGTTCGACATGGAATGCAGTCACGAACTCACCGTGGAATTTACGATGATTTATCACTTGTCCAAAAAGAGAATTCAAAGTAAGTCCTTCAGGCTTAAATATATACGACTTTGATCCTACTATGAACGTGGCAAAAGAATGATTGAATGTAGAAAAGAGTGGCGATTGGTCAGCTAAGCTACATGCTAAGGATCTTGGCCATGTCCAAAATGAACAACCTTGATCTGATATGAAGTCAAGAATCAACTAGCAACACGAAAGCAACCATAGAGGGAAGCATTGAGAGGAGGATCACGAGATGAGATGTTGGTAAGATATCTCAGTGATTTAATCACTCTCTTCCTCGCTCTCTTCATCACTCTCGGCGTTCTCGAGCCACTCCAGGAAGGGCTGAGCAGCCTTGTGAATCTTCTTGCTGGTCGAGATGTCGACGTACTTCTTGCTGGTCTTGGAGCCCCATGCCTTGAGGGTTTCCTCAGAGACAAGGTCGTTCTGGAAGTAGCCGAGGAGGATAGCGGGGATCTGGCCCAGCAGAGCGGGACGATCCTGGCCAACAAAACGCTCTGTACCGCCAAGGAAGGCCTTCTCGTGGCGCTCAGAAGTGATCATCTTCTTGAGGAGAGGAGCACGATCCTCGATTTGCTTAACGATCTTGTCATCGAAGATGCTCTGGGCCAAGACAGCAACAGTCTTGTGCTTGGTCTCAATGCCGAATTCGCGAGCCTTCTTGTAGATCTCGATGTCGCTGACCTTTGTCACATCACCGGTCTCCGCGGCGGTGTCGACAATCCAGCTACCCAACTGCTCGTAAGCGGAGGGGCCGTCAGCCTCGTCATCATCGCCATTCTCGAGAACAAGCGAGCGCTTCAGGTCATCGGGCAGGTCCTTGGCACGAGCCTTGATGGCCTCCTCGGACATGTCGACTGCCCAATCGTCGTCAGCAGCCTCATCAATCTCGATTTCCTTGGCCTCAGAGTTGATACGACGAGTCAGCTCATCGTCACTACCAGCCTCGACACCAACGTCACCATTCTCGTCACCGTTCTCGGAACCATTGCTGTCGCCAGGGCTGGCTTCCTGGTCACCGTTGGCGGCCTTCTCCTTCTTTGCTTCACGGCGAGCCTTCTTGTCCTTCTTGTCTTTCTTGCCACCCTTGGGGTTGTTACGCACAATGAAGGTGCTCAGCTTAAGACGAGGGTCGACGTCAGAGCGCTGACCACAGGCCTTGCAGTCGAGAGTGATCTTCTCATCCTTGATGTTGACATCGGTCTCAGGGTTCTTGCACTTCTTGCAAAGAACGAACTTGGAGATGAAGCCATCCAGGTAATCCTGGAGCTTAGGAGCATCGTGAGCGCCGTTGATGATCCAACGTTCGTCGGTGGGCTTGGCGTTGGCTTGAGCACCCAATTCAAAACCGAAGTATTTGATGAGGTAGGCAGGAGGACGGCTCAGAGATCGAGCGACGGAGTCAAGGTTGACAATGACGGTCTTAATACCGTTACCCTTACCCTCGATCTTGGACTGGAGCTTCTCCATCTTGTAACGATAGAAGGGATCGGTGACATCCCGGCGAATATTAACGGTGGCCATATTGACGGTTTAGAGATTGATTGATTGTTGTTCAGGAAAACGGAACAGTAGGCTTGCGGAACAGGAAGCGAGAAGAAAGTTGGACGGAAATCTTGTCGGCGGAACAAGACATGCGTGTCAAGTTTGATTTTTCGATTTTCGGTGAATTCAGTTGCACGAATGCACAGATTTGATTTTTGATTTTCTCGGAGAGAGGGGAAGTGAAGAGATCAGGACAAGTGGTTCAGCCACAAGATCTCAGGTGTATACTGCAGAGTTTCGACGCGCGAAACGGTTGCAGCTTGGGCGGCAGATGATGTTCGAAATGTTGCACGGAGGACGAATACATAGACGAGTTCGCACCGAACTTCTTTGGAGGTTTTCTCTTTGAGACGAGAACGATCGTTCTAGAGGGAATCCGAGTCAAAGGCCGGAGACCCTGGTATTGTGATCTTAGTAGAGTGATGATGGCGATACCAAGCTAAGCAGCGGTTGATGGGAAAAAGCGTGAACTGTGTAGACAGTTAACGCAGTGAAGGTTTCTCTGAGTGGGAAACCTGTTGTGGGATGAAGGTGGATGAAGAGAAAACACGCCTGGGAAGTGCCCGCTTAATAAAATTCCTCGGTGTCGGATGAGTCAGCAGGCACGTGGTCTCGGCGTTAAGTCGGAGTTGAGCGACTTCCGAGCAATTCGGGACTTTTGCTGATTGTGAATAGGTGCAATTGAACAATAAATTACTTCAGATCATTCTCAATGTCATTGTCTTACATATCAATGCCATGATTTAGTCTATACTGACATACATTGAACACCCCCGCCTGCCATGCACGTCGCCAGTACAGCCTCACTGCAGCATGAGGTCAACCACGGCCCCACCACTCCCCAACGACGGAACGGCTGGTTCGCGATCCTTTGCGCTTGGACTTCCTGATTCCCACCAACTGTGCGAGGTAGCGTGGGATATCTGTGACATCTCTATATCCGCCGTTTAAAAATTATCCGAGATTACTGCAGCCATTAAACGGCATATTCTCCCATCATGACGGTTGATCTGTCGCTCTATTTAGTCACGGACTCGACCCCCGCCATTCTCAAGGGACGTGATTTGTGCACAATCGTTGAAGAGGCCTGCAAAGGAGGTATGTGAAGACCCTATAAGCTCAAAAAAATCCCCAGGATGAATAGATAGACTGACCGGCAAATTTCAGGCGTCACCGTGGTGCAATACCGAGACAAAAAGAGCGATACTGGAGTCCAGATTGCCACCGCTAGAAAGTTGCACCAGATCTGTCAAAAATACAGCGTACCTCTTCTAATCAATGATCGCGTTGATGTGGCTCTTGCTGTTGGCGCCGATGGTGTGCATCTAGGCCAAGATGATATGTGTAGGTCTGCCTCTTTCTATCGCATGTAGAAAAGATCTGAAGTGTCCGATTTCATCTGCTGACCCCAAGTATCAGTATTTACGGAAGCCAAGAAGATGCTCCCCAAGGATGCTATAATTGGAATTAGTGCGTCGACTCTAGAGGAGGCTCAAAAGGCTATTGCCGATGGAGCAGACTATCTAGGCATTGGCACGATGTTCTCTACTCCAACGTGAGTCATTCTACCCATGAGACGAAGGTGATGTCAGAAGCTGACTAGGTAATAGCAAAACAAACACTCGCTATGTCTTAGGCACTGCAGGTACCCAGGCAATTCTTGATGCCATCAGTGGTTCATCTGTAAGCACTGTTGCCATTGGTGGTATCAATCACTCGAATATCCAGCGCGTGATTTACCAGTCTGAGTCGCCGAAGAAGGCTTTGGACGGAGTTGCTATTGTCAGCGCTATCATGGCAGCCGATGATCCCAAGGCTGCATCTGAGGACCTTGTCAATTTAATCAGGAACCCTCCTCGGTTTGCACTTACCTCTCACCCATCTCGTGCGAATGAGGCCGAGGCTTTGCTACAGGAGGTGCCGGCCATCGTACGCAAAATGGTCGAAGTGCATCCGCTTGTTCACAATATGATTAATTTTGTTGTGGCAAACTTTGTTGCCAATGTCGTTCTTTCAATGTAAGCCTTCACCTCGGATTTTGTTGTTGTTTTCATGACTAACAAAATACAGCGGTGCATCACCCATTATGTCACCTTATGGCGAGGAAGCTACAGACCTGTGCAAGTTTGATGGAGCTCTTCTCATCAATATGGGGACATTGACCAGCGAGAGTGTGTCAAATTACCTCAAGGCCGTCAAGGCGTACAACGGACGAGGTAACCCTGTTATCTATGATCCTGTCGGTGCCGGTGCAACTGGAATCCGGCGCAATGCCGTATCGGACCTCATGGCTGGTGGTTACTTTGACCTTATCAAGGGCAACGAAGGGGAGATTCGCCAGGTTTGGGGTAGCAGTGGAGTGCAGCAACGTGGCGTGGACAGTGGGCCGAGTACCCTGGACAGTCAACAAAAGGCTCGTCTTGCTCGGGATCTAGCTCGGAGAGAACGTAGGGAATCATAAATCACGAGTTTACCGTGCCTATGCTGATGCTTTTTAGGAAACGTGGTCCTGATGACTGGTGCGGTTGACTATCTCAGTGACGGCGAGCGCGTCATCGCCGTGGAAAATGGACATCCTTTCCTCGGTCAAGTTACAGGGGTAAGTCATTATCCCAAGAGGTTCGACTATGGGCTATAAAAGGCTGACAAGAATCTCACAGACTGGATGTGCCGTTGGGTCTATCTCGGGCTGTTTCCTTACGGCCCATCGCTCTGACAGACTGCTAGCAGTGCTATCGGGGATCTTGATGTACGAGATCGCAGCTGAAAACGCAGCGAGTAAAGAATATGTCCGCGGACCTGGCAGCTTTGTCCCTGCGTTCCTCGACGAGCTATATGCCATTCGGACCGCAGCCAGCAACGGCGACGATAGCTGGTTTACTGGCCGAGCCAAGGTGCAGGAAATCAAGTTATGATATAGCCATGTAGTCTAACACATATGAGACGCTAGGCATGAACAAAATCAGATTATTATGAATATCTACCAAGACATTGTAAAATGTTGATGCTTATTAGACGAACTCCGCAAATCGCCGTTCTCCTCGGCCGCTTCCCCGCATCTCCGACTCTCCGACTTCCCCGCCATCAATTCAATTCTTCTTTCTTCAACACCTCACATTTCGAACCAAAGTATACTTTCAATCGCTAAAATGGCCTCCCTAACTCGCGCAAGCCGAATCCGTAAGCCACTGTCACAATACCACAGTAAATTGCTCTAACAAGAACCAGGGAACCCCGCATTATTGTGCGCAACACTCTCCTCCCACTATACAGGATACTAACAAACCCCAGCATATGCGACATCCAAGATAAATTCCGCAGCAAGATCTACGAATTCTCCAAATTGTACAAGACCCAAAAGAATCAAATCCACAACATATATATCCACTCACTGACCGAAAAAAAAACTAGAGTCTCAATAACAGACAAGATGGTTCGCGCCGCCAACGCCCTCCAAATGCCAATCTATATAACCACCCAATCCCGCGCAAAACTCGGCAACACCGTCCCAGAACTTGCAACAAATCTGACTGGCCCAAACATTCGTGCCGATATCGACAAAACCCTCTTCTCAATGGTAACCCCGGAACTCGAGAAACAACTACCAGCCTCGGGACTAGACGTGATTATCGTGGGTATCGAGACGCATATCTGCGTTACGCAGACTACGCTGGATCTACTTTCCAAGGGTCATCGTGTTTACGTTCTCGTTGATGGAGTTAGTTCGATTAACTCTGAAGAAAGGGGTATAGCGTTAGCGAGGTTGAGGGATGCTGGTGCCATTGTTACTACTAGTGAGAGTATTTTGTTTGAGATTCTTGGGGATGCGGGTCATGAACAGTTTAAAACTGTTACTGGGTTGGTTAAGGAGACTGGTGAAGCGACGAAGAGTGCTTTGGGGGTTTTTTCGAAGATTTAATTCTGTCAGTCTTCTCGGGGGTTAGTTAACTGATTTGATATGAGGAATTATGACCTCGAGAATGTAAAGCTACTGGATGCTTCTGCCTCAAAATGTGATGTTTCGTTCGATTCAAGTGTCTCTGAATGGGCATCATGCTCATTATTGGCATATTATTTGGCAGTTGGGATGGTGTACCAACCTGGAGCCTGGCGAATTTGCCCGTTCGTTAGCAATAATGGCAAGCATCCATGCTTGCCATTATTGCTAATATATATAATCTCAGTCAGTGTCTAGAATACGGGGAAAATCGAAATAGTGAGCGGAAGTCTTTATTCCAATCTCGGCATTTTTAAGTATGACTGTCGATTCAAGTAAATTGAATTACAAAAAGAAGAAAGAAAGAAGCTACAGAAATCCCGCCGAACGCCCGCTACTATCTGAAAAGCACAACGAATTCTCATCCTGTGCTTGAATGTGAATCCGAGTGACAAAGTAATTAGCAATATCAAGGCCAAGGTATCACCAACCACAGTACTTTTACTTTGACTGGGAAAAGGCCTGGGTCATGGACGCTGGGGCACCGGGATTCAGCCACCCAAACGCGGATGCACCCCCAACAGGATTAGATGACCGCGGTTTATGGCTCCCGTCCGAAGAAGCCCGAGGAGTTTGATTAGTAGTTCGAGAAGACTCGGACGCGGAAACAGTCAAAGGATCCACGCTTTCATTCGTTGCAGCCGTGGGTGTTGACGTGGAGGAATTGACTCGACTGGAAGCCTTCGCGGGACGAAGGACTTTCATGGGACGTCTCTCTTTCTCTTGTTTGCTGGAGTCCGGCTTTGCATCGCGGCGCCAAGAGCTCCATGGACCACCGGATTCAGACTTGCTGCCTGGAACAGAGGAGGTATCACTTGCAGTCGTGGGCGTGGAGTGGATCCCTGCATCTGAGGCCGAATCCCCCTTCGTTTGTAAGGTGGGCTTGTTGATCTCGCCGATAGAGACACGGGCTGACGCAGGAGCCGATGATGATTGCTGATGGGTTGGTTTACCTATCACCCCAATCGGCTCGTTTCCGTTGATGCCGCTCGGCGGCTCCATATGGGATGGCTCCGGGACAGTCCACAGAGATTTGAACACACTGTCTTTTTCAGGGCGGACGAGGGGAACGGATAGACGGTTACGCTCATCATCAACCATGTTTATCTTGTCCTGTGAGAAGAGGATGTCGGCATTATGAGATCTTAGAACATCGCTTCCGATGATGATTTGAATAGAGTCTCCGGTATCATTCGATTCGCGTACCAGGAAGCGAATGGTCAAGGAGGGAAGACGAGGCTCGGGACTAGAAGGACGCGAAGAGGATTGACGGTAGATACTGGCTTCTGGGAGGTAAAAAGGAAGTTTAGCGTAAGACTGGCCATCTTCCTGCGTAACCTCCGTATCCAGGCCTAGCTTATGCAGCAGTGATGCGCCCACTGAGGAAACGTATGATCCAGAGCAGACCGCTGCATACAGAAGGGACTCGTTAGAGAAGTTGTTTGTCAGCCAGCATCGAATTATACAGGGCACAGGGCCAAGCAGAAAAAGTCCAGCCGGCGGGGTTGTAAGAGGTGATCCACCAAAGGAGGATGAGCCCATTAGGCGGCTGGTATCCAGTCCCAGACTGTTGGTGCGTGCCGAGTGATGCGATTGTCCAGATGAGCTCTGTCGCCCATCAGAACGATGAGATAAAGAACGTTCAATCAACGGATGGCTTCCCAGTCCACTCCCAGTTCGTAGGGGTAAGTCAGTACTCGAGCGGCCTGTTTGACCATAATACCCATGGATTGCGCTCTCATCAAAACGAACGCTATTTGCACGCGACGCACCTCGTCGTGGCTCATCCTCGCCGTCGAGTCCAACTGCGGAGCTAGTCATCCCCTGATGCTGACCCTGGTCAAAACCCTTAAAGGCATCTGGGGGTGAGTTGAAAACAGTCTCTATAGTACAATGATTAGAATTTAGTGAAATGCCAACGAAAAGACTAGCAGCAGATATCATACCTGTAGCCAAAGAGCCCCCCACAGAAGTAGGGAAAGGAGAGAGTGGAGACGATCCCCATACATTTCTCATCCTCGCATCCTCGTCTCGGCGACGCTCAAGCCGACCCAGACGCTCACTTTGTTCGAACTGCCCGACGCGTAGCTCCTTCAACTCCTCGAAAACTCGCCAGATATCGTCACGCGAAGCAAAGGGATACTGTGCGTCCATCTTCGATTTTTGCAGACTGCAAGACAGGATCAGGTATGCAACACTGGACAACCGGCCGTTCAACTTCAGCCCTCGAAGCAGAAGCGGGAAATTTCCACACCACCTATCATCCACGCGGGTTATCAAGCAACTTGATCACCTATATCGGCCTTCCTCTTTCAAGAAGTGTGACGGCCCGCGGGGCCGTCCCCGTCCACCGGGTAATATGTTACAGGTCGAGTCGAAGTATTCGCTGATGAAGTTCGGAAGCTTGGACAGTGGGTTGGTAGACGGGATTAAGGGGCCGCGGTGGCGATATCTTAAGAGGAAGCGTATGGGAAATGGCTAGTAGCTATTAAAGGTCTATGATGGATTCGTGAAGCGGCGGCAACACCTGTGGGTGTGAAAAGTTGATTGCTTCGTTGTAGGTGGTCTCGGGGGTTGGCTTAAGGAACCGGGGCGTTCGAGTAAAGAGAAAGCGGGGCGGCAGAAATAGACCTCGGAATGATGAATAAAAGCAAGAGATATCGTGAGAGAGATGAGGACGAGGCAGGTAGTGTGAATTGGGTTTGGAGGTTGCTGATGCACGAATTCCATGCAATCTGGGGAGGGCGTCATGCAGAGGGGAAAGCGGATCTAGACCGCCCGTGCTCCACTAACGGTTCATCCACTTGAAGAGTTGCGAGCATCAAAACAAATGGTATGTTGGTTAAGAATGAGAAATTTACAAATTTGTGGATTCTATTATTGAGAATATACCTTTGTTTTTTTTTTTTTATTTTTGTTTTTTTTTTTT
>Ga0209673_1000616_pt1 | contig 54474 bp, 49 predicted proteins | sample AraplaCol_mMS_r2_2_FD_184274 | JGI IMG/M metagenome (GOLD analysis project Ga0209673, IMG submission 184274) | Arabidopsis root microbial communities from North Carolina, USA - plate scrape MF_Col_mMS_r2 (SPAdes) (version 3) | ecosystem: Host-associated > Plants > Roots > Endosphere | place... | reverse complement strand
TCGACAGCCTGACGGGCATGTACAAGGAGCGCTTCCTGCTCCATTACAACTTCCCTCCCTACTCGGTTGGCGAAACCGGCCGTATGGGCTCCCCGGGCCGTCGTGAAATCGGCCATGGCAAGCTCGCTTGGCGCGCGATCCGTCCGATGCTGCCGTCCGCTGAGCAGTTCCCCTACACGCTGCGCGTTGTCTCCGAGATCACCGAGTCGAACGGCTCGTCCTCGATGGCGACCGTCTGCGGCACCTCGCTCGCTCTGATGGACGCAGGTGTACCGCTTGCCAAGCCGGTTGCCGGTATCGCCATGGGCCTGATCCTGGAAGGCGAGCGCTTCGCCGTCCTCTCCGACATTCTCGGTGACGAAGATCACCTCGGCGACATGGACTTCAAGGTCGCAGGTACCGCCGACGGCATCACCTCGCTGCAGATGGACATCAAGATCGCCGGTATCACCGAGGAGATCATGAAGGTCGCTCTTGGCCAGGCCCAGGGTGGTCGCGCCCACATTCTCGGCGAAATGGCCAAGGCCATCACCGAAAGCCGTGGCCAGCTCGGCGAATTCGCTCCGCGCATCGAAGTCATGAACATTCCGGTCGACAAGATCCGCGAAGTCATCGGCTCCGGCGGCAAGGTCATCCGCGAAATCGTCGAAAAGACCGGCGCCAAGATCAACATCGAGGACGACGGCACCGTCAAGATCGCCTCCTCCTCGGGCAAGGAAATCGAAGCCGCCCGCAAGTGGATCCACTCGATCGTCGCCGAGCCGGAAATTGGCCAGATCTACGAAGGCACTGTTGTCAAGACCGCCGACTTCGGCGCCTTCGTCAATTTCTTCGGCGCCCGTGACGGCCTCGTTCACATCTCGCAGCTCGCTTCCGAGCGCGTCGCGAAGACCCAGGACGTCGTCAAGGAAGGCGACAAGGTCTGGGTCAAGCTGCTCGGCTTCGACGAGCGCGGCAAGGTTCGCCTGTCGATGAAGGTTGTCGACCAGGCCACCGGCCAGGAGATCCCGAACGAGAAGAAGAAGGAAGAAGCGGCCGAATAAGCCGCCCTTCCAGATTTAAGTCGGGGCGCGGGAATGCTTCCGCGCCCTTTTTGTATCCCAAGCGTGGCGTAATCTTTCAGATTCGCTCGCCACACTTGAGTCTTTGGTTTTGCGCATGTCGTGGCCGCAAAACCGCTGAATATTTTTGCGCGACATGTTTTAAGACGAGACGAGATCATGAGCCGCGAGACGCTGAAGACCCTCTTCCATCCCTTTGCCAGCGGCACAGTCCAGGCGCCCGGCGAGGGCGAGCGCGTGCTCTTCCTCGGCGCCGAGGCGGGCTTTGCGCTGCCGGAAGGCTTTGCCGCCTCGCTCAGCGCCGTCCAGGGCTTCCGTCCGCTCTATCGGCAGCTGCTGGCCCAGCGGATCGAGGCGACGCCTGAGATCGACGGTGAGGACTATGACGCGGCGCTGGTGCTCTGCACCAAGCACAAGGGCGAGAACGAGGCCAATCTCGCCGCCGCGATCACCCGCACGCGGGCCGGTGGCCTGATCGTCGTTGCCGGCGCCAAGGAAGACGGTATCCAGCCGCTACGCAAGCGCCTGGAAGGTTTCGGCCTCGCCATCGACCATATGCCGAAATATCACGGCGTCGCCTTCTGGTTCGGCCGGCCGGCAGAGGCCGGCGATATCGTCTCCAAGCTGGCGAAGGCGCCGGTGCGCGTCGACGACCGCTTCCATGCGAGCGCCGGCATGTTCTCGCACGACCGGATCGATGCCGGATCGGAACTGCTCGCCTCGCGCCTGCCGCAGGATTTCACCGGCGACGTTGCGGACTTCGGCGCGGGGTGGGGCTATCTCTCCGTCGAGATGGCACAGAGATCGCGCGGACTTCAACGCCTCGACCTCTACGAGGCCAACCACGCGGCCCTGGAGGCCGCCCGCGATAATCTGGCGGAGAACTGCCCGAACGCGCCTGTGCGCTTCTTCTGGCACGATCTGGCGGGCGAGCCGATCAAGGACAAATACGACCTCGTCATCATGAACCCGCCCTTCCACGAGGGCCATGCGGCCGAGCCGTCGCTCGGCCAGGCGATGATCAAGACCGCCGCATCCGCCCTTCGCGGCGGCGGCCGCCTGATGCTCGTCGCCAATCGCGGCCTGCCTTACGAGCCGGTTCTTGCAGCAAACTTCAAGGAAAGCGGCGAAACCTGTCGCAATGCCCGCTTCAAGGTTCTTTGGGCGAAGAAATAAGGCCCAGTGGCCTCGAACCGATTTTCATCGACGGAAACAAAAAGGCCGTGCGCATCATCTGCGCACGGCCTTTGAGTTTCAAGCGGGCGGCGTTTATTCCACGTCCGCCTTACGCAGCGTTTCCAGCGTCGGCATTGATGTGACGTTATAGCCGGCGTCGACGAAGTGGATCTCGCCTGTGACACCCGCGGAAAGGTCGGAGAGCAGGTAGAGCGCCGAGTTACCGACCTGGTCGATGGTGACGGTCTTGCGCAGCGGCGCATTGCGCTGGTTCCAGGAGAGGATTGCGCGCGCATCCGAAATGCCGGCGCCGGCAAGCGTGCGGATCGGGCCTGCGGAAATGGCGTTGACGCGAATGCCGCGTGGGCCGTAGTCGGCGGCGAGATAGCGCACCGAAGCCTCGAGCGCGGCCTTGGCGACGCCCATGACGTTGTAGTTCGGGATGACGCGCGTCGAGCCATTGTAGGTCAGCGTCAGCATGGCGCCGCCGTCTTCCATCAACGGAGCACAGCGCTTGGCGATCTCGGTGAAGGAGAAACAGGAAATGACCATGGTGCGGCTGAAATTCTCACGCGTCGTATCGGCGTAGAGACCCTTCAGCTCGTTCTTGTCGGAAAAGCCGATGGCATGGACGATAAAGTCGAGCTTGCCCCAGCGCTCACCGATCGCGTCGACGACGGTATCGACGGAGGCGACATCCTCGACATCGCAGGGCAGGACGAAATCGGAACCAACCTCGGCAGCGAGCGGCTTGACGCGCTTGCCGAGCGCATCGCCCTGATAGGTGAAGCCGAGTTCGGCGCCCTGTGCGGCGAGAGCTTTTGAAATCCCCCAGGCGATCGAGTGGTTGTTTGCGACGCCCATGATGAGCCCGCGCTTACCCTGCATGATTCCCGTCATGTTATTATCCGTTATGGCGCTGGAAGACGAGCGTAGCGTTCGTCCCGCCGAAGCCGAAGGAGTTGGAGAGGGCGATATCGATCTTCGCATTGTCGATACGCTTGCGCACGATCGGTACGCCTTCGAATTCGGGATCGAGTTCGGTGATGTGAGCGCTTTCGCCGATGAAGCCTTGCTGCATCATCAGCAGGGAATAAATCGATTCCTGCACGCCGGCGGCACCCAGCGAATGGCCGGTGAGCGACTTGGTCGACTGGATATGCGGGATCTTCGATCCGAATACTTCCCGGATGGCGCCGATTTCCTTGCTGTCGCCGACCGGCGTCGAGGTGCCGTGGGTATTGACGTAGTCGACGTCGCCTTTGACCGTGGCAAGCGCCTGGCGCATGCAGCGGATGGCGCCCTCGCCCGAGGGAGCGACCATGTCGTAACCGTCGGAAGTTGCGCCATAGCCGACGATTTCGGCATAGATCTTGGCGCCCCGCGCCTTGGCGCGCTCCAGTTCCTCGAGCACCAGCACGCCGGCGCCGCCGGCGATGACGAAACCGTCGCGGTTGACATCATAGGCGCGCGAGGCGCTGTCGGGCGAGTCGTTGTATTTGGAAGACATGGCGCCCATGGCGTCAAAGAGGTTGGACATCGTCCAGTCGAGATCCTCGTGGCCGCCTGCGAACATCACGTCCTGCTTGCCCCACTGGATCATCTCGGCGGCGTTGCCGATACAATGCGCCGATGTCGAGCAGGCAGACGAGATCGAGTAATTGACGCCGTGGATCTTGAACCAGGTGGCGAGCGTGGCGGATGCGGTCGAGGACATCGCCTTCGGCACGGCGAAGGGGCCGATACGCTTCGGGCTGTTGTTCTTCAGGGTGATTTCGGCGGCCTCGATGAGGGTACGGGTGGATGGGCCGCCGGAGCCCATGATGATGCCGACGCGTTCGTTCTGACCGTAGTCCTTCTCTTCCAGGCCGGAATCGGCGAGCGCCTGCTTCATGGCCACATGGTTCCAGGCCCCGCCCTGCGACAGGAAGCGCATGGCGCGGCGATCGACCAGCTCGGCCAGTTCTGCGGCGCCGAGCTTGGGGCTGCCCCAAACCTGGCACTTGAAGCCGTGTTCGGCGAAATCGCTGGAGAAGGAAATACCCGACTTTGCCTGCCGCAAGGATTCGGTGACTTCGGCCGCGTCGTTTCCGATCGAGGACACGATACCCAGACCCGTTACAACTACCCGTCTCATCTGATCAAACCTTTGTTGTTTTCGTCAGCCGCTTAAAATGCGGTTCAGGCCGTCTTGTCTTTCGATAGACCGACGCGAAGGTCGGCCGCCTGATAAATTGTTTCACCATCCGCCTTCAGCCAGCCGTCGGCGGTGCCGAGCACCAGGCGGCCGCGCATGACGCGCTTGAAGTCGATGCCGTATTCGATCAACTTCGTGTGCGGGCGCACCATGCCCTTGAATTTCACTTCGCCCGTTGAAAGCGCCATGCCGCGGCCTTCCTCGCCGAGCCAGCCGAGGAAGAAGCCGGTCAGCTGCCACATGCCGTCAAGGCCGAGGCAACCCGGCATGATCGGGTTGCCTTCGAAATGGCAGGGAAAATACCAGTCGTCGGGACGTACGTCGTATGCGGCGCGCAGATAACCCTTGTCGAAGGCTCCGCCCGTTTCGGAAATCTCCGTGATGCGGTGAACCATTAGCATGGGCGGCAGGGGCAGCTGCGCATTGCCGGGTCCGAACAGCTCGCCATGCGCGCAGGCGATGAGTTCTTCGTACGAGAAGCTGGACTGTCTGGTGGTCATAAAGTTTCTTTTTCCCCCCGCGTGAAGCCGATGGATGTGAACGTGTAGTCCAAGTTCTCCAGAAAATGAAGCATGAGCAAGGCAGCTTCATTCATGGCTCCGGACCAGGCTTTCGCCTATATTTGGTGGTCGCATACAGGAAGGCTAGGGCCGCGACCAGAGCTATTTGCGTCAGAAGCCCGTTTTTGCCGCGTTTATCAGGCTCTTGTCCCCATTGAACTATTGAAAGGCTCCGGTGCAAAAGTTATACCGCTTGAAGAAACATGATTGCTTTATGCAGGAATAATCGGAGTTGGTCTTGATGACGGGTGCATCCCCGATCGCAATAGAGGTAAGGCTGCGCGGCGCGGGCCTGCGCCCCACCCGCCAGCGCGTCGCGCTCGGCGACCTCCTGTTTGCCAAGGGCGACCGGCATTTGACCGTCGAGGAACTGCATGAGGAGGCGGTTGCCGCCGGCGTGCCGGTTTCGCTGGCGACCGTCTACAATACGCTGCATCAGTTCACGGAAGCCGGCCTGATCCGCGTTCTCGCCGTCGAGAGCGCCAAGACCTATTTCGACACCAATGTTTCTGACCACCACCATTTCTTCGTCGAAGGTGAAAACGAGGTGCTCGACATTCCCGTCAGCAACCTGACGATCGGCAATCTGCCGGAACCGCCCGAGGGCATGGAGATCGCCCATGTCGACGTGGTGATCCGCCTGCGCGCGAAGCAGAGCTGACGTTAAAGCCGCCTTACATGACATCGTCGGGATGCCGGCCGGGCTTATGCTTATAGGTCGGGAAGGTCCAGCCGAACCAGAGGGCTCCGCCGCGCACGGCGAAGGCCGCCGCGACGCCGCAGGCGGAAGCCAGATAGAGCTGCATTCCCAATCCATTGGCAGCCGTGAAGACGCCGGCGCCGACGAGGGCCGCGGTCACGTAGATTTCCGGCCGCAGCAGCACAGAGGGCTCGTTTGCCATCAGATCGCGCAGGATGCCGCCGAAGGTCGCCGTCAGCGTGCCGGTGACGATCGCGATGGTCGGTGAGCCGGTGGCGGCAAGCCCCTTGGCCGCGCCAAGCACGCAATAGGCGGCAAGACCGATCGCATCCAGCCAGATCAGCAGGCGATAGCGCGATTCCAGGAGATGGGCGGTGAAAAAAACGATGACGCCCATGATGCAGCAGACCAGGATATAGGCAGGGTTCAACACCCAGAAGACCGGCACGCGACCGAGCACGATATCACGCACGGTGCCACCGCCCGTTCCCGTCACCATAGCAAAGAACAGAAAACCGATCAGGTCCAGCTGCTTGCGCGAAGCGGCAAGCGCTCCAGTCGCGGCAAACAGCGCAATGCCGGCATAATCGAGATAGACGAGCAGAGACATGCGAGCCCCGGAACCGGCAGAAGTTCAGAGCATGATGCCGAAAAGTGTGAGCGGTTTTCTCATGACATCATGCTCTAACTCTTGAATTGAGAACAGGATTCAGATTTTAGGCCAATTAGGCCTAAAATCATCCTGTTCTCGAGAAAGAACCACGGCGGCAAGGGCGGCGCAAGGCGGCCGCGTCATAAAGCCGAAGTCTTTATTTGACGCATGTCGCCCAAAACCGCTGCACATTTTGGGGCGACGTGCCTAGGAGCCTTTATTCAAAAGAGGAAAGCCGTGAAAACGCTGCTGCTCGCCGTTCTGAACATCGTCCTGCTGCTTGTCATGCCGGCTGTCGCCTTCGGCCAGCAATCGCTGATCTCCGATCCCGAGATCTACGAGAAGAGGCATTTCCAGGCACAGTGCAAGGTCGCCGAATTCGCCGACGGCTTCATCATCCGGCAGGACATCAACAATGACGGGCTGATCGACGCCGTGGTCAATGAGGGCCAGCTGACCTGCGACGGGCAGAAGGGGCCGCAATGCAACGATGACGGCTGCACCTATAATTTCTATCTGCAAGTTGCCGAGGGCGGTTATTTTATGATCGCGACGGCGCAGATCTACGGCTACGACTTCGTCCAGCGCTTCGGCAACATGGTGCTAGCGATGAAGATGCATCCGCGCTTCTGCGACCGCACCGAGGGCGACCCCTGCATCGTGACGGCGCGCGTCCGCGGCACGAAATTCGTCACCATCTCGAAGAAGTAAGCTTAGCGCCTAATCCCGAAAGATTTTCGGGGTTAGGTGCAAATTCAAAGTGATAGAGCGTCTTCGGCGCATCCTATGGGACGCCCGGCGCTCTATTGCGGATAGAGTTCCGACGTCCGGCCGGCGAGATAGTAGCCGACCAGGCCGTACCATTCGCGGATCGCCGTCGCCATGTTCTGCGCATTCAGGTTCGGTTGAGTGAAATCCAGTCCGGGCTTCACCTTGCCGTCGGTGCGATAATCGGTCGGCCAAGGCACGATGCCGATGCCGAGCTTGCGGAAGATGCCGACGGAGCGCGGCATGTGAAAGCCCGAAGTGATCAGCAGGCAATTGGAAAGACCCTGGCTCGCCAGGAATTCCTTGGTGTTGACGGCATTTTCGAAGGTCGTGCGCGACGACTTCTCCTCGATCAGGCGATCCCTGCCGACACCGAAGAGCGGGAAGAATCGCGCGGATGCCGCCGCATCGCCTTCATAGATGCCCGAGATGGAGCCGTCGCCGCCCGACACAAGAATACGCGACTGCGGAAATTTCTGCGCAAGCCGCAGTGCCTCGATGAAGCGGTCGGCGGCGCTGCTGAATTCTATGCCGTGACGCGCCGTATTCACTTCGCTTTCGAAGGCGCCGCCGAGGACGATCATGCATTGCAGATTGTCGGGATCGGCTGAGGGCTTTGCGAACCGCTCCTCCAGATCCTGCATGAGGAGGTTGCCGGCCGTGGTGTAGAGCGTGACGAAGAGGATGATGATCGAGCCCATCGCGCCAAGGATGCTGAGCGTACGCCAGCGCAAAAGGCCGGCAACGAGGGCGAAGAAGACAAGAAAGAATGCCAGCGACAGCGGCTGGCCAAAAATCCAGACGAGCTTCGAAATGAAGAACAAGACCTACTCCTTGAAGATGGGCGGCGGTCCTTCCTATCCGATTCGACGGTGACAGGAATGCGACGGTTCTACTTCGCGCGGACAATGGCCGATTGGTTCGATGCGACCTTCTGATTGAAGCGCCGCTGGAGCGGCCGCGGGATCAGCATGGCGGCAAGCGCAAGCACCATGGCGAAGAGGGAGACCAGCCACAGCGCATGCGCGCCCGCCAGCCGCGTCAGGACGGCGCCGGCGATCGCGCCGAGCACCATGCCGCCCCAGGGCACGATCTGGATCGTCCATTCGACACGGCGGTCACCGATGATCCAGCGGCCGATGCCGCGGCCGAACCGCGACAGGGCGCCGGTCACATAAGTCAGGCCGATCGGCAGGCCTTCGATGTGCTCGACGGCGGCATTCACCATGCCCATGGCGAAAACGATCAAGTAAAACCGCGCCAGCAGCAGGTTCTGCATGGTCAACATCGAGGCAAGCGCCAGAACCAGGCCGACGCAGCCGAGCACCACGAAGATACGACGCTGCGAGACATGGGCAATGACGATACCCGCCGCATTGCCGAGCACGAAAACGAGGATGGCCGAGATCAGGACCGCCGCGTGATCGAGATTGCCCTCGCTCAGGGCCAAGGCGGCCCGCGTCGTGTTGCCGGTCATGAAGGACACGAAATCGCCGGTCAGCAGAAGACCGGTCGCATCCGTCATGCCGGCAAGAAACGAGATCGCGCCGACAAGGGCGACGCCGATCACGGTTCGTCGGGTACGGATGATGCGGCGGCGTCTTGCTCTGGTCATTGGCTAAGGGTCCTGAAGCCGAATCGCTGGGATTCCGGCAACAAGGATAAATCTTCTCATTGAGGAATTGGCAAAGGCAATGGAATGGGCAGGAAAGATTCTAAAGCTTGTCGCGATCTTTCACATTCGCTCGCCGTGCGTTAGATCTTGGCTTTCCGAATGCCGTGATCGCAACCGCTGCACGCTTTTGCATGACAAGCTCAGCGAACCGCTGGAATGACCCTTCCGACGTTCGCCATCTTGGCTTCGGTCCCGCGATCTGGCAGACGGAGCTTGTGAGCCGCCATCGCCGTATCGCTGGGGAACGTATGGAAGATCAGAATTTTCCCATTCCAACTGGAGCCTTGATCCGACAGGGCGGGCGGGCCTGTTTCCGTCATCTCGTCAATACGAGCCCCTTGTTGATACGGGTGCAATCGGGAACGAAGATCGTCACGGCAGCGGACAAGCCTCTACGGTTTGATGCCGGCGCATACGCAGCAGTATCAGACCGTTGCGCTCCCCGTTCCCAGACAATTGTTCGAGGATGCCTATGCGCGCATGGGCTCGATCGCCGTCCCATCGACGCCCCTTCCCGCGCGGTCTTCCGATATGCCTGATGAAGCGGCTGTATTGTTCGAATATTGCTGCCAGCCCGGCAATCTCGCCAGGCTTCCCGGGGCCATCGCCAGGGCTCGCCTGATGGAACTCATCACATGGTTTGCGCTGTGCGGGGCGGTGTTGGGCCAAAGCCGGAGCCTTCGACTCGAAGACCGGTTGAGGCAAATGGTTGAAATCGATCCGGCCTTTGGCTGGACGCTGCGGCACGCGGCGCGCTCGTTCAACATGAGCGAGGCGACGCTCAGGCGCAGGCTCGCGGCCGAAAATACCGGCTTCAGCGAGATCCTGAGCGATACCCGGATGAATCGGGCCCTGGGCCTCGTTCAGACGACGACCCTTTCCATGGCGCAGATTGCGCTCGAAGTCGGCTACGACTCGCCTTCTCAATTCGCGGCGCGCTTCAAGGAGCGGTTCGGCACCAGTCCGCGCCATGTGCGCAACGGCTCCGAGCCGGTTGAGCGGATCGGGACAGAAGTTGAGCGTAGCGGGGCAGACGTGCTTTCCGGGTGACGATAGCTCTGCGGCATCATCAACCGCAGGAAAGCAACATGCGTTTCATAACAGCACTTCTCGCAACGTCCCTTATCGGCATCACGGCCGCACATGCGGAAATGAAGCTCACCTCGACGGATCTGACCGCGGGCAAGCCCATGGCCGACGAGCAGGTCTTCAACGGCTTCGGCTGCTCGGGCAAGAACATCTCGCCTGACCTCGCCTGGTCCGGCGCTCCCCAGGGCACCAAGAGCTTCGCCGTCATGGCCTACGATCCAGATGCTCCGACCGGCTCGGGCTGGTGGCACTGGTCCGTGTTCAATATTCCGGCGGATGTCTCGAAGATTGCCACCGGCGCAAGCGGCGACAAGAAGCTTCCCGACGGCGTCGTGGAAGGTCGCACCGACTTCGGCGTATCAGGATATGGCGGCGCATGCCCGCCGGCCGGCGATATGCCGCACCATTACCAATTCACCGTCTACGCCCTGTCGGTCGACAAGCTTCCCCTACCGGATACGGCGCCTGCAGCCATGGTCGGCTTCTATGTCAGGGCCAATACGCTCGGCAAAGCTTCCGTCGAGGTCACCTACGGCCGCTGAGGCCGATTTTGGATCGTGATTACGATCCACTTGAATGTCGTTAAGACCTGAAATCGCCGGTGAGCAGAAGACCGATCGCATCCGCCATGCGCTAAAAACGAGATCGAGCCCCATCACGGTTCGCCCGGTGCGGATGATACGGCGGCGTCCTGCTCTGCTCATCGGTAAGTTCCTGAGGCCGAATTGCCGAGATTCCGACAACAAGCTCGTTGTGGCTGGAGCATGCGGACTTGAACGGCAACATATTTTCGGCCATAAAACGGCGTCGCTTCAGATCGAAGCTCCGTAAGCGTTTACGTCAATCAACGCGCAACCCGCCGGTCGGCGCTGCGCAATTTTTCTGATCGGCATCTTACGGAGATCAAAATGCCCAAAGGCAAACTCCCCAAACGCTATAATACAATCGTCATGCCGCTCATCCTCTCGCTGCTGATGACATGCGTCGTCTCGGCGATCAGCATCCTGAGAGCACAAGGCCTGACCGCGCCTGCCCTTGCCATGTGGCCCTCCGCATGGGCGCTATCCTGGGCTATCGCCTTTCCCGTCTTGCTCTTGATGCTGCCGGTGGTAAAGCGGCTGACGGCTATTATCGTCGAGATGTGAGGCGTAAAGCGCCGGCGGGCTGCGGGAGCGGCCTGCCGGGCATGACGCGGGCGACTACAATCTTTTCTTTGCGAATGCCCTGCCCGAAGCCGACTTCAGATATTTTTCGAAAGCAAATGCCTGGGCTTCATCGGAGAAAGCGAGGTAGGTCTTGAGAGACCAAGGGACATATTTCGAGGTATGCGAGACTTCCCCGGCATTGTGTTTTGCCAAGCGCGACTTTAGGTCACCCGTCACGCCGACGTAATAGCGGTCCGGAAATTCGACACTGCAGAGAATGTACACGTATTTCATGGAAGGATCATAGCCCGCCTACGTTGCTTCGCAACTTCGGCGCGGCAGCCTCCGCTGTCCTTCTCGCCCTCGTCACGTCAAGCCTTCCGGCTTGCCAAGCCGAAGCTCGAAGAGCGTAGGCTGGTGGAGCTAAGCGGGATCGAACCGCTGACCTCTTGCATGCCATGCAAGCGCTCTCCCAGCTGAGCTATAGCCCCATCAAGGCGGTCCGGCGTGGCCGGTCCTGGGATACTCGTCAGGGCGTGCCCTTCGGAGTGGCGGCTTATTACTTGCGGTTTTCGCAGATAGCAAGCCTAAAAAACCCGGCCCGGAATTTTTTTGTCATCCGGGCCGTCATTCGTCCGATCAGACTTCGTCTTCGTCGCCGGTCACGCCGATGATGTCGCTCATGTCGTCGTCGTCATCGTCTTCGTCGGGTGTGAGGAAGGTATCGTCGTCGTCATCGCCTTCGATTTCGACATCGTCATCGCCGATATCGGGGATGTCGTCGCCGGCGGCGGCATCATCGGCATCTTCCAGCGACACCAGTTCGACTTCGGTGTTTTCGGTATCGACTTCCGCGACCTCGTCTTCCTCGGCAACGTCGGCGATCGCCGAGGTTTCCTCGAAGAAGGACAGAGGGTAGGACTTGCCGGTATAAGGGGAAACGATCGGATCCCGGTTCAGGTCGTAGAACTTCTTGCCGGTTTCCGGATCGGTGCGCTTGGTTCCAAGTTCCGCTTTCGCCACTATAAGCCTCGTGAGAATGGCCGAATTCAAAATTCGGCAAATGCCGTTCAAGCCGGCGTTCCATCGGAATTTATAAGCCGGTCCCCTTAATCGCTGTGGCTTCCCATGTCAAAGCCAAACTTTATGATTGCCGCGCGGGGTTTTTCGCATGCCGGCGGATGACCGCCCGGCGCGTTTATGTTAACGAGCCGCGGCAGCCGCAGAACGGCAAGAAAATTGCCACCGCCCGGATCGGAACGGCGGAGGAAATACGCCGCATTTGCAAAGGATTACGCCATGTCGCACGGCTCTCGGCCAAGGCCCGTCACCGCCCGTAAATCCGCAAATCTTGCCGGCGTCGTCCGCATTCCCGGTGATAAATCGATCTCGCATCGCTCCTTCATGTTCGGCGGGCTCGCTTCCGGGCAAACGCGGATTACCGGCCTGCTTGAAGGCGAGGACGTGATCAATACCGGCCGGGCGATGCAGGCGATGGGCGCGAGGATCCATCGGCAAGGCGCAGAGTGGGTGATCGACGGCACCGGCAATGGCGCTTTGCTTGCGCCCGAGGCGCCTCTCGATTTCGGCAATGCCGGTACCGGCGTGCGGCTGACCATGGGACTCGTGGGCGCTTATGATTTTTCCTCCACCTTCACGGGCGACGCATCGCTTTCGAAACGGCCGATGGGCCGCGTGCTCGATCCGCTGCGTGAAATGGGTGTGCAGGTCAGCGCATCGGCGGGAGACAGGCTGCCGGTAACGCTGCGCGGCCCGAAAACACCGAGCGCGATCCGCTATCGCGTACCGATGGCCTCCGCCCAGGTGAAGTCGGCCGTCCTGCTTGCCGGGCTCAATACGCCCGGTATCACAACCGTCATCGAGCCTGTGATGACGCGTGACCATACCGAAAAGATGCTGCAGGGTTTTGGCGCCGCCCTTTCCGTCGAGACTGACAGGGATGGTGCGCGCATCATCCGGCTTGAAGGGCGGGGCAGGCTCACCGGCCAAGTCATCGACGTGCCCGGCGACCCTTCCTCCACCGCCTTCCCGCTGGTCGCAGCACTCATCGTCCCCGGTTCGGACATCACCATCCGCAACGTGCTGATGAACCCGACGCGCACGGGGCTGATCCTGACGCTGCAGGAAATGGGCGCCGATATCGAGGTGCTGAACGCGCGCCTTGCCGGCGGCGAAGACGTGGCGGATCTACGCGTGCGACATTCCGAGCTCAAGGGCGTGACCGTGCCTGAAGAACGGGCGCCGTCGATGATCGACGAATATCCGATCCTCGCCGTCGCCGCCTGCTTCGCCGAAGGCACGACGGCCATGAAGGGACTGGGGGAACTGCGCGTCAAGGAATCCGATCGTCTTTCCGCCGTCGCCGACGGGTTGAAGCTCAATGGCGCGGACTGCGAGGAGGGCAAGGATTTTCTCATCGTGCGCGGCCGGCCTGACGGCAAGGGGCTTGGCAACGCTGTCGGCGGTGAAGTCAGGACGCATCTCGATCATCGCATCGCCATGAGCTTCCTTGTCATGGGGCTTGCCGCGGAGCATGCTGTGACGATCGACGACGCGGCAATGATCGCGACCAGCTTCCCTGAATTCATGACGCTGATGACCGGTCTCGGAGCAAGGATCGAAGAGGTGCCGGAATGAATAGTGGACCAGCCGCCGCAGGATTGACCGCATGACAACCAAGACTTTCATCATCGCCATCGACGGCCCGGCGGCAGCCGGCAAGGGCACGCTTTCGCGTCGTATCGCCGAGCAATACGGCTTTCATCATCTGGATACCGGCCTGACCTATCGCGCCACGGCCAAGGCGCTGCTCGATGCGGGCCTGTCGCTCGACGACGAGGCGGTAGCCGAAAAGATCGCGCGGGAGGTTGAACTTGCCGGACTGGATCGTGATATACTTTCCAGGCACGAGATCGGCGAAGCCGCGTCGAAGATAGCGGTCATGCCGGCGGTACGTCGCGCGCTTGTCGAGGCGCAGCGGCGGTTTGCGGCAAAGGCGCCGGGAACGGTGCTCGACGGACGTGATATCGGCACCGTCGTCTGCCCGGATGCTCCGGTGAAACTCTATGTGACGGCGTCGCCGGAGGTGCGCGCAAGACGCCGTTACGACGAGATCCTCGGCAAGGGGACAACGGCGGATTTCGATGCGATCTTCGAAGACGTCAAGCGGCGCGACGATCGCGACATGAACCGGGCTGATAGTCCGATGAAACCGGCGGTCGATGCACACTTGCTTGACACGTCGGAAATGAGTATAGAGGCCGCGTTTCAAGCTGCTAAATCGTTTATCGATGCGGCTTTGAGCCGAAATGCCTAAAAATAAGCGGTTTTCCGTGCTTCATGCGCGGGACGCTCATGCAAAGCAAGCCTGAAATTCCGTCCAAGCGCCGGATTGCCTTCTTGAAAGAGGGCGGACTGGGTTCAGGCCCATTCAACTCGAACCAACCGGCGCATACGTGAGCCTTGAAACTATCGAAGGCCACGCAGGAGATTTTATGTCAGTAGCAACTCCCTCTCGCGAGGATTTCGCGGCCCTTCTCGAAGAGTCCTTTGCCAAGAACGATCTGGCTGAAGGCTATGTTACCAAGGGTATCGTCACGGGCATCGAAAAGGATGTCGCCGTTGTTGACGTCGGCCTGAAGGTCGAAGGCCGCATCGCGCTTAAGGAATTCGGCGCACGCGCCAAGGATGGCCAGCTCAAGGTTGGCGACGAAGTCGAAGTTTACGTTGAGCGTATCGAAAACGCGCTCGGCGAAGCCGTTCTGTCGCGCGAGAAGGCTCGCCGCGAAGAAAGCTGGGTCAAGCTCGAAGCCAAGTTCGAAGCCGGCGAGCGCGTCGAAGGCGTTATCTTCAACCAGGTCAAGGGCGGCTTCACGGTCGACCTCGACGGTGCGATCGCCTTCCTGCCGCGTTCTCAGGTCGATATCCGTCCGATCCGCGACGTCACTCCGCTGATGCACAACCCGCAGCCCTTCGAAATCCTCAAGATGGACAAGCGCCGCGGCAACATCGTGGTTTCGCGTCGTACGGTTCTGGAAGAATCCCGTGCCGAGCAGCGTTCTGAAATCGTTCAGAACCTCGAAGAAGGCCAGGTTGTTGACGGCGTCGTCAAGAACATCACCGATTACGGTGCGTTCGTTGACCTCGGCGGCATCGACGGCCTGCTGCACGTTACCGACATGGCATGGCGCCGTGTGAACCATCCGTCGGAAATCCTGAACATCGGCCAGCAGGTCAAGGTTCAGATCATCCGCATCAACCAGGAAACCCACCGCATCTCGCTCGGCATGAAGCAGCTCGAGTCCGATCCGTGGGATGGCATCCAGGCCAAGTATCCGGAAGGCAAGAAGATTTCCGGTACCGTCACGAACATCACCGACTACGGTGCGTTCGTCGAGCTGGAGCCGGGCATCGAAGGCCTGATCCACATCTCGGAAATGTCCTGGACCAAGAAGAACGTTCACCCCGGCAAGATCCTGTCCACGAGCCAGGAAGTCGAAGTCGTCGTTCTCGAAGTCGATCCGTCCAAGCGCCGTATCTCGCTCGGCCTCAAGCAGACGCTGGAAAACCCGTGGGCAGCATTCGCCCGCAGCCATCCGGCCGGCACTGAAGTCGAAGGCGAAGTCAAGAACAAGACCGAATTCGGCCTGTTCATCGGCCTCGACGGCGACGTTGACGGCATGGTTCACCTCTCTGACCTCGACTGGAACCGTCCGGGCGAACAGGTCATCGAAGAGTTCAACAAGGGTGACGTCGTCAAGGCCGTCGTTCTCGACGTTGATGTCGAGAAGGAACGCATCTCGCTCGGCATCAAGCAGCTCGGCAAGGATGCAGTCGGCGAAGCAGCAGCTTCCGGCGACCTGCGCAAGAACGCAGTCGTTTCCTGCGAAGTCATCGCGATCAACGACGGCGGCATCGAAGTGAAGCTCGTCAACCACGAAGACATCACTTCCTTCATCCGTCGCGCCGACCTCGCCCGCGACCGCGACGAGCAGCGTCCTGAGCGCTTCTCTGTCGGCCAGGTCGTCGACGCCCGCGTCACCAACTTCTCCAAGAAGGACCGCAAGATCATGCTGTCCATCAAGGCTCTGGAGATTGCGGAAGAGAAGGAAGCCGTCGCTCAGTTCGGTTCGTCCGACTCCGGCGCTTCGCTCGGCGACATCCTGGGCGCAGCCCTGAAGAACCGCGGCGGCGAATAAGCCTCGCAACGGTCTCTGAATTGAAGAACCCGCCGGAGCGATCCGGCGGGTTCTTCATTTTCAGGCTGTAAAAAATTTATTCCCAGCCGACCATGCGCTGATAGAGGGCATAGACCGGGTCGGCGGCCGCGCCTGCCGGCTGATGAGCTACCGGTTCGGCATCGATCATCCTCGGGGTCCTTCGCGCAGGTGCTGCGTCGGTTTCTTCGCCGTCTGGCTCGGCGTCCTCGCCGCCGGACTGCGCCTGCTGCTGATCCTCAGAGGCGTCGTCGCGGTGGTGCTGGTGCTGGTGGTGCGTTTCGCCCGCCTTTTCGTTCGGCAGCATATCCTTGGCGAACTGGTAAGGCACCTGGGTATAGGCAAGCCCCTCCGGCATCCTTGCCACCAGCGGAACATAGGAAGCTTCGGCCGTCTGGGGAACCGGCGTCATTTCCGGCTGTGCGGAGATCTCTTTCGGCTGACGGGCAGCCGCAGCCGCGATCTCCATATCCATCTGTGATGGGCGAGGCGCGGTGGACGGGCCTGCATCGGGCGCGGTGAACTCCGCCGGCTGACGGGTCAAGGTCTCGGTCGCGTCGCTGATGACGGCTTCATCGAGGATCGCATCGATCTCCACCGCCGCGTCGACGGGACCATCCTCCAGCACGGCCTCGATCTCCTGCTCGCGGATGATGGTGGCGATCATCTCCGAAACCTCTTCGGTCATGGAGGCGACGATACCCGTCCAGTTCCTGGGGATGACCGGGTCGGCCTTTTCCGACGTCGCGCGCGGCTGGATGGCGGGCGGCTCCGCCATTTCTCCGATATCGTCTGCTTCTGCCGGCTCCGCCGACAGCACTTGCCGGGGTTCGATCTCCTGGGAGACGGATTTTTCCGGTGCAACATCCTTGGCCGTCACCGGAGCGGGTTCGGTGCGGTTTTCAGGCTGCGGCCCTTCCGGATCGATAGCCTGCATGGTGTCGGCGATGATTGCTTCTTCGGCCGTCGCCAGCTCCGCGGTCTCGATCGGCGGCTCGCCCGGCGAGGGCATCTTTTCCGTCGACTGGCGCGCGGTGGCGGGGAGGCTGTCCTCGTGCAGCTGGATCTCAGGGCGGGCCTCAGTGCGCACCGGCGAAGCATCGTTCTGGCCGTAGGAGCGCACGACGGCGCGGGCGGCGAGATCGCGGTCCTTGTAGCGGACGATTTCCAGATAGGCGATGATGCGGGCTGCCTGCGGCCCCGTCGGGTTCTTCAGGGCTTCGGCGATCGTCCGGAGCGGCAGGCTATGGCCCTCACCGGTCAACTGGCGCTCGACCTCGTCGATCCTGGCGGCCGGCAACCGCCGGATGGCATCGGCAAGCCGGGAGGCGAAGGCAAGATTGGTCTCGTCCTCGCCACGATCCAGCGAGATCGACCGGCCGGCCGCATCGATGACATCGAACAAAGCTTCGACCATGCGTTCGCGCGCGGCAAGGAGGAGAATATTGAGCTTGCCGGCAATGGCGGAATTCAGGTCAGTGGCTTCGACAGCGTTGACAGGGGTAGGCGCGACCACCGAACGTCCGAGACCTTCGGCGACGATCGCCGCAGTCTGACCTTGGGACGAAAAGCTTGCATTGGACGCTGCACGAACGGGAGACAACATGGCATGCCCTTTCGTAAAGTGACGATGAAAGCAGGCTCCATAAAAGGACCGCGCTCATCCGGCCCCTTGCATCCCAGCAGATCCTCCTGTCCGCATGACGCAATTCTGGCGTCATCGAATGCATAAAAATTGAATCAATTATTAAAAAAGAGACATTAATGAATCGCTAACGGCCGCAGACGAAGCTCGCCCGCGGCCGTGAAAAACATCGAATGAAGGCAATTCGCTCAGCTGTGGGCGAAGATATCGGCCTCTTCCCAGCCGAGCAGGTCGAGCTTGGCGCGGGTCGGCAGGAATTCGAAGCAGGCCGTGGCGTGGTCGAAACGGCCGTCGCGGATCAAGCGCTCGGTCAGCTTGTTGCGCAGGGCGTGCAGATAAAGCACATCGGACGCGGCATATTCGAGCTGGGCAGGCGACAGCGTCTCGGCCGCCCAATCGGAAGATTGCTGCGCCTTGGAGACATCGACGTCGAGCATCTCCTTGAGATTGTCCTTGAGGCCATGGCGATCCGTGTAGGTCCGGCAGAGCCGCGAGGCGATCTTGGTGCAGAAGACCGGTGTTGCCGTGACGCCGAACGTATGGAAGAGCACGGCAATATCGAAGCGCCCGTAATGGAAGATCTTCTGATGGGTCGGATCTTCGAGCAAAGCGACGAGATTGGGCGCCTCTTTCTGGCCGGCGGCGATGCGGATGATGTCGGCAGTGCCGTCACCCGGCGACAGCTGGACGACGCAGAGCCGATCCCGCCGCGGCACCAGGCCGAGCGTTTCGGTGTCGATCGCGATCGCGCCGGTATAGCGGGCCGCATCGGCCGCTGATATATCGCCTTCGTGATAACGGATGGTCGCCGCCATGAGACTGTCTTTCGTTCGAATGCTTCCCATGGCGCTATAGCGCAAAGGCGCCGGGCGCGAAACCGCTTTCCCGGCCTGAAGCTGCAAGCGACCCCTAAGATCGCGCCCGCGCTTTGACGGTTCAGAATGTCGGCGGCGTGTTGATCCAGAGCAGCACGGTTTCACCGTCGTGGCGGTTTCGCCAGGAATGGTAGCGGCGGCTTTCGAAATACAGCGAATCGCCCGGGCCGAGGTCGAAGAACTGGTCGCTGTCGAGCACCAGTTCGAGGCGGCCGGACAGGACATGCATGAATTCCTCGCCCTCGTGGCGATAGGCGCCCTCGCTTGTCGCGCCCGGCGCCAGCACGAAACGGTGGCAATCCATCATCCTGCGGCCGTCGGCGAGAATCTGCACCGTGACTCCAGGCGTCGTTTCCGGCCAGTTGCGCCATTCCCCGGCACGGACCAGCGCCAGCTCGTCCTCGTTTTCCTCGCCGGAAAGGCGGGAGACGGTGGTGCCGTAATAGTCGGCGAGATCGTGCAGCGTCTTGAACCCGACGCCCTGCGACGTGCGCTCCAGCGTCGAGAGCGTCGAAGAGGTGATGCCGATGTCGCCGGCCACCTGATCCAGCGTCTTGCCGCTCGCATGGCGCAGGCTGCGCAGCTTGCGGCCGAGACCGGAATCCTGGCTCGTTTCCCCGCCATCGGCGGAAGGCTCCTCGCCCTCCAGAGCCTCGCGGATCGCCGCCGGATTGAGGCCGCGCTCGACACGATACCAGGAGATGCGTTTCAGGCGCGCCACATCATCCGCGCTATATTGCCGATGGCCGGTTTCGGAGCGCCCGGGAACCACGAGGCCCTGGCTTTCCCAGAGGCGCAAGGTCGAGGCCGAAACACCTGCCAGCCGCGCGGCCTCCGCCACCTTGTAGCGTACAGGCCCGTTATCATTCATCCGCCGATATCCTCGATTCAAATCGCCCGAGAGCATTCATCAAAAGGCGTGATGTTTGAAGCAAAAAAATCCCACTTGTTTTCTTGCAGGAAAAATGTAGGAATTTTATACATGCCTTGCAGAACTTATGCAAGATAGTTCTCAAGCCCTTTCAGCGCAGGAGCGTATCGATGAACGGAACAAGCCTTACCGACCGGAAAAATGCTGCGATTTCCCGCGGCGTCGGCGTGACGACCCAGATCTATGCAGACCGCGCAGAAAATGCCGAAATCTGGGACAAGGAGGGCCGCCGCTATATCGATTTCGCCGCCGGCATCGCCGTTCTCAACACCGGCCACCGCCATCCCCGGATCATCGCCGCGGTCAAGGAACAGCTCGATCGTTTCACCCATACCTGCCATCAGGTCGTGCCCTACGAGAGCTACGTGCATCTCGCCGAACGGCTGAACGTGCTCCTGCCGGGTGATTTCGAGAAGAAGACGATCTTCGTCACCACGGGCGCCGAAGCGGTCGAGAACGCCGTCAAGATTGCGCGTGCCGCAACCGGCCGCTCGGCCGTCATCGCCTTCGGCGGCGGCTTCCACGGCCGGACCTTCATGGGCATGGCGCTGACCGGCAAGGTCGTACCCTACAAGGTCGGCTTCGGCGCGATGCCTGGCGATGTCTTCCATGTTCCCTTCCCGGTCGAGCTGCACGGTGTCACCGCCGATCAGTCGCTTGCCGCGCTGAAGAAGCTTTTCGCCGCCGATGTCGATCCGCAGCGCGTCGCGGCCATCATCATCGAGCCGGTGCAGGGCGAAGGCGGCTTCTATCCAGCGCCGGCCGCCTTCATGAAGGCGCTGCGCGAAATCTGCGACCAGCACGGCATCCTGCTGATCGCCGACGAGGTGCAGACTGGTTTTGCCCGCACCGGCAAACTGTTCGCGATGAACCATCACGAGGTAGCGCCTGACCTGACCACGATGGCAAAGAGCCTTGCCGGCGGCTTTCCCCTTGCCGCCGTCACCGGCCGCGCCGCGATCATGGACGCGCCGGGACCGGGCGGGCTCGGCGGCACCTATGGCGGCAATCCGCTTGGTATCGCAGCCGCCCATGCCGTCCTCGACGTCATCGCGGACGAGGATCTCTGCAACCGCGCCAACCAGCTCGGCGGGCGGCTGAAGCAGCGGCTGGAATCGCTGCGCGAGAAGGTGCCGGAGATCGTCGATATTCGCGGACCAGGCTTCATGAACGCCGTCGAGTTCAACGACAAGGCGACGGGGTTGCCGAGTGCCGAATTCGCTAACCGGGTGCGGCTGATCGCGCTCGACAAGGGACTGATCCTGCTCACCTGCGGGGTCCACGGAAACGTCATCCGCTTCCTCGCGCCGATCACCATCCAGGACGAGGTGTTCGGCGAGGCGCTCGATATTCTCGAAGCCTCGATGCTGGAGGCGAGCGCGGGCAAGTGACCGCGCCCTAGAGCGGTTCAGCTTTTCACGGAAGCGCAGAACCGCTCTAGCTTTTCGTTTTTACGCAATTCCGGACGGAAAACCGCTACGCACTTTTCCTGGAATTGCGCTAGCCGGATTTCAATGGCTGCCGGTAAACGGCAGCCGCACTCCCAAGGAGTATGACATGGCTTTCACCACCGCACTGACCAAGCACGTTCCCTTCTCCTCGCCTTTCCTGCGCGACGCCGGCTATATCAACGGCGCCTGGACATCAGGCGATGCCACGAAGACCTTCGACGTGCTGAACCCGGCAACCGGCGAACTGCTCGCCTCGCTGCCCGACATGGGCGCCACTGACACGCGGACGGCGATCGATGCGGCCCATGCCGCGCAGCCGGCCTGGACCGCCCGCCCGGCCAAGGAGCGGAGCGCCATCCTGCGCAAATGGTTCGACCTGATGGTCGCCAATGCCGACGAGCTCGCGGCGATCCTCACCGCCGAAATGGGCAAGCCCTTCGCGGAAGCGCGCGGCGAGATCCTGTATGCTGCCGCCTATATCGAATGGTATGCGGAAGAGGCCAAGCGCATCTACGGCGAGACGATCCCCGCACCTTCGGACGATAAACGCATGATCGTCATCAGGCAGCCGGTCGGCGTCGTCGGGACGATCACGCCGTGGAATTTCCCGGCGGCGATGATTACCCGCAAGATCGCGCCTGCACTTGCCGTCGGCTGCACCGTCGTGTCGAAGCCCGCCGAACAGACGCCGCTGACGGCGATCGCGCTTGCGGTGCTCGCCGAGCAGGCCGGCATTCCCGCCGGCGTCTTCAACGTCGTCGTCGGTATCGACGGTCCGGCGATCGGCCGCGAGCTCTGCGGCAACGAAAAGGTGCGCAAGATCAGTTTCACCGGCTCGACCGAGGTCGGCCGCATCCTGATGCGGCAGTGCGCCGACCAGATCAAGAAGGTGAGCCTGGAGCTCGGCGGCAACGCGCCCTTCATCGTCTTTGACGATGCCGATCTCGACGCTGCCGTCGAGGGCGCGATCGCCTCCAAATACCGCAATGCCGGCCAGACCTGCGTCTGCGCCAACCGTCTCTATGTCCAATCGAAGGTCTATGACGCTTTTGCCGCAAAGCTTGCCGCGAAGGTCGCCGAGATGTCGGTCGGCGACGGCTTCAAGGCAGGCGTCGTGATCGGACCGCTGATCGACGAGCAGGGCCTTGCCAAGGTGGAGGACCATGTCAGCGATGCGCTTGCCAAGGGCGCCAGAGTGCTGACCGGCGGCAAGCGCATCGAAGGCGCCGGCACGTTCTTCGCGCCGACGGTACTGACCGGCGTTGCCCGCGGCATGAAGGTGGCGCGCGAGGAAACCTTCGGGCCGGTGGCGCCGCTCTTTCGCTTCGAAACGATCGAGGACGTCATCGCCCAGGCCAATGATACGGAGTTCGGTCTTGCCGCCTATTTCTATGCCGGCGACCTGAAGAAGGTCTGGCGGGTGGCGGAAGCGCTGGAATACGGCATGATCGGCATCAATACCGGCCTGATGTCGTCCGAGACGGCGCCTTTCGGCGGCATCAAGCAATCCGGCCTCGGCCGCGAGGGCTCGCGCCATGGCGCCGACGACTATCTGGAAATGAAATATCTCTGCATCGGCAGCGTCTGACGCGCCCCCTTATGAACAGGAAAGCACGCGGCATTCCGCCGCGTGCTTTCAATAATGCGGCGGGCGGGTGATACCCGGCGCTTCCAGAGACTGCTCCTCGAGCGACAGGAAACGTTCCGTCAGCCGATCGAGCTTGGTGCGCATCTGCTCGACTGTCTTCCATTGTTCGGCGAGCTGTTCGGAAAGCTCCTCGATCGTCTTTGCCTGGTAGGCCAGCATCTCCTCCAGCCGGGTGATTCGGTTCGTCTCGTCGGACATCGATCCTCCTTTGCCGGAAGCGGCGGAACAGATGGTTCTGCAAAGCGGAAATAGGGCGTCTCGTCAATGATTTCGATGGTGGGAGAGCCATCGCAAAACTGTACCGTTTAGTTACTGAAAGACCTTGCCGTGCCTGATGTTGTGGGGTAGGCCCTTATCGATCAGGGAGGAATACTGATGGATGTTGGGAACGGCTTTCTTCATCCGGACCGGCTCTTTCCGGCCGATCCGGCGACCCGGAGCGTCGCGCGGGATCTCTACGAGACGGTGCGCAATCTTCCGATCGTCAGCCCGCACGGGCATACCGAACCGTCCTGGTTCGCCGACGACAAGCCTTTCGAAGACGCGGCCTCGCTGCTGGTCATTCCCGATCACTATCTCTTCCGCATGCTGCACAGCGTCGGCGTCGCATTGGACGATCTCGGCGTGCCCAGGCTCGACGGCAAGCCTGTTGCAACGGGGCGGGCGATCTGGCGGACCTTTGCCGCGCATTACCATCTTTTCCGCGGGACACCTTCGAGCCTCTGGGTCGACCACGCGATGTCGGCCGTGCTCGGCTGCACCGAGCCGCTGACGGCTGCGAATGCCGATGCGCTCTACGACCACATCAATGCCCAGCTCGCCCTTCCCGAATTCCGCCCGCGGGCACTGCATCAGCGATTCGGCATCGAAACGATCGCAACGACCGAAGGCGCGCTCGACCCGCTTGTGCACCACCAGAAGATGGCGGCGGACGGCTGGATCGGCAAAGTGCGTACCACTTACCGGCCGGACAGCGTCACCGATCCCGACGCGGTCGGCTTCCGCGACAATCTCCTCAAGTTCGGAGAGATTACCGGCACTGATGTGACGCGCTGGGACGGCCTGATCGAGGCGCATCGGCGCCGGCGCGCCTATTTCCGCCAGTTCGGCGCGACTGCGACCGATCACGGCGTGCCGACCGCCTTCACCGCCGATCTGCCCTCCATCGAAAAGCAGGCGCTCCTCGACAAGGCGCTGAAGGGTCCGCTTTCCCTTGGCGAGGCCGAACTCTTCCGCGGCCAGATGATGACCGAAATGGCCGGGCTTTCGGCTGAAGACGGCATGGTGATGCAGATCCATGCCGGCTCGAGACGCAACACCGACCGCGCACTCTTTGCGACCCGCGGCGCCAATATGGGCGCCGATATCCCGACATCGACGGATTGGGTCGGCGGCCTGAATGCGCTGCTTTCCAAATACGGTCATGCGCCGGGCCTGCGCGTGCTGCTCTTCACTCTCGACGAGACGACCTATGCGCGCGAGATGGCGCCGATGGTCGGTCACTGGCCCTGCCTGATGATAGGCCCGCCCTGGTGGTTCCACGACAGCCCGCTCGGTATCCGCCGCTATCTCGACCAGGTGGTGGAGACGGCAGGTTTCGCCAATATGGCTGGTTTCAACGACGATACGCGCGCGCTGCTCTCGATCCCGGCGCGGCATGACGTCTGGCGGCGCGAAATCTGCCGTTTCCTCGCTCAGCTCGCCACCGAGCACCGGATTTCCAAGCGGGAAGCCGAGATCGTGGCGGGCGAGCTCTCCTATGGCAACGCGAAGAAGGCCTACAAGCTGTGACGGAACGACTGCAAACCCTTACCGGCCTCGCCCCGACGGCGAAGCTTCCCGCCTATGACCGCAGCCGGCTGAAAAGCGGCATCCTGCATCTCGGGCCGGGCGCATTTTTCCGCGCCCACTTTGCGCCCTTCACCGATGCAGCGCTTGCCGTTGGCGGTGGAGACTGGGGCATCGAGGTGGCAAGCCTGCGCACCGCCGATGTCGCCGATCACCTCAACGAGCAGAACGGCCTCTACACGATGCTGATCCGCGATACCTCAGGCACGACGGCGCAGGTGATCGGCCCCGTTCTGCGGGCGCATGTGGCGACGCGCGATCCGGCCGGCCTGCTGGCGCGGCTCGAAGACCCCGATATCCGCATCGTCAGCATGACGGTGACCGAAAAGGCCTATGGTTTCGATCCCGCAACAGGCGGCCTCGACCTGAAGCACCCCGATATTGTCGCCGACCTTGCCAACCGGCACGCGCCGCGCGGCGTCATCGGCTATCTCGTCGAAGGCCTTGCGCGCCGCCGGCAGAAGGGCATCCTGCCCTTCACGCCGCTGAGCTGCGACAACCTGCCGAGCAACGGCGCGGTGCTGAAGCGCCTCGTGCTGGAATTCACCTCCCGTATCGATCCCGAGCTGCATCGCTGGATCGAAACGAACGTGCCCTTCCCGTCCACGATGGTCGACCGCATCACGCCCGCCAGCACCGATGCAACCTATGCCGATGCCGAGCGGCTGACGGGCCGCACGGATATGGCGGCGATCGAGACGGAACCCTTTACGCAATGGGTCATCGAAGACCATTTCGTCAATGGCCGGCCGGCTTGGGAAAAGATACACGGCGCGCTGATGGTCGAGGAAGTCTCGGCCTACGAGAAGATGAAGCTGCGGATGCTGAATGGCGCCCATTCGCTGCTTGCCTATCTCGGTTATATCGGCGGCTATGAATTTATCCGCGACGTGATGGACGATGCCGGCTTGGCAGCCCTTGCCTATCGCCATATGCATGCGGCGGCGCGAACGCTGGACGCCGTGCCCGGCATTAATCTCGACGACTATGCCAGTGAATTGATAGCACGCTTTGCAAACAAGGCGATCGCGCACCGCACCTATCAGATCGCCATGGACGGCACGCAGAAGCTGCCTCAGCGGCTGCTGGAGCCGGCATGCGAGGCTCTGGCGCATGGCGACAGGGCGGAGACCTATGCAATCGCCGTCGCGGCTTGGATGCGATATGCGATCGGCGAGCGCGGCAATGGCGAGCACTACGAGCTGCGCGATCCCCGCGCCGCCGAAATCGCCGCCCTTATCGCCGATGTTCCCCGTACCGGTCCGGCGATCTCAGCGGCCCTTTTCACTCTTCCCGGCCTTTTCCCGACGGCCTTGACCGGACATCGGGCCTGGACGCAGGATGTCTCGGACAAGCTGGAGATCTTGATTCAGGACGACCGGCTGCCGCTGTTCTAGACGGCAGCCACTACGCCTTCACCCGCGCCATGTCGGGATCGTAAAGCGGCGCCAGCGACACCTTGCAGGGAATGCGTTCCCGCGCGACATCGAGCTCATACGTGCCGGAGAGAACGAAGTCCTCCGTCACGCCATCGGAATTGCGGACGTAGCCGTAACCGATCGGCTTGCCCAGCGTGTAGCCGAAGCCGCCGCTCGAAAGCCAGCCGACGCGCTTGCCGTTGCGATAGATCGTTTCGCGGCCGAGCAGTACGGTGTCGGCGTCCTCGGGGACAAAGCAGGCAAGGCGTTTCTTCACGCCGCCCGAAAGCTGCCCCTCGATCGCCTCACGGCCGCGGAAGGGAATATTTTTTCGCATCTTCACCGCCCAGCCGAGACCGGCCTCGATTGGCGTATGATCCGGGCCGATATCGGAGCCCCAGGCGCGATAGCCCTTTTCCAGGCGGCAACTCTCGATGGCGCGGTAGCCGGCATTGACGAGGCCGAGTTCGCCGCCAGCCGCCATCAGCACATCATAGACGGTCGTTGCATATTCAATGGGAATATGGAGTTCGTAGCCGAGTTCGCCGACATAGGTGATGCGCAGCGCCCGCACCGGGCAACCTGAAATGCCGATGGTTCTGGCCTGGCCGAAGGGGAAGGCTGCATTCGAGACATCGCTGCCGGTCACCTTTTCCAGCACGGCGCGGGAATTCGGCCCCATCAGCGACAGCACGGAATAAGCTGACGTGACGTCGACCAGTTCGGCATGCATCGCCGCCGGTATATTGCGTGCGATCCAGTTGAAATCATGGGTGGCAAAACCGGTGCCGGTGACGATGTAATATTCGTCCTCGGCGACGCGGGCGACGGTCACGTCGCATTCGATGCCGCCCTTGTCGTTCAGCATCTGGGTATAGACGAGCGATCCCACAGGCCTTGCGACATCGTTGGAAGCAATCCAGGAAAGAGTCGCCTCGGCGTCCCTGCCCTTCAACACGAATTTGGCAAAGGAGGTCTGGTCGAAGATGACGGCCGCCTCGCGCACCGCTTTGTGTTCTCGGCCGACGGCGTCGAACCAATTCTGACGGCCATAACTGTAAATATCCTTCGGCTCCTCATTGGCGAAGAGATCGGCAAACCAGTTCGGCCGTTCCCAGCCGAGCTTTTCGCCGAAGCAGGCCCCCTGCGCCTTCAGCCTGTCATAGAGCGGCGACTTGCGGCAAGGACGGCCGCTCGAATGCTCCTCGAAAGGCCAGGCCATGGTGTAATGCTTGCCATAAGCTTCGAGCGTGCGTGTGCGCACCCAGTCGGTATCGAAATGCGGACGGCCGAAACGGCGAATATCGACCGGCCAGAGGTCATATGGCGGTTCGCCCTTCGCCACCCATTCGGCAAGCGCCATGCCGGCGCCGCCGGCCGAGGCAATGCCGAAGGCGTTGAAACCGGCGCCGACGAAGAAATTCCTCAGCTCCGGCGCCTCGCCGAGAATGAAATTGCCGTCGGGCGTGAAGCTTTCCGGACCGTTCAACAGCTGCTTGACGCCGACATTTTCCAACGCCGGAACGCGGCCAAGCGCCTGCTCCATGATCTGTTCGAAATGGTCGAAATTGCTGTCCAGCAGCGTGTAGTGGAAACCGTCGGGGATTCCTTTTTCCGCCCAGGGAATGGGGTTCGGCTCGTAGCCGCCCATGACAATGCCGCCGACCTCTTCCTTGTAATAGGTCAGGCGGTCGGGATCGCGCAGCGTCGGCAGGTTGGAGGGCACGCCGAAGGATTCGGTGATGATATATTGGTGCTCGACCGAGACCAGCGGTACGTTGACGCCGAAGCGGGCGGCGAAGGCGCGCGTCCATTGGCCGGCGCAGACGACGACGCGCTCGCATTCGATACGACCTTGCGCCGTGACGACGGCGCGAATCCTTCCCTTGTCGATTTCGAGGTCGAGAACTTCGGTATCCTCGAAGATCGAAACTCCGGACATGCGGGCGCCTTTCGCCAGCGCCTGGGTGATATCGGAAGGATTGGCCTGGCCGTCTGTGGGAAGGAAGGCGGCGCCGACGAGATCGTCGATCGTCATCAGCGGCCAGAGATCGAAGGCTTCCTGCGGCGTCAGCAACTGCATTTCGAGGCCGAAGGATTGGGCTGTGGTGGCCTGGCGCCTGACCTCCGTCCAGCGCTCCTCGTTGCAGGCAAGACGCAGGCCGCCATTCATCTTCCAGCCGGTGCCGAGGCCCGTCTCCTCTTCCAGCCGCTTATAGAGATCGACGGAATAGCCGAGCAGCTGGGTGATGTTGGCGCTGGTGCGCAGCTGGCCGACGAGGCCTGCGGCATGGAAGGTGGTGCCAGATGTCAGCTTCTTGCGTTCGAGCAGGACGGTATCGGTCCAGCCGAGCTTGCCGAGATGATAGGCTGTGGAGCAGCCGATGATGCCGCCGCCGATGACCACGGCTTTTGCCGTCTTCGGTAATTCCTTCGTCATTTATTGGTCCTGCTCAAAGGCTTGATAGGCGCGTTCGAAGCGCGCGAGATTTTCGGCTGTATAGGCGGCGTAATCGAAATCGATGGTGGAATGGATTTCCGAAATCATGCTCCAGAGCGTCTCGCGCAGCAGCGAGGCGCATTTCATCGCGCGGTAGCGCCTGCGGAGATCTGATGTCAGCGGCCGGTCGAAATAGATCTCCAGCATGGTGCGCTCTGCCGCTTCCGGGAGCTCGTTGTTGGAGGCCAATCCGCCGAGATCGAAAAGCGGCGTGTTGAAGCCGGCATAATCCCAGTCGATCAGCCAGAGCCGTTTGCCGTCGTCAAGAAAGTTCGCGGCCAGCAAATCATTGTGGCCGAAGGCAATTTCGAAAGGCCCTGCGGCTTCCTCCAGCGTCTCGCCCCTGCCGATCAGACCCGGCAACAAGGGAAGGTAGGGACTGCCCGACGCCTTCAGGCTGGCGGCGTAATCGCGGATGACGTGGAAGACCCAGAAGATCATCGCCTGGCCGCGGAAATGCCGGGCGATGTCATGATGGCAGGCGCGGACGAGCGGGACGACCCGGGCCAGCATCTCAGGTGCCTTGATATCCTCCGGCAACAGCGCGCTTGCCTCGATATATTCGAGCACCAGCACACCCGGCGAATGATGGATGACGGCAGGCGATATGCCGGCGGCATGCGCCGCAAGGCTGGCGGCAAGCTCGTTCTGCCGGTTGATGTGATGGATGGGAATATCGGTGCCGAGCCTGACCACACAGCGCGCGACGGCATCGCTGACCAGATAATTCCTGTTGGTGATACCGCCTGCTATCGGCGAAATTTCAATCGGGCCCTGCCAGATGCCAAGCGCATGAATCCTATCCTCAGGCGTCATGCTTATTCCCCTTCAGCCCCTTGCGAAATGATGAGGCAGAGGAGGATCTGATGTCAAGCAGCGCTTAGATCGTCTTGCCCGTGGCATCGAAGACGTGGCAGCGGGCCGGATCGAAGAAGGTCTTCACATTGGTGCCGCGCTCCACCTTCTGCTGGCCGTCGAGCGCAACGGTCAGAAGTTGGCTGTCCGGCGTCGTCGTGTAGAGCATGGTGGCGCCGCCGAGATTTTCGACGAGATCGACGTTGACGGTCGAGAGCGCGATGGCGCCCTCGGCAAGCGAAAGATGCTCGGGGCGGATGCCGAAAGTGACCTCCTGGCCTGCCTCGCCGTTCAGCCGGCGCGGCAGGCGGACGGAATTGCCACAGACATGGATGCTGGTTTCGGCCTCGCCGACCTGCTCGATGCGCGCCTTCAGGAAATTCATCTTCGGGCTGCCGATGAAGCCGGCGACGAAGCGGTTGGCCGGGTTGTTGTAGAGATCGAGCGGGGCGCCGACCTGCTCGATGCGGCCGGAATTCAGCACCACGATCTTGTCGGCCATCGTCATGGCTTCGACCTGGTCGTGGGTAACATAAATCATCGTGTTGCCGAGCTGCCGGTGCAGGCGGGAGATCTCGACGCGCATCTGCACGCGCAGTTCGGCATCGAGGTTGGACAACGGTTCGTCGAACAGGAAGATGCGCGGCTCGCGTACGATCGCCCGGCCGATCGCGACGCGCTGGCGCTGGCCGCCGGAAAGCGCCTTCGGCTTACGCTCCAGCAGCTTCTCGATCTGCAGGATCTCGGCGGCACGCTTCACCTTCGGCTGGATGTCGGCCTTCTTGTAACCCGCCGTCTCCAGGCCGAAGGCAAGGTTCTTGTAAACGGACATATGGGGATAGAGCGCATAGGACTGGAAGACCATGGCGATGCCGCGCTTGGCAGGCGCCACCTCGTTCATGCGCTCGCTGTCGAGCAGCAGCGCGCCGCCCGAGATTTCCTCGAGGCCGGCAATCATCCGCAGAAGGGTCGATTTTCCGCAGCCCGATGGGCCGACGAAAACGACGAATTCGCCGGGATCGATCGTCAGGTCGATGCCATGGATCACGTCCATCGCGCCGTAGCGCTTCTCGACCTTCTGAAGAACGACACTGGTTGCCATCTTCTCAAAACCCTCTCTTTTGCCGGTTACTTCGTTCTTGCGCGCCAATCGGCGTATTTCGGACTGTCGGGACCGACCGGCAGTGGCACTTCGGCGCCGCTGTCGGAAGACTGGTAGATGGCGGTGACGAGTTCCAGCGCGCGGCGCGCATCCGTTGTCGTCACCGGCAGCGGCCCGTGACCACTGAGGAAGGCGTGGAACTGGCCCATCTGGGTGGTGAAACGCGGCGCGACCGGCTGCCAGTCGCCGACCACGCGGTCGATCTTTTCCTGTACGTCGTCATTGGCCGCGATGATCTTCCAGGGATCCTTGCCGGGCGTATAGGGCTCGTGCGTGCTTTCGAAGGTCACGTTCTCGAAGTGCAGCCTCAGCCGGCTGATCTGCTCCTGCGAACCCAGCGTGCAGGAGAGCGAGACGAAAGCCCCGCTTTCCATCAGCAGGCTGGCGGAGGCGCAATCCTCGACCTCGATATCGTTGACGCGGGTGGCGACGCGGCCGAAGACCCTCGCGGCCGGACCCATCAGATGCATCAGCATGTCGTGCAGATGCAGCGCATGCGTGACGAGCACGCCACCGAGCTCCGTCGCCCATTTGCCGCGCCAGGGCACGGCGTAATATTCGGGTTTGCGCAGCCAGAAGGTTTCGACCGAGGCAGTATAGGCTTTGCCGGCAATGCCGGCATCGATGATCCGCTTGGCCTTCTGAATGCCGTCGCCGTAGCGGTACTGGAAGATCGGCATCAGCACGCCTTTGGCGGTCTTTTCCGCTTCCATGATCGTATCGACCCCGGCCAGCGAGCCCGTCAGCGGCTTTTCGCAGACGACATGCTTGCCGGCGGCCAGGGCCGCGACCACCTGCTCCAGATGAATGCCGGGCGGGGTGCAGATATCGATGATGTCGATCGTGTCGTCGGCGAGCAGCTCCGCAAAGGAGGTGGTGCGGCGCTCGATGCCGAACTCGTCTCCAACCGCCGCCAGGCGTTGTTCGTCGAGGTCGCAGATCGCCACGACCCTGAACTTGTCGGAATGCGGCAGGTAGCCCTCGACGATGTGGGAGCGGCCGATGCCGCAGCCGACGATCGCGACCGTCTTCATGCTCATGTCACTCTTTCCCGTCGCCGCCATCAACGTTTCATGCCCGTCGTGGCGATGCCCTCGATCAGCAAGCGCTGGAAGAACAGGAAGAAGAAGAACACCGGCACCAGCGTGAGGGTCGACATGGCGAAGAGGCCGCTCCAGTCCGAGGCGCTCGTCGAGTCGACGAAGGTGCGCAGGCCGAGCTGGATCGTGTAGGTGTTCATATCGTTGAGGTAGATCAGCGGCCCGAAGAAATCGTCCCAGGTCCAGATGAAGGAGAAGATCGCGGCGGTCGCCAGCACCGGCAACGACAGCGGCAGCATGATCTTCCAGTAGATGCGGAAGGCGCTGCAGCCATCCATCATCGCAGCCTCGTCCAGCTCACGCGGGATGCCGCGGAAGAACTGCACCATCAGGAAGATGAAGAAGGCATCGCTTGCCAGGAACTTCGGCACGACGAGCGGCAGGATGGTGTTCACCCAGCCGAGGTTGAGGAAGAGTACATATTGCGGGATCAGCGTCACGTGATAGGGGATCATCAGCGTGCCGAGCATGATCGCGAACCAGAAATTGCGGCCAGTAAAACGCAGCCGCGCGAAAGCGTAAGCCGCGAGCGAACAGGCGACGACGTTGCCGGTTACGGTCAGCACCGAGATAACAAGCGAATTCCAGAAGAAGCGGCCGAAGCTGATATCGAGGCCGAACCAGCCGCGCACATAGGAAGAAAAATCCACCGATGACGGGATGAGCGAGGTGGAAGAGAAGATTTCGTCCTGCGGTCGGACGGAGGCCGAGACCATCCACAGCAGCGGATAGACCATGGCGATCGATGCGATGATCAGCATGACATGCAGGATGATCGAGCCGGGAAGGCTGCGTTTGTTGATGTCGCTCGGCGGCTTCGGGGCGGTGACGGTCATCATCTCAGTCATCGTAGTGCACCCAGTAACGCGAGGTCAGGAAGGAGAAGGCGGTGAAGACGGCGATGATCAGCACCAGGATCCAGGCGAGCGCCGAGGCATAGCCCATGCGGAAATTGCCGAAGGCCTCCTGGTAGAGATAGAGGGTGTAGAACAGCGTCGAATTGATCGGACCGCCGGTGCCGCCTGATATGATGAAGGCCGGTGTGAAGGCCTTGAAGGCATCGATCGTCTGGACCACGGCATTGAAGAAGATGACGGGCGTCAGCAGCGGCAGCGTGATCTTGTAGAACTGGCGGAATTTCGATGCGCCGTCGAGGCTTGCCGCTTCATACATGTCCTGCGGAATCTGGCGCAGGCCGGCGAGGAAGATGATCATCGGCGATCCGAATTGCCAGACGGACAGCGCCACCAGCGTATAGATCGAATAGCTCGGATGTGAGATCCAGCTCGGCCCCTCGATGCCGACCGTTGCGAGGGCCGCGTTGACAAGGCCATCGCTGGCAAAAAGCTGGCGCCATAGTACGGCGATCGCCACGCTGCCGCCGAGCAACGATGGCAGATAGAAGATCGCCCGGTAGATCGGCAGGCCCCGCACGCCACGGTTCAGCGCCATGGCAACCAGCAAGGCGAAGGTCAATTTGAACGGCACCGACAAGACGACATAGGTGAGCGTGACGTGCATGGCCGCCGAAAATTTCGGATCCGCAGTGGCGATGCGCACGTAGTTCGCAGCTCCCACCCATCCCGGCGACCGTAGCATGTCGAAATCGGTGAAGGAGAGGTAAAGCGAAATCAGGGCCGGCCCGAGGGTCAACCCGAAAAAGCCGATGAGCCATGGCAGAAGGAAGAGATAGCCGGGAGCATTGGCATTCCAGAGGCGCCGGAAGCGTCCTTCGGCCACGGCCCCCTGATATCTTTCCACTGATATGGCCCCTGCGGGCGTGCGCATCGCATTGCTCATTGATCAGCCCCGCGCGAGGAGTCGCGTGATTTCATCGACAAGCTGCTTGCCGGCATCGGCCGGAGTCAGCTGACCGAAGGCCACCTGCTCGGAGATCGTGCGGAGAACCACCTGGCCTTCGCCGGCACCCGTCGGCGGCGGGGGCGGCAGCGGGCCGGCGAGATCGCCAAGACCGCTGACATAATCGAGCGGAACCTTGCCGGTTTCGTCGAGCTTGGTGGCGACGACATCGCGCATCGCCTTCGATTCCGGAATGCCGCGCTCGACATCGAGCGCCAATGCGGCATCAGGATTCTTGACGAAGAAGTTGATGTAGTCGACCGCCTGATCCATCACCTTCGACTGCGCAGAGACGGAGAAGAACATCGACGGTTTGCGGTAATGGCCGCCCTTCGAGTCCGGCTTGATGCGCATGTAGTTGGTCAACGCCAGCTTGTCCTTGACCATGGCCTGAAAGCCAACGAACTGGTTGCTGTGCGCATAGTCGCAGGCAGCCTTGCCGACGGTAAGCGGGCTGGTATCGATCGAATCCTTGTAAAGCGCCTGGATATCAGGGGTGACGCAAGCTCCGGCTTCGCGGAACTTCGCCCACATATCGAACCATTCAGCAGCTTCCTCGGGACCGAAAGCGATCTTCGAATCCGCCGTATAAAGCGCTTTGCCGCGCTGGCGGAGGTAGTTTTCAAAGAGCGGTTCGGCACCGCTGCCATCGGCAAAGCCGAAGTAGCCCTTGCGCTTGCCGGCCTTGGTCATCTCGGCACCGATCTTGCCGAACTCCTCCCAGGTCGTCTTCTGCGTCGGCATGTCGATGCCGGCTTCCTTGAAAGCGACAGTGTTCAACACGGTGGTGGCTGAATTGGCGCCGAGGCTGACACCGTAGAAATGGCCATCGACCTTGCCGCCTTCGATCTGCGCCGGATCGAAATCATCGAGCTGCAGCTTCGACGGCATGTAGGATTCGAGCGGCGCAAGCGCGCCGCGCCGGGCATATTCGACGATATAGCGGTAGTCCATCTGGATGATGTCGGGGGCATTGCGGCCAGCAACCTGGGTCGCAAGACGCGGCCAGTAATCGGCCCATCCGAGAAACTCACCGGTGATGGTGGTGCCGGCGTTCTTCGCCTTGTAAAGCTCCGACACCTTGTTGGTGCGATCGGCGCGCGGCTGAGAGCCCCACCACAGGAGACGCAGGCGCGTTTCCTCTGCCAGCGCGCGGCTTCCCAGCGCGGAGAGCGACAGAAGTGCTGCCCCTCCCGCAACGAAATTACGTCTATTTACACGTAGGTTCATTTTTTCCTCCTCCAAAGGGAAGCGCCTCCACACGCTTCCGTATCAGTTACGCTTGCGCAAATAACTAATTGGTTACAAGCTACGAGCAAAGCGGCAAGCGTGTCAAGCGGTCGGCTCGCGGGCCGCCCTTCAAATTCGGTTTTTACAATTTCGCACCGAAGGCTTATGAGCGCAACATTGGAGAGGGAGGCGGAGCGATGAACGACGGCGGGGATACTGCGGGGAAGAAGAGGTCTCGACGTCCCTCTGCGGAGCGGACGAGCCAACGCGATCCGGAGCGGACACGCGCCGCGATCCTGGAAGCGGCCACCCGGGAATTCGCCGAAAACGGCATGGGCGGCGCCCGCGTCGACGCGATCGCCGAGCGCGCCGGCACCAACAAGCGCATGCTCTACCATTATTTCGGCGACAAGGAGCAGCTCTACCTCAGGGTGCTCGAAGAAGCCTATGTCGGCATTCGCACCGCCGAGCGCGCGCTGCATATCGGCGATCGCAGCCCCGAGGAAGGCATCGGCGAACTCGCGCTCTTCACCTGGCGTTATTTCCTCCAGCACCCTGAGTTCCTGAGCCTGCTCGGCACGGAAAACCTGCACCGCGCCCGGTGGCTTCGCCAGTCCGTCCGGCTCAAAGAGCTGCATTCGCACCTGATCGGCGAGCTTTCCCAAGTGCTGGAGCAGGGAAAGAAGCAGGGCGTCTTCATAGAGACCGCCGATCCGCTCCATGTCTACCTGACGATCGCCTCGCTTGGCTATTTCTACCTCTCCAACCAGTACACGCTCTCGACGATCTTCGGCCGCGACCTCATCGAGCCGATCCATCTCAATGCCTGGGAACGGCATATCGTCCACGTCACGCTCGCCTCGATCAAGCGCTAGAGCCTTTCCGGGTTAGATTGCAGCATTCTGTTGGCTCAAACGAGTCGGATGGTCGACCGGCCGGCGCGCGTCGTAGCCCAATTCTACGGCCAAGCCGGCCGGTCGATCAGTCGGCCCGTTTCAGCCAACCCGAAGGGCCGGGCATCTTTCCGTCAGGGCAGGGGCGATCGGCTCGGACGTACCAAGTGGTATGCCCTTCGCCAATCGCCCCTGCCCTGACGAAAACCTGCTCCGGCAGAATGCTGCAATCTAACCCGGAAAGGCTCTGCTCCCGAAAGCAGGATTTGACTCTTGACAGGCTCGCTGCTCTTCTGCCATCAAGTAACTGTTTAGTTACCGGTTTGGGAGGGCCGGGCCAGAGCGCCCGCTCCCATCGCAAAAGATTGCAGGGAGGCAAAAATGGCACGCTTGGGGATCATCTTGCACGGCGTCACCGGCCGCATGGGTTACAACCAGCATTTGGTGCGCTCGATTCTGGCCTTCCGCGACCAGTGTGGCATCACGCTGAAATCGGGCGAGAAGCTGGAGATCGACCCGATCATCGTCGGCCGCAACGGCGCCAAGATGGAGGAGCTGGCGAAGACGCATAACATCAAGCGCTGGTCGACCGATCTCGATGCCGCTCTCGCCAATCCCGACGACACGATCTTCTTCGATGCCGGCACGACGCTGATGCGCGCCGAACTGCTCTCCAGGGCGCTCGATGCCGGCAAGCACGTCTATTGCGAAAAGCCGATTTCCGACGATCTGCAGGTGGCGATCGATCTGGCTCGCAAGGCGCGGCGCTCCGGCCTCAAACACGGAGTCGTGCAGGACAAGCTCTTCCTGCCCGGCCTACGCAAGCTGGCGCTGCTGAAAGATTCCGGCTTCTTCGGCAAGATCCTCTCCGTGCGCGGCGAATTCGGCTACTGGGTCTTCGAAGGCGATTGGGGGGTGCCCGCGCAGCGCCCCTCCTGGAACTACCGCAAGGCCGACGGCGGCGGCATCATTCTCGACATGCTCTGCCATTGGCGCTACGTGCTCGACAATCTGTTCGGCGAGGTGAAGGCCGTATCCTGCCTCGGCGCCACCCATATCGGCCGGCGTATCGACGAGCAGGGCAAGCCTTATGATTGCGACACCGACGATGCGGCCTATGCGACCTTCGAGCTCGAAGGCGGCGCGATCGCCCAGATCAATTCCTCCTGGGCGGTGCGCGTGCGCCGCGACGACCTTGTCACCTTCCAGGTCGACGGCACGCATGGTTCTGCCGTCGCCGGCCTGACGAAATGCTGGAGCCAGCACCGCGTCAACACGCCGAAGCCGGTCTGGAACCCTGATCAGCCGCAGACCATCGACTTCTACAAGACCTGGGACGAGGTTCCGGATACGCAGGCCTTCGACAACGGCTTCAAGGCGCAGTGGGAGATGTTCATCCGTCATGTCGTCGAGGATGCGCCGTGGCCCTATGGCCTGGAAGCCGGTGCCAAGGGCGTCCAGCTTGCAGAACTCGGACTGAAATCCTGGGCCGAGCGTCGCTGGCTCGACGTTCCCGCACTGGAGTTCTAAGCCGTGACGACGATCAATCTCCCTCTCGACGGCAGGATCGTTCCCTACACGCTGACCGGCACGCCGATCGAGCTTAAAAAACGCGACGCCAGGAGCTTCCCGCGTATCGCCTTTGCCGCCGCCCATGTGGTCGCCGATCCGCTTGCCGACAACGATCCATGGCTGACGCCGGCGATCGACTGGGAACGCACGCTCGCCTTCCGTCACCGGCTCTGGGATCTCGGCCTCGGCGTTGCAGAAGCGATGGATACGGCGCAGCGCGGCATGGGCCTCGGCTGGCCTGATGCGCGCGATCTTATCCGCCGCGCGCTTGCCGAGGCGGCCGGCCGCAAGGATGCGCTGATTGCCTGCGGCGCCGGCACCGACCATCTGACGTCCGGCCCCGACGTGACCATCGACACGATCATCAAGGCCTATGAAGAACAGATCGAAACGGTGGAGGCCGCCGGCGGGCGCATCATCCTGATGGCGAGCCGGGCGCTTGCCGCAGCGGCCAAGGGGCCGGACGACTATATCAGAGTTTACGACCGGATCCTTCGCCAGCTAAAGGAACCCGTCATCATCCATTGGCTCGGCGAGATGTTCGATCCGGCGCTCGAGGGATACTGGGGCTACGGCGACCACCTGAAGGCGATGGAAACCTGCCTCGAGGTGATCGAAGCCAATGCTGCAAAGGTCGACGGCATCAAGATTTCGCTTCTTTCCAAGGAGAAGGAAGTGACCATGCGCCGGCAGCTGCCGAAGGGCGTACGCATGTATACCGGCGACGACTTCAACTACGCCGAACTGATCTCTGGCGACGAACAGGGCCATTCCGACGCTTTGCTCGGCATCTTCGACGCCATCGCGCCAGCAGCTTCCGCCGCGCTCGATGCGCTCGGTCGCAAGAGCAACCGCGAATTCTTCGATCTGCTCGAGCCGACCGTTCCGCTGTCCCGCCATATCTTCAAGGCGCCGACGCGCTTCTACAAGACCGGTGTTGTCTTCCTCGCCTATCTGAACGGCCTGCAGGATCATTTCACGATGATCGGCGGCCAGCAGAGCACGCGCTCGCTGACGCATCTGGCCGAACTCTTCCGGCTGGCCGACAAGGCCCGCGTTCTCGCCGATCCGGAACTCGCGGCGACGCGCATGAAACAGGTGCTTGCCGTCCACGGCGTCCACTGAACGCCGACGCGGCGTAATTCAAGCTGCTACAGCGTCCTTTGCGCGTCTGAATAGACGCGCGGCGCCGTAGCGATGAGAGGAATTGGCATGCAGGTCGAGGGACTTTCGATCAATCTCGCGACGATCCGCGAGCAATGCGGCTTTGCCGAAGCCGTCGATATCTGCCTCAAGCACGGCATCACCTCGATCGCGCCCTGGCGCGACCAGGTGGCCAAGGCCGGTCTCGATGAAGCCGTGCGCATCGTCAAATCGAACGGCATCAAGCTGACCGGCCTTTGCCGCGGCGGGTTCTTTCCGGCGGCAAACGATGCCGACTGGCAGAAGAACCTCGACGACAACAGGCGCGCGATCGACGAGGCGGCCGCATTTTCCGCCGATTGCCTCGTGCTCGTCGTCGGTGGCCTGCCGGGCAGTTCGAAGGATATCGTCGCGGCCCGCCAGATGGTGTCCGATGGCATTGCCGCCGTGCTGCCGCATGCGCAGGCTGCCGGCGTGAAGCTCGCCATCGAACCGCTGCATCCGATGTATGCGGCCGACCGGGCTTGCGTGAACACGCTCGGCCAGGCGCTCGACATGTGCGAGCAGCTCGGCGAGGATGTCGGCGTTGCAATCGATGTCTATCATGTCTGGTGGGATCCTGATCTTGCCAATCAGATTGCCCGCGCCGGACGGATGAAGCGCATCTTCGCCCATCACATCTGCGACTGGCTGGTGCCGACCAAGGACATGCTGCTCGACCGCGGCATGATGGGCGATGGCGTCATCGATCTCAGAGGCATAAGACAGATGGTCGAGGCCGCCGGCTTCTTCGGCGCGCAGGAGGTGGAGATCTTTTCGGCCGAAAACTGGTGGAAACGCCCGGCCGACGAGGTGATTGCCACCTGTGTCGAACGCTTCCGAAGCTGTTGCCAGGCCTGATTTCAGTATTCGTTTCATCACGCATGCAGGAGGATCATTCGATGGAGAAACGCCGTTTTGCCCTGATCGGCACCGGGAACCGCGGCACTACCATGTGGGGCAAGGATCTGCTTGCCGGCTGGCGCGAACATGTCGACCTCACAGCCATCGTCGAGAAGAATTCGCTGCGCGGCGAGCGCGCCCGCAACATGATCGGCAGCAATGCTCCGCTCTATGAAAACATCGATTCCATGCTCGCCGAGCAGAAGCCGGATCTGGTCATTGTCTGCACGCCCGACCAGACGCATGACGATATCATCGTGCGGGCGCTGGAGTCCGGCATCGATGTCATCACCGAAAAGCCGATGACCACCTCGGTCGAGAAAATTCGCCGGATTCTGGACGCCGAAAAGCGCACCGGCCGCCGGGTCGACGTCTCCTTCAACTATCGCTATGCGCCGACCGCCGCCAAGATCAAAGAATTGCTGAATGCCGATGAGATCGGACGGGTAACCTCGGTCGACTTCCATTGGTATCTCAACACCAAGCACGGCGCCGACTATTTCCGCCGCTGGCATGCCTATACGGAAAATTCGGGCAGTCTCTTCGTTCACAAGGCGACGCATCACTTCGATCTTCTGAACTGGTATCTCGACAGCGATCCCGAATCCGTCACCTCCTTCGCCGACCTGCAGAACTACGGCCGCAAGGGCCCATTCCGCGGGCCCCGCTGCAAGCTCTGTCCGCACACGCATGAATGCGACTACTATCTCGATCTCGAGACCGATCCCTTCCTCGATCAGCTTTACGAGGATCCCTCTGAGATTGACGGCTACTTCCGTGATGGCTGCGTCTTCCGTGAGGATATCGACATTCCCGATACGATGGTGGTCTCGCTCCGCTACCGCAACAACGTTCACGTCTCCTATTCGCTGAATACCTTCCAGCCGATCGAAGGCCATCACCTTGCCTTCAACGGCACCAAGGGGCGCATCGAGCTTCGCCAATACGAGGCCCAGCCTTGGGAAGAGCCGAAGGAGGATACGATCCTGCTCATCCGCAATTTTCCGAACGGCAAGGAAGCAGTGGAACGGATCGTCGTCCCGCATTTCACAGGCGGCCACTACGGCGGCGACGACCGGATGCGCAACATGATCTTCAAGCCCGGCATGGAAGACGGCCTTGGCCAGCGTGCCGGCACGAGGGCGGGCGCCATGTCCGTGCTCTGTGGCATTGCCGCGCTGACGAGTTCGCGCACCGGCAAGGTGGTCGATATCGCCGATCTTATGCCCGAGCTTGCCAATGACGGTTCGCCGAATTCGCTGAGAACATCGCGCTGATCGCTCGATACGGCCTGCGTCAGGCGATGTTTTCGAGATTCTCCCGGCGGATCTGGTAGAGCAGCGGCCGGCCGGCTGTAAAACGCTCGATCTCATCTGCCGCCATCTTGCCGAGGCGGGCCCGCTCCAACCCGATGGCGCCGGCAATATGCGGCGTCAGAAAGACGTTCGGCAGATCGTAGAAGGCCGAATCCGCCTCCGGAATCTCCGGATCGGTGACGTCGATGACCGCGTCGATACGGCCGGTCTTCAATACCGAGAGCAGGGCGTCTTCATCGATGAGAATGCCGCGCGCCGTGTTGATCAGCGTCGCGCCGTCCTTCATCAGCGAAAGCCTGCGCGCATCGATCATATGCTGCGTCGACGGCAGCGAGGGCGCGTGCAGGGAAACGATGTCCGCCTGCCGCATCAAATCATCGAGATCGACCTTTTCGGTTCCGAGGCCGGCCGCTTCCGCGGCATCGAGCGTGGGATCTGACAGAAGCAGCCGGTAGTCAAAGGGCTTCAAGAGCTCGATCACGCGCCGTCCGATGCGCGAGGCGCCGATGATGCCAACGGTGCGGCCATAATTTCCGATCGCTTCGCGCTGCATCGGATGGGTCCGGTCGCGGTTGCGGTCGGCGACGTAGAGATCCCGGAACCGGAAGGTGCGCTTGCCGGCGAAGATGATCGCGGCAAGCGTGAATTCGGCGACCGGCACCGCATTGGCCTCGGCCGCATGGCTGACCGTTATGCCGGCTGCGAAGACGGCGTCGTCGATGACGCCCTTTACCGTGCCTGCCGCATGGACGATGAGACGAAGCTGCGGTGCCGCGGCGGGAATCTCCGGGCCGATATAAGGCGCGCCCCAGCCGGTAATCAGAATTTCGGCTTCGGCAAGCAGGCGCCTTGCGCGGGCGTCGTCCAGGCGCTGCAGCGGCTCGGCGTCGAGCAGGCGGCCGACCGTGTTGAGCCGGCGCAGGATCTCATCCGGCAGGACATGCTCTGTGCGCGATGGTTGCATGGCAAGGACGATGGCCGGACGGCTCATGGCATCTGTCCCGGCGCTTCGATGGCGCTGACGGTCACGCCCTTTTCCCTGACCAGGGCCTCCAGCGCCGCAAGATCCGGCGCTTTCGGCGGTTTCGTCCAGGCGGACGAGACGGCAGCGGGATCGTCGAGCGCCAGCACTGCCGTCACCAGGATGGTCTCGCCGGCCGGAATCTGACCGCGCAATTGCGGCACGATGGTTTTTGCAACGATGACATTGGTGTTGGGCTGCGCCTTCTGGGCAAGCCCGGTACGCTTGACCGAGGAGCCGAGATCGACAATGCCGGTGAAATCGGCTTCGCCGATCGCATAGGCAGCCCCCTCCGAAGCCGACAGCCTGTCCAGCTCGAAATCCCGGCGGCCGATGGCAAATCCGCCTTCGGCAATGCGCAGCGGCCGGCCGGCCCTGATCCGGTGGAGGCGGATATGCCAGGGCGCTTGCGGCACGAGCCAGGTTTCGACGCCGACATCGGGGAAAGGCGACCATTTCGCATAAAGCACGTCGCCTGCGAGCCTCGCTTCCTCATTCGTCTCGCGCACCCGATAATGCAAGCCGTCCTCGCTGAAGGCCAACATCGAATCGAAGGTCGCAAGCGCAAAGGCGCGCTCATCGGACTCGACACTGAAGCCGTAGCGGGTCGAATAGGCGAATTTCGCATATTTTTCCGTGCCGAAACGCATCTGCAGGTTTTCCTGACCGGACGACAGGGCCACGACATCACCGCCCGCTCGCATGAGCACCATGCCGGGATGGCGCTGGGGAACGACCTCGGGCGCCGGCGCCGGCGGCTTCTCGCCGGCGGTCCAGAAGGGATGATCCTCTACGATCGCGAGCGGCAGGAAAGCCTTGAGAGCCCAGTAGGGCGAACCCGCGGAATTGTAGCTTTCCGACATCAGCAGGTTCGGATAACCGAATCCGATCGACAGCACGCCGTCGCGATCGGCGATCGGCTTATCCCTCCACCAGCGCAGATGCTGCAGGCAGAGATTCTTGACCTCGCCCCAGGGCAGAGCCTCGACATCGGCAAAGGCGAGCGCCGACCAGAAGCCGGCACAGGCAAAGCGATAGGTCAGGCTACGTCCGAAGGGGATCGTCGCCCCATCGGCGGCAAACCAATGCCGGAAGTCCCGGGCGAAGAGGACCGCGCGCTCGCGGTAGCGTTTTGCATAATCGTCGTCGACGAGCTTCGAATAGATCAGGCCATAAAAATGCATGGCGAAGGGAATGTAGTGGTCGATGCGCCGCACATTTCCATCGCGATACCAGCCGTCGCCGATATAGAAGCCTTCGAGCTCCTCCAGATATTGCCGCGTCAGGCTGCGGTCGAAATCGACGCCGAGGCGATCGAGCGCGATATCGACGAAGATGCGGAAGAATTTCCAGTTGTTGTCAGCATAATCGAATTGTCTGGCATGCTTGAGATAGGCGATGACATTGCCGCGGGCGCGCGCGTCGAGCGGCTCCCAAATCTTTTCCGGCACCAGCGCCAGGGCAAAGCCCAAGGCAGCAAGCTCGACCATGCGCTGATCGCGGCCATTGACCGTTCCCCAATATTCCGGATGGGCGGGATCGGTACCGTTTGCGAGACCTTCGGCAAAGCGATGCCAATGGGCGAAGTCTCCCTTACCGGCGCCGAGCGGCGCAAGACCCCAGAGTGGGCGAGCGAAGCCTTCGAGATCGGCCGCCGCCCTGTCGAAATGGGCGGCGGCACCATTGAGCCTGACGCGGGCATTGCCTTTCGAAAAACAGCCAAGCAGCGGGTCGAAAAGGGCGAGCAGGGCCCGGCTCATATCCGCGCGGGTTTCCAGCGGATTGCCGGCAAGCGGGTTGGCGCTGGCGGGATCATAGGTCATCGGCACCTCTCACGGGTTCGGCATTCAGAACGGTTCCTCCCGGAACGGGAACGACCGCCTGGCAGATGTGGCGCGCAGGGGCTGTCCTGTCGCGGAAACGCGACAACATCAGCGACACGGCCTCGCGCCCGAGGGCGGCGCGGTCGACCCGCATGGTGGAAAGCCGCGGATTGGTCATCAGTGCGCAGGGCAGATCGTCAAAGCCGACGATCGCGAAATCCTCCGGCACGCGCAGGCCGGCCTCGTTGACCGCTTCGAGCACGCCGACCGCGATGAAATCGTTCATGCAGAAGGCAGCGGTGAAGCCGGCATTCTCGGCAAGTGCTGCGAGCGTCAACTCATGTGCCTCGCGGCTGGCGCTACTCTGGAAGGTCATGGGCAGGAGACGGCCCTCGGCGCCGGGGACGGCGGCGATCGCCGCCTCGAAACCGCGGATACGCTCCCGGATCGTGTGCCGATGCGATCCTGTCAGATGCAGGATGCGACGATGGCCGGCTTTCAGAAGGCGGTGGGTCGCTTCATAGGCACCGAAGAAATTGGCTGGCGAAACGCCGTCGAACTGCATCCTGGGATCGGTGCCGTTGACGAGAACGGTCGGCGTCATGCTGGCTTGCAGCCAGTCGTGCAGCGTCTCGTTCGGATCGATGCCGACGAGAAAGAGGCCTTCGGCGCCGGCGGCCTGCATATAGTCGCGCACCGCATCCGGCGTGGTGCGATCCTCGCGGACCAGCCGGATATCGAAGGGCATGCCGGCATCGGCGGCTCCGGCGCGCAAGCCGTCGACGATCGCTTCATAGAAAATGCTGAGCCCGCCCGTGACGCCGTCGCTCGCAATCAGCGCCAGCCCGCCGGCAACGGTCTCGATGGCAGGCTTGACGGGGTAGCCATGTTCGGCCGCCACCTTCAATATCTGGCGGCGGACGGTCTCGCTGATGCCGGGTTCGTTGGCGAGCACGCGCGACACCGTGGAGACGGAGACGCCGGCCAGAGTGGCTATGTCGGCCTGTCGAGGCCGTCTGGTTTTCGGATCGTTCATGGGGGCAAACACTATGCAAATAATGCAAATTTGCAAGACATTCATTAATTCTTGCAAAGAAAATTTTTTTGCGTAATCTGTCCGTCGAAATGCCCCGGCACGCCGTTGGAGGATGGCAGAGGGCATATTGGGAACAAGGAGGATATCATGCAGGTCAATCGCCGTTCATTCCTGACGGGTTCTGCCGGGATCGCCGCCGGCCTCGCCTTCGGCGCGGGAAGCGCCATTCCGGCCTTTGCCGAAGACACGCAGCTCAGGGCCATGTGGTGGGGGTCCAACGACCGCGCCAAACGCACGCTCGATGTCGCCAAGCTCTACCAGGCCAAAACACCCGGCGTGACCGTGGTCGGCGAATCGCTTTCCGGCGACGGCTACTGGACGAAGCTCGCGACCCAGATGGCCGGCCGCGCCATCGCAGACGTCTTCCAGCTGGAGCCGAGCACGATCTCGGACTATTCGAAACGCGGCGCCTGCCTGGCGCTCGACGAATTCGTGCCCGCGACGCTGAAGGTCCAGTCCTTCGGCGCCGACATGCTGAAGCTCACCACCGTCGACGGCAAGCTCTACGGCATCGGGCTCGGCCTCAACTCATTCTCGATGTTCTTCGACACCGTCTTCTTCGAAAAAGCCGGCCTGCCGCTGCCGACGCCCGACCTCACCTGGGACGAATATGCCAAGCTTGCCGTCGAGCTGACGAAGGCTGGAGGCAAGCAAGGTTTTGCCGGCGGGCCCTATGCCGCGCGCTATGCCTACGTCTTCGACGCCTGGCTGCGCCAGCGCGGCAAGAGCCTCTACAAAGACGGCACCCTCGGCTTTGCCGCCGACGATGCCAAGGAATGGTTCAGCTACTGGGAGGACCTGCGCAAAAAGGGCGGCACGGTCGCCGCCGACGTGCAGACGCTCGACCAGAATACGATCGACACCAATTGCCTGGCGCTCGGCAAGTCGGCGATCGGCATGGCTTATTCCAACCAGATGATCGGCTATCAGTTGATCATCAAGAACAAGATCGGCATCACCACGCTGCCGCGCGAGAAGAAGGGCGGGCCGTCCGGCCATTATTATCGTCCCGCGCTGATCTGGAGCATCGGCGCCACGACGAAGAATGGCGAAGCGGCAGCGAAATTCATCGACTTCTTCGTCAACGACGTCGAAGCCGGCAAGATCCTCGGCGTCGAGCGCGGCGTGCCGATGTCCCCGACGGTGCGCGAAGCCATCCTGCCCCAGCTGAATCCGACGGAGCAGGAGACGGTCAAATACGTCAATCTTCTCAAGGATCAGGTCGGTGAGTATCCAGCGCCGGCGCCGATGGGGTCGACGCAGTTCGACCAGCGCGTGCTGCGCCCGCTCTGCGACGAAATTGCCTTTGAACGGATCTCGCCCGCCGATGCGGCGACCCGGCTCATCGAAGAGGGCAAGGCAACGATCAAGGGATGATCGGCTGCCTGGCATGAGAGGAGAGGCCCGCATACCCCGGCGGGCCTCTCCATTTTTCAAAGACGTCAGTTGGCCGGGCTTTCGACCACGCGCCAGTCCGGCCGGCCGAGATCGAACGGCCACGCATTCACATCCCGGTCGTTGAAATAGACGACCTCCTGCAAGTTCGGAAAAGCGCTCTGCTTCAGCGTGGCGGTTTCGATCCAGGGCTTCATGTAGGCGTCGCCGCCTTGATAGCCGAGTTCCGCCACCCAGACGGGCTTTCCGTAGCCGGCGACGAGATCATAGCCCTGCTTCAGCGCCTCGGAGAATGTCCGTTGCTTGTTGTAGGCAAGCTCGTCGTAGCGCTGCAGGCCGAAGACCGAGAGCCCGACGACGTCGACATATTTGTCGCCGGGGTAGTAGGCGTCGAGACCGGGCTCCCCCTTCGGCGACCACATGAGCTCCGTGCCGGGCGCCTCCTCGCGGACGATGTCCATCATCCGCTTGTAGGCCGAGATATAGTCCTGCGGGTTCCAGCCGGACCATGAGAACCGTCCGGATTTGTCCTCCATCTCCTGTCCCCAGCGGACGATCACCGGGCTTTTCAGCTGGGATATCATCTGGGCGATCGCACGCATGTTGACATCATAGTCGCCGCGCAGGACCTTTCGACGAAGCTGGTCGGAAGTCAGCCGCCAGTCGACATCCCAGGACCAGGGCTCCACCGTGATCAGCAGGTTGCGGCCTCTCGCCTGCGCGTAGGCATCGGCGGCCCGCAACGTTTCCAGGTCGACGTCTTCCCAGGGCAGGAACAGGGCCTCGGTCGCGACATTCGTCTGCGCGCCGAAATCGCCGTTCGGATCGTAGGCGCCGAACTTGATGCCGTCGGCATGAAGGACGGGGCGTTTATCGATGATCGTCCTGACACTCGCCGCAGGGTTCGGGACCATGCCGGCATATTGCACTTCGCTTTGGCCCGGCATATCGGCGGCCGACAACAACAGCAGCGCGATTGCGGCGGTCGAGAGGTTTTTTTTCATCAGCTTCTTCATGGCTCACCCTCCTTTTCGGGCGACTTCCTGGCTCAGCAGGACCTGCTTCAGTTCGCGCGCCTTCGCGCTCACGGTATCCACAGGAATGAGCTTGCGGAATTCGTCATCATCCCGCGCCGTTGCATGGCGGAACACGTACCAATTGCCGTCCGGTTGGCGCCGCTGGTAGATGACCTTGCCGATCTTCTGGTGGCCGAAGCAGGTGCTGGCGCGGCCAGCCCCCTCGGCATTCGTCCAGGTGGCGCGCATGCAGAGCTGGCCGAAATCGTCGACCACCCATCTGCCTTCGGCGAAAGACTGCTTGCCCTTGTCGTTGGTCCAGGCGACGAACCGCCGGCCGTCGTCGAAGAAATGGCCGCCGCCGGTGCCCCAGGTCCAGGTCCTGTCGCCGTAGATCCGATAGAGCTCATAGGCGCTGAGTGGCGTCGGCGCCTTCTTCCCCGCCGCCTCGGCGCCGTGTGCCGCCACAGGCAAGCACAGGCTGAGGGCGAGGGCCGCTCCATATAGTCTCGATCCGATACCCATTACATCCTCCTAGCCGACACTACCGGTTCCGCCGGCTCAGACACCTTGTTCATCCCGCCCCGTGCTCCCGAACCCGTTCCATTTCAGGCGGAACTTCACGATCCTGGTCTTGCCGCCGAGGCCGGCACCGGCCACGGTAAATTGCGATTGGCTGAAACTGACGAGCGTCTGGCCATGGGAAAGAGCCTCGAGGCTGCGCAAGCCATGGCTGCCCGCCTGCATGCCGCCGGTCATGCAGATCGCAAGTCCGGTGGCCGTCGCAAGCCAAAGCCCGCGCGACTGCGGCAGCAGCGGCAGATCGTTTTCGATGGCATGGCGAAGGACGATCAGCACCGTCAGCGACAGATAGATCGCAAGATTCATCGCGGCGAAGATATAGAAGCCCTGGGCGGCGGCGGCCTCGCTGGCGAGCGCCATGGCGACGGTGCAAAGCCCGGCGAGCCCGATATAGGGCGCGATGACCCGCAGCGGCAAAGACCGCTGTTCCTGCCGCCCCTTCGGCGTGATGCGAAAGTCGACGAAGGAGCCGCAGATATGATCGCGCACGGCGGTAAGGCTGCCGGCGAGCGACCACGGCCAGCGCACGAAGATGAAGGCCAGCCCCTCCCAGCCGAACAGTTTCGCGTTGTACGGCCTGAAAGTGCCCGTCGCCCGCCAGAAGAAGGCAAACAGCGTCAGCGCGATCGATATCGGCGTGAAATGCAGCAGGAAATCCGGATAGGTGACATCGACGAAAACATGGCCCGTCATCAGGGCTGCCACCGGCAGCAGGAACATCACGGCCATGAACGCTGAAAAGAGTGGATACCAGAGCTGCGAGAAGAGGAACTGAAATCTCAGCCGCCAGGGCAGGCGCGTGATGTAGCGGCTGGAATATTGCAGCAGGATCGTGACGAGGCTGCGCGACCACTGGAATTCCTGGACGACGAGATCCGCGAAGTTCGCAGGCCCGTCGCCATGGGCAATCGCATCGACGGCGTGCACGCCGCGCCAGCCGCCGGCATTCATCATCAGCGTCGTCGAATGGTCTTCGGCAAGCTCAGGGCCGAGGCCGCCGATCTGGCGAAGGGCCGAAGTGCGAACCGCATAATGCGAGCCGATGCAAAGCGGCGCCCAGCCGTTGTTGTAGCCCGTCTGCAGCGAACCGTGCAGGCTTGCCTCCGCATAGAGCCTGCCGCGCGCCGCCCAGCTTCCCCCGGCATTGGCGTCGCAGATGCTGGGAGCTGAGACATAGCCGATCTCAGGATCGGCGAAGGGCCGCAGCACTTCGCGGAGGTAGGTCGGCGTTGGAACATGATCGGCATCGAACTGGGCGACGAAATCGTAGCGCGCATAGCCGAAATGGTCGTAGAAATAGGCGAGGTTGCCCTCCTTGCAGCGCGTCCGGCGGGGCCAGGCGGTGCGATGATACTCGGCCACGCCCTTTCGGGTGGAGATCAGCACGCCGTGCTCTGCGCACCAGCGCCTTGCTTCTTCCGACGGATCCTCGTCGGCCAGCCAGACATCGAAATCGACGCCGACCTGGTCGAGCATCGCCTGAAGCGTGGCGCGGACGACGGCGAAAGGCTCGGACGGCGCCTTGGTGACGACCATCGCCACCCGACCCTCCGGCAGGCGTGCCGCGGGACTGACCGTCCTCGCGTCGAGAAAGATCAGGATGAAATAGGCCGGCACGAGCGTGATCCAGGCAACGACGAGGGTGATCAGCACGAAGGCCGTCCAGGAAATGATATGGGCGGATTGGCACCACCAGATCCAGAAGTAGCCGAGTGCGGCCAGCCAGCAGAAGATGCCGAGACCATAGACTGCACGCTTCCAGCCGGTGAAGACAGGATCGAAGGTGTCCACGGCGGCGGCTTTCGCCGTCCTGACGCCGCAGCCGATCTGCGAAGTCTCGCTCATGCCCTTACCTCCAGCCCGAAGGTGGGACCGGCGGTGCGGATGATCGTATCGATATCCGAGAGAGCGGGTGCGAACCCGAGCTCCGCCTGCGCCCTTGCCGTATTGGCAAAGAGGATCGGCGGGTCGCCGGCGCGACGGGAGCGATAACGGACGGGAACTTCCCGGCCAGTCGTGCGGTAGATCGCTTCGAGAATTTCGCGCACAGAGGTGCCCCGGCCGGAGCCGAGATTGACGCTGAGCGATTCCCCGCCCGCGATCAGATGATTGACGGCGGCAAGATGCGCCTGCGCGAGATCACTGACATGGACATAATCGCGAACGCAGGTTCCGTCCTCCGTCGCATAGTCGGTGCCGAAGACATCGAGCCGGTCCAGTCTGCCGGCGGCAGCGAGAAGGGCGCGCGGAATGAGATGCGTCTCGGGTTGATGACGCTCGGCAAGCTCGCCCTCCGGATCGGCTCCGGCCGCGTTGAAATAACGCAGCGCGGCGAAGCGGATGCCATAGGCGGCGGCAAAATCTTCAAGCGCCATTTCGAAGATCAGCTTGGTGCGGCCATAGGGATTGACCGGCTGCTGCAGGCTTTCCTCCCGTATTGGCAGCGAGTTAGGAATGCCATAGGTGGCGCAGCTGCTCGAAAAGACGATCCGGTCGATATCCTGATCGAGACAGGCTTCCAGCAGAATGAGGCTGCCGACGACGTTGTTTCGGTAGTATTTCCTGGGCATTTCAACGGATTCGCCGACATAGGCATTGGCGCCGCAATGGATCACGCATTCGGGAGAAAATTCCGCGAGCGTTCGGCGCAACGCAACGGCATCGCCGAGTTCGGCCCGAATGAGGGGCCCCCAGCGGACGCTGTCGGCATGTCCGGTAGAGAGATTATCGTAGGTAACCGGGATCATGCCGGCGCGCGACAGAGCTTTGCAGATATGACTGCCTATGAAACCGGCGCCGCCGGTGACGAGAATGTAGCGGGGCATCTCATACGACCTCCGCCTTCTTCTCGCTGGAAAGCAGCGCGTCGAAATAATCGACGGTGCGTGCCAGGCCGGTTTCGAGCCCGACGAGGGGCAGCCAGCCCAGATCGGCCATGGCGCGGGAAATATCCGGCCGTCGCTGGCGGGGGTCATCAGTGACCCTGGGCAGGTGGACGATCCGCGAGCGCGAATTCGTCAGCTCCAGAACGATTTCCGCCAGGCGGCGAACGGTGATCTCAGCCGGGTTGCCGAGGTTGATCGGGCCGATGCAGGCGCTGCCGGCGGCCGAGAAGCGCAGGAAACCCTCGACGAGGTCGTCGACATAACAGAAAGAGCGGGTCTGCTCGCCATCGCCGTAAATCGTCAGGTCATCGTTGCGCAGCGCCTGCACGATGAAATTGGAGACGACCCGACCGTCGTCCTGGCGCATGCGCGGCCCATAGGTATTGAAGATGCGGCCGACTTTGATATCGACGCCATAGGTTCTGTGGTAATCGAAGAACAGGGTCTCGGCGCTGCGCTTGCCTTCGTCGTAGCAGCCGCGCGGCCCGATCTGGTTGACATTGCCGCAATAGGATTCGTGCTGCGGATTCTGGTTCGGATCGCCGTAGACCTCCGATGTCGACGACTGAACCACGGTCGCACCGGTCTTTCTCGCGCAATCCAGAGTGTTGACCGCGCCGAGCACATTGGTGAGCAGCGTGCCGACGGGATCCCGCTGATAGTCGGGCGGAGAGGCGGGAGAGGCGAAATTGAAGATAAGCGACGCTTCGATATCGAAGGGCTGACGAACATCATGATCGATGACGTGGAAACGGGCGTTCGATAGAAGATGCTGGACATTCGAACGACGGCCGGTGGAAAAATTATCGAGGCATGTGACGCGGTGGCCGCGTTGCAGAAGCCTTTCACAGAGATGCGAGCCAAGGAACCCGGCCCCGCCATTTACAAGAGCGGCGCCCTGCCCCTGGAGCGCCGGTATGCCTGCCACTTCAGAAGTGCCTTCGTTGGGAACGAAACTACGCATTACAAACTCCCTCCCATGTGTTTAGTCTTTTTGTTTGGTGCGCAACTTATGCCTTGGTTATCCCGCTGGATATTCATAGATCAAAGAACACATCCATAAACAACTTTTGGAATTATTCTTCGAATAACCGGATTACTATTAAAATGATAAGACTATTATCGCTAAGGTCAACTTTAAAAATTCCAGGTATCCCAAATAATTACGCAACTATTCTTCAAATTAACAAATGATTAATCATTTTGATACTCTGCCGCCAAAATGCCCGCCTTTGCTGCTCAAGCTTCGCTCAATGAAGCTAATATACGAGGGAACGGGAGAGGCTGGTCGCGCTCGATTGCACGGCCGGACTTGTATCGGAAGCGCCATATGCGAGGGGGTTTGGCTATGTGGAAAAAACAAGATGCAGCGGAGCTGAAAGGCTGGCGCCCGTTCCGTTCTGTTATGTTTGTCTGGGGAACGACGCTTCTTGCGATCGGACAGACGGCCTGCACGATCGCCGGCGACGATATCGCTGCCGTCGCGAAGAAGAACGTCGTCGTGGTCGAGGCGCCGCGCGTCTCGAAGGCCTACGCCTATCCGGCCAATGCGACCGAGCGCCCGGCCGCCGCACCGGTCCGCGCCGTCGCCTATCACGGCTCGGCGCCTTATATCTGCTCCCCAAGCGGCTTCGGACAGAAGTCGCACTGCTTTGCGCGTCCCTCGATCTGAAGCAGCTGCGTCAGATCAATTGCGCCAACGGCCGGACATGTCGTCTTCGCCGACAGGGTGTTCATTGAAGAAGCGGGACGCGGCTTCCGTGCGGTTGCGCACATTCATCTTCTTATAGATGTTGCGGACGTGAACCTTTACGGTGTTTTCGGAAAGGTGCAGCTTGTCGGCGATGATCTTGTTCTGCGTCCCCTTGCAGATGAGATCGAGGATTTGAACTTCCCGGGTCGTCAATGAGGAGATGCTGTCGCGTCTCAGCTTGAGCGCATTGTTGCGTGCCGCGTCGACCGATTTCGTCTGATAGAGCGAAGGCTCCAACTGGTCGTTCTTGTTGGCGAGGCGATTGAGGAGCGCGGAAGGGAAATGCTCGCCGCCCTTCATCAGCAGATCCACCGCCGCCATGAAGACATCGAGCCTAAGGTTGAGCGGCAGGACACCGTCGATGATTCTTGCCTCCACCAGCCGGCGGACATAGGGTTCGAGCATATCGATTGCTTCGACGACAAGTCCGATCGAGGTTTCGGGATGATTTTCACGGACGGCCTGCAGCGCCTCATGGAGCTCCGGACCGGGTATATGATAAAATAAAACGAGCTTCGTGTCGCTGGTATCCTTTTCTAGCATCGGTTTTGTACTCGTTATACTAGATACTTCACAGTTCGGAAATTTCTTTGCAAGTGCTTCCACCATGCATTCTGAAAACAAATCCGCCCTGGCTACGACCATTATAGTATCTGCGGACACTCCCAACTTCCGTCCTTGGTCCGCATTCTCCATTTCTGAGCCTGTCATGAACATATACGCCTCCCCTAGCGTTACACTTTACTCAGACGTTTAGCGATGGCGGGTACTGGATATTGTGAAATGCCGGCCCCTGGTGTCACCGCTTTATTTTTTAGACATTTCTTAATTATGTTAATACGGATTGAGAAGGAAGGAAATGGCCCAAAGTAATTAGTTTTAGGGAGTGAAAACCAAGATTTACCACATTTTGGTTGTATTTTTACTGGAGTGAATACTTTAACGTTACTCCTTCCTCCATTATAGGCAATTCAAGAAATGTAATATTTCAGTACATTTTGCCATGAATCCGTCACGCGCGACGATACTTGAATATTAGACAGAAAAGCATTCGAGATAGTTCCTCGACCGGGCGATGACTGCGATATACCACATCGCTCGCGCCTGCCGCGTGCCGCAGAAGTGTCCTTAGCGGCAGGATTATTCTGCTGTTGCGGATCTATCTTCGCCCGAATTGATATCGATCGAATCCGCATGAGCGATCCTTATCTGGAGAGACTGCCGTTCTCGTCTCTATCAGACTACGCTACAGGTGCGCCTCGGCCTCAGGCGACGGACCATCCACCGTCCACCAGCAGGTTTGCGCCGGTGATTAGGCTCGCAGCCGGCGATGCAAGGAAGACTACGGCACCCACTACATCATCGGTTTCACCGATCCGGCCAAGTGGGATGTGACCGAGTGTCGCTTTGCGATTGTCGGCATCGGATAGAAATGGCGCTGTACCATCCGTGTGGATGAACGTCGGCGATACGGTATTTACGGTGATATCATAGCGTGCCCATTCGGCTGCAAGGCAGCGCGTGAGATGATTGATCGCCGCCTTGCTCATGCAGTAGATTGCCTCGCCACGCAGTGCCACAGTGCCGGCCTGTGAGCTGATGTTGATGATCCGGCCCCCGTTGCGCGCGATCATGTGACGGCCTACTGCCTGCGTCATCAGAAAGGTGCCTTTGATGTTGACATCAAGTATCTCGTCAAGGTCCTTCTCATCAACAAGCTCCGCGAGATTGCCCGGCGCCACGCCGACATTGTTGACGAGGATGTCTATCCGTCCGAACGCAGTGAGCGCCGCGTCGACGGCTTGGGCGATATGAGCCTTGTTGGGAAGGTCCAGTTCAACCGGGAGAATTTTTCGTCCCGTGCCCTCGAGTTCGGCAACCAGGCCCGCCGACGCCGCGACATCGCGGACCCCCAAAACAATATCGGAGCCAGCTGCGGCGCAGGCGAGTGCGCAAGCTCGACCGATACCACGGCTTGCTCCCGTCACCAAAGTCACCTTGCCCACAAGGCTGAAGTCAGGCGCATTCTTCTGCATCATGGTGCCTCCCTCGATGAAGCTCATTTATGGCAGCGTCGGCGTGCGGATGCCAGATGGGAAGCCGCGATGATGACAGGGAAGCGGTTCGAGGCTTTGCAGTTTTGTGTGCCGCTGGGTCGGCTTGGCCTTCTTTCGTGGGCCTGATTAGGCGTTAAATCCTCGACCTGTTACCAGATACACAAAAGCCCGCACGAGGCGGGCTTTGTGTATTTGGT
>Ga0209673_1000609_pt1 | contig 54920 bp, 51 predicted proteins | sample AraplaCol_mMS_r2_2_FD_184274 | JGI IMG/M metagenome (GOLD analysis project Ga0209673, IMG submission 184274) | Arabidopsis root microbial communities from North Carolina, USA - plate scrape MF_Col_mMS_r2 (SPAdes) (version 3) | ecosystem: Host-associated > Plants > Roots > Endosphere | place... | reverse complement strand
GTTTGATTATTCAAAACCTGCGCTTTCCCTTTTAGTCGCCAAGCCTCATTCTAGGGATATGCGTGTTGTACACCGCTCATCGCCTGTTTCTACATACCAAATATACAGGTATTATTTTATTAATTGATATACACCTATATCGCGACAATTGTCCTACAGTAGAATACGACATTCAGAGCTCAGTACCAACTATTACTCATGTCAATTCTGGAATAATCCTTCATGAGTCACCCGGACCCTTTTGATACCCCACCCGGATGACCAATGCCGCTCCGCGGAGCAAAGGGAATTTTTATGCCCGAGCGGCCGGCGTTTGCTCTTGTTTCCGATTATTCAACTCTGTTGCTCTCCTCTGGTACAATCTATACTCTAGAGTAAAGTTTTAAGTTTAAAGCACGATGTTGATTTCCAATAGCCTCAGTCAGCCGCTGATTTCCAATCGACGTGTCTAAGTCCGTGGTCCAGTCTTAGTCCCATGGTCATCCCCTTCGATGATACCATCGCACCTCTAGACTGCTCTATACAGCACATACGGAAGACAGAGTCCCATTCTATCTAATATCGATTCGACGGAGTAAGGAATCCCTACAGACTGTTCGAAGTATAATTACAGTAGGAAGATAGATACAGAATGGGAAATTGGTGGATGCCAAGTCTCTAATCTACTAGCACCAGCATTGACACCACAGCCACAAGAAGGTCACCCTAGGCTCCGTAATTCGGACAATTCGGTCTGATGAACTCTGCGGCTGTACTCCAGCAAGGATACCTACAGTATCTGTATCTCCTAGGTCATCACCTTGGCGATGCGCTGCGTTCCCCCGGATTCAGTCAGGCTGCGACATACCTGAGACGACCACGTTGCGAGGCGTGGAAAATTCCAATGCAAAAGAAATTGCGGAGGCAACTCAATTCTCCTTGGGGTCTTTCTGCCTGGTTGGCAGGATCAGCCCCTTCGCGATAAGCCCATTTCCACCTCATCCTTGAAAGACCCTTGTCACCCGTAGGCGCAGCTGGAGTGAAGGGGCTGCCCAGTGGGCGCTGTCTCACCAAGGAATGCTGTATGTACCAGGGATATCCCCATGAGACGATCAAGGAGACTATTGTCATGGCGCCAAGCCAATCCATTGGTAACCCTGCTGCGCCTTCTTCAGGATCAATTAAACAAGTCAATTTCGTATAGCAGATAATTACTTAATTAACTCTTATTTGGTTATATCACTACTCTGTACAAGTTAAGCAGCTCGCAAATTTTACTTGGTTCACAGTGGACATGTCTCGCGCTGGTTTCCCAATCCAGTTTGACGCTACTAAACTTATCGCTCGTTTGACTGGATTTTCCCCACTCAACCCAACATTGCTCCAGCCCTACGAGAGATGAAATGGCAGAAAAATACGATTGTGTCCTCTTCCGGCGATAACCTCGTAAAAGGCGGGCCAGGGTTCCCGGCAACGCCGAACGCCGTTCCACTAACCTTGGCTCTCGCTTTTTCTTGCGAACTTGAAACAGTGGACCTTGTCCTCTGTACTCCGTACAGTGGTGTCAAATTGAAGATGGTAATCGTGTTCGCAGATAACCCTTACTGAATACTGTAAATCTTGGAAGCCTCACGGGCCCAGACAGATCGAAAGTAAGATACGTCGAGAGATTAGTTTGGAGCAATTGATCGGAAAGAAATCAGAGGGCAAATCTGTACAGTAGGTAGTTGCAGGGAGCATCAGGTAAGGTTTGACCAGTAAAATTCAACAATTGGCGAAAAGAGAATACGATTAGGCATCTTTTCTTGGCGTGGGCCTGCCAACGCCCGAGATGACCCACCCTAACAGGTCAATGATGTCAACAACGTTGTCTTGTCCGCCGAGACCCTGTCAATATTTGGGTGTTTACTTGGTTGGTGAATCTTTCAAGAATGATGATGATTGCATTTGGCTATTTTCAGACCAATCGGGGGACATAAACACTACAATTTGTTTCGCTTGTTTTCCTTCTAGTTCACAGCCGGTGACGACTCACTTACATATACATATCCAGGATAGGAACTGGGAAATCACCCTGGTAACTTAGTAACACTAGTACTGAGTTAGTATGACCACGGATCTCATATACAATCATCTGAGCGGCGGTAACTAAATAAACCCTGTTCCCTTCTAGTCGAGACTCATGCTTGATAAACTGTTACTATTGCTAGTAGTGCTAGTATTTGATATATACAATTAACATGTAGTGTATAATTCGATTAACTAACGGTAATGCAATTGCAGGCCATATCAAGATATGCACTAACTACTCCAACCCTTGGAAAACAAGAGGTCGGCATCAAGATGCATCGACCGAGCCACGTGATATGATGTATTAGACCATGTGGCAGCAAAGTGGTTGTCGGCACTCGCCAACAGGCCTCCGCAATACTACCTTCAGCTAGTATGTACTTCATACTGTAAGACTCTGCACAATAGAATCAGAATGAACCAAAGCATTATTCAAAACTTTATCCGAAATTCGCTGGATCGGAAATAAGATCACTGAATATCTGAGTCACCGTTTCCGCATAACATCGGAGCCTCGGCATTTTACTTCAAAATTTTTTCCCTTCTTTTGACAATCGCAAAGTCGGCAGCCGAATGCTCCGACGCCGACCACAATGCCGTGGATCCGCGAATGTGGGGCACCCGCTGTGCACAACTTTATGCTCTTCTCGGGTGATCATCGATCCATGTCGATCTCTACTGTTGGGATAGACGTAAGAGTCATGCGGAGCACGGGGACGGAGCAACATGGAGCTATAGGATATTGTATCCTAAGTTTATGCTCTTGGGTCCGGATCATTATATCCAGCCTCACCGGATCTCGGAGATAATCCACTTGAGATATGCCCCAGGCTGGTTCATGGGATGGGACACTGGCAGCTGATAAAGCACCTTTAATTTAATTGGGGGTTGACAAGATTTGTCACTCTGTTCTATGGTACCAGATCATGATAGCCTTGGAGCTGAGAGCGTATCTATCGTATGAAGCCACATGGGCAGTCCGTGTGCACGGAGCATGGGTTAAAAGAATAGGAAGTAAGCTGACACTCGGAAACTTGCGGTGTGGACTCGATCTGACTACTACTTGTATGGGTCGCCCTAGCAATAGTCTGATCACGAGGTGCTAGTCCCTTCTAGGATTCCGAATGAGGCTCTACATGGATTTATAAGAATCCGGGGTCCTAACTCCGTAATCAAGCACAGACTTCTCGATATGCACGTCCACGATTGCAGATTATAAATTACGTGGCCCACTTCTTAGACCGGATTGTGTCTACTCAGAGCCATATTTTTTTGTCTATTTGCTTTCTTGAGAAATTACTGATTGGTCCGTACTAGTACTACGTGTAATTTCCGGGTCTATGCCCAGGACCTCCAGCACTGGCGCGATAAGGCTGAAATATCACCATTTTCTATGAATCATGCTGGAGAAATAAGCTTCGTAATAGCGCCTTGACAAATTTGATCTGAGGATATCCTCTGCGATGGATTATATAATAGCAAGGCAAAAGAGAAGCATTGGTCGCGTAGTATTCATTGGTGGAGTCATGGGGGTACAAGAATCCATTGAGCCACAGGGTAAGGACGATTCTCACGTTTGTTTCAGACTTTTCTTATAAGAGCCAGTGGAAACATTGAAATAGAGAAGAAGAGAACGCATTACTATGACCTCTTTTTCGGCTAACATAACATAATCTGACATGTGCCTTGGTCCCTCCAGGGCTATCATAGAGAACGAATCATCTCTGCATGGGCTCCTCGTTGTCTTTGTAACTCAACGCGTAAAACTCGAGGTGATACACTAATAGCGTTGAGATTATCATCCAATGAAAAGACAAATTCATCCAGTCCAACACTCCCATAAACATACGAGTCTACAGTGACCCATGTAATACAATAACCCGTAAACGGTCCAATAGGGCTCAAACCTAGATCGGGTGGAATCAACGCCCTGAAAGAAATCTTGCCGGGGGTCTGTAGACCAGTGGGGTATAAACGAATGGTGATGCCAGAGGTACCGTTGGCATTACGTAGGGTCGCCAGAGACTGAAACATATCAGTTGAGTTACTGATCCAGTTCACAACCCGCAATCCAGGCCCATCGTCCGTGATAATCGTGACAGAAGAGTTTAGACCATTTATTGAACTATAGGTTCCTGCAAATCGTACCCGTGCTTGGTCTTTGGCAACCCAATCCAGTGCAGGAACGATGGTCTGTCCGACGAGATCAGCTACCTCTGCAACCACAACATGACCACCTGGGCCTGCGACGAGAATCGCGAAGCCGGCACCGTGATCCGGAGACAAGGCAATCATTGACGAATAGAATCCAATATCTCCGGCTTTCGTGTAGAGGTCGATCAGGCGTGGTACAGAGAATGAGACTATCTCCCATGGTGCTCCGACTCCATAGGCGAGTGAGGATGTGTGAGAGTTTGGTTTCATCCATCTTCTGGTTGTTATGGGGTCGAGAAGGGTGTTTTTCAGAATGGCACGGCCAAGGGCTGCCATGTCATTAGCGGATGAATATATGCCACCAGCCCTAAGAAATATCAGTTAGGATACTGCTTCAAGGGGAGTAGACATGAACAGGCGCCAACTTACGGATTCTCATCGCCCAGATCCATGTCCCAGAAACTTGCAGCTCCACTTGGGATGATACCGAGTGATGTGTCTGGTGTTGTATAGAAGGTGTGTGTGAGATTTAGCGCTTTCAGAAGTTGGTTCTCGAGGATATTTTGAAAGGTATCATTGCTGATTGCCTCTAGGGCATACCCAAGGATCTGGAACGCAGCATTCGAGTACACCGGGGTGGCAGATATGGGAAACGTCGGATGTCGTTGCAGGAGTCCATTGAAGAACTCTATCAAAAGACCCTAATTAGAATAGTTCAAAGGCTATGGAGATTTCCAACCGCTCAACAACATACCTGTTCTATTGCAAGGCGTAGGGCTTCCACAGGGTGGTATCTCATTTGGCTGTAGTGGAGGAAATCCCAAATTCCCCATAGATGAATTCCCTGAAAGATCAAGGATCCCATCTGAGAGAATACGTTCAGCATGATTTCCACACAATGAATCAATTCAGAAGGCAATTCGAACAAAAAAGGATGTATACTTACAATCCCGCGCGATGCCAGCCAAGTGACTTGCCAATTCCCCAAGGGTCACATTAGCCCATTGCACAGAATCAATTGCATCACCCGAGACGGGGGCTTGCAGCTCAGGGACGTATTTCGCAACAGGTTCCGCGAAGGGATCAATACCTGCTTGTGTAAGGAATAGGTAAACGGCCCATATCTTTGACACACTACCGATTCGGAAAACGGTATTCTGATCAACGGTTCTAACGCCCAAGTTAGGATCGATATTATCAGCAGTGAATTGCCATTGCAACAATGGTGCGGTATTGACGGTATCGAATAACTGGACCGCCACGGAATTTGTAGATCCATTCTGGGCTTTGAAAATAGGTTCGATTAGACTAGTTAGTCTTCTCTGGGCTTCTTTTAAACGTTTATTGGATCGACTTGGTGTAGGCCATGGGAAGGCAGGCCCGACGAGAGGACATGGACTTGGTGCTGCAAATACTTTGGTAGTGAAAGCAGCCCCAAGTAGTAGTATAGATAAGGAGCAAAATAGCTTCATACTGTTATTATCCTTGTGTGAGGTAGTTAGACTGAGAAGTATACTATCTAGGGGGCATGCTATGATTTATCATTAACCATGACCACCAGTGTTTTTGCATCTATTCCACTTCTATGGAGGAGTCTTAGGGTTACTGAAGCCACCGTGTATTACTTTGATCCCACAAAGGGAGAATCTCGGCTGATATACTGATGGTTAACTGAACTCTGTTAGTAAACGTAGTAGAATTCACCGTGATGCCGAAGACTTAGGTGTAGAGGGTATGGCCATGATTGGTTTATGAATTGAAGATGAGAAACACGAAATGTTCATTTGATTTGCACCGAGCCAATGAAACTTATTGTATGGAAGTATCTTTACTGCCTCAATTCTCGGAGAAATTCAATTGAAGCATTCTAGTATATCATCATTTTGTATCAACTTCTGTCCATTCCACGAACCCAGAGTGTCTGGGTTCTGTGGACTAAGTAGCGGGCATGTCTATTATCTTGGCTCTAATAGCTCTAATTTGCGGTCTTGCTGGTAGGCCATCCATATTGTTGGATTTTTATACTTGGAAACTCTCTGTGAAACAACGTTGAAGTATGTTGGCTTAAACTGTAAGGTTGTCCTACTTAGGAATCCGAGTACGTACCTTCCTTGGAATAACTATTTCCTCTTCCCAAATTAGGTTAGTATGCTGGAATGCTCCTTCCGACAATAATGCACTTTCCTCTTTGAACAATATAGAGATTTCTATTGTCACCTCTAAAGAATACACTCTTCTTCCTCCTTTCCATGTTTTACCACGTAAAAATATACGTACTTGCATGGGTTTGCGGCAGAAAGAATCGATAGAGAGATTCTTTCACAGCTCAGTGGAGATAAATATTCTCACCGAAGTCAATAGTTGGCCCGTTCCGGCTTTGCTGCGATGAAACTAGTATTCGAATCCCCAATATCGCGTGTGGATCATCACAACCAACGACAGGATTGTTGAATGAGAGACCTTCATTTGTTATCGAGGTATGAAATATATAATCCCTCCCAAGTCTCGACCCTAAGATTGATTCTCGATATCTAGGGAGGAGTTGCACATATGTCTGTCTATACCTGTTAGGGAGTCCAGCAGCACATCGTTGTGACTCGAAAAAGGGACTCTATCAAATCCGGACAAAGCCCGATTTTTCGACGAAGCGGGAGCTTTCATCCACTTACCCCGTTTGTCTCCTTGCCAGATAATCCCTCCTGTGTCTAGATACCAAGAACAGATCTTTCCTGATACTTCCGGTACGGAAACCTTTTCAGTGGACAATGGAATGTTGGAGGGAATAGACGCCTTTGACATGCCACTAGTTATGGCTACTCGACGACACAATAATCGGTCAGTCGCTTTGATTAGCCCACATGACAGAGCATAATATCCGACAGAGAGACTCGAGTGATTATTCTTTGTCTCTGATCTACATCTATATTTACGGCAAACGGTGAGGGCTACGACGAGACCCTCCCGGAATTGTCGTTTGAGGAGATCATTTGACTATCAAGTTGCAGCTTCGTGGACACGGCGGTGTAAGAAACCAATTCCATCATGGAAGAGAAGTGACGATCATAAATTATGAGAAGACACCCAAATCCAAGTCCAAATCCCGGATCATCCGGAGAAAGAAATTTGATTCTTGGGATTAAAGCGCCGAAGGAGATTGATTGCACAGGAGATATGGATCGCACAAGTATTGATTGAACGTGGAGATTGAGGTTTGAGATGGAAAAAAGCTTTTCCAACGTTGTGGCTTTTGTTCTATCTTCCTTGCTTTTAGATGAATCACAGCTAGCAGGGTATATGATTAAGTTCCAGCCAATCACTACCTCGCCTACTTCCACTCATACTAGGAATTATTCAAACAAATATGTAAATTTCTATTTAATAAACAAGAAAGCTATCATCATCATAAACTAGGCTTTTTTCACCAAACCGAAACACGGTCGAATTATCATTCAAATCGCTGGAACCATTTAGTGGTGGAACAGGCGGATACCCTGCTGCACGAAGGTGATACCGAGCTTCTCGGCAGTTTCAAAGACAGGGGTGTCGTTCTGGCTACCGGTAGGGGCAGCAATGTACTTGACACCAGAGCGGGCAGCGCGGAAGACATTGTCGATGAAGGGGAACTAAAGATATCGTGGTTAGTACAGACTAGGATGAAAGAAATATATAGGAGACTCATAAGCCCGGAGAAACTTACGAAAGCATCGGAAGAGACAGCGACCTCGCTGAGCTTCTGGAGCCAGGCGTCACGCTCCTCCTGGGTGAAGGGAGCGGGGACCTCCTCGAAGACACGCTCGTACTCGACCTTCTCGGCGTCGGTGCGGGGAGTCTGACCGGAGCAGAGCAAATCGATGGCGTTGCTCTTGTCGGCACGCTTGGTACCCTGCTTCCACTTAATGTTGATGACACGGTCGTGGAAGCGCATCCACCAGTTGTCAGCCTTGTCACCGGCCAGACGGGTGCAGTGGATACGGCTTTGCTGACCAGCTCCCAAACCAACGATTTGGCCGTTCAGGGCATAGCAGACGGAGTTAGACTGAGTGTACTTCAGGGCAATGGTGGCGACAGTCAGATCACGCAGAGCGGCCTCGGGAAGAGCAGCAGAGTCCTTAGGGGTGATGATGCTGTCGAAGGTCTTGCTGGGGGAAATGACAATGTCGTTGCGGTGCTGAGTGAGCTGAACACCGTACAGTGTGCGGGTTTCCTCAGCAGCAGGAACGTATTCCTCGTCCATTTGAAGAACAAGGTATTTACCACCCTTCTTCTTGGACAGAATCTCAAGAGCCTCGGGCTCGTATCCGGCGGCAATGACACCATCGGAAACCTCACGAGAGATAATCTTAGCAGTGGGCGTATCGACAATGTCACTAAGGGCGAGAATGTCACCGAAGCTGGACATGCGGTCGGCACCACGGGCACGAGCATAAGCCTGGGCAAGACCAGAGGACTCAATGCCCTTGATATCATCAACCATGTAGACCTTGCGCTCCTTCTCGTTCAGAGGAACACCAATGGCGGCACCAGCAGGGGAGACGTGCTTGAAGCTAGCAGCAGCAGGGAGGCCGAGAGCCTGCTTGAGCTCCTTGACCAAAGGCCAGGCGTTAAGGGCATCAAGCAGGTTGACGTATCCAGGGGAGCCGTTCAGCACCTTGAAGGGCAGCTTGCCTTGGGGCATGTAGGCGGAGGCGGGCTTCTGGTGGGGGTTGGTGCCGTAGCGGAGAGAGAGTTGCTGAACACCGTTACCGGCATACTCCTTGCGGAAGAAGCCAGAGATGGCGGAGTCGTAGTCGGCAGTCTGCTCGAAGGCCTTGAGGGCATACAGCTTGCGGCTAGCCTCGTTGATCTCGCCAGCCTCGAGCTCCTTCAGGAACTCAGGGTAGTCGGTGGGATCGGACAGGATAGTGACACGCTTGTGGTTCTTGGCCGCAGCACGCAGCAGGGTGACACCACCAATATCGATCTCCTCGACGGCCTCGTCAATAGTGACGTTGACCTTGGCAACGGTCTCCTTGAAGGGGTACAAGTTGCAAACGACAAAGTCAACCTTAGCGATCTTCTGCTCAGCAAGGTCCTTCTCATCCGATTCGATGTCGCGGGCGAGGATACCGCCGTGGACGGCGGGGTGGAGGGTCTTGACACGACCACCCAGCATCTCGGGGGCGTGGGTGATGGCAGAGACATCTCTGCGGGCAATCGTTAGCATTAAATGTCGATAAAATGTGGCCGTAGTTTTATTTCTTCCAGGTTTCCCGTCTCACAGGTTGTCTCTCTTTCTTCTTTCTTCAAAGGGCAGGGATTTTAGACGAACTTACTCGACAGGGAAGCCGGCCTCGCGGATCATCTTGGAGGTACCACCAGAGGCAAGAAGACGGACATTCTGCTTGACCAGACCCTTGGCCAGATCAAGCAGACCTGTCTTGTCATAGACGGAGATAATAGCTGTTGGGGGAAAAAAAGAAAGATTATCAGTATGGTGGTTGGCGGGGGACCCCAGACTACCGTAAAGTAGTTCGAGAACGCAATATCACGGCCAAGAGTGCCTACCGGACTTCTGTTGAGACATGATGTCGACACTAAAAGAGGTTAACGGACAATTTCGAGAGAAATACCTTCAATTATTGAATCAATTGAAGTCACCTGGGGACACACCTACCTGAATCCAAGCAGCAACAACGGGATGCAACTGAAGTGAAGAAAAGAATATTTCCCGTGGAGGGGCTTTTGGTTTGGCCGCAATCGGCGCGGGGCCACTGGGGAGTTTGGCAGCCAAGAAACTCAGGCAGCAAATCACGAGCTAACTAGCGATTAGCGCATAAATTAGTCAGCATCCACGTGACCCAATGGTTCAAAAGCTTTTTTCCCGCGTGGACATTTCCTCCTTTTCTTTTTCTTCTTCATGAACAACGCAAAAAAATCACATTCTTCTCAAAAAGCGTTCCTACGAGGACTCGTCCAAGGAAGTACGGAAATCGTCATAGAGAATGGAGACCGAGTGTGGCTAGACCGCACAGAGTCGATCTTGGGTGCAGTATCTGCCTGACCATCGTGTCCAATGGCAGGAACTGCAATGATTGACACTACAATCCTTCTTGGAAAACAATTGCTCTTTAATGTGAGAGTGGAATATTGAAACATTCAAACCAAAAAAATTCTGTAGACAAGTAGAGTACTACAATTCTATTCAATTAAAATTTCTGTATAACAAAAGGCGATATGGCCCCAATCTGAAAACAAGTTATCGCATGATCTCTGTTGCTCTGCTCCTGGTCATGAAAAGTCTTCGCGACTGGGAAGCATGACGAGAGTTTTTTCATGGCTTCAGGGTATCTCTGTTACCAGCCCCGATGGCGAGCTGGCGGCCAACATTTCCAAAGCAAACACATGCGCAGAAAATAACGCTGGCCAACCAGGTGCGAACCGCGATGCTTTCCTGCGTAATTTCAGATCCCAGAGTATTCTCCCATCCAGTTCCATTCAGCAATGAAGCGCCCACGGAGGGACCAGTTGAGGCAGGAATGAGCTCAGGCTTGACGCCCAAGACAACACTCATTCCAGTCAAACCAACAAATGTTGAGAGGATAAACCCAGTAGAAGTGCGATCGATGAGATACCAGAGAACGGGGTTTGCCATTGCCAGAGTGAGCGAAGCCTGTGTTGTGGATGCCCAAGGGAGACGTCGCTAGCGAAAAAGAAGAAAAGAAAAGAAATTAGCACATATCCATTTGACACAAGTCTAGAAAATTTGAAGCATACCATGGCGAATGCAATACCGACAAAGGCACCAACGCTGCGAGCCACAGCTACCCACGATGGAGTGCGCTCCTGGTCACTATCCTCACTGCGCGCACGCTTCGTCCGATCGGCTTCTTCAAGCTCGCGGTCACGCCAGCCATCTAGCCAAGGCAAAACATTGCCTAAGGCGATACCCGCCAATCCCCAGAAGCCCAGGTATTGCCATGAATCGTAGTAGTGCACATTCTCCAACTTGACAGGTGTAATCCAGTGATTATCGTGCAAATTGATGGTGATCACCCCATAAACAATCCCGAACCCAAACAGCAGGGCACTGCTCATCGCTTGAGGCAAAATCACACCACGAAACAGGCCCTGACTCAATCGTGAGCGTGTACGTCGCAAAGCAAACTGACGGGGATCGGTGGCAGTTTTCACGGCCTCCTGTTGTGAGGGCTCAGGGGGGTATTCGGAGGCTGGCGTGTGAGCTTCGGTACCCCAAGGGCTGGATTCATCCCGATAGCTATCAAATGCGGTAGGTTTATAGATGCCATAGAGGGTCGAAGAGGTCAGATTCAAAATCGAGCCGGTACGACTAACGCTGGTCGAGTTTGTTTCGCCATCTTGAGGGTTGGGGTTCAACAAGTCAGGGTTGGAGGCTTCGGCGGGTGTCACGGGCTCGGAAGATTCGTTGGAGGCAGGGGTCACATCAAAGACACGCCGCGGACGAGGCCGCAAGATGCGAGGTGAATCCACCATCGTGTACTGGTGAATACAGTCGCGTATTGTCGAGAAAGCAACAAGTCGATTGGGAAACGGATCCGCGCGGGCTCCAGGAGAAATTTAATACGGCTGATAGTGGGTGCAGCGAGACAAGGTTAGATCGTCCGCTTCAGATCCACCAAAAACGAAACCAAATGAATCTGATGATTTGATTGCCAAAACAAATCCCTTGCCAAATCAAATCCCTCGCGTCTGAAAGAAGAAGAGTGTTAGATAGCGGGAATTCTCCTGGGGATACTCGATTGGCAGCAGGTTCGACTGGAAATAAGGAAGGGTATCCAATTCAAGAACGTAGGAAGGGGGATATAGCTTTACCGATGGAAGCAAGAATAAAACAACCCAAGAATATATCACAAGGTGATTTGAGTATTTGGACAGATGAACTGGAAAAGATGGTGCCAGAAGAGAGAAAAAGTAAAAGTGTTGGGGAAGAGAGAAGACGTCAGAGCGGAAGTTCAAGTGGCCCGCGGACTTTTTGACTGTTGGCCACTTCAAAACCTCTTAGGAATGTCCCCGCTGCCGTTGGTCACTTTTTGACTTACCCTGAGGGGCAATTTGATTATCTTCTGAATTTGGGCTTACGCTTAGGCCCTGGGACTTTGCACTTGAACTTGAGATTTGCTGATCCCGAGGTTGTGGGCCATCTACAGCATTTCATGACTTCACTGAACCCGCTGATGGAGCTATTCGCGGTGATTCGCTCAAATTGATCATCCGGTCAACTCCCAAGCTTAGCTATCTCATACGCGGTGGAGGCTTGAGGGGAAATTCATGGCAAAGACCAGTGTAACATGGAAAAAAGGGGGCAAAGAGGCAACGATGAAGGACGAGAAGGGGTCCATCACATGCGTTGGAAGTCCCCTCATGCAGCTGCAACTACATATACGATGTCACAGTGGGGAGCGTCAAGACATGGCTCAGCGGCCTCATACGTGGCATTTGCCCACTGTGGATATGATTGAGCCCCCGCAGTTCACTGAGGAGGTGCAGAAGAGTCCATCAGATATCGGTACGAATATCCAAACTTCCAAACTTCTGTCCAGACCGAGTTGGACGGCTGTCGCCACGACCACCATCTATAACGAATACGAATAACCATGTGTAAACCACGGGATCTCATGTAGAAAACAGTCTGGAACCAGGATATCAGTGCAACGTAAAATTCAAACTGGCGTGTTCAAGTTAAGCAAGTTTGCCCTCGTTGTACAAGAACAGCCCTATATAAACATATCGTGACTAGTAGTAGACCAAAGAGGTTACCTAAGAATGTTTCCAAATATCTTATATTGAATGATATCCAGACTGTACCTACTAGTGATACTAGCCCCAGTGGTTTGTAGGGAATACTAAATAGAAACCTTGGAATATCAATTGTGGAGTGACGAAGCAGTGAAAACCCAAAACTTGCTCTAATTGTCCGAATTGTCGATCGTGGAGGTGGGTGGCTCTGGGGACTACGAGGAGTACACTCGTGTACTACACGTAGACCAAATGAAGTACTTGACCCATTCCTCTCTCATTGCTAGATGATTCTACTACTAACGACTAGTAGTTAGTTACCAGGACCCATGTAGTAAGAAGTGTGGTTTGAAATCCAACTCGAAGTTCTGATAGTTTTTCCAAGTATTGTACGTTATAGTTACCTATCTGTCTATATCCATACATTTTGACTACATGATTCAAGCACGGAGAAACTTTCAAGGTAAGAAATTGAGACCAAAGCGGCAATCTGACGACAAGCTGGCATATGCCGCCATCTAAATTGAAAAGTATTGAAAACGTTATGAAAGAGGCCAAAAAAACATAGGAAAATACATGACAAGGGATCCACCATCACCCAAAGAGTGTACAGTCCAACAGAGATATCAGAAGCCATGAGCTACCTAGAAATTCACAACGCATGGGCTCATCCAGTAATATTACCTCATAAAAGAGAAAAAAAGGAAAAAAGCAAAGAGGGAAATAAAAAAGAGAAAGAAAACGCCAATTCCCAACTTCATTTATTCTTCCATCGCCTCATCTGCATCTTCGCGTCGTTCAGCTACCCGTGACGGTACCGGAGACGAGCTAGCATGTCGTGCGTAGCCATTGGGGCCGTCATGGGTGGAAAGGTTCTCATCTTCATCACCGTCGTCATCAGCGGAATCATCAGATGAATCGCTATCCTCCCCAGCACGTGGAGCACCGTCTTCATCGCCAGATCCTTCGCCTAAAAGCTCGCGGTCCAGGTCATCCAGTTCTCCTTCTATCTCTTCGCCATTGTCTGGGTACCAAGATGGAGTACCTGCTGCAGAAGCAGCACCAGTAGCGCCAGAGGGACGACTGCGGCCACCCTTCAAGCGCCCTGCGGCTGATTTCTTACCAGTTCCAGGTGTAGCCGCAGGGCCAGTAGACTTGCGCTTGGAGGCGGCACCACCGCGGGCAGGACGAGCACGAGCTCGGTTGTTTGCAGCACGGACATCTGCTTCCAAGGCAGCCTTAGCTTTTTGTCGTTCTTCTCGTTCTTTTTGACGATCCTTCTTTGGCCCATTGGCGTCTTCGTAGTCCCATCGATCAAGTCGTCGAGCTGCTTTTCGAACTACAGAGAGGAAAAAGCTAGCACACTCGCCATAGTCATCTTCCTCGTTGGGATTTGGAAGAAGACCGCCTTTTCCCCAGGAATTGTCTTCATCTTCGGTATCGTATCCATCCGGTAACCCTTGCACTAGGCGACCATATCGGACGAAAGGAGTTTCGGCATTGCGTTTTGCACGAAGCATACGATACGCAGTGGTCCTCCGCTTAGCCAGTAGATATTCGATGCGCTGACGACGGTTCTGCTCAACGGCAATTTGATGTTGCGTCAGAGGGCGTGGTCGACGGCCGGGTGCCTGTGAAAGTGAGGGTTCGGCAATAAAGCGGTTGAGCACCGGATGATTAGATCCCGGAGGAGCAGGGGAAGCATCGGGTGTGTGATCCATTCTCGTCTTGAGGATAAGTCGCTGCTGGCCGACAGCTCGATTGAGTGATGATTCCCGCTTTACTTGCTTGTTGCGTGGCCGGGCGGAGTTTCCTGGCGTCAACTCATCGTCGTCGTCATCGAGACTACGCTTAGCAGAGGGATGAAGAGGTGTAGACATAGCAGAGCCTCGTCCGCCCAGGCCAGAGTAGTCACCGGCAAGAGAGTCGTCATCCAAGCCGTAATCTATCCGTGTGCAGAAAAAAAAACTTGGTCAGTAGATGAAGTGTAACATGGGTGCGTTTGCATACCTTTCTTCGGACGTTTTGGTACTCGAGGGATTGGTTCCTCTTCCTCTAGGATACGTTTTCGCTCAAGCCTTTTAGACTCTCCATACTCCAATTCATCCGGAGTATCAATATTTTCGTCGTTAGCCTGCTCCTCCGTCAAGCTCTCGAAGGCAGGCACCTTCAAAGGCAAGCCTTCAGCACCGTCGCCCTCTAGACCAGGGCCGAACGGATTATTCAAAGCGGCCTCGCGACTGAAATCGCTCTCCAGATACCACCACATTAACCAAAGAAAGGCCCTAGCGCGGCTCTTACTGCTAAGGGTTGATCGCATGACTAGATCGAAAAAATCGCGCGGAGGGAAGAAATGCGTCTCTGAAACCTTCGGGGCGTATTGGGCCAGAACAAAAATAAGGTTGACGGGGTTTGTACGAGGTACATTCAATTGCTTGATCTTGTCCAAAGTGTTAGGTTGATCGACGTCCTCTGAGGCACCTTTAAGGATAGACTTCAAACGTGGAGCATCCTGCAGTTGTTTGTATGCATTGGAATCCTGGTGAGCCTGAAGAGAAGGGATGGAGTGGTAGGTTCGTAGTTGAGCTCGCATTTCGGGGAAGACTATAGTGTAGTAAAGATTAGGTGGTTAGTATGTCAATGCAACAAGAAATCGAATGAAGATAGTAGAGGAATTTACAGTTGAGGGTTGTGTTCATGCGACCAAAATTCACCAGCAGACACACCATTGCCATGCTAATAGCAGCGGGCTTATCATTTTGCAGCTTGTCTTTCAAGATCTTACTAGTCTTGCTGCTCCTTGCCATCGCGTCGATGTAGACATCGGCAAAGTCCATATTCTTCTCGCCATCGGGGTATCGTGTGAAGACGGGCGTTTTGTCCTCAAAAACGAGCTTTAGAAATTGATATTGGATGTCCTTGCGCCACAGGGGGATACCATCTTCCTTTTTCAGATGTCGAATCTTATTTCCGGAGTAGACAGAACCAATCGTGCCATTTGCCTGGCGTCTCGTACCGACCGTCGCGCTGGCTGTCGCGCCGTGGGCCTGGTCGTCGGCTATCTCAGAGGCAGCGAAGGACTCGTCCATTGTTGAGGCCTCAACCTCAGCCATATTATAGGTCGAAAGTGATCGAAGGGGTCGTCACCTTGTGCGTGTGCCTGCGAAAGCTCCTGAGATCCGGGGGAGGGTACAGTGTTGGCGGGCAGTGAAGGCGCCCTTAAAAAAGACGAGCAAAGATTGATGAGGATCAAGAAGGGTTGAATGGGTTGAAAAGGTGAAAGATTTAAGGAGCGTGGGGAAAGGATAAGCGGGAAGAAGTTGGAGAAGAGTGAAAGGCAGGGAAGAGCCGGAAGGGACGCAACAAGTCAACCTTTTGCCCGAAGAGAAGGTCTGCGGTGATAGCTACCCGCATCTGGGATCCGATCTACACAAGGCGGTGCGGTGCATTCATTCATTACTTATTGAATTTGGATCATTGGACTAATTAGTATTTGATAGCTGGAAATTTGTATCTAAGTATTTTAGTCTCGTTCTACAGAATTATCTAGGAATCAATATATGCCAATACCAGCGGATTGGAGGCTATTCGACTGCATAATCCTCTTCAATACTAATATCATAGGGATGAGGGTACACCATGTACGAAGTACCATATGCATCGCCGAGGCAGTAATTCCCAAATTTGAAGCTTCAGTGAAAGGTCAGTGATATTCATTAGAATTATGAGCAAAAATTCATGTTAGTACTAGTAGTAGTACTAGGTATTAGCAGGCAAGACCTAGCATGGTACGCAAGGACAGTCCTATAGACTACGAAGTATACGAGTATGGTCTAGATCTACATGAAGGGAAGACGAGTAGTAGCAAACTTTTCAATAAGATTGAAATAAGACGACTTTCAAACTCGCGGCCTTGCTCGCTCTTCCTCCCAGGTCGATCCCAGTGCAAATAGAAACCATGATACCTGTGAGCGAGCCGTTCATCCAGCGCCGGCGACAGCGTCCCATCCTCCCGGATCCATAACAAAGTGAAGGAGATAGGAAAGAGCCCATGAGGATACCATGAAGCCTCCGCGGGACCCAGAGAATATGTGGATGCAGTCAAGCCAACGCCATACAGAATGCAAAAGAATTCCCATTAGAAACCCCTCCACCAGGCGATTATCCGCGACGAAGTCATGATAATAGATGTCCGAATCAAGAATGAACCATAAGATAACAATAACACTCCATCGCCAGCGGTGGCACACCTGTAGAAATTGAAAAAAAATAAAAGCATAGCCCGGAGAAAGAAGGCGCGTTTTTTGGTTTTCAGATAAGAAACGCGAACACACACGAGGGCTGTAGCAACGCATTAAAAAGCAAAGGTCCGCCATGAGATACCGACGCTGTCAGAAGTCTATGCTGCAAGGTTTTCCGCCGGGTGCAGCCATGACAACACCGAGAAGATGGATGCAGATATAAAAAAATCACTTTTCGGAGAGGATGAAAAGCCGGCATTCTCCTGCTCGGCGCGCGCGTCATTCGAACGTTATCCCCGCTGGGACAGTTCGAACAAAAGGGGTATCTGATGAGAGCGGACACAGAAAAGACAACGCATTCTATGAAGTTCATGCAGTACCGATCGCCGATTGCTTGAGGATGATAACAAACGTGTCATCGTAGATGACAGAGCAATGAAAAGGTGATCAGAACTGCTCGAACGCCCCGTGTTTAAACATAGCAGATAAGAACTATGTCAAACGTGCGAGAAAGCAGATAAAACAGATAGAGAAAAAGATAAGAACCAAGGCAAAACAAGAGAGAACCAATAAGAAATGCAAGCAATAACAGAGTCAAAACAACGTGAAATCTAAAGATAAAAAGCATAGGAAAGTCGTGGCAGTCATGACAAAGCCGTCCCTGAGAAACAGCTAAGGAAAAAGAGCTCAGGGTTCGTTCTGATCGTATCCGTCAACGAAAGACAACAAGGAAATAAGAAATGGGAGCCAATCAGACCCAACGGCCTCGTCATCAGACCACAACTGATTTACCACCAGGAAGAGGGACCGCCAGCGCCGGAGGGGTTGCCATAGCTACCACCACCGTAGCCACCACCGTAGCCGCCGCCGCCGCCGCCGTAAGAGGGAGCACCGCCGTAGCTGCCGCCACCACCGCCGTAGGAGGGGGTAGAGCTGAAGCCACCACCGAAGCCGCCAGAGGAGGGAGGCAGGCGACGCATATCACGGGTAGCGTTGGATCCACCACGGCCACGGCCACCTCCACGACCACGGCCACCATAGCCGCTGCCCTCGCGAGCAATGCTCTCGAGGAAGGAAGGAACCTCCTGGTGGGCCTCCTTGAGGAGGTCGATCAGGTCACGGACGACACCGCGGTTGCCACGGTTGAAGAAAGCAGTAGCGATACCAGTGTTACCAGCACGACCGGTACGACCGATACGGTGAACATAGTCGTCGATGTCAGTGGGAAGATCGTAGTTGATGACGTGGGTGACATTGGGAATATCAAGACCACGAGCAGCAACAGCAGTAGCGACGAGAATGGGGCAGCGACCGTTACGGAAGAACTCCAGAGCACGCTCACGCTCACGCTGGGTGCGGTCACCGTGAATGGCAGTGGCGGGGAAGCGCTGGTTAATCAGGAAGTCGGAAAGAGAGTCGGCCATGCGCTTGGTCTCGACGAAGATCAAGGTCAGACCAGTTGTACCGTGGGTGTGGAGAATATCCAGCAGCACGGAGCGCTTGTCGTGATCCTCAACGTACTCGACCTTTTGGGTGATGTTCTCGGAGGTGGAACCGACACGACCAACAGACAAGAAAATGTAGTCCTTCAGGAAATCACGGGCCAGCATCTGAATATCGCGGGGGAAAGTGGCCGAAAACATCAGGGTTTGACGGTCCTCAACACGGGGCATATCCTCACCCTCGACGATGCGGCGGATTTGAGGCTCGAAACCCATGTCCAGCATACGATCAGCCTCGTCCAGAACAAGGTACTTGATGTTGACAAGCGAGATACGACCACGCTCGAGCAGATCGACGAGACGACCGGGAGTAGCAACGAGCAGATCACAGCCACGCTCGATCTGGCGGAGCTGGGAGCCAATATCGGCACCACCGTAGACAACACAAGGGCGAACCCAAGAGCGGTAGCTGAACTTGCGGGCTTCGTCGAAGATCTGAGAAACCAACTCACGGGTAGGAGCGAGAATGAGGGAAGTAGGGTAGGCCTTGCGCTGACGGCCATAGCTGAACTGACCGGAGGCCTGCTGAGGAGCAGCAGAGGGACCGTTCTGATAAGCCTGAGAAAGGATAGGGAAAAGGAAACCACCAGTCTTTCCGGAACCGGTCTGAGCGCAAGCCATCAAATCGCGGCCGTTCATAACAATGGGAATCGAGTACTTCTGGACGGGTGTGGGAACGACGTAGCTGGCGAGCTTGATGTTGGAGATCAGGTGGTCATCGAGAGGAGGGTTGGTGAAAGCGTTGACGGGCTCAGGGACTTCGTGGCCGGAGGCCTCAACGGGGATATCATCATAGTTGGCGAAGTTGATACCGGTTTGCTGCTTGGAGGGATCGTTGGGAACACCGAAAAGCTCGCGCTCGACACGGGCATTGGCGGGACCGGGGATGTGCTTGCCGTCGCGCCACTGGCCATCTCCTGAGCCGCGGCCAGCGCCGCCGCCGCCGCTGTAGTTACCGCCGCCGTAAGAGCCGCCTGCGTTTCCTGGATGTCCGTAAGCATGTGGATCGAAGGGTCTGGGGGTTCGACCATCTGGGTTGCGGTTTGAATTACCGTTGGCGGGACCGCGAGGGCTGAAGTCAGGTGCGTTGGCATTGGCCCAGTTGCCGCGAGGACCACCGCTGAAAGAATTTGTTAGTAAATGCAGAAACAAGACCTGGAGTGATCATTGATGAAGCATACCGAGGGCCACCGTAGCCGGGACCAGGAGGGGGAGCGGAACCGTCCATGTTGGCGCGGCCACGAAGGTGAGGAGGGATATAAGCGGCACGGCCAGGGGGGCCGTTGCCCTGAGGGGCGTGCTGCGAGTCGTTGATGGACAAGTTGCCCATTTGAAGTCCGTCGGCCATTTTTGCGGTTTGTTGAGGAAAGTTTTCTGTCGCCGAAGAGAAAAAAGTTTCTGTCAGTAACAGCTCAGATGGTGGGCTGTGGGAATTTTCCCTCGGGCGATGGGAAGGTAAAAAAGGTATACGAACAGTGACTTTTTTTTCAGAGCTTCACCGAAAAGATTCTCGGTATGTCGATAAATGCAAGAGATCGATGAAAAAGCGACACTTGCACAAAAGAGAACGTAAGACCTTCACGAGATGAGAGAAGGTAGAATGAAGAATGCTCTCGTTAAGTTTTTTTTCCCACCTTGAGAAAAAAAAAACGACAAAGTAACAAGAGACAACAGGAAGTGAAGGACTAAAATGCAAATCCTCCCAATTCTAAATACTCTATGAGCACCGAGAAGAAGAAAGAGAAAGGTGAGTGGAGTGGAAAAAGGGATGATGAAAAGGCAAGATTTCTGTGGGCAGGAGGCAAATCATGTACTTCGTGGTTACGGGGGGTGTGTGTTCGGCGGTCGAGCCCAGGTACTGTGGTATTGACTACGTATCAGGGCTGTTACGGTATTGAGTTAACACCGACACAATCAGCAAAAGGGGGGGTATTGCCACCGGTAATACATGGTATCGCTGCTCAGGGTCAGATTTTTCCTCGCGACCACTCCAGTTTGTTACGGGAGTCTGGCCCCGGTAAAAGAGATGACTAAGATATGTGGCCAAGCCAATGATTGGTGGACTACAAGGCAGATCCGATCGACGCTGTTAAAGCAAAGTACTCATCATGTACATACTATGTACTCAAGTGCTACTGTACAGTTCTTCTTGGATTGTACATACCACATGTAAAATTACTGGCAGTGTCCAGGATAGTAGAAGATTAACATGACATCAGCTGAGATGTCCACGAGCCTCCTGAGTTCTACATATAGACATGGGCAAGCCCCATTTTGAAGTATTTCGTCCATAGAATCGAAAATCAAACCCACTTCTCAACTATACGGTATAGATAGATTCAACGGTTCAATATTTCAACTGGTTTCAACCCATATGAAACTATTTTAGTAGACCCTTGTAGAACTCGGTTCCCAAAATCCCCATATTTACCACTGAAGCAAAAAATGGTCGGTGCCTCTTAACATTATGCTCATAGATGTACCCATTCAGAGAAATCAAGTCCTTGCGATGAGCTGAAATTTTGATTTTTCAACAAATCCAACTCGTGATTACCAAATATATTGTTCACTGATGGCCTGACATCATGAGGGTTGAGCGCCTTTTTGCCCGGATCTGATTGCTCCGTATACTCTGAAACCGCGTGGGATGACACGGCGTACAGTTGCCTCAATGCAACCACAAAACTCTGGGAGAGAGCATCTAGCTCATTTGGAAGGCTTTTCAGTGCAGTGATTGCTGTATTGATGTTTTGCATGCAGGAGATTGAACTCGGTGCGGACGGATCTACCTTGACGTGGACAAGAGGGACAATAAGTGCGTGGAAAAGCGCATACCTGGGCGATAATGATGAGCAGTGCATAATTTCCAATATAGATCAATATGGTCATACAGAGTGAAAGAGAGGGTCAATTTCGAATAACGACTGGAAATAAATGACTCTGAGATCATATCGATAGTTGTACGGGCAATATTCAGATTCTGAGCTCGACATTGATCCTCGGCCGATGTGGAAGCCTCTTCATCAATCGATTTTCTCTTCCACCATCTTAAAAGCAATGGCCGGTGGATGAGAAGGCGAAGACTTCGGTCACAGCGGACTTGTCTTCGACGTGCAATTAAATACCAATCTGGAGCTGACGATGGATTGGTGACTTGCAGACAAAGAGAAGATCTTTTATGCCACTCATCTATCATTTCTCTCGCTTCTTGTACTTGCCGTGCTGTAAAATCAGAACAAGACAGTAGATAACGATAGATTCTGTTAGCCAATCGATGATAGCTGGATTGCTGCATTAACCCCATGTGTATACTTGATTCGTCACACTGTGGCGGAAATGATGTACTTGAGAACATGAGTGACTTTACATTATACGTGAGCAGTCCCGTCGAAAGCAAAATACAGAACTTAAAAAGGGAACGGCTTACATTTTCGTGAATGTTCGAAACCGACTTGACAGTTGTCAGCGCGTCCTCTGGCAACAGGAGGGGCCGCCCATAGATTTTCGCAGAACAGCTCTCTGCACAGTATACACTCCACCAGACCCGCCGGCGGATTTCTTTGTCCAACTCCGTACTTTCGTGATCTTGAGGCTCCATATGCAAGTTGAGGGCAACAGCCATTTGGACTGCAGATCCAATATAGCGCCCGCTTGTTTCAGGATTCCCTTGTTTCTGGGCAAATTCGCTTAGTAGAACTAATCCCTGTGTTAAAACGAGGTTTCCTTGACTCCACGTCGGAATCTTCTCGAAACAATCCTCGGCTCTGGCGAAGTAAATTTTGTCCAACCCTTGATGGGAGTCTGAACTCAGCCAAGCCCCGAGGGCAAGAACCATATTTGACAAGACAGCCCAATGAGGCGGCGCTGTCTGGCCATATTTTACTGATCGAAACGTGTTCTCGTGCAGCATGGGGTAGAGAGTATTATAATATGCAAAATAAGTGTCAACGAACTTGGATTCTTCATCAAGGGTCGCCAACGCGGTATGGGCTTGCGTCAATGATTGAATATGGGTGTCTTTTTCCATTGACGAGGAGTTTGGGGGTTCCAGTGCAATAGATTGGTCCGTGTTGAGTAAGTCATCAAACATTAGAGCGTCCGATGAATGATTGTTGTCAGCAGATAGCCATTCATAATCTTTGTTTGCGGATATAAAATCTCTAGGTGAATCTTCAATGAGCAATTCACGAGAGATATTCTGCATTTCTCCGCTTGGAAACAATCTTCCGAGCGCGGATTCCAAGAGTTGTAGTCGGGTTTCAACAGCCGTGAGGTGTCTTCAATCCATGAGTTAGATAATCCCAGATCCTGAAGGAGTAAATGTAGCTAGATGTTATCTTACTCGCGTGTAAGAGGTGTCCGGGATACCTTCGACGTATAAACGCATTCCCGCTTGTGGTGGACGCATAGCGCACACGGTTGCGTTTTCGAGCACTGACAGATTAAGATAATATCATCATATTGGAGTAACCAAAGTTTTCACGTACCTTAGCTTTGCGGGTTCGACATTCGAGGCACTTTCATATGCTGTCAGTTTCAATTCTGGATTATAGTCCTGTTCTAGTAAGGCATCGCGTACTGCTGGGATGTGTGAGTTACGACCAAACCCCCCTAGCTCGTAGCCTGACATGCTTTTTGTGTATATTTCGGCAGTTGACTTAGCGTACGAGGCTGATGTTTTTCTAGTAGAACATAATGACGATCCTGTCTTTGTTCAAGTATATGTACTGCATGTCGTTAGAGCGGAGGAAGATCTTGCTTGACGGGGTATAGAATCCCTTTTAAAGCCGGCGGGGTGGGGCCAATCTTGTTACTAATGGCCGCTTCCAGCCAATCGTCCACCAGCATAATACAACGTCACGTCAGTTGCAAGAGTTGTACTATAAGCATCAGGTACGGCATGCATAGACAACAAGGAGGTGAAGTAATAAGGCCTTGCAAATAACAATTGTATTCCAACAATTATGTCTACCAAGTTTATAACCAAACACCCTTACTATCACTTTCTTGACAATGTGACTAGAAGACATGGATATGCTATGCTACAGTATATGAGACTTTAGCTTTTTAAGCTTTGTCTAAATCTGAAAAAAAATCCTTCGCTGAATGGACAATTAATATAGCCCTCAGGTCCTTGTCCGTACATGGTCGCCGAATCGAACTCCACAAAGGGTAGTTCGTGCTATAACCCTGAAGGTAGAGTGGGGTTTGTGATGTATGGGCGACCAAAAGAAACAAATCACGTCGTGATTGGTATAAGTAGTGTCAAGTGCGATCTGAGCAGAATCTCCATTGTAGTTACCGGCAACAAGAACGGGGCTGCTATTGCCATATGCCTCCAGTAGCCGGTTCAGATCTCTATCATGGTGTCTCGCGTCAGGCTTGTGAGAATCGTCGCTGAATGCGCTCTTCGTCGATATTTTACTGGCTAAGAGAAGCGGGTAACCTCCTTGATTCAAGAAAGCAGGATTTGCGACTCGGCCCAAGGCCCAGAGTTGAAGATAAATGTAGGACCCTTTCTTGTGGACTGCACCTGTAACTTCTTTCCAGGCGACCACCTGGTTGTCACTGTAAATTCCGGGAACATTGGGGGTATCCACCATGTCGAGGGCTAATTACCGTCGCCTCGGTCACTAGAAGAGACCTCGGAACACTTGCACGCTGCTCATAGTACTCTCACACGAAAGGCATAGGGAAATGCGGCTGATCGGCACGGAGGCGAGTCATAGGTGCCATGGCAATTCGCTGACTGAGGGTATTTCCTCCGATGCGGAGGAGGATAAATAGCTTCGGCATCTTAGTAAAATCACAATGTAGAATAGGAGAGAGATTGAAGAGTTCTTAAATATGGTGAGCTGGACTAGATTACTTAGCACAATATATAGATATCAGCTACAACTCTTATACCCTTCTACGAGCAACTACTAGTTGCTTGTAGACACAGTAGGTCTTCCATTCAAATATTTTTCGTCTATGAAACTAGACTTGGATGCCTGATTAATACTTTGGAGTACGGTATGATTTGTCAGTCTGCATAATCTTCGATTAGTATCAGCCGGAGTGCACGAAGCTGAACCAAAACGGGACACATTGCTCCGTTTCCCGAGCATTACCTGATCGCTAATGAACATAGACTCTAACCGGAATATCCTTGGCTGAGTAAGGGCCTGCATTACGTAGCAAAAGTCCTCCACAATCATCACGTATAACGAATTCTCAAGGGCCTCGGCCGTAGCAGATTTACAAGAAGATCGGGGCTTCGTTCTTAAGATAGCGCGAGGGCCCCCACATCTGCGTGGACCCGGAGTAGACTGTCCCGTTGCTATAATTGGTCAGATCTGTCGGGCCGTGGGTGATCATTACAAAGGACCCATAAGAGTTGTTCACCATGATTTGATGATTCGCCTTGCTCGCGTTCCATGACATTGTGAATGTATAATGACTTCGTCTAGCTCAGAGTATTTATTTAGATGCCGGGACCAGTCCCTGTTTACTCGTTCAGATTCTCTTGAAACTCCAAAATCATTCAAAACATTGAGAAAGCCTTGCTGATCCTTGCAGTCCGAAACACCACTTCCTCACGGTCTCTCGAGTCTTAGCATTATGACTATCACAGTGGGTGTCGCGGGCATTACGGGAAAGTTTGCCCGGTTGGTCGTGAAGAACCTGTGCAATTCACCCGACATCCAGATTCGTGGTCTCTGCCGCAACTCATCCAAACTTCCTGAGCATCTCCGAATATTGCCTCAGGTGTCTATCATCCAAGGCGATTCAACCGATTTGGAGACTCTGCAGCGCTTTGCCCGCGATTGCGATGTGGTCATCTGCTGTTACCTAGGTGATAACGACTTTATGACAAATGGCCAAAAGTTACTCGTCGATGCCTGCGAGCTGGAGAACGTCAGTCGCTATATTGCAAGCGACTATTGTCTGAACTTCACGAAGCTGGAGCTCGGTCAGCATCCGGCGAAAGACCCCATGAAGCACGTCAAGGCACACCTGGAAACAAAGAAGAACGTAAAAGGTGTACATGTGCTGATAGGGGCTTTCATGGAAACCTTCTGGAGTGGCTATTTTGGCGTCTGGGACCAAGAGGCCTTCAAACTCCATTACTATGGTACCGGGGATGAGCTTTGGGAGTCTACTACATATGACACTGCCGCTCAGTATGTAGCAGCGGTAGCAAAAGACCGAAATGCTGTCGGCATGCAGCACTGTGAGTCGACATTCTGAGAAATCACCAGAACAACGAGCAAGTTACTAAGTATTACTTTCCTATCACTTAGTCCTCGGTGATCGCCGAAACATCCAGGAAATCGCCCAAGATTTTGCCGATGTCTACGGAAAAAAACCCAAGCTCAAGCGCCTTGGATCACTGGATGATTTGTACAACAGAATGCAGGCAACTTTTCAGAAAGACCCATCCAACATTTTCGCCTATATTGCTATGTAAGTGTTGATTTGGCCATTTTTATTTTAGCATATGTTGACTCTTGCGGCTTTCAGGTTCTATCAGTATTACTGCATCAACGGCCAAACCTACCTGAAAAAGGATCTGGATAACTTCAAATATCCAGAAATCTCTCCTGTCACCTTCAAAGGCTTCCTTCAAGCGCACAAGATAGAAGACCTTAGCGATGCGTACCAAAACGCAGGCTCTGAAGTTTAGAGTTACAGTTTTGGTAGCCGTTTGACGAAGTATAAAATGAATGGGAACTAAACACTATGATATCTGACTGATGTAGCTTCCAAATATCCTTCCAAATATCGCTTGTAAAGCGAGTCTGGATAGAATGATAGCGAGACCAGACTGGCTTTTGGAAATAGAATATCGTATGCCCGATCTAGCCTTCGTCTCGTGGCACTCAGATGAGAGCTACGATGAGAACGAGTTTCCAATATATCAGCCTGGTTAGCAGGAATGGATTCACGGCCAGTAGCCAGGGATTTTATCGTCAAGATGCAAGAATGGCGGAGAAATTGAAACCCGCGACAGCAGCCTTCAAAATATAGACAGACGAAGCATAGCCGAAACTAGATATAGCCCTTTTCAAAGCTGGAGCTACGTACGTCGCTTTAAATATCTTTTCTGTTAATGAGGGAACATTTACATTCCAAGATTGGCCTCGCTGGAACGCATCGCAGAGTCCAAATATTGTAGATGTGATATCCCAGAGCCTGCTACACTGCCGTAACATTAGTTTGAAACTACTCCTCTTGCTGCCGTTCTTCCTACTGTTCTTTATACCACCTCAAAGCATTCTCAATGACAATAGAAGCAGAAGGCGTTAGGATCAAAACGGTCAACAGGCCGTCTCAAGCTCATGTTACACAACTGTATCTCGCATTACAAACTGCGGCCTAAACTCCGGCACGTACAGGTACATATGGAAATGATAACCTAGAGCTAGGCAGCTATATTGTTGCACTGCATTTGTTTATACTAGTATTTCTCTCATGCATCGAATTGCTTGTCGGTTTGGTGCTGCATTTCCTGGCCATTGCGGCGGCGACTAAGATAGACACCCACAATGACAACCATCACAATGAAGATCCACACCGGTTGCATCGAGGGCGAGGACGAGGGCGGGGCAACTTCTTCGGAGGTTGGTGACTCTACATCAACGGCGGGTTCTTGAGGGATTGAGTATAATCAGCCACCTTCGTCCAGCAGCAGAAGGGCAGAGGGAGGGCGCATCTGCCGGTTTAGAGCTCGTCGCGGCTACCTTTGTCCTCGGCCTCAGCCTCGGCCTCCTCCTTGAACTCCAGCTCGCCACTCTTGACAATAGTGACGGGCTTCACGGGGCGGTCACCACGAGCCTTCTCAACGTTCTGGATCTTATCGACAATGTCATAGCCCTCGAGAACTTCACCGAAGACAACGTGCTTGCCATCGAGCCACGAGGTGATGATAGTGGTAATGAAGAACTGAGAACCATTGGTGTCCTTGCCAGCGTTGGCCATGCCTTCGATATGGTTAGTCTGGAAGGTTCTTTGAGATCAGTGATTTCAAGTAAAGAGTGACATACTAAGAAGGCCCTTCTTGGTGTGGCGGAGCTTGAAGTTCTCATCCTTGAACTTGTTACCATAGATAGACTTGCCACCAGTGCCTACGCATTTGGTCAATATCAAAGAACAGCTGATGGATAGGCAGAATACAAACCATCACCGTTGGTGAAGTCACCACCCTGAATCATGAAGTCCTTGATCACACGGTGGAAGGAAGAGCCCTCGTAACCGAAGCCCTTCTCCCCAGTAGCCAGAGCGCTGGAAAGGATTAGCATACATGTCACGCATGCAAAGTAATTGAAGGGTCTCGGGGCAAGCATCATACCGGAAATTCTCTGCGGTCTAAGAGCAGATTAGCTAAGTTCAGTCCATTGTTTTCCCAGCCATCATATGGCACTGAATATAACTTACCTCGGGGACAGTCTTTCCATAAAGACCCATGACAATGCGGCCCATAGACTCATCGCCATGTTGGATATCGAAGTAAACCTATCACATTCAATTAATGATTATGCTTTCGGAGAGAGATTGGGGCCAAAATAGATACCTTGCTAGTGATCTTAGGACCACGAGGCTCCTTCTTAGCGTCTTCGGCCTGGACCAGCGCGAAGCTGACCGCAACGACCAGGAAGAGGGAAAGGAAAAGATTGCGGAAATTCATGGTTGCGAATTGCCACTATTTGGAGGAATTGTCAAGGAGGAAAGGGAAAGGGAGCAAGAGGGGAGGCCAGCTTGCAATGGCGTGCGGAGAAAGTTACTCCACAAGGTTAGTAATTTTTGCAAATGGCGAAGCATGATTGTGGCGGTGTGGAGAGGTAAATTACGAGAATAACATGATATCAATTTGAAAATTACCACTTAATACTGCAAATATTTGCCCGGAGAAACTTTATTGCCGGAGGATTTCTCCCGCGCATTGCGGACAAGCACCCATTGAACCGAGTAGCAATCGATCAATCAATTGTACACCCGTCAAGATGGTAAGGCTCATTGAGCAATTTTTCTGGACTTGAACATTGGCTAACAGGCTTCAAGGTCTTCATTCTCGGCGTCAACTTCCCCGAGCGGAATCTGCTCAAGGCAAGTAACACCTCCACTGGGGAACCTCAACACGACCCCGTCTCGACCAATTGACCCTCGAACTAACTCAAGTCTACTCTTTACAGAAGTCCCTCGAGTCCTTCTTCGGCGTCGGAAATCACACCTCCTCTCGCCTTCTGGCCCGCTTCAACATCCACCCAACCTGTCGCGTCGGCGAGCTGGCCAACAAGCAGGTTCTCGACCTGACTGCCGTCCTGTCGGATATGAAGATTGAGAACGACCTGCGCAGAGAGGTTTTAAATGATATCAAGCGTCTTAAGGAGACCGGAACATACCGGGGTCGTCGCCATGCTCTGGGTCTGCCTGTGCGCGGACAACGCACTCGTACTCAGGTATGTACTTTGTTCGCGATATTTGGCTCTGTTGGTTTCAAAATCGGAGACCCAAGAGCCGGTTTTCACCTGAACCAATTGCTAATGGTTCACTCTAGATCAAAACTCCTGTCAAGCTGAACCGCATGGAGCGCCGTCTCTAAGTTTGAAGCTTGCCCCAACTTTTATTTTGAAAACGTTCTGGGATAATCTCGCGATCTTGTGAGAGGCATGGTAATGGCGTTTTTTTATTGCTGGCATCGGGTAACATGCCTGCTTATGTGTGATACTACCTATCAATGTACTATATTATCTTTAAACTTGGCGGTGGGAAGACCTCGTACCAAAATGTACTAGTAGTAGGTATTAACTAGTAGATGAGCTTGGAATCCCAATAGTATTAGATTTACATCTGAAATACATATCCACATCTAGAAGCCAGACTAAGCTGATAATCAACAGAAAGAAAACTAAGACTTTTAAAAATAGGACCGCAATCTAATAACGCCGTAACCATATGCGCAATCTACTGCTTTGTCGAGGACAGGACGCCTTCACCGCGGTTGATCTGGATTCGCTTGTCCTCACCTGCGCTCACAATTCCAACTGTCTCATCCCAGCACACACTGAACACCTTGACACCTTCGCCACCGACACGCTTGGAGTCCGCTTTGCCTTCTTCTTCGAGACTCTTACGAGGAATAGAATACACACTCTCACCAACAACTCCTTCTTTGTCGGTCTTGGTGCTTCGCAAGTCCCACAGACGCACCGTTCCGTCATGGGAACCAGAGATGAGACCGTATGAGCTGTGCGGGTCACGGGCGAGGCTAACAACAGCGTTGGTGTGACCACGGAGAGTCATTGCAGCAACGGTAGTAGCAGAGGCACGGGGGTCAATCATAGTGATGTGTCGAGCAGAGGTACCGGCGGCCAGAAGGTTGTGGTCTGGAAGATGCTCCAGAGAAAGAAGAGAGTGTGCAGTAGTACGAGTATCAACCAAAGAAGCGGTCACTAGATCCCAAGTACGGAGGGAGTGATCCCAAGACGCAGAGTATCCAACAGTAGAATCTCTGGCATCAAAAATCGCAGCGGAAACCGGTCCGGTGTGGGCTGAAAGAAGCGCCAAAGGGCCGCGCTGCGGTGTGCTGACGGACGAGTTCAGCTTCCGTTTCTTCGAGCTGCGGGCAGCACTAGATGGAAGAAGATTTTCTGGGGCAGCAGGAGCATCTGACTTTTTGGTACTCCAGAATGCAACATTGTGATCAGATGAACCGGTCAGAAGGCGGTTAGAAGGCGCATGCACAGCCAAAGAATCAATGCCAGACTTGTGGCCATAGAGTTCGAGTTGAGGGGCGATCTTCCCAGAAAAGCCACCATCTTCCTCAGTGTACTTCCACAGTCTCACGGTACGGTCTAAAGAAGTAGATGCGATCTGGTTGGGCGAAACAAACTTGGCAGCCTTAATGGAGGCAGTGTGTCCTCCTTCAGTAGCAGCCGGAGAAGTCGCAATAGTCTCAGAAGACATATTCCAGACGCGAAGGAATCCATCATAAGAACCGGAAAGAATTCTCTCCTGGCCCTTGGAGAAAGTGGCGCCTGAGGCCCAGGTTGCGGCGGGTGCGGTTGCAGAGAGCACATCGGTTGCGCTGACCCAGTCATCATGCTGAAACGAGGCAATGTGCAGTGGTGGGATCAAAGCTCGAACATATTCGATCTCAAGGGTGGTCTCAGAGGAGATGCCATTGGCAGTCAAGTATTCATCGATCGAAGTACGCAAGAAAGTGCCGTTGATCAAAAATTCGAATGGGATTGGCTTCTCACTACTCAGAAGGTTGTTCACCAATGTTGACAGCGCATAACGTCGCAGGCCTAGTAGAAAACAGGATGTCAGTATAAAAAGTCAATTTTCAGGCGAATCTAGATTGCTGTAATGGTTCTTACCTGTGGGAACGAGGATAGGTCCAGTGGACTCAGGAAGAGCAATGTCCTCTTGTTTGCTTGTGAGCTGGACACGAACTTGTCTCTGAGCAGCCTCGGAGGCAGCTGAATCTTGGCCTTCACTCATTATGGGCGAAAATCGGGGCGAAAGACGATTGATGATCGCTAAAAATGGCTGTCGCAAAATGGACAAGCCTGCGCGGGTCCGAGGAGGAAAAAATACGGTGACCGGTGCGGCACACTAACGCAATGCGCGGAGATCGCCCCGCTGTGCTTTTTTGTACTCGAAACATAGTGGAAATGTATGACAGTGGAAGTATATAGTTTTGGATATTTACTAAAATTTATTAAATACTATGCTAACACAAATCATGCTCTCGGGGCTCGTCGGATCTCTGAGATAGCCCGTCGTCGATAGTCTGACTCGGCAAACAGAGCCTCGATCAGATCAACCACCTCGTCTATAGAGAATTCCAGACCTAATTCACCTTCCAACCAGAGAAATTTGATGTCGGCGAGAGAGCTCTCGAGGATGTTGCTGAGATACTGGAATCGGAGCCAGTTAGGAACATAAACAGCAGTGACCGGAACTGCCTCGGCGTCGCCTGTTGCTTCCGGTGTGAAAAGGTCTTCGAGTTTGGAAATTTGGTTACAAAATTTGACCAGTTGCTTGGACTGGTCTTCACTGATGTCACCAAGATCCTCAACATCGATAATCGCTTTGCTGATCATTGTTGAAAGCAAAGAGCCAATGGATTGGAGCAATGCGGAATGCGACAAGATCGGTTGCCATTCCTTGTAGACCTCACGAATTCTATCAACGGCGGCACTAACAGCATTCTCACACTCTGTCTTGTATGGCTGCTCAGAGCACTGTGAAAATCCCTGGGCACCATCGAGAAGATCGGTGACAATGGTGCTCTGTGTTTGCATCTCCTTGCTGTATGCAAATTTACCAAATTTTTCAAGAGATTCCACATCGGAGCTGAGCCTGCTGAGATCATGCTCCTCCATCAATTCCCGAACCCGACCAGCGAGATACAGGCAGTCATTGTAGAGATACATTTGTCCAGAGTTCAGTTTGAGGGAATAGAAAGAAGAGGACGTCGCCTTGAACATGGCTAGAATCAAAGTGGGTAGTGCAAGCAGACCAGGGCCAGAGGAAGCAACCCGAGAACCAGAGTGCCTAGAAATTAGATTTAGCCAATGCAACAATCCGAAATTAGTATAAAAATGATCGGGACCTTACGGTGGTTGAGAGATATCCCTGGAGTCGAGAATCTGCTGCTGAACGATGTCCAGAACCGAATCCGGTATATCAGTGACAGTGTAGACTTCTCTCAGCACCACCTCCTTTTCTGAAGATGGCTGCACGGGGCTTGGCTCCTTGCCCGGCTTCGATGATGAAGCGCTCTGCGATTGCTCGGTCTTCTCGTCTTTGCCGTCATCGTCTTTGCCGTCATCATCTTCGCCCCATCCCCAGGCATCGCCGTCATCCTCATCATCGCCATCAGCAGTAGGAGCTGTGTGGGGTTTGGCGTCATCATCATCTTCGTCCAGACCCCATGCACTAACGTCTTCATCGTCTCCATCCTCCCCCGGATGAACGGCATTGGTATGAGTCGTCGCTTCTTCCTTCTCATCATCCCATTCGGCATCCCAGTCCTCTGTGGTAGTGTTATCCAATAAAGCTCCATCTGCTTGAGTGACAGTTTCTTTTTCAACTCGCTCAACCTGCTTAGTATTGCCAGTACTTGCCGCAAGAACTTTGCGTACACGATCAAGCGAATCGATGCGGCGACGTGCCAGCCATAAACGAGCAGCCTGGTTGACCCAACTAACCAACTCTTCGTGTCCGGACCAGCTCCATGATTCAATTGATTTCGTGAGCTGTAGGACGAGGTCTAACGTTTCCTCGAATTGATTGAGACCACCGAGATCAGTCGGAATTGCGCCAGATAGCCATCCTGAAATTGTCTTGGAAGCAACAGCTGCCACTAAGGACTGTGAAAAGGTTGCTGTGACCTTGGAAGGCAAGCCCTGTCGTAGGACATCCAGAACTCGGGTGATGCGATCCAAAGTTTCGGCGACGGTTGCTTTGGATGGCTCGGAATCAATATGGATGCCACTTTCCGTGACCGAAATAGCGTGGCTCATGCCATCACGACGAGGTTGCAGAATTGGATCGATAATTGCTTTGGTGAGCTCTTGTTGAAACTTCTCATTCACGACAGTGAAAGTGCCAAGTCGTTCAAGAGACGAGATTGTGCTTTCCAAAGAATCTGGGCCTTGGGCCTTCTCAATTCGGAACTCACCCTTGTGACAGTCGACATAGAGCTGTTTATCCCAACGCAAACGTACTGCGTCTTCGATGTCTTGTCTCAGACGAGTGCTCTCAATCGTGAGTATGCTCATTACATTGGTGTTGGCAAAGAAAGTGTCGTCGCGAAGAGCTCCCTGGATAGCCTCTAGCTGCTCAATAGCAGTTGAGATATCCCCACTTGCAAGAGAAGCTCTTGCTGCTTCTATTTGCTGACACAGTCGCTGGACTTCTTCCAACGTACCAGCTACTGCCTCGTTGAAAGCTATCTCGGTCTCGATCAATCCTACTTTCGCATTCGCATCCTCGACTTTGGATCGAAGGGGCCCGATTTGCTCGTGTTTCTCTACAATTTCTCGCGCTGTCACCCGAGACCGTTCGATATCCGCGTGTAATTGTTTTGCTTGGATAATCCATTCATCGGCGTCGAAGGTGTTCTCGCGACTCAGAGAACTGATTTCATTCTATCGGCAACGAGAACCGAAATTAGCATATTACAAGACAGTCAGGGCATCTCGGGCCCAATAGCAATGGAAATGACATACCTCAACTTGCTCACGGGCCTGCGCTATCAGCTCTAGCTCTTTCGCAAGAGCTGTAGCCGGGAATTCGGCGGCCACGACATTCTCCTCGGGATAGGCACCGTCCTTAACGAAGCCAAGAACGGCCTGACACACCTCATCCTCGGATGGCATGGTAAATACGGACAAGCGTGTGCCAACACACCAATTTGAAGCTCTTTGATGTTGTTGAAACGAAGAGTTGAAGCGGGTGTGTCAACAATCCCCGTGACTTTTGGGCGTCACCGCCCCACGTTGGCTTCTTACGAAGGTGTAGTCAAGTCAACATCAGCTGAGTGTAAGCATAAGCAGCCAAAAGAGCAAAAAGGAAAATCCCCAAAAAATTTAACAAAAGAAATATAAAGGTCAGAAGATGTCAGAAAGGGTCTAAGAGCACAGACTTTCGTATAGAAACGTAGCCAGTCGCAGTCACTCATTCGGCTTTGTAAGAGACGGGTCCCAACCTTTGGAACTGCAAAGAGACTCCGCCTGGGTCCAGCACACAAGCTTGAACTTCTTCCCAAATCCACCGTGTCTTGGTTCTGTCTAGGTCTGAGTCGAGTGACATCTACTCGGTTCCTGTAAGTTGTCCATAGATACCCTTGGTGTATCACCACCGATCCCCTCCCCATTTTCTTGCCCCTCCATGCTAGTGCCCCGCCGATGGTCACACATAATGGTGCTATGTCTGGTCGGCGATATCTGAGATGTTGTTCTGCAGCTTCTCTCGTTGGTTAAGCAAGATTCTGTTCCGTGGTATCCTTCTAGCGATCCTCGTTCCATTAGGAATACGGTGCATTATGCCTTTCTCCCACGAGCAACTGTCCATGATTTTGTCTAGCGGCATAGTGGAAAATATGTTGATCATGATGAAAATGAGGGCCAGCACAATTTCAGGCCATTTCCAAGTATGAAAATTTGAGAGACAAAGACAGGCTAATCATGAAACAGATCTTCGATTTTTCGCCGAAGCATTTTCACTGGGGTAAACCCATTGATCAATATGTCGCCTTCGGTGCAGCAAAGTCACTTTAAGCTGCTTCAACAGTTCAAACCCGACTATTCACCCAGTGAATTCGTCGAGTATGAATCTCAACGCACTGGCATGCGGGTGGTGGTAATTGGGCAGAAGGGTCCCAAGGTAAATGGCTATTTCGTTCTTGCTACCGAGATTCACGATGATTCCGGTGCTCCTCATACGCTGGAGCATCTTTGCTTTATGGGATCTCGGAACTACCGGTACAAGGGATTCCTCGATAAGCTAGCAACCCGGGTCTACTCTAGCACCAATGCCTGGACTGCCCCAGACCATACAGCGTATACTCTGGACACAGCGGGCTGGGAGGGCTTTGCCCGTATTCTTCCCGTCTATCTCGAGCATGTTATTGCTCCAACGCTGACCGATGAGGGCTGCTATACCGAAGTTCACCACATCGATGGCTCTGGAAATGATGCTGGTGTGGTGTACTCCGAGATGCAGGGTGTTCAGAACAACTCCGCTGAGCTAATTGATCTGGCGGCCCGCCGGGCTACTTATCCTGAGGGTGTCGGCTTCCGCTACGAGACTGGCGGAATGATGGAGCAACTTCGTGTGCTTACCGCAGAGCGAATTCGCGAGTTTCACCGTGAAATGTATCAGCCCAAGAATCTTTGTCTGGTCCTTACCGGTGAGGTGGACCAAGGCAACATGCTGGAAATTCTGGACAAGTTCGAAGATACTATCTTGGACGTCATTCCAAGCCCAGATGCGCCGTTCAAGAGGCCTTGGACGGATTCCAAGCAAGCTCCTGCGCTCACAAAGTCGACTGTTCAGACAGTCGAGTTTCCCGAAGAAGATGAGGATTTTGGTGAAATTGAGATTCGATTCTTAGGTCCAAACTGCAATGAACCCATCCAGTGTAAGTCTCGGGCAAACTTGGTGGTATTGAACACAAACTAACCATTTTTAGCCGGTGCTCTCAATGTAGCGCTACTCTATCTGGCTGGATCTTCTGCTTCTCTGCTAGAGAATGTCATTGTCGAAAAAGAGCAAATCGCCAGCGCCGTCTATTATTCAACCGATGACCACCCCAGCATGGAGATTCGATTTACACTGACTAGTGTTGAGACCGACAAGCTTGCTTCGGTCGAGAAGAGGTTCTTCGAGATCCTGAAAGAAGCTATGGGCAAACAATTGGATATGAAGTACATGAAGGAGTGCATCGACCGCCAATGTCGTGCTTGGAAGTTCTCGACTGAGAGCAATGCTGCTTCACTCGCCGAGTATGTTATCACCGATTTCCTTTATGGAAAGCGGGATGGCTCGACTTTGAGAGATGTTGCGACTCTACAAGAGTACGACGTCTTAAGAACGTGGTCCGAGGACCAGTGGCGCGAGTTCATTAACAAGTGGATTGCCGATGCGCACCACGTTTCAATCCTGGGAGTTCCGTCACAAAAACTGTCTGACAAGCTCAAGACTGAAGAAGAAGCCCGCGTTGCTACACAGAAGGAGCGTCTCGGCGAGAAGGGACTCAAGGAGCTTGCTGACAAGCTCGAAAAGGCCAAGGCTGAGAATGACAAGGAAATTCCCCAGGAAATGCTCGCCGAGTTCGCCATCCCCGGAACTGAGTCTATTCACTTCATGGATACCACCACAGCTCGCTCTGGTGCTGCTTTGAAAGCTGGACACCCGAGCCACAAAATACAAAAGCTCGTGGACGCCGATGGGCCAGAACTACCTCTTTTCATCCACTTTGAGCACATCGAAAGTAGCTTTGTGCAGATGGCCGTCCTTATCTCCGCACAGTCTGTCCCTATTCAACTTCGCCCATTGCTCTCAATCTACACTGAAGCGTTCTTCAACATTCCTGTAGAGCGAGATGGCAAGACGATCAACTTCGAACAGGTTGTGGTGGAGCTTGAGAAGGATACCGTTGGCTATGCTATGGAAACTGCTCGCAGCCTCGGCAACTCCGAGATGCTGCGTGTCTCCTTCCAAGTCGAGCTCGAGAAATATGAGACTGCAATTGCCTGGCTGCAGGAGCTCTGCTGGAACTCGATCTTTGATGTCGAGCGACTTCGCGCCATTAACACCAGACTGCTGGCTGATGTGCCCGATGCTAAGCGCAGTGGTGATGACATGCTTGCAGCTGTGCACATCATGGTGCACTTTGCGCAGGAGTCAATTTCCCGGGCCCGTAGCACCTTGGTGAAGGCTCGTTACCTGAAGCGTGTCAAGCGTCTTCTGGCTGACAAGCCCGAGGAGATTGTGAGCCGTATGGAGGAGATTCGCAAGTCGCTCTTCCAGCCTGAAAACATTCGCGTCGTTGTGGTTGCCGACTTGGAGAAACTTCGCAATCCTGTTTCTTCCTGGAAGCCGTTCGCTGAGCGACTGGGAACTAGCATCGATTTGAAGCCCATTACAAACCGTCGGGCTCTGCTAAGTGATGCGGGCAAGAAGATCGGTGGTACCTCATACATTGTCCCTATGCCAACCGTTGATTCATCATATGCCTACGCTACTGGCCGTGGCCTCGACTCCTACGACGACCCTAAACTGCCCGCTTTGCTAGTTGCCATTGCTTATATGAACGCTGTCGAGGGCCCTCTTTGGGTTGCAGTCCGTGGTAAGGGTCTGGCCTACGGTACCAACTTCGCCTACAACATTGACACCGGTTTTGTGAACTTCGATGTGTACCGTTCTCCCAACGCGCACAAGGCATTTGAATCTAGCAAGCAAATTGTTGAAGATCATCTGTCAGGCGCCTCGCCCTTCGACCCCCTGATGCTGGAAGGCGCTATCAGCAGCATTGTTGTAGGCTACGCCAACGAACAGATGACTGCCGGCACCGCCGCGCAAGGCAGCTTCATTCGACAGGTTGTGCGCAACCTGCCTAGTGATTACAAAGAGAAGATGTTGAAGAAGGTCCGTGATATCAATGTTGACGAGATCAAGGGTGCTCTTCGGGAGATCATCCTGCCGCTCTTCGAAGCGAAAACTGCCAATCTTGTCGTCACTTGTGGCACGGTTCTCGAGGATGTAAGTTCACTATCACTTACATTAAGATTTACTCTTGAGATTTCAGTACTGACCTCTTCGCTAGACTCTGAAGCAAGGCTTCGAGGCATTTGGCTTCACACCCCAGGTTCAGCCTCTGAAGGAATTCGAGGACGATTATGGTCTGAAGCTCGATGGCGATGAGGAAGAGGACGATGATGATGATGATGATGACGAGGATGACGAGGAGTTTGAATCTGGCTCGGAAGAGAGTGATGAAGATGATGAGTAAATGCCTTGACATGCATGTTTAGACGTGGCAAGTTATGTAGAAGGATAGCTTGATCCAATCACTATAAACATAAGCTTAGTACTAGTACTACTTACTGACATAAATGAAAACATGAGCAGAAGAGTCTGCGTTCTTCCAAGCTTGGGCCCTAGATCCGTGCTCCCATGATCTTCCATAGGCATCGGTTGAACGCAATCTCAATCGAATCCACATACTGATGCTAAGGAGGGATATGTTTGCTGCACAAAAGACTGCTAAATTGCGTATAATCTCTCACATAATAAAGAATATATAATATGATACAAAGGCCTGATAGACCTGGCATGTTGTGCCAATCTTCTGGGGTGCTTCTACAAGAGTCTAATTTTCACTCATGGGACCAGCTCCTGTAGACCAACATTGCTCTTCGACGGCTTGAAACCACAAAATAATACCACCTTTCATCACCAAAAAATCCTGACGCTATCCATTTACCAGCTCATGGCTTTACGTCCCTTTAGACGCCGACGGATCAGGACGAGACGTCCCTTCTGAGACTTGTTCCGGGCCAGGAATCCAGAACGTCGCTTCTGTACTCGTCGTGAAGGGTTGTATGTATTGCGCTTGACTCCCAGATGTGCGGTTGCTGAGAAGGCACGGCTCTGTTGTGATTGCTGAGAGAGCAGCGAAGGCACCGAGGGAGTGGCAGACAGTGTTGTGGACGGGAGCCGGGACAAGACTTGTGATTGTTGAGGACGGACCGGTGTTGACAGTAGAGTAGAGGAGAAAGATCTGGTGGAGAATGCAGAAGTAGCGGCCTTACTTTGCACTGCGAATGGGCTGGCACTATATCATGGAAATCTTTCGTTAGTCTCGTGTCCGGGTTGTTAGATGTCACGGAGATAATGTCTACCTGTTCATCAGCGCCCGAGGGGTGGACACGGAGGCCCGGAGAGAGGGCACGGCTCTGCAGCGGAAACAGAGCATCTTGATGACTCGAGATTTGAGATCGAAGTAGGATTCGGATCTCGTTGAGGCTGATGATAGGCTGGCGAGGCGTCGGTGATTCTCGCGGCGCAGAGTCGGGAAGTGGAAAGAAAATTAAGCGCGGAGCCGCAGGCGCGGGCCCGCCAACATAGCACGACGTAGCGTAACGACAGCATGCTTTGGACAAACCAACAAATATTCGCTCGTGGTACGTTGCTGATTTCTTTGATTGGATATTCAATAGTCTAATTCTTTTTTCCTCGAAATATTTTTCTCCCGTAAGTATTGGTTGCGATGCACCTTTTACCTTCGAGAATATAGTACCCGATCCGGACTAGCGCCTCCGAAACTTTTTTGTCGCGATATGACCGAGCATCTCCAATAATTCTTGCAAAGACCCTCTTTGGTCGCAAATTTGCTGTTAGAAGCCAAAGTCCCGACTGAGGGAACCGCCTACCTTTTCAATACATTTCACTTCCAGAGCCTAGCAATTGCAGGTCTCAAACTATACAATATGTCCGCTCAAGGCCCCTCCTCTCTCCCTCCAACCACTGTGCAAAGCACCAAGCCAATCAGCCAATCCGCCGCGCACGACTTTCTTGCTGCATACCTCACCCGCGCAGCCCAAGACCCGGCACTCCAGCCAAATGCCAGTATCAGTGAACATGGTCCCGTTTCACGCACCACTGCTGCAGCGCCAAACCTGATCCTCCACAATTTGAAGCGCGTGCAAGCCGGTTTGGCCGGAGAAACCCTCGGACGGGATTTGACTGTCGCCAAGCAGAATCCCAATGAGGAGTATCTGGATGTCGCAGCTGGTACGACAGCGAGTGGGAACCAGAATGAAGAGCAGAATGACGAGAATGATCTGGAGATGAAGGATACAGAATTCGAGACTGAGGCTGAGGCCTTTGAGGAGCAGCAACAGGTTCAATCTACTGTCGATAAAGAGGAGCGCAAGCGCAAGAAGAAAGAGCGACGACAGGCTGAGAAGAAGGCCAAGAACCAGAAGGATGACGACTCGGATTGATAATCTTGCTAGGATGTGTTTGAGCCATGGGCGTTGTTGCATCGGGCCGGAGTTCTTTTGTCTTTGATATTTTCTTCACTGTCTAATTTGATAGTATGTTCTTCTTATACCTGGAGCTTATCGAGGCTTTCACTTCTGGATATCAGCATGCGTTTCATGTCTAGACAAAAGTGTTTCCTGGGGTTGAGGTTTGTAAATATAGTTAGATATCTCAGAGAATCTACTGCGGTGTATACTCTGATGATAATAAAATATGAACTATCCATGAATGTACTAGCAGTACTGTACCTAGAGTACTGCTGTTTCAAGCTCGAGTCCCACCACCGAGTACCTACCATAGGTATGGGGCACAAGATTGAGCCAAGTTGGAAGCACTGAAACGCGGCTTGTAACTATTAACAGCTTAAGAACTCGATACCTCACAAGTAATGTGTTACAGGCTCAAGGGCCTCGAATAGCCGGCCACAGAAGATAGTAATATGATTGAGGAAAGATGTGAATTTTGAGTCCAGACTAAAATATGTATATGTCGCAATTGGACACCATATTTATATGGCGGAAAAGTAAGGACATGACATGCATTTTCATTCAGCTTGGCTCCTCGAGCCCCCTGCCACGCCACCTCTCACTCTATACCACCTCTTCTTTCATAGAGCAATCAACATCAAGCCATGACCAATATGATCCTGTCTACAGCTCGCGATCAGCAGCCTTCACGGGCTTCTCGCTATCTTCAGCCTTGGAGCTGGTGACCTTTCCACCCTTCCAGCCAAGGGCAGCAAGACGCTCGGTCAGAATTGGGTGCGAGTAGTGGTAGCTAGCATACATCCAATCAGCATCCATGGTGCTCAGGTTCTGGATCTGCAGCTTAAGAAGAGAGGCAGCAAGTTCGTCAGAGAACCCAAGGCCTTGGGCGAAAGCATCTAAAGAAGGTCAGTATTTCAGGAAGCAAGGATGTGAGGCATGCTTGGAATGGCTTACCGGCTTCAAACTCAAACTTGCGGCTCAGGATGTTCATCAGCAGCTTCACAATGGCGTCCATGGGGGCAAGAGCATCGGAAAATAGAAGGAAACCGATCATGATGGGCTGCTCCTTGACAAAACCGAAGGATTGATAGAGAGACTTGTTGTTGACGAAGACCGAGAAAAGGGCGAAGATGTAGAACATGTGAAACTGGGCGATACCGAAGAGCTTGGTGGTGTGGCTAAGACTCCAGTGTCCAAGTTCATGACCCAGCACAGCGACAACCTCTTGCGGCTCACTCTTCTCAAGCAGAGTATCATAGATGACGATATGCTTCTTCCAGGGGAGACCGTAGAAGTAGGCGTTGGAGTGGGCACTGCGCTTGCTGCCGTCGATAACATGCAGCTCGGAAAGAGGGAACTTCAGTTTTTCGGCAAGCTTCTCAACGCCAGTCTTAATTTCACCGGGTTGAAGAGGGGACAGCTTGTTGAACAGCGGAAGGATGACAATTGGGTAGATAGTAATCGCGAAAACCTGGAGGAAAACACCGAAGAGCCACAAGTAGTAGAAGAACGAGTTACCAGTCATCTGAACAATCTTGAGCACGGCACTGATGATGGGAGTTCCAAGAACCACGCCTAGCATTTGACCCTTGAGCATATCCGTAATCCAGAGTTTGAATGTCTGCTTATTGAAACCGAACTTCTCCTCAAGCACGAAGGTCTGATAGTACGAGACTGGAAGCGAGAGGATAGTGCTGAGAATGTTGAAACCGAATACAAACACGAGAGTCTGCGAGATTTCGCCTTGGAATCGACCGGGGAGATACTGTGCTAGCAGCAAGCTGCTAACGCTCCAGAGCTTGGGAAGAACATCGCCATAGATGAATGCCAGGTTTTGAATTTGGCCATAGAGACCGGAAATAATGCTGAACTTGGCCTTTGCGCGACCATAAGCCTGTATATAGAAGAACGAGTTAGAGATTATACGACTACTCCGCGGGATGCCACCAGTTATCCTCTTACCTGGCTTTGATCGTAGACCTTCTGGGTAACCTCCCCCTCGAGAACCTTGGGGGCCTTAGTGCGCTGGAGCACCTTGTATTGACGAAGAGTTAGGAGGCCCTCCAGGACGAACTGGCCCACGGAGAACCCCACGAGGACGTTCTTCCATGGGAAGAGCGGACGGTCAAGAAGACGCGCGAGTTGCTGGAGACCAATAATTAGTAAAAAGGACCAAAAGTACAACGGTAACAGAAACAGTAGTCAATAATGACCAAATTGAAGGTACACACCTCAAGAATCCACATATTGTAGATCGCGCGACAATGTCAAGGGAGAGTCAAGTTCAAAGAAGCTACTTAGGTGTTAACTAATTTGGGCGAATGTCCGCCTTAGTCAGATCAACAAAGCTCCGCCCGGCGATCACTGCAGGGTCTCTTTCATCATCAAACGTGAACTTGCTTGTCAAAGAAATGTGATGAGTATATCTCGGTATTGTAAAGATAAAAACTTCATATGGAACTCGTTCTTATCACTTTGAAATAGCTTTTAAATAGTCTTCACTTCAACCATGAGCGTTCCTGCTACAGTCTATCTCTTTTCGCTTATTGTACTATATATACTGGTGTTTCTCCCCTCCCTACTAAACCCCCATGGCTCTACTAGAACTACAATATCCTTGTAAATCAAAGGGCCTACATTCACGTAGATAGGTCTTGGATGTAGTTAGACATACAATGAATACTTGAAGAAAAAAAATATTTGGAGAACCTCTTGAAAATAAACTCCGTAGAACACACAAAAGAGTAAGCAAAACACCTCTTAAATTGTAATCTCGTATCCTATTAAACGCAGTCTTCCAAGACCAAAGGGTTGGTATCTGTTGCCAGCACACGTCTTACATCATTTCCCTATGCAATGAGCCAGATATGTGCCTGAGGCTGGGGATTCGCCGAAAAGACAGCTTAGGATTTGCGAGAACCACCACTCTATACAACCTGGTGGAATCTGTAATTGTCAAAGCCATCGCTCATCCGACTCGTCGTGACCACAAAACATTTTGCGATTGTATATCGCGAAGCGTGAGCCTAGTCGAGACTTGGTCGCCAGAGAATTCCGATTCTCCTAACGCAACACATCCCATCGGTAATGGTTTCTCTTGGAACTAGACGCCATCCACGCCATAAAGTTTAGTCCAGAACAGTGTGGACACATTGGAGCGCCTGTACCTTTGCAATGAAATGGGCTGTTGCGCTGCAAAGCGTCAGTCTCATCATTTTCCTACAGACATGCAGGGAGAGGATTTGTGTGCTAATCGTGAGGGTACTCACCTGGGATGGGATGCTGAATGTAAAATCAGTATTACGATAGTCAGGAGCCAGATACTATCGCAATAGCGAGGGTGCTCTCACAGATGAAGCCAGGTGACGAGATGAATAAAAGTGATCCATTCCGCTATGAAAACAATATATCTTATGAACGGGGTAGCGCTCGCACCTAGGAAGGTGCTAATCTATAACAATACTAAAGGAAAGTGCTACCTACGATGGCTACCTAATACTGGGAAGGTGCTATCGGGTGATAACTGCCTCAATAACGATATAGATGAAGAAGATTGGAATGGGGCGGGAATATAGTCCTAGAATAATCCTTATGGTCCTAGGGTATTCCCTAACCAGCAGTGAAGAAAGTGGTGTTTCTATATCTGCCGCGTGTTAGACAGACAGCTGTCATTTTCTAGTCAATGTTCGATCACTAACAACTCAGCAGCAAAATTTACAGCACTATCAATTCAACATGAGTTTGAAGCTACCCATCTTTCTGCCTTTCTTTCTGCTCTTCGATCTGTCACATCAAAACCCTGTGCCCTAAAAAGCGCTGGGACTTTAGTTTGAAACTATATGCTGTACACCTCTCCACCGTCCTCAACTACCGCCCACCAAGTTAAGCACACCGCCCAAAAAGCTCAGGGTGTACCTTTTGATGATATGATGAGGAAGACATACATTATCTCAGAACTATAGAGAGTCAGGGGTGGTCTATAATGACGAAAGTATTCTAGAAAATCTAGATATTGCTATATATTATCATCTATAGCGGACAATTGATAATGATGGATGGTATATTCGTTATCAGTAACATGCATCAATTCAATTCTTTCTTGGGAGGGGTGGGAGCGGCAGAAAAACGGCAGAATGAAGAGGGTAGTTTTAAACTAAAGCCCCAGCACGGTAGCTAGGCTGCATTAGATTGTTGAACTTTGAATGGATTTTTTTTTTGAATAGAGTACACTTTAGTTCAGAACCGGCTCAAGGGTAACACCGTGAACGATGTTGGCCCAACCAATCAGACGCCCTAGAAAGAAATCATTAGAATCTGATGCTAGTCATGGAGCAGGTTTTTTGTGTTATAACTTACAGTGCTTGTCGATTCTGCGGGAGATGGCAATCTTCTCACCGACTTCCGTGCAGGCAGGACTGGTCAGACTGAGCTTGGCGGCATCGGCCTTGACGTTCACAACCTTAGCACCGGTAGCAGTTGAGCCAATGTTGACCATGAGAACCTCGTTCTTAGCCAGCTTGGCGACCTTGGCCTGCTTGCCATCGGCAGTCTTGACACCCAACAGACGACGGAGCAGGAAGTAGTTGACCTCAATCTCAGTATAGATAGCAGGAAGCTTCGAGCGGTGTCCCAGAACGAAACCAACCAGACGATCGGCACGGCAAAGGGTGGGATCAATACGGGTACCGACACCAATAAGACCACCAGGAATGGCGTAATTGAGAGTGTTTGTCTCGGCGAAGAGAGACTCGATTCTGGAGAAGATAGGGCGGCATTGGATCTTGCCGTTCTCATCCTTGGTGACCAGACCGGGACGGATCTCGATCTCGTCGTTGAGCTTAAGGACACCGCTGAGAATGGAACCACCAGCAACACCACCCTTGAGCTCGTCAATCTCAGCACCGGGCTTGTTAACATCGAAGGAACGGATAACCATCATGTGAGGAGCCTGGTCGAAAGTTCGGACGGGAACAGGAATGTGAGAAGTAAGGTACTCGTTGACAGCATCGATGTTGTACTTCAGCTGGGCAGAGATGGGAATGACGGGGGAGCCATCGGCGACGGTACCGCGGATGAACTTGAGGATTGATTGGTAGTGCTGGAGAGCATTGTCCTCGCGCATCAGGTCGACCTTGTTCTGCAGAATGACAATGTGGTTGAGCTTCATGATCTCGATAGCGGCCAAGTGCTCGGAGGTTTGAGGCTGGGGGCAGGTTTCGTTTCCGGCAATCAGGAGCAGGGCAGCGTCCATGACGGCGGCACCTGAAAGCATAGTGCTCATCTGTTGGAAAGTATTAGCGAAAGTCTTCAAAATTAGGAAGACAGGTTGAACTTGCGAGAATATCGTGACCTGTAGCAAAGTATTAGCAAATCTGCTCAGTAGCTCTATCAAGAAAAATGGGTCAAACATACCAGGGCAATCAACGAAAGAAACATGGCGCCTAGTAAGAGAAAATATTAGACCAGCCAATTCCCACGTATCCAATCTAACAGAATGGGGACATACATCAGACGGTAGCGGCCTTCACAACCCTCGCGCTCACAAGGAGGGTCAACTTCCTTATCACTGCTGAAACTCTTATAGCATGTCGGACGGGGACAAGCAGGGTTATCACACTTGTAGATCTTGGCGTTGGCGTAACCAAGCTTGATGGTAATGTTTCGCTCCAATTCGTTCTTGAATCGCACAGTCTGGACACCGGAGATAGCTTTTACGACGGTACTCTTGCCTATAAAGAGATCGAACATTAACATCATGCCACCGACCACAAGACAAAGACGCCAGTCTCATCGAGAACGTACCGTGAGCGACGTGACCGATTGTGCCGATATTGATTGTGGCTTGACGGGCAATGACTTCAGGTGTCAAGGGTGTCAAAGTTGAGACATCCAAAGTAGCAGGGTCGGATTGGGGTGGGAGCTCGGGGCGCTGGGGCTTGGGTTCAGGAGCGCTCTTCTTCATGGCCGATTTCTTGGGCTGATCGAGGGGCTCCTGGTCATCGAAATCCTGGCCATTCTGAGCCTCGACAACGGGGGATCCGGCCTGAGAGAGGTCCTCGTCCGAGAAGTCTCCATTCGCAGCCATATTGGAAGAAGAATATGGGATCGCGTCAGCAACGGCTTTTCGTCGGTCTCAAGGATTTATCGGAAAGAGAGGAGAGCGATGGGAGGTGAGTGGAAGGCGGAGAGTCGAGCCGGACGAAATTTGCGGGCGATATGATAATGGAAGAATGGTATGGTGGGGGGTTTTTGTGCAGTGGATAGCGAGCGGGCGGTGTCGGTGTTGGACCAGTTGGCTTTCGATTTAGTTACAGGACACAGCGAACTATGTACTTGGAATTTGAGATTACAATTCATTCTAGTATTTTTGTTCAATTGGATTCGTTTTTGTTACCAAGTTGCTGTTGGTTCATCCATGGGAACTTCTTGTGGTGTGGTGCGCATGAGTCATTGTCTGCCAGGAAAATCGAAAATCTTTTGCCCTGACGGCCTGATGGGAGTACATCCGGTTAGTTATAGTCAACTACATACTATGCACTAGCTCACTAACTAACTAGTAGTTCCACTTTTGTAGTGTATCCCTAGTAAAGCATAGCTGCAGGAATGAGTTGAGGCGTCAATGCAAATACAGTCTATATTAACTCGTTTCATAATTTTAGGCGTAAGGATACATCCCGGTCTAACAGTACAATGGGTATCTAGTCCACAATTTACTCGTCACTCTCGTCGCTATCTGACTCTTCTCCTCCCTCCTCCTCGCTCTCTTCCTCAGAGTCGAACAAGGTTGATGGATCTTCCGCTGGCAACATGATGAACGAAGCGAGACAGGTGATTCGGTTGCCAGTTTCATAGGTGCTGACGAGATTTCCAACCTGACGAGTGGTGGTATCTTTGACTTTGCTAGAACCCTTAGACTTCTTCGTAACAGCGAGGTCCTTTGCATCAATCTTCCAAATGCGGACTGTTCCCTCACTGTTGCCTGTGACAACCAAGAAACCATCACGGATCTCCTTGGCTTGGTCCTCGAGGCTCAGGACGGCGAAGTCTTTGATACGCCCGGGGTAACTGGCTTGTTTACCACCGAGTTGAGCCACCGGAGTAGCTAGGGGGATCTTGGACTCCTCATCCTCCTCCATTTGTCGTAACTCAGTAGTCGAATAGAAAATGATGCGGCCATCTTCGGTAGACACAGCCAGAAGGTCATCAGCCTGATCGTTATCTGCAGATCGAGGGACATATTTCATTTCGTGAATCTTGCTTCGAGGTTCTGGAAGCGCTCTGCACTTAGGCTCAGAGTCCTGTTAAGTATGTAGTCAGCATCTAGACGTATGATATATAGATAGGTAATAGGCGCCTTACAACTCCGAACACCACGACACCCCACTCAAAAGCAACTGCAAACTCTTCTCCAGCAGGGTTCCAGGCGATACGACGACCCTCTCCGCTACTCCATTTTCCTTCCCTCACACTTGTCAGCAACTCCCGGCTGAAGTTCAAAACACCAGCCTTTTTGCCTGTGACCAAATTCCACAGTCGCATGCACTTTTCTCCCCGGCCAACACTTAGCATCAGCTTCATGGAAGGGTGAACCGCGAAATGATTCACCCCAGAGGGCTCAGCCCCCGGGGGTGCTGTATCACCGCTCGGCCGGCCTTGGACCTTAGGACGCGGTGCCTTGATGGTCGACACTACAGTCCAATCCCGGGTTTTTGAGACGGAGATAGTGTTATCTTCAGCACCTGCGAGAAGCTTGCTGCGGGACGGGAAGCTCAAGCTCGAAATGCTAGCAGAGTGGTGCAACAATGAACCCAGCTCGCGATTGTTGGGATTCTCGAGGATTTTGTTTCCAGCCAATGTCGGTACCGAAGGGTAGTCATCATTCACGGCGGGCGGGGCAGCCGACAGAGAATACAAATTGATGCGCTCATCTGTCGCGCCACTGGCCATGATCACGTTTTGATTCTGTTTTTGGTCGGTGGCTTTGGGCAGCGGGGAGAGTGCCAGGCACCGAATTGCAGATCCATGGGCTTCGAATAAGAAGCTATCGACACATTGGACGGAGGGAGTCGTGTCTTTTTTCAATTCACTCTTGGTGCTCAAGGCAGATGCGGGGATACCAGCCGTAAAACCATGCAACACACGCTCGTAGGAACCGGTGACCACTTGGATAGTCAGAGCAGCATCGGGAGATGAAGAGGGCGAGGGAACAGATTTGACGGTTTTGGAAGGGCTGTCAGTAGACTTGCCCTCCTTTGGGGCATCGGTTCTCTTGCGCTTGACCATGATTAAATGTAGATGATAGAATTGAAGGACGGAGCAAAAAAAGTTGAGCTGTGATCTAACTGGAATTTTTTGCTCCTATCGATAGGGATTGGAGCCTTACTGCCTTGACACCTGAGTGCCTGAACCTTGAAACTAACTACTGCCTGATATATACGGTGTCTCTTGATGCCTCATAAAGAAGGCGCACATTTTGCAAGCGGCTTTGGAGAATGCGGGCGAATTACCGTTACGGCCGCGTCTGACTGTTCTTTGCTGGCAACACAAGCGGAGTTGTGCACAAAATACAATTTATCAAACCTCAGAGGCTCTGTTAAAATTAAAGCTAATATGATTAATTCCATAGACTGGAGAAATGTACCTTTGACTATCTCCTTTCCTTGCTTGATTTCCTTGGTGAATTCCACCCTACTTTTTTTTACTTTGTCTAGCATAGAAAAATCTTGGCCAGGTAATTACCGTACGGTATTCCCTTCTCCCATTAACCATCCTCTTCCCGGCCGCCGCCCTTTTTTCCCGTGCCAACCCGTACAGAAAAGTCCTCCCTTCCCTGCCTCCCATCGCTTCACGCGACAACCATATCCGATTCCATCCTTTTAAGCGATTTTTTCGATCTGAATGACCCCGGTCAATCCACTCCCTCTTTTCCCGCGTTAATCGGATGCTGTGTTCCCAAGTTAGACCTCATGCTCCGCGACGAGCTTCTCCGGTCTAAGAACGATGAGATCGCGTAAGTATTAATGCCAAAAAAATATTGTTTTGAAATCTCCTGCTCGTGTTTCGATAGAATATCCACTAATTATATTCTAGAAACTGTTTGTTGTCGCGAAAGCGAAAACTGACCGAGTTGTATTATGCGACCGTGGGTTTTGAGGGCGCGACCGCCGACTCGTTATATAACCAAAAGGAACAGGCGTTTCTCGACGCCAACGACCTTGCCAAGTGAGTTCATTCTCCTTCTTATTCCCCCCAGCCCTCTTTAAAGCTACTTGCAAAAGTAAAAATCGATATAAATCAATATATTTCTTCAATTGCGCTTGGCTAACCCGTCATACAGAGGTCGTTATTTCGACGAAACCACTCTACCTTCTCCAACCCACACGCGCGCATCTTCACCTGGACGAAAAGCTGTCGCATCTGCAGCAGTAGCGGATCAAAAGATTCACCCCGTCGCTGGTATCACTCCACCACCGACAGTAGACGGCCATATCCCTCGAACCCCGACCGCGTCCACCTTGTCAGGAGCTGCGGACACGACTCGTCCAGAAACCGCATCCTCAGTCGGCGCATCAACTTCAAAGGGTGCGACTCATCCGGCGGAATCAACTGAACCGCAAGCCAACTCAAAGGTCACCCAAGAGGTCGAAGCCGCTGCTTCGACAACGCTGTCTCAGCCCACTGGCGCCGACTCTAAGACGAGCGCATTCGCGCTTGAGACCCCTCTCAGCTCCCAGGATCACAATGGATCAGAGGTCAAGGCCTCACTTGGTCCGGCTAAACCTGCAGCGACAAGCTCTACCCCGTCTCTGGAAATAACATCTAATATTGTTACGCGAAAGAGGCCCGATTCACGACCATCTCTCACTCTAGGCCCATCCAACCCCGAACAACCGCTTTCTCCTGCATCATCTATCGACCCTTACTCTAATAATACCCCCGTACCTGTCGCTGGCTCGCCTGATACAAGTCCTGGAGAGGAAGTATCAGATGCCGGAAAGATTGGCCGTCCAAGCCCGAAACACAACCGCAGTATGCCTCACGCAAACTTAGTCCCATCAACTCCGGATGAGCAGTTGCGACTGGAGGAAGCTCAGTCGATACAACAAACAGCCGCAAACGGTGTGAACGCGACCAACGGGCCTTTGACAAATGAGGTGGTCAAAGAAAACGTGGATCCCGTCGAAGAACAGGATCAAATGGATATTGATCAGGACACAGCCACTGAGACAGCCACATCAAATCTCCCCGAAGAGAAAGCAATAGCAGCCAAAGACGCGCCTTCTCCCAGTGACCGGCTTCTTGAAGAAACTCAACCCTCTGATGCAGCAAATGTTGAGATATCCTCGGCAACAAAACCCTCCGTCACCATTCCACCTACTCAACCAGAACAACCTCAACCGGAGCGCATGACGACTCGAGTTTCATCAGGCGCTATCCGTCACAAGTCCGTTTCCGAAATCCTTGGGCAAGCATCAGGGAACTATGCACATGAAAAGACCAGTGGCACGAGTGATTATGTTTCTCCTGATAGCGTCGCCCGAATCCGGTTCAAGGATCGTAAGGACAGGGAAAAGGAGAGAACACGAGTCTCGACCGTAGTATTCCCGAAACAGACTCCATCTCAACAAGACAAGTCTGATCCAATGAGCTTGACGCGTTCGGAGTCCGGAGATGCCGTTGCCAAGCTCAACGAGGAGCAGGACTATTTGTTCACTCTCTTTTTGAACAGAGCATATGCTCCTCCAAGAGGAACCAACCTGAACACCCTCTTGGCATCGGCCCATAAGACGTTGAGCACCTCAAACCATCTGCTCGAATATCAGGAACAGATGGATTGTCGGACTTTACGACGTATCTACGGTCTCCAGAATGCCAATCGTTGGCCTTTGCGGCAGATGAAGCGCTCGGTGGAACCGCTTCGCCAGGGTACCCATCTTGATGTCCTCTTGGACCATATGAAGTGGATGCGCACGGATTTCCGCGAAGAAAGGAAATGGAAAATAGCTGCGGCGAAAAGTTGTGCTGACTGGTGCGCCGAATATGTGAACAGCAATAATGAACACCGGGCTCTGCTGCGTGTGAATGCTACTATTCCGTCGCCTAGACCTGTATCACAGGATGGCGCTAAAACAGGCATCGCCTCGTCAGAAGACGCTGGTGATGAAACCCTTCCTATGTCTCATCCAACCCCGGATTTGGTTCCCTCTGCCGAAGAGGAGTCGGTCAGCGATGGTTTCAATGAAGAGCCTAGGCACGACATTGGTGACACCGTTGCTCCGGCAGCCATATTTTCATTGGGCTCTGACGAATTTAATTTCTCTCTGGAAATGAATCCAGTGGCGGAAAAGCTGCTAGACGAACTTCCTATATATGAGCCAATGCGGATTGCCCCGGAAACGCAACGGCCTGTCTTCAAGCAGCCACCTGACTCCATCTGGAAAACCGAAATCCTGCCTGTATCGAAATTCGCTTCGACCAAGATTCGAATTTATGATGATGAACGTCCTCGCAAACGCAGCCGTTACGATTATTCTCAGTATGGATCTGACCTCGAAACTCGTCTTCTGGAACTTCCCCCAGAACAGGACAATGTGGCTCTCTTCAGACCGGAGAATAAACATATTCGTGACCGAATTCATCCGGGTCACTCGTTCCGCCCTCCGACGGAACACCCTATGCCATCAGTTGGCTTTTTTGAGTCCCGTCAGTCTTCACAATGGACCATTGCAGAGGATGATGAACTTCGGCGCTTGGTAAAGGAGTATTCCTATAATTGGTCACTCATCTCCAGTTGTTTAACCTCGCCTTCTCTGTTTACATCTGGCGCCGAGCGGCGAACGCCTTGGGAGTGCTTTGAACGATGGGTAGGACTGGAGGGCCTGCCTGCAGAAATGTCAAAGACTCAGTATTTCCGGGCTTATCACCAGCGCCTCGAAACGGCTCAACGAACAGTGTTGGCTCAACAGCAAGCCGCTCAGCAACAGCAACAGCAGCAAGCCAATAATGGCCAAGTTCAGCAGCCTATTCGTCGTCGCACTACCCAGCCTCTGCGGGTGGACAGGAGACGATCTTCTCGCCATCTTGCCCTACTTGACGCCATGCGTAAATTGGCGAAGAAACGCGAGACGATGCTTCAAAAGCAGCAACACGCTTCCCACCTTGCCTCCCTTAGAAAGGTGAATGAAGCGAATCAGCCCAAGCCACCCATATCGTCACCCGCCGAATTTAGTCGCCTCAAATACGACCGAGAAATGAAGCTGCAGGAACGACAAGAGCAGTATCGGCAACAGATGATCGCCCAGCAAAGAGCAAACCTCGCCGCTCAGCGCGCTGGACAGTTGCCCAACCAGCAACAGCCGCAACCTCAAGGGCCGCAAGCACAGCAACAGTTGATGAACAGTCAAGGACGATCTCCCAATAACCTGCCACCTAATTCTGGTAACCCGGGAATGGCCAATGGAACTCCCAACGGAGCATCTGCTGGTTTGGCGCAAGGCGTTGGCGTGAATCAGGTCCGCGCACAGGCTATGCAGGGCATGTCGAACGGAGCGACTCCAGTAAACGGTCAGCTTCCAGCCAACGCCATGGCGATGAAAATGATGCCTCAAAACCAAATGCAGCAGCCCCGACCTGGCATGCCAATGCAGGCATCGCCAGACAATGCTCGGGTTATTCGAGAAGCGAACCGGCTTCAGGAACAGCAGCGTGTATTACAGTCCCAAACTCGCCAACCGCAACAGGTCTCTCATCAACAGGGCCAAGCTCATCAAGCACAACAGTCTTTCCATAATCAACAGTTTGGGCCGCAGGGATCCCATTCCCCGAATTTGAACATGCCGAATGTGAACGGTACACCGAATAACCCTGCGATGATGGCGGCTATGCAAGCCCAGGGTGGAATGCAGAGCCCATCTTTCCACGGAGGAACGCCACAGGGAGTGTCCACCCCGTCTCCTCGCATGGGGCAGCCCAATGGGCTATCTAGCGGTGTTGTTCCGACTATAAGCACCTTCCAGAACCAAATTCAACGTGCCAACCCGAATCTGCCTCCTGAGCAAGTGAGCAAGCTAGCCACAGAAAGGCTTAACCAGTACCAACAACAGCGTATGTCGCAGCAGGCGGCCATGAACGCAGCCGCAGGTGGTATGAACAATGTCCAGGCCAACTATCACGTCCCGCACGATAGTAACTTCCCAACGCCACAGCAGCCCGGCGTGCCTAACGGTGGCCCCGCCATGCAAGTCCCTCAAAATCAAGGGTTTTCTCCGATGATGCGAGTCCCGCAGCCGAATCAGCCGAATCGCGTCAATGTCACGAGCTCTCCAGCTATGAACGGAGCCGTACCCCAGACAAGCCGAAGTGCGACGCCCCAAACTCAACGCAGTGGGAGCTCTCAAGCTGGAGCAGTGCAGGGTTCCAGCAAGAGCCCACACCCACCTCCTGCTCAGACAGCGAGCAGTTAGAACCTCCCCATAATCTCACCTACTCCCGTCTACCCACAAACCTACCTTCTTCTTCGACTGTATATATTTTTGACTCTACCCGTCTTATTTTGATTTATTGCCTCTGACTGTTCTTGCGTTGGTGGAAAGGGATGGCGGCGTTTCTGATTGTCCTTTTTCGTTTCTTTTTGTCTATCTCTTCCCTCGATCCCCTCGCCTTTTCCGACTCTCTTACCGCGTGTGTTGCCCCGTTGCACCTCATGTCCAACCTCCTCCCGCGTTCATTTAATCCAATGGACCAGATAGAGCACTGGCTCCCATATCACACCAGTGCTACGTTTCTTTTTTTGGGCATGTATTATTCGTGGGATGGCTAAAACTCTGGGTCTGTTTGAAACCCCTAGGAATTGACGAACATGAATTGTATGATTAGTTTCGAATCTTTGTCCCTCAACTATCTCCTGAAATTGTAGTCACTCATATTCTAGAGCATTGCGACCATGATTCTAATCGTAATAGTATCTTGCGGTAGGTAGACCTCGGAAGATTTGGATGACCGATTCATCTCGATGACTCCTGTCCCAACCCAGAAAGCTTCTATAGTTATTATGTGGAACATCAGTCCCAGGCTAGAAAAATGGTCCATCCATTTCCGTTAAATCATGTTATATCGGCCTCTCATAAGGGAATAAGCAAAAGGTCGCTTGGAAATATCCTAATCGATGGACTTTTTAGGGCTTGCTCAGCAGAGGACGCGTTTAACTCCGCCCTCGCCACCGCCCCGCCTGCGAACTGTGCAGTAAAAGGCAAATCTCCAACTTCGACCTTCGATTTAGTTCAAGGTCACCTACGCCTACTTTGAGAGACTCTGCCTGTCGAAATGCCACCTCCGTCGCAGGCCCATGGAGACCCTCATACGAGGGGATCGAAGTCTTTTCCCCTCTCTTCCAAGCCCAACGGACCCTCTTCGAAAACAACATTTGGCTTCCAATCGAGTCGCAGTCGGCCCGAAGCTTCGGAAAGTAAAAGGCGCTATCTTCCCCGCCGTCCGCACCAGCTAGGAGATGATGGTTCATCCGATGAAGATGAGAAGGAACCCGTTCATGAGGAAGTATCTGGCTTCGACACGCATACCGGTGGCGCTATTACCATCGACGGACAAGCTGTGAGCGATGAGAAAAAGCCACTCGTGATTCCAGTCACCAGCAAAAATAACTGGCGTGATCGGCCTGGTGTCAATGT
>Ga0209673_1000605_pt1 | contig 55350 bp, 56 predicted proteins | sample AraplaCol_mMS_r2_2_FD_184274 | JGI IMG/M metagenome (GOLD analysis project Ga0209673, IMG submission 184274) | Arabidopsis root microbial communities from North Carolina, USA - plate scrape MF_Col_mMS_r2 (SPAdes) (version 3) | ecosystem: Host-associated > Plants > Roots > Endosphere | place... | reverse complement strand
GAAGTGCCACCGCCAGGAGAAGTGCCACCGCCAGGAGAAGTGCCACCGCCAGGAGAAGTGCCACCGCCAGGAGAAGTACCTCCACTGGGAGAAGTGCCGCCGCCAGGAGAGGTGCCACCACCCGGTGCACCAGTAGTACCGGGTGAGCTTGAGCAAGGACTTCCACCATTGCTAGAGGAGCCGCCAGAGGAGCTAGATCTGCCCTCTAAACCACCACTAGAAGAGCTTGATTCAGACGATCCACCTCCCGGGACACCAGTCTCTTCACCAGGTGAGGTTTCGGTAGCGGAGGCAACGGACGAGCTGAGCAAGCCCAGATTCATCATACCGCGCTCTAGCAGTCGCCGATTCTCATCGCGGTTGGCAAGTATAGCGACCTCATCTGCATTGACCGGGAGGGTCTGTAGTAAGATACAGGAAGCAGCAGCCACCAAGGCCAGGCATCTTTTGGGATACATGATGAAAGGATCAGGCGATACTAGGCGTCTAGAACTAGACCAATTGAGTGTTCAGTCGGAAGCCGAACTATCGTAGAGAAGTTGAGACTTTCCGTGACCACTCGAGCGGTCTTGAGAAGACGGTAGATGGAAAATTGGTAACAATTGAAGAGGAAAGTTGATAAAAAAAACAAAGTCAAAGAGATCGAAGCAAATTCCAAGCAATTGCCAACTTGATGCAAATCGCAGTGTTGCACGACCCGCCAGATGAAAGCAGGACAGCACACAACAAAGCAATCTGGACAGCAAGCAAAAGTGAAGATGGGAATAAGGTAGAAGAGCAAAAGGTTCCGAGACAAAGACCTTGTAATATGTAGCGCATAGCCGAAAACCTTGAAAGGTGGTGATGATGAAGCGATGTCATCGACTATGCCAAAGTGAACGGACTACCATATATGCAGTAGAGTAATCCTGGATGGACGAAGCCCTAAGTTGAGTATTTTCCATGGTTACTCCGTCAGACCTCTCTCGGCTGTCCTCTTGGAATTCTGTTCCGCGGGCTTCTCCAGGGTCGAATGGTTTCAGGTGCCATCATTGTGACTGTCGAGTTACATAGCCTGAATGTCAATGGTGGGAGATATCTTTTGCTCGGAGCTTTCATGCGATTGTGTAGTGGATGAGATCATTGTATCGTGAATTGAGTTAGCAAGCGGCAAGTCAAGCGAAATTTAGGAAAATTTGGCTGGGGAATGAAAATGTGATTAGCATTAAAGACTAGATATGAATATTTTGTTCGTGCCAAAGCAAAGAACGTATGATAAGATGAAGTCCGAAAATCACGCGATTCCATACCGCGCTCATGCTGTCATGCTGTCGTTAAGAAGGGGAAAAGAATATCAGAAAGCTATGTACTCAATCTGTCATCGTCGTCGAGTCCGAACAATCTCAACCTTTGTCGAAATAAGTCACTTTTATTTTGCGAATCGTGAGTTCGTGTCTTTTTTTATGCTTTTCTTATGCTTTTCAAAGAATGGCCAATTATTTTTGTGCGTTGATAGACTTCTCACGTAAGTATGACCGTGTGAGTCTGAAGTCTAGTAGATAGCAAGAGGGCGACGCCAGCCAACCTGAATGACTTTGACAGCCGTGCAGCATGCCAGACCTGCTGCATAGCAAACAGTAGTGAAAGCAATGAGTCCCCAGTATTCACCGTTGCAGCGCGATAGAATTTCACCGGCAATGGGAATACCCGTCAGAGTTCTGAGAAAGGAAATATGTCAGTCAAGAGTACATATGACATCAATCAAGATGGGACTCACCCAAAGCTCACGATTGTGTATGCAGTTGCGTAATAGCGACCATAGTTTTCGGTCTTGCAGAGCTGACCGACGCAGACGGGCGTCAAACTGATGTTACTTCCGCTAGAAAAGCCGAAGAGAACGGCATAGACAATGAGCAGTGGCAGACTACTTACAGCAGGCAGCCACAAACACGCATTGCATAGCAGACAGAGAGCCACAGTGGCGATTAAAGTGTTGAATCGCCCGAGGTAATCTGCAAAAAATCCCGGAAGCCATCTTCCAAAGAACGAGCCGGCGTTCAGTATGGCCACAATTTGGTACGAAAGACTTGTTGAGAAGCCGTGATTCAGAGCATAGGATGATATGTAACTAATGGGGACAAAGAGACCCCATTCAATGAAGAACACGCTAGCCGTAGTCAACGCAAAACGAGGCTCGCGAAAGATGCGGAAATCTGGAAGAATGTTCTCCTTCGAGAAAGGCCTTTTCGGTAAGCGTGATTTTATGAGGAGGTTTGCAAGTCCGAATGCGATGAGGCATATCAGCGCCACAACACGAGTTGCCCAGCCCCATCCGATCTTAGGGAAAAGGCTTTGTAGGATGAGAGGGAAGACGATTCCTCCAATAGATCCACCGGTAGCGGCAATACCAGTTGCGACTCCACGTTTTTCATAGAAGAAATGACCGATTGCTGAGATGGCCGGGGTGAATATCAAAGATGCACCAAGTCCACCAAGTACACCGATCACAAGCATGAAATGCCAGTATTGGGTACAGAATCCTAGTAAGATTATCATGGCCATCTCACAAATGGATCCTGCGAGGACAAGAAGGCGTGGGCCACGAGCATCAAAGATCGGACCAATTTGTACACCGCAGAAGAAGGTTAAGAAGGCGTACATGCCAAATATCCATCCGATACTACCGCTGCTGTAGTCCTTCAACTGGTGGTTCTCGATATAAGCCTGGAATGTACCGATGGTATTGACAAGCCCCAGTGAGCCAAATAGACCCAGAAAGCTCCCAAGTACCACAAGCCATGCTTCAAGCCCTCCTTCCGGGTAAGTATTTCCTTCTGCGTCGGTCGTCACTCTACTCATAGGGTCTCTATGAGCAGATCGATGCGACGGTGCCACAGTGGAAGCCGTTCGATAGAGATTTTCATTGTTGTCGTCGGCCTCATTGGCGGGGGTAGCTGGCTCATGTTCTGCATCCTGGTTTGGGGTGTGGGTTTGGGCCTGCTTTTCATAATCGGTGACATGCGTACCAGTTTTTTCCAAGTCCACACTGGTCTCCTGATGTTCTACCTCATTGGCTTCGGAAACGACCTCATGATTCAAGTTGGGGTCGATTCCATGCTGTTGTCGACCTGATGCGTTGGATGTGGTGGTGGTGAGGCCCGAGAAGGTGGACATCCTACACTAGGTATGCCACTATGTATTTCGCAAATTTCTTTTATGTCCAAAGATAGGACAGTATCTGAAGATGGGAAGTTCTTTTCTTTTTGAATGTTTTGTGTATTGAAAGTCCAGACTCTTTTTGTGGAGATCTGGGGAAAATGAAATATTTTGTAAAGTTCAAGAGGGGTTATTAGCCATTCCTAAAAGTTGGGAGTCACCTCATCCTTGGCCCCATTGGCTTTCAGCAAACTCCATAGTTGCTGCTAACCCGTTTTCATAAACGTAGGCCATTGGTGGCGGATAAGTGGGCCATGCTCGTCCGGCTTTGGCGTAAATAAGTTGAGAAGTACCTACTATGTACTCCGTATAAGAACATATAGGAACTCCGAACTCCGCATTCTATCTTGGACTCACACGATGTAGCCCGAGGTCCGTTAACAAAATCTGCTGGTATATGCAAGCTGTCGGATGATGTGGTGAATATCTGAAGGCTCGGAGGATTGGCCCAATCGCCGGCATTTGATCCGACAACGGACAGTGGAAGAATAAATTATACGTTGATAGAGCTAAGATCTGAGCCATCTTTCATCAAATTGGGCTTGTGGTTTAGTGGTATAATACTCCCTTAGCATGGGAGTGGTCCGGGGTTCGATTCCCCGCGAGTCCATTTTTTGTTTTTTTTTCCTTAACCAAATCCACTTCCAATCATCTCTATCTTGAATTGATTCCTCTCTTTTGCCCCATTCATTTCGCTTGGAAAATTCCTCTCTTTGGCGGTTTCTCATGGTTTTTTTTTTTAATTCATTATAGTTGCGTCAACTACCAATAATGGGCATGATGGGCATTACTTCCAGATGCCATGTTTTATGTCGGTGCCGAGGTTGCTCATGAACATACCCTACTACCCGGAAAATATATATCTGAACATACACCTGTGGGATGGCTCTGACGGTCGCTGGATGCAACTTGAACCCTCAGCCTGCAAAGATCTAACATATCTTCAAGGCATAGTGAATCTCCCACCTCAAAAATCCCAACCACTAGAGTAGTTTCGAATGATATGGGCCATTCGAAAACCCGCGAAGAAACACCGAGAAGCAGTCGATAACCCACCCAAAAAGACTTATCTATCATCTGAAACGTGCAATTTCAACCCAGCCACCACGCAGCCAATGTCCACCTCCCATTTGGATATATCGCCAGCCGTAGTGGGCCCTGATACTACTACGGAGTGGCCGGTGGGCGATTGCTATCTTCCAAATTTAATCGCCAAACTCCTCATCGCCATCAATGTGCTATCGCGACTAGTATTTATCACCAACCACCATAACACTCAACAGCAACAATGCTCGCCATCAGACAAATCACCCGAATATCCATGATAGGACTCTCTAGCGCTATACACGTGCTCTGAGCTTAGACATCGAAGTTATCGTAGTGTCGCACGTAGCCCTATTGAGGTCACTTCGCGAGTGAGGCGGGGGATAAACCCAAGGTTTAGATCCATTTCTACGCGAGGTCATTCAAGTTCCTTAGATCCAGTCAGCTCCAGCGAGTGATAACTGCCATATTTCCGGAAGCCCGTCGCAGCTCCGAGAAGCCCTAATTTACGATATGATGGCATTCACCCGCAGCCTTTGACAGAGATCGTTCAATACAGCGTGCGAGAGAGCACGAGAGAACTACTCCAGTAGAGCAACCCCCAAGCCCTATCAGATAGAGATATCCTTTCTTGGGAAAAGGCGATCCGATAAAAAAAGGTGTATGTAGGTCGGCAAAAGTTGGGTTGACTGATCCTCAGGCGACTTACCATTTCCGGGGCTGGCGGATGCTTGTTAACCCCGCTTGAACAATGAAGCTTGACTTCAGTGGCTTACTAGTGATGAAAAAAGGGGGTCCCTAGTGGAGGTGTAAGAAGAAGCATCGCCGAGCCAGAATACTAACCAATTTATGGAGTAGCTCGGAAAGTATCGAGGTTATTTAACCTAGAGATACCCGCTCCCCAGCTAGGGTCGTTCGTAGAGTATTTCTTCTCCTGGTGCCCATACAGCGTTTTTATCGTTACGATCATATAATGCTGTTGAAATCAGTCTTTACCTCCGCCCTACTGGCCCTATTGTTAGGCTCGGAGGCTGTCGTTGCATCTAAACATGGCCGATTTGCAGAACACGCCCGTGCTCCCATGGAGAAGGCCCAAAGGGCAGTAGAGGCGGCTCAAAAAAAGCATGTACGATCTGAGAAAGATTTCCGCTTCTTAAATAAAAAGACACAGAGTCAGTAATCCTTCAAAGTTTCAATTGCCATCGCCATACGCAGCTAACAATCTGTTTAGAATACCAGGTCGATCATTTACCCGATGTTCCTTTCGACATCGGAGAAATGTATTCTGGCCTCATGCCAATTGACATGAGAAATAGCTCCCGCGCTCTATTCTTCATTTATCAACCGAAACTCGGCGAGCCTGTAGATGAGGTTACTATCTGGCTGAATGGTGGTCCTGGCTGCAGCTCCATGGAGAGTTTTCTTCAGGAAACCGGCCGTTTCCTCTGGCAGCCTGGCACCTATGCCCCAGTGGAGAACCCATACTCTTGGGTGAACCTAACAAATGTTCTCTGGTTAGTATTAAGCAACAAACTTGGCCGTAATCACAGAGGAAATGGAGCGCTAACCCTTACTGTAGGGTCGATCAGCCTGTTGGAACAGGCTACTCCATTGGCACGCCGACAGCGAACAGCCAAGAAGAGACAGCCCAGGACTTCGTCAAGTTCTTCAAAAATTTCCAAAAGACCTTCGGTATCAAAAATTTCAAGATATACGTCACTGGTGAGAGCTATGCCGGTCGCTATGTCCCGTATATCTCGGCCGCCATGTTAGACGAGAAGGACAAGGAGTACTTTGATCTCCAAGGTTAGTCATGTCGAGACTATTCAAATCTGAGATGATGTTTAATCATTCATAGGTGCCCTTGCGTACGATCCGTGCATTGGTCAATTTGACTATGTCCAAGAACAAGTCCCAGTAGTGCCACTTGTTCAGAACAACGCAAACCTCTTTAACTTCAACGAGTCATTCATGAACGATCTTGAGCATTTGCACAAAACCTGTGGGTATAGTGACTACATCGACAAGTACCTGACCTTTCCCCCTCCCGAGGAACAACCGACCAAGATTTTCAACTATACTACCGACTCGAAATGCGATGTTTTTGACATGGTGTACAATGAAATATTTCATATCAACCCCTGTTTTGATCTATATGAGATCAACCTGATGTGTCCTCTGCTGTGGGACGTATTAGCCTTTCCAACCTCACTCGACTACCAGGCTCCCGGATCGACTGTTTATTTCGACAGAAAGGACGTCAAGCATGCTCTACACGCACCAAATGTCACCTGGGCCGAGTGCTCAGCCGAGCCTGTCTTCGTAGGTGGCAGTGCCGGTCCCGAGCAAGAAGGCGATATCTCAGCAAATCCCATTGAGAAGGTCTTACCTCAGGTCATTGAGGCGACAAATCGTGTTTTGATAAGCAATGGAGACTACGATATGGTCATTATTACCAATGGAACACTTCTATCCATTCAAAACATGACCTGGAATGGTCACCTCGGCTTCCAGGAGAAGCCTGAGACTCCAATCAACATTGAGATCCCCGATCTGATGTACAAGAGTGTCTTTGAGGAAAATGGGGCTCAGGATCTTGATGGACCCCAAGGTATCATGGGTATTCAGCATTTCGAGCGTGGATTAATGTGGGCAGAGACTTATATGTCGGGTCATATGCAGCCGCAGTACCAACCGCGCGTTGCTTATCGCCATCTAGAATGGTTGCTCAATCGTACCGAATCACTCTGAGTCTTGAGTGCCACGGTAAGATAGCCTAAGAACGAGTAATTTGTTACTGAGAATTGGCAACAAATATCCTCGGAGAGGTTGCGAAGAATAGTATTCTGGCTAAACACTACGAATCGTAGTAGTTAGCATTGATAAATACACGCAAGGAATGAACAAGAAGTTGTATATAGGCGAGAAAATCCTAAATCTTCCAGGCAACAGCAGAAATATGATAAACGGCGCTAGGGTGAGAACCCACCAGTAGTTTTAGGTATTGATAGTGCAACCTGAGAAGACGGCCTGAGGCTAGCGGAGGGCCTGGCTCACTCGGCGACTAACTTTCACCTAATAGTTGAGATACTTGAAGTCATTCTCTTCATGAATAGCAGTGATTGTAAGACCGAAGCATTGTTACGAATAGTTGCCGGCTTGGTGGAAGTATGCTCGGTCCTATTTGCCTACCTACGACAGTATCATGAAACCGGTCCGGCCACAATTGCATCTGGGATCGGACTGATATGGTCTTTACAAATACATCGCTCCATGATTCATTCTTTTATCCGCCTTAATCATATCAACTAGTTGTTGATCTAAGAACGTATACCACAATAAAGTTTCCCGCGGGAAACACTAATCTCATCATTCTCCCAGCTTACTTCCCAGATTGAGATGGACAGGTAATCATATCTTTGAATTAATAATGTTCAAAAGATAAAAGCTATCTCGTGATGTCAGCCATCAACGCCACCGGGACTAGTTTACCACTTTAAGTTATTATTAACAACGGCCCGTCTCTTCTCTCTTCCGGATCGACAATAATCGCTCATCCCGATGTGTTGGGACCGAGTGTCTCAGCCATTGTAAGCTTTGCATTTTCGTGCCGAGAAAATGTTTATCAGGGGTGAAGTGGCGACCATTGAGTCACTTTATATGCTCGATACATGAGCGGAACAGGTCAATTAAGGTTCCGAATTAGAGATGCTGCCCCGATGCACAATGGATTGAGTTCTGCGGAGATGATACTAATGTTATAGTGCATTCTCAGTGATTACCGCCGTGTATTCCTCATTTGGGAGAGGACTGCGTCGAGCAGCTGATTTCTGTCACGGTGAACCTCCCCGCACCTCCTCGAGGGCACTGATCGATAGATCCACAGCGAGAGTGATGCAACGGACTGGGCTATGGTAGCTGCCGATAGGTATTATCTCTTGAAATTTATGACACTGTAAGGGAGCAAACGGAATAGACCAGTATATACTAGTAGATGAATGAACTCTTTCCTCAATATTGTTGTTTGACTGGTAGTTAATTGTAGCTAGTAAGTATACTCCACAACAACGATAGATATTCCATGTATCCTATATGGAACTCAGGACCATACACTTGTGGAAGTCGAATCACTATGAATTGGTATTCTATCAGTAATGGCTTCTACAACATTCCTAGGTATGCAGTCTGAGTATTGTTTTCAATCATGCGGAAATAAAGAGTAAATGCGGAGTCACCGCGGCCTTTGCTTCTCCAGCCCGGAAATACCGAAATGGTAATCCCTGGATTGAGAATTCTATGCAAGGGCCCCGTGCAGGGGATCTACGCAGCTCTCGCGTGGCGAACATTCTGATTATCTGCTACTCCCTCCAGATGCCCACCTGTATCAATTCCCTCAACGTGATCGGTTTGCTGCGGTTAAGCCAGCCTCGGGCAATCTGCCCCGGGAGCCAAGACATAGGGCTCGAGTGCATCCCACCCGTATAGCGCACGGCCTTTCACCCGCTCAAGGGGTAAAGTTTAGTACAAAAATCTGGGGCTGAGAAAATATGCCTCAGTCGATCAATCCTTTAGGTATTGCTTCTTTCTCACTATTCTAAGCTGTTGATTATCTTGCACATGGTAGCACATGGATCCAATGATTCATTCACATTTGTTCGGTATTGTCATGGCAGGTACGAACCCACACGGGAGTCGGGAATCGCCGAGGGACCACCCCCAGTCTCCACGTACAGTACATAGTAACTAACGAAATACTGTACTATGTATGCAAAGAAAAAGAGAGAGCCCTGGCGAGAGAGAAATAAAGGGACTTTTCGATCCACTTTTCCACCAAAATGTACAATCATACAAGTAATCTACAATTTACAATATGGGATTCAAAGTCGTCACATCAAGCATTTTCCTGTGGCGCTGCCTGGAAAACAAGGGGTGTATTAAAAAAGATAAATTACCCTAGCCGTAGCGGCGAAGGGTCTGATTCGTGCGGCGTCCTGCGAAATTCGAGTAGCCAGTGAGGCGTTGCATCGCGTAGGTCGTAGAAATCCTAGTCTCTGCCTACGTATTGTGTACCCATGGCTCAGCGAGGTCATGTCCGAATGCAGTAAAGATAAACCGCCACCAAGTAAACCCTTGGCGGTCGCCATCCCATCCCATCCTGGCTTGCTACGAATTTCAAATAAGACCATAGGATGAACTCCGTTGAACCTGTTGAGATTGCGGGGGATCGGCACTGAGTCGGATAAGAGTCACAGGACGTATGATACATAAAATGGAGTCATTATGCAGATGGATGATTGAGGAGAAAATTGCGGGATGGCCATTGGATAGAAGGTTGAGAAAGGGCGATGACGTTTGTGTCGAGCACGTGGAGCCATCGCATGCGGGTGGGAAGTGGCCATCCTGCGAAAAAAGAGAGATTCCACTCTCCCTCACGTTTTGGGATGAGACTGAGCTCGATTCTGTCGGCTCCGGGATGGATCCTTTCTTGACCATTCCAGCCTATCCTATCGAGAGGTTGCCGATGACCTGAAGGGCGGTCAATCGGCGTTCGCTCTGCGTTTATTCTTGAGGCTGTGCAGGAGTCAAAAGACTCTTGTCATTCCCGGCCGTTGAACATTCCTATCAGTCAATCGATCTTTACATTTGATTTCGATCTTTGATAGGGAAGCCTAACCTGACGGTCTGTATGATACTTCACGGACCGTGAAGACGGGCCGGTTACCTAAAGCGGCCCGATTCAAAGAGCCAGTCAAGAGGTCGTAAATGGACGCCTCTGATCGTCCGCCAGGGTGTGGCTGCGCTATGCCGTCTTCGGCAGCTCGTCGTGTTCAGGGCACGCGAAAAGAATTCGGACCTTTTTTTTTTTTTTTTTTTTTTTTTTTTTTTTTTTTTTCTTTTTCTTTTTTTTTTTTTTTTTCTTCTTCTTCTTTTATTTTACCTTTGCTTTTCCCTTATCCTCTCATACGCTCTTTGACGTTGGCCCCTTGTCTTGTAGATTATTTATTAGCAATATAAAACATGTCACGCATTGTGTATAGAACTCTTTTACTCCATAGAATAAAATACATAATACATATCTGGTAATACAAGAGACAACGAAAACCCCAGACGGAGCCCATCCGAGACTTTCTCGGCCTTTTACATTTGCGCTCTCCTCGTACTGGTAGAGTTAAAGACCCACTTTTCCCCCGGCCTTGCCGCAATTTGGAAACGACCGGACAACCCGTAATTTACCGTACTTTCCCTCGATGGAAAAAAAAAGGAAAAAAAAAGAGAGAAAGAGAGAAAAGATGGGAAGGAGCGACTTCTGACTCGGTTCCGTGGATTGTATATAACCTCTTCAATCCTCCTTTTCTTCTCCTTTCTCTTCTCCTCTAGTTATCCATCTCCATCTTCTCTTAGGATTTCGAGATAGAGCTATCTTCAGCTTTTATTCTCGTTTATCCATTCGGATATTCATCCTCTCTTCCTTGGTCCTCTTTATATCTCGAAACACAAAAACAGACTACTTCTCTTTGGACTCTACTATCCAAATCACTTCACGACTCGACTTTCAAGTAGCAAGCTGTTACCCCTACGCAGATTCCAGTGACTACTACAGCTTGTGTATTTTGTGATCGACATTCGGAATAATATCCCAGTGCGAATTTGCCCACGACTATTGATGAGACTCTTCAACCCGTCTCTTATCTCGATTGCGCCAACCTTGTCGTAGTTTTTGCCCTTGACCCATGATTAACGAATATTTCGGTCTTTGAACAACACCAAGCAGATAGCAACATTACAGCCCGTCGTGATATCCGCCAGAATAACGCCCATCATTTCATTTTCCAAAGCGACTCAATCCCGTAAACCGTCATCATGGGAATCGAGAAATTCAACCCTTTCAAAAGGGATCGCCAGAATTTCCCTGGTGTCGTGATTCCGCTGGCCGATGCTCCAGCACGTCAGAAGCCCGCTGTGGCCGACGAAGAGAAGAAGGCCGAGTTGCAAGATGCGAACAAGTCCCTTGAACGAGCTTCTTCATCTGAGAACGGCTCTTCTAGTGGTTCCTTGAATGAACCCACTCATCGGACGATTGAGTCTTTGCGTGCAGAGGTTGAATCTGATGCTGCAACATCGGCACATGACTCTGTATATGACCGTATGTCTTATTGTTACCCATCCAACAAGCGCCAATTTCTCCTATTTGTGGAAGAAAGTGTGATCTTGCTTTGATAATCTAACCGGTTCAATCGTTTAGGTAAAGCAAAGGTCATCAATAGTGCTCTCATGGACATTGGCATGGGCCGTTACCAGTGGCAATTATTCTTTCTGTGTGGTTTTGGCTGGCTTGCTGATAAGTAAGTACTCTTCTGTGTTTTGTCTTATTTCGAGAAAAAAAAATACTTACAGATTCCACTAGCCTTTGGTTACAGGTAAGAAGAATAAACCTTGAAAATTTGCTCCTTCCAAAGTATCTCAAAACTAACTCTTGATAAAAGGGTGTTGCCCTTACCCTGACTCCCATCTCTTATGAATTCGGTATCTCGGAATCGCATGTCCGCTTTTCGACTTGTGCCCTCTTCTTAGGTCTTTGCATTGGCGCCTCAAGCTGGGGTATCGCATCAGACATTCTTGGCCGTCGGATTGCTTTCAATGCCACTCTCTTCCTAGCTGGCGCCTTCGGTCTTGCGGCAGGCGGTGCTCCCAACTGGATCGGGTATGTTGAGTTTCATGTCAAAATCGACTTTTTGGACGCCTGACTAACTTTTCGCAGCGTCTCTGCTCTCTACGCTTGTCTAGGTCTCGGTGTTGGTGGAAACCTGCCTGTTGATGGTGCTCTTTTCCTAGAGTTCCTGCCAATGGCATCTGGAAACATGTTGACCATGTTGAGTGTTTGGTGGCCCATTGGCCAACTGATTTCTAGTCTCCTTGCTTGGGCCTATATTCCTACTTACAGCTGTGAGAGTGCTGAGAACTGCACTAAGGAGCAGAATATGGGATGGCGATATCTGTGCCTGACTCTTGGTGCCATCACCTTTTGCATGTTCATCGCCCGTTTCTTCTTCTTCCACCTTTACGAGTCGCCCAAGTTCTTGCTGTCCCGTGGCCGCCAGGATGAGGCTGTTGCTTCCGTTCACGGTATTGCCTATAAGAACAAGACCAAGACTTGGCTGACCAGCGAAATCTTGAACGAGATCGGAGGATACCCCGAAACCCAGGAGAAGGAAAAGCTTGCATTCATTGACATTATCAAGCGTTTCTTTTCCAAGTTCTCTATGGAGCGTATTGGGCCACTTTTCGCAAACAAACGTTTGGGAATTACCACTCTTATCCTTTGGTTCTGCTGGGCCACAATTGGTATGGGATATCCCCTGTTCAACGCTTTTCTGCCCCAGTACCTCGGTAGTTCTGGTGGCCAGACCAACTCGGCCTATATTACCTACCGCAACTATGCCATCTCCTCCATAGTCGGAGTTCCTGGTTCTATTCTGGCCTGCTATACTGTTGAGGTCAAGTACATTGGTCGCAAGGGAACCATGGCGATTGCTTCTCTCATCACTGGCGTGTTGCTATTCTGTTTCACTGCTTCTACAAACGCCGATGTTCAGCTTGCTTGCACCTGTCTCGAAGCATTCTTCCAGAACATCATGTACGGTGTTCTTTACGCTTATACACCCGAGGTCTTCCCTGCTCCAAACCGCGGTACCGGTACCGGTATTTCCAGTTGCTTGAACCGTATCGCTGGTCTGTGCGCCCCTCTGGTCGCCATTTATGCCTCGTCTGCCAGTGCCGATGCGCCAATTTACGCTTCTGGTGGTTTGATCCTGGCCGCCTTTGTCGCCATGGTCTTCCTTCCCATCGAGACCCGTGGTAGACAGACCCTATAAGAGGTTGATACTTTTGCTTCTCATCGCAACAAACCTTCAACAAACCAAAAAAAAGAGGAGGTTCATGGACTCCAGAACACTTACGTCTATGCTTCATTTGTAGCTATTAGAGAACGTCACTCGCAGCAGCTGAGCCTGGTGCTACTGCTAGATGGAATGAGGCTGGGCTTTTATTTATTCCAGAATTTTGACATTTTTGTATACTTGAGCGAGCAACGCTGACTTGCGTGGATATATGTGAGATACCATCGTGACTTTGAACTGTATATCAGAATTGAGACTATACTATCATGCTATCAGCATTGTATTTGACTCCTGTGTCCTTGGTAGCGCAAATATAGGAGTTCGTAGAGCCTGATTCTAATTCTAGCAATCGTAGCTATGATACATTTTAAAGTATGCCAGGGTGATACCTAGTGCACTAGTGTAACCGTAGATGCCAGCCAGAGTTCTTTACCTAAATCGCACAAAATGTGGACAATTTATCTTTCTATAAAGCAAAGCCAAAAGAAGAAATTAGGAGACAGTCTACCGATGAGAGGCGCTACGAGCGATCCAATGGGAAAGCAACCAAAAACAAACCAGCCGGCAAAGCCGAGAACCATCGGCTGCTCGAGGCCAGTCAAAAATGCAATTGGGGAATGATTCCCAAGAATGAAGCAAAGAAGCAATATGGGATGAAAGATAGACGAACTTCTTGAGAAATAAACCCTAGAGGACAGAAAAAGAGACATGGGGAAGATGTAAATAGTAAACGCCATCCCGATCAAATGAGTCCCTAGAACAAATGAAGATAAAAAGAATACGGGCAAAAAAAGAAAGTGATAGAAAGATAGAACCAAATATCACGCAATAAAGACCGTTGCCAGTCAAACCCATCATTCACCTTTGCCCATCCGATTCCCAGTCAAAGCCTTGAAGTATGTATGCTCTTCTTCGCCGTTGATCAAATAACGCATAGTCCCAAAGTGAAAGAGAGATAGAGAGAAGAAAAAGATAATAGGAAAAGTCATGACGTGAAAGGCGTATACGAGGGGTAGGTAACAGCTTGAAACGTCAATGCAACATCGCTCGTGAGACACAAACATGAAACAAAAAAAGAAAGATACAATTGTGAGTTGGGTTGAATCAGGGAGACCGCTGGAACACAATAAACTTGTATGTTGTACATAGAAGAGGTATTGATCAGGCCACGGGTTGCCCTTGGTGGCGACGACCGCGCTTTTCTAGTAGCGTCGCACCGTTCAAGGTAAGCTCGAAGGGCTGTTGGGCCTTTTGGCCAATGCTGCTCTTAGCAGCAGCGGCGACATTCGCGTCGTGTTGACCATACCCCTGCTTGCGAGGTTGTCTGTGAGCTTGTCGGGCCTGTGCAGCACTACTTTGGGCGCCGAGGTTGGTAGAGCGGAGTTTGGCTTCCATGCCAGCCATCTCGCCGCCTGAACTGGGCTTGGCAACCTTTAGAGGCGGTTGGTCTGAAGTTCCTGCAAGGCGAGCACGGTAGTCAGGCTCATCATCATAGCCTTCGTTGAGAGATCCAAGTGCGGATTGGAAACCAGCCACGGAATTTCCACTTCGAACTGCCTGTTGTTGGTTGCGGCGGCGTTTGCCTTCTTCTTCTTGTCTATGAACGGCATAGCCGACGTCGAACACTTCACGCAGGTTGAACGCACCGGGTGAGCGGAAGTCCATTCGTCGGTCCATTGAGGCAGAAGGAATATCCAGTCCGCGGGAGCTGGTTGGCTGGTAGGGAGCCTGGTCGGCGCCGACGGGATTGAGGTGCGAACCCTCTTGGCGAGTCAGACCAATGGGTGTAGCCAGGGGTGGTGCGTCCGCGGCCGCGGTAGTTTCCTCGTCTGTTTGGCGGATCCAGGGGTGCGCAAGAAATTCCTTGATGGTATAACGCTTCTCCGGGTCGACGGTCAATAGATGCGAAATAAGGTCCTGGGCGGACTTGGAAATATCGTCCCACCATGGTGAGAGGAAGGTATATTGACCTCTCGCCACCTTCTCAGTGAGGACTTGAATGCTCTCATCATAGAATGGAGGGAAACCACACAGAAGGGTGTAAAGAACGCAACCCATAGCCCACATGTCCACACTCTTCGAGTAGCGTTCATCCTTCACGATCTCGGGGGCAGTATATCCGACAGTGCCACATGGCGTCATCGTCTGGCTGTCCCAAATCACCTTGGACAGACCAAAGTCGGCAATCTTAATTTTGCCGATACCGCCAGAGCCAATGCCCGCGGTGAACTCGCCTTCGTCCTCCTTGTCTTCATCGCCAGGTTGTTGTGGTTTGGGATTCCGGCTAGGAACGAATGGACATGGGTAAAACAGAATGTTCTCGGGTTTAATATCACTTGAATATATATATCAGCCATAACATATCGCACAAAGACATGGTGAGAATTGATCCGTACCGATGCACAACACCAGATGTTTCATGGAGATATTCAATTGCTTGCGCAACTTGAAGAATCACGTGACGGCTCAGGTCCTCGCTGAAATATGTCAATCTAACGATCTGGTGGAAAAGCTCGCCACCAGGGCAGAGTTCTAGAACAATGTAATAATATTGCCGAGACTCGGAAAAGTCCAAAAGTTTCACAATGTTGGGATGGTCCAAATTGCGCATGATCTGGACTTCTTTGAGGATGTTTGCTCGCTGCGGGGTAGAGATAAAACGTCAGTGGATGATCGACATAATAGCTCGGAAACTTCAAAATTCAACTGGTGAAAGGGAGAAAAAATGGGGAAAGATGACAGATTCAAAGTTGACAGGCTTTGATATCTGGCTAGACCCCGAGAAAGGGAAACAAGCATATGCAATAAAAGATTTGCGCACCTCTGCAGCCTTGGGAACCTTCTTGACGCTTGGATGAAGAGGATCGGACTACAGAATAGAAATTGGCGATTGTTGCTTCCCCACCCCGAAGCCCGTAGTAAATATCAAACACAACGAATTGATGGCCAAGAAAGGAGAAGAGGCAAGGAAAGAGAAAAAAAAAGAAGACCACCGGGTCACCCTACCTGATTGCTGTTCATTTCGAATTTGCGCACAACCTTGATGGCTGCCTGCTCATATTGTCCTGTAGAATCCCTTGCGCGATAGACATTGCTGAAAGCACCATCACCCATCTTCTCCACAAGAATCCATCGCTCAAGGCCGGGGTACTTGGGCATTTTGGAACGAGTTTCCTTTTCCTCGGCGACAATACGTTCAATTTCGACGGAGCGATCACGGCGGGACTGGGACTCCGAGGGAGCCTGTGCATTGGCCTGGGTATTCCCACGAGCTTCTCCTGTTTCGAATGCTTCTAGTGCGGGCGAAAATTGACCTTGAGGTTGAGGGTGCGGTTCAGCGTGGATGGCAGATACGTCGGTGGTGGGTTCGGAATGCGGAGTTACAAAGCGAGCTTGTTTCCCATGCCGAATGAAGTTTTTAATGTTCTGTATGGTGCTCATTGTGGAGAGGAAGAGAGAGAGAGAGGTAAACGAAGAGGCAAGGATTCAAGGAGGGGAGGGAGAGGAGAGAGGGGGAGGAGTCGTGAGTCGTTATGTTATTGGTCTTCTTCTCAATCAAGCAAAAAAAGTTGGCAATAGAGGGGAAGAGAATAAGCACGAGCACACAATCTTTCAACAATAGATGTGTCGGGATCAAGGTATTTTTTTTCTCTTTTTTGTCTCTCTCTTTGAATTCAGGGTAAAGAGAGAGAGAGAGAATAAAAGGTCGAAGAAGAAAGAGGGAGTTGGTTGAAGATGGAAGAGTGAAAGGGGGGAGGAAACCGGATGAGGTCAGAAGGGGAATTGGAGGGGACGCCGATGACGCGGTTGGATTCTGCCAGACGATGTCATCGCTCGACTCGGTCCACTCGAAGATTAATTTTATATTAATCATTTCTGACATTCGACATTAACCAGTAGCTACTAAAGTACACTATTTACTACTAGTATGTATTGCTTGACTCTATAAATTAGTACCCTTTGCTCTGTCAAACCCAGAATTGACAGTATAACAGTACATAGTATGTAGTTATTTAATACAGCGTCATTCCAGTACGCCACATGCCCAGACACCCCCCCCCGCCTTCGCTTCGCCTTTCTCACCTCGTTTCTCTTCGCTGGTCCTGTTTGCTAGTTCGATCGATTGATTGCGATGACTGGGATGTTGTTTAAAACGGGAAAATTGTCTATGGCATCATACATATCCACTTTGGAGATTGAAGCCGGATTCTGGACTCTGATTAGCTATTATCAATATGTCGGCTTGTTTCAATATCGTATAGGAGGTAGTTAGTGGCCTGTCAGACTACATGGACATATTAAGTATACTGATATAGTTAGTATATCACACTGTAGGGTGCCTAGGGTACGAAGTACACTAGGTATTACTAATACAAGTATTATCTTTACTTTGGTATAGCTACATAGAGTATTCACAACATATACGGAGTACTATGTATATAGCTCTTATTAGCTGTATTTTGGGTTGGATAACCCAAAATATGCCCTAAGTACATATCTGTTACAGATGGTTTCGTGTTTTGATGCAAACCTGAGACGTGCGTCTTCCCTACAGCACTGGAATGTCAGTGTGGCGCAATGTGACTGCTATTGTACACTGATCATTCTCAGAGAGATCCCCAAGGGTCAAACATTCTGTAAGGAGAAATGCGCTATACAATTAAAAGAGACAGGATAGTGTAGTGTACAGTGCTAGTAACTAGAGTACCAATACTATGGACATGCAGTAATACATCATAAGTTTGCATCCACCTGCTGACCGCTCTTACCTACCTCTGACTCTTATAAACATACCGCCTTAAGTTGCTACAATCATTCTCCAGTCTTTTAAAGTGGCGCAAAGAACGGCAAAAAGAGAGGGGGTTTCAAACTAATGTTATGGACGCAAAGCATAGAATGGAAGTTCCAGAATCAGGAACACTCTGGCTCCACATAACGCCAAAGTACAACGCAGCGATCAACAGGAGAATACTAGAAGAGGACAAAGAGGAGAATCGAATGAAAAGAGAAGAAAAGAAGAATAAAAGAGAGTAGATCGAAAGAGTAGAAAAGAGAGACCCATAGTTTATACTAGTAGAGATCAACTCTCCATATCTATACACACTAACTACTAACTACTAGTTATACACCCACACTCCCCCAGCCACTCCACTCATTCACCAACTCGCTTCCTTTCACTTCCCTCGTCGAATCTCCTTTGATCGACTCCCTTGCATCGTGCAGAAACATCCGGCGATCCATCATTTCTACTGTCCTTATCTATCATCTGGGATTCTCCAAATTAAATCCATCGGCCTAACGTTTCCTCCTCCCCAAATATACTGCGAGAGACTCTCAGATTATCCCGCGATGGGATCCCTGCGACCGTTGACGGCCAAGCCATTCATTTAACAAATCTAAGAAAGAAGACAAAAGGCAAAGAACAAAACCGTGTTCAGAAAGACTGCCATGCGAAAAAATTCCCCTATTTCGCCAGTTGCAATCGTCTAATCACCCGCTTCCACTATTGTGAACGCTCGTGATGCCCGGCCTAGAAGTGACAAATGATGACCCCTCGGTGGATTCATCAGGGCGACCGCTCTTCAGGTCCCACAAGGCCTTTCCACCGAAAGGCTTCGTCGCTTCTCATCGCTCTCGTGAGCTCGCCCAACCGGCTTCTTCGGATCAAAATGGTCCTGTTGCGCCGTTTCCCCCGTTGACGCCGCCCGGTGCGATGCAGAATCAACCTCACGAGAATCATTCTCACGACTACGATCGCACTCCCCGAAACACCGACTCGCCCATCTCCGAAAATCAGTTGACCGGTATGGTAACGCCGCGCCGACCTTCGAAACCTCCCACTCCCGATGTGACGCCACCTCGCACAACTTCAGCGAAACGACCGGCCCTCAATCAGTTGGGAAACTATCTGTCCTCTTCTTCAAGGGCAGAGTCCTTCCAGACGGCCTGTGAGACCATTTCATCTGATGGCGATATGGAGACACCTATTCGAACCCCTCGATCTCGAAGTGTTTCGCAACAGACCGGACGGAGGATTCCCTCCTCATCTAGGCAGAACCTCACAAATGGGATGACTCTGGTGCGTGCGACACTGGCGGACCCCAAAGATAAAGGCACCCCGCCATCTGCCTCCAAACCACTGAGTGAAACAGACTATGAAACTGGGTTCGAATCATTCGACGGAGAATGGAGGAACCCATCAGATCAATCACCTACTCCACTTCCTGGAAAGCACAGAACCTCGCAAGCTACGCCGTCCCAAAACCGGCAGAAAAGCCATCAAACAGATCCAGAGAATGACACGCTGGACGTGTTGAATCTGAATGCTTCCTTGATGCGCGAACAAAACTTGCGTGAGAGACTGAATGAACCCTCCTCCACTTCCAACCTGGCGAATAGCTCCTCCATGGAGCGGTTCCGCGCAGATATCGGCTGGCCAGCTCATGAGGAGCCGGACTCACGCCGGTTATCAGGCGTCTCGTCGGCATCCACTGTAGAAGCCGTGATAATCGACTCCCCCAAACGAGCGCAAAGACTGTTACGACACACGGAGAAGAGGGGATCTCTTCGATCAGCGAGCTCGCCTGTTACCAACTCTAGACGCACCTCAATACTCACTGTATCCAACCCTGATTCGCAACAGCATCGCCTGGTCCACAAGGCAGGTCGTATCTCTGAACAAGACCGCCGGAGCATATCATCAGATATGTCCCTTTCGACAAAGACAACGACAAGCGCGCCTCATGCTACGCCCGATATCATTCCCGTTGTCGTGGTACCAGAAAGACGTTCATCCCTTAAATCTGGTCCGAACAGTCACATTTCGTCAAAGCCTACGTCTCAGCGGTCCAGCCAGCGTGCTCCTGTACAATCCAAGGGCTCAAACTCGATCGATGTCCCTCGGCAGCGTACGAGAACCATGTCAGATTCAGCATCCGCTCGATCTCGAGATACAGGCACAGGCTCCCGAGGCCGCCCTGTTGGTCGTCCTATTGTTCCACCTCGTAGTTCATCGCTCTCGGCCCCAACTAGCCGTAACAATTCACGGGCCACGTCTCTTACATCTGATAGCCTGCGAAGCCACACGATTGCAATGGATCTGGAGATGCAAAAAAGACTAGAGCAGCAGCCTGTCTCTCCGCCACGCTATAATGTCCTGGATTATTCTATGCCTCCATCGTCACGTCCACCTCAGACGAAGAGTCTTTTGGAGCCTCCCAAGTTGCCAGCGCTGATGGTCAGCTCGACCGACGACATGGCGACCCTGCGCCCCCCGTCGTTGCCATATACACAATGGTCAATTCCATCGTCGTCGCCTGGGCCAATTGAGATCCACGAGGCAACTGCTGTCAGCCTTTTCCCGCATAACAATCGGTCGCTTCTTCTGGTTAACCAACCCCGAGCTCCACCCGAGACATGCGTACTCCAGGCCTTCCACAACCCTGAGTTCTATCCCCGGACACCAGAAATGACCACTGACAGGGCTGCTGATCCTTTGGCTGGCCTATCTTCGCGGCTAGAAACCGCCCTCGTTGAATCTCCACTGAAGAACCCACGCCCGCCACCGAAACCTCCAGTTTCCAAGCCCCTGCCACCAATTCCCACAGAGCAGCCATTCCGGACTAACAGCCAGGACCATGACAGTGGTGCACGATTAGGCCGTCGGTGGAACTCGGTTCGTCGTCCATGGGGTGGCAGGCCAAGATCAGATTCCTTCAATACCATTACTCGTTCACTGTCGATGCGATCAGCGAAGAACCGAACAGCAGGATTGGAGATGGATAGCAGCTTGCACCCATTCTGGCGGCCACGTGGATTCTGGGATGATATCCCTGGGTCTCCCGAGAAAGCAAGATCAGCTCGTCAAAGCATTCACGGCGCTGACGAGTCTCTCGTTGTCAATAACTCACTGGGTCTGCCTCAGCAGCGAACCATCTTCGATGGACCACCTTCTCTGGCCCGTCGCAGCCCTGAGTTGAAACGCGTACTGGACTATAATGCCAGTCGTGGAAGCTTGGTGGATCGAAATATGCTTCGGTCTCCTCTATATCAACATAGTTATCGTGTTATCCCCAAGGTCGGTCGATTGAGTCTTCGTCTTCGATCTTTGTCGTTACGCAACGTGAGAACCCGTATTCGGCGTCTGCGTCAGCGACGCGAAGAAAGGAAACGAGCTGCTCGCCGCGAAACTTTGAAGCAAAGTATCGGTGGGCCTGTCTATGTGGCGTCCAGTGCTACCAATGGAGTTACCCGTTAATGATATCCATGCCACGCTCAGACATCCAATTCTCTGCAATTTCGCCCGGAGATCCTTCACATGATAAGACTACATTGGTGTAACATAAGTTTGAGACGCCCATTGCCCATTTCAATAGACATGCCGCCTTCTCCTCATACTATCATTCCCATGGTTGTGATAGGAAGAAAGGAAGACAGAAAGAAGGGTGCCTGGGGCAGTTCCAAACAATGTTACGGCAGTGTATCTGCGATAATTCGATTCCTACATCTGATTTCCCTGTTATTTCCGTTTTATCGTTTTATTCTGTCTTTTTTGATATGCTTGTTTTCTTTCTCCTTTCCCGTCTGCATGCCTGGATGAATCTTTCCGATAACGAGATCTACGAACTATTTACGACAAACGCTGACACACGACTCGATGACTGATGCTTATGCCCAACCGTGCCTGTTATGTTTTGGCCTGAAGATGTACCATAAGCAAGCCCGCGTTATCTGAACATGCATTTTTAGCCCATGATTGAATATAGCCTTGTTCTCTTCTATGCAAATGTGCGCTCTTGTAGATTCCCGTATAAAATTACCAAATATTTATCGAATATTCAATATAGTGTAATCAAAAGCTTGGAGGGTAATGCTGGTTTCCCCGGTTCAATTTCGCCCTCCCCAAAAACCTCCTCTACCCGCCTCTCTCCCTCTCCTCCCTCGCCCAGTTAGACTCGACCGGCCCCGAATCGCCATAGACCTATATTCCGCTTCCCTTTCCTGTCGAACCCGTTGATCATGCGGCGTCTCATGAGGTACGTCGACATTCTCACTGTTCCCCGAGTCCCTCGTATGGTTTTCGCGCACAGAGCTCCTCGTTCGAGACCGCTTCAACATGGCTTCCCATGTGGGAGGATCAAGAAATGGCTGCGGGGCTGCAGAGAAATTGAACTCAATGCGCGTCAGACGATTTGATACACCATCGATTTCTCCCCCCTCATTCGTCACAGGCTCGTCTTCGAGGGTCGGGCTGTTGGGTGCTTTCATGCACGTTTCAGCCGCGACGGCGCTCGGATTGAGTTGTTTATATGTGCTGTTGGATTTGGACTTGATACCCCCATTGATCATCCGTGGAGGGAGAAGTGCCCGCTTCTCTTTAATTATAAATGGTCGTGAGAGTGTCATTTCTATGAAATGGACTGAGTGAAGTGGTTGGATGAAAGCATGATGTCGATGTGGGGAGCTCCCATCTGAATCGCATTGGATGATCCACTTACCGCTTATCATTGGGATCAGCATCGGGTTTGGTATGGAATACATTATGTATACAGCATCTTTCAATACGTGGGACGCAGAGTCTAGTCGATTGAGTTTGACTCGTTCAAAGCATGCTCTATCCATTGTACAGACTATCCTATCAAGCGTTTACTGATCAAGCTTCTTGTCACATACGTGGTTGCAGACGGACTTTCAGCGCGAAGTTGGGTACATAGAACTCTTCGAACGAGAGAGATCCGATTATTGGACCCTGCGAGGAACTCTCAGCACAAGGCAGAATGTCGAAACGAATCAGTAATTCGGAAATTACGAGTTTCATTAAAACACTTGCCATCCACCGGCCGGGACTGAAATAAGCATGACCGAGTCAGTTAAGAATATCCGGTTGTTATCGAAATGTGAGATATTTTGCAAATATCCAAGGGCGAAGCATATAGCAATGATGATTATACAGGGAAAAAACATACCAGGCATGTACACCCATTCCAAAGACGAGGTAACTCGGGCTTAGATCGACCATTTTCGTATTTGGTTCTCCTGCCGCTGCACGCTTTACGAATCGGTATCCATCAAAAGTGTCAGGGTCCTCGTAATATGCACTGGACCGCTGGATCCAGCTACTCGGTACCCCAACGTGGGTTCCAGGCTTGAGCGTGATACCTGAATGCATGCAGGGCTCGCATGGTCAGCTGCAGAAGCAGATGATTCAACGGAGAGGGGGTGGAATAGACGAACCATTGGAAAATTCGAGCTTCTTAACACACACTCGGTGGGCAGATACTATAGAAAGAAATCATTGTTTAATTCATGGCCCGAATGTCCAGAGGCTCTAATCAGAGGAGCATACTGGCTGCTGGGGGATGTAGGCGTTGACATTCTTTCAGGAAACTATCCAGAAGGACCATACGATTACAACCCGATACGGTTGGTCCATACTCGGCGAGCATAGACTTGACCTCTTGTCGTAAGGAGTGGATGTATTCGGGCTGTCGAGTGAGCTCGTATAACGCACTATAAAGAGCCTGGTAGTACATAGATAAGCTTTCATGAGTTTGGTGGTGATCTTAGATATTGGGACTGTCACAGGGACCTACGTAGCCGGTTGTGTAGATGAATGCGAATTGTAGAAGAAGCATTTCTCCAAGGACCTCGGGATAGCTCCATCGATGACGAAGCACGGAGCATTCGTATAACCATCGGAAAATTTCAACCTAGGTCTTCAGATTAATGAGGCTCATTCTTAGAAGATTGTCAAATGACAGCAGGTACTTACGGGTTTATCCGTCTGCTTGGAGCTCAAGCTCTCGTCCAAATTGTTATGACATGCCATGTCATTTCGGTACTCAATCACTCGCGCATTAAAGTGTTTGAGGAGGATCTTGCGCGATGCATGCATATCCCAGCGTGTACCGATAGTAGCCAGACGGGCAATGAAGCCCCCGATATACCTGTTCACTCGAATTGTCACGATTTATAATCTTGAGTCAAGAAGAGCAAGGCATTGACTTACTTTTTCAAGCATTCCGGGACGAGGAATTGTACTCGGGTTGTCATGATCATCCCTAAAATATGCTCTTTGACGGCCTTGAGATACTCTTCGTTATTGGCGAGACGTTCGCCTACCATTGTATAGCTCCCACTGCGGGCGACTACTGAGTATGCAAATTCGAAACAGCTTATAGTACAACCTGAGAGGCAAATCAATTATCCATATATGATCGTATACCTGGAATCTTGAGCTCTAGATCCAAAGAACTTACCATCGCTCTCATCCAACGACAGGGTCCGCAGCTGGTTGTGTATGGCCTCATTCATGGCCGGCACATACCGATCTAAATACTTGTGCACAGTTCCCCGAATGATACCAGGAGTAGTCTTCGCAATTGAAGGCCATCCTCCAGAGGGGAAGTACCCTGGCATAACGTGGGAGATTTGCAGGAGCTTCTCACAGTTTAATCCCAGGACACAAATTCAAGTTAATAGCAAAGAAAAACTATGAGTATCTCACCTGATCAATCCATGGTTCTGGCGAGGCAACAGTACTGGGGACGTCCTTAAATTCCTCAATTAATTCAGGCTTGCATACAACTACCTGGCCAAATCGAAATGTACGTGGAATTTCGAAGAGTCCGTTAACGAACCGTTCATATCCATATTTGATTAGGCCTGGACCATCCACAAGGAATGAATAGTGTTGGGAAATTATAGCAAAGGGCTTCTTGGATGTCGCGAAGGGAATATTGCTCTGTGATAGTATTCATGGGTTTATATCAGCTGCCAGTATTCTTCTCCCCCAAGTTGCTTTGAACATGGTATGACCTCGAATTTGGACACAAATCAAATGCACTTACGTTGGCAAGCTGAATCGAATGGTAAATAAGACTAAATAGAACCACACAAATAGAAAGGATAGAGATGCTGATGAGTATAGTAAGGATTCCCATGGAAGATTCAAGCCGCCCAGGTCTTATAGACTGCAACAGCGCCATTGTGAACCTCGTATATAAAGGAGCAGGAAAATGTCTAAATGAGAAGAAATGGCGATGAGGGGCGCTTAATAAGAACATTCAACAGAATGCGGAGTTAGCGAAACCATTACAAGGTAGCAAGCCAGCCAAGGACCTTGTTGAGCCATAACCAGGTAGTTGTAGGGCAAAGAACCACCCCCTCTGTACTAGTAAAAAGAGAGGGAGAGAAAAAGAGCGTGTAACCCCAGGCTCATACATTCACCAATAAACGGTGCAATACGACGAAGCTGACATTGGATAATTGATGCAGAAGTGCAAGGATTCGATTTTAATGTTGGAAGCAGTTACTATCAGAACAGGCCACAAAAGATAAAATTGACAATATTCCGTACATCGTGATTGGTGCCGAGTAGGAAATCCGTTAGAAAAAGAAAATATAGACTAAAGTTAGTTTCAGTCCATATTGATTCAGAGCAAACAATAAATGGGGGGAAACAAAATTGAAAAGAGTTGGAAGAAAAAAGAATCCCAGAGAGGTATCAACGATTGGGTCCATGTGGTATAATAGTACAAGCAGAAACGTCCACAGATTACTCCCGCAAAAACAAGAAAAAAAAAAAAAACCAAACGACAACGCCAGAGAAGTAGATGGACAAAGCAACTTGCTATGCAATGCCCTGTGGCTCAATTCCACCCATAGTAGAGTATGAGTATGGCAGGTCTACTAAACCATCAAGGAGCCAATTGAGCGGGTCGAAAACTTCATAATTAGGTTCCATAAACCCACTAGGAAGTCCGCTAACACCATTGCCTGGCGCTTGAATACCCAAGTTGGCAGGGAGCATCGGTGCCGGTGCAAGGCTTGGATCGCCACCGGAAATTCCAGGCGTAGATGTAGACGTGTGCACAGGGCCCACTGACGACGTTGCGGATGAATCGGCCGTAGAGTCGGGATTAGTCGGATTTTTAAGATAAGCTTCACCTAGGTTAGCATACCATATCTGGTAGAAGACTGTTTTGGAATCGTGCACAAACCTTCGATGTTTCGCCCCTTGGTTCGGGCATCTTCTCGCCATCTCCACACGGAATCATAGAGTAGAGACATACTCATTCGACAACGAACTCTCAGCCTTAGTGAATCATCTATATCAGACGCGCTTGTAATTTGGGGAGATCCACTTAATCTCCACATTTGAGCGAGCACTTCCGCAAGTCGCTCTGGCAGGTCATTGCTCGATACAGAAACGCCCCGAACGGCCCAGATTGTCCGGTTGAATAGATTCTTGGTATACTCCATATCGATATGCGCTGCAAAGAAACTCTTTCCCAGTTTAAGAAGAGTGCAGCCGGCGGCTACCATCATTTGGTAGATGTAGTAGGGCGCATACGAAAGGACGGGCCCGACCTCCGTTTCAAGCTTCATTGCAACCTCAAGAAACGATGTCGTAGCAACGTAAAGAGAAAGAAGACGTTCACGATAATCTTTTGTAGAGGGATTATCAAAGAATGCTGACAGATGTAGATGAAGATTTGAAGCTCGAAGGAATAGATCGGTGATGCCTGTATAGAAATTAGCACAAGGTGTCCATGGATACAGCAATATGTTGTTCTTACAATCGTTTTGCGCCTTGAAAACTTCTTCCAGTTCGTCGAAGTCTCGTGAGAGGAATGAAAGCAAGGTACCCCTTTCCCTATCACTGGTAAGGCCAACAGGATCGCGTCTATTTGTATAGAGTGCTCTGGTGACCTTGTCACAAAATTCCTCAATTTCTAATCTGGACCGGATATCATCAGGCAGTTTGAAGTTGGGGTCTGATGAATCATTTGAGGACAAAGTCCAGTCATATAGTGTAGATGGCGGTTGACCGTATCCAGTGGAAACTCTAGAAAAGAAAGTTTAGGCAATGTTTCAATGGACAAGAGGGAAAGAGGGCGATGAGGCTTACCTTTGTGCAACAATATTACATATAGCCCACGTCCGTACTTTATCTCTGAGTTCATCTTCAATGAGTTCTACTCGGAATTTGCTGAAGTCCTGACTGTGTGATGGTCGGTGGAGGCCAAGCTGCATAGCAACCTGTATCATCATTCCACAGAGCATGAAGGTTGGGTCTGTGGATGTGCTACTCGTGGGGAATGGCCAGGAGCAAAGGAGACAAAGCGCTTTCACAACATGATAACTTTGAGGAATGTCTGCCAGTGTACTCCATACGAGGCGGGTGACAGGGCCTGCAAGGGAGTTCAGAAGCCCAGTATCAGCTTGGTAGCGCCTAGCCCCAACACTGATAATCGTCCAGAACAGTAATGGCGAGGCGGCATAATATTCATCGGGGGTCATTTTTCGATCTAGAAATGGGAGAAAAGGGTGGCTGTACATGAAAAACCTATATTTTGCAAAGTCAGAAATCGGCAGGGGAGGTTCGGTGTAATTGTCATTGCATACATATTGAACAACTCCGTTACCTTCTCCGTAGCGATCATGACATCCTCGAGTCTCTTCATTTGCTGATTTCCATTTCGCATATAATTAGATCCGTCAAACCCCGATCGTAGGTCAAGAAGAGATGCGACAGCTTCTTGGGAGCCCATGTATTGGTCTGTTGATAAGGCGGAAGGTGTTTGATAGACGCCAGCAGGACTGACCTGGCTGGATTCTTGTTTGGGCGTTAATTGACCCGCCGGTAAAGGTTGTTGGGCGTGAGGCGTTGAGGTACTGGTTGATGCGATCTGTTTTCTCAATTCGATAATCTCCCGTTCCATCTCAGCGTTGCGGCTGCGTTTCCCAACCCGCTTAAAATTCGACTCTATTTTGCAGTCAAGCTTCAGCCGGCGACACCGAGAACAGTCCACCCACGGATCTTGAACCACATCGCAACGTAGCTGTCATCAGATAGAGGTGTTAGTTTCGTGCTTTATTCCCATTTATTGGAAATCGGACCGTGCCTAGACCGCGACTCCAACCAAAGTCGGCTTGCGTCGTATGGTCTTTGCGAGGTCGGGGCAACAACTCACCTTCTGTTGTCGACATTCGTTACAGGCACGCTTCACTGGCTGTCGCCTCTTGTCATCACGATCGATATCCTCCGCATCGTCAATACTCCCCGGGGAGCTATCGATCCCCGCAATAGTCACATTGCGTTTGCGATTTTGCATACTGTCGGAAGCCGCCATGGAGATTGGCACATGATTCAGTCCCGCCATTACGGGATTGATGGCGCCTGCAGCATTATCAATCCTGACAGTTGGATCAAAGGTTGGGCTCTGAGACCCTGCGATTGCACTTGATCGACGAAGAGACGCCAGGCTGATGACGTTTAGCAGGCCGAATCAAATTTTTCGAGCGGCACAAGGGAGATCCGGCCAGTGAGACACAATATATGCAGGTGTAGTACTCAGAAACAAGTTCGACACACGACAGCCACCTTTTTTTCTCAGTTAACTTGGACCGCAAGCTCTCCGCATGGCCGTTGCAGACTTGAACTTTGGCTGTGCTGAGTGAATGACTCAGCGCGGGGAGCAATCAGGTGACTCCGGTAAGGCGGTAAATCGTGAAGATTTTATACAAAATTCCCTTTTCACTGGGTTCTTTTTTTTTAGTGATTGGGATGACTGGATTGGGTCTCTGAAAATTTTGAGCCGATATCCTTATTTCGTTAGCCTTCTTTTATGCAGCTGACACATTTCCGGTATAATCATGCCTCATGTACTCCGTACTGCATGGTGCTTTCGAAACGAGCACCGGTGATCCACCGTGGAAGGTGGGTAGTTCATTTCAACTAGCGGCTGATCGATTCGCCCGGAGCATTCGAGACCGGTTCTCGCTTAAAGGACTTTCATCTAGAAAATGACGTGCTCAGCGATGCCAGGGTGGAGCGATCTGCCGAGAGATTGTTCTCTTATCTTTTCGGAGTTCATACTTCGTGTGATAACTATACGAGGGCGCAGAATACTCCGTAGTCACCTACCTCCTACTAAGTAGTTGGAGATACAGCTAGAGAAGTACGAACAAATAGCATTGCAAGCCAATGTCTGGAAGGATTTATAACCCAGTGGTCTGCCGGTAGAATAAGTAATTGTGTTGATTCTCACACATCCCATGGGCTAAACAAGTTCTCGGTGCTCTATCGTGATCGTCCACAATTAGCGGGTCCAAACTTGAAAAACTTCAAATTTTGCGTTGGCAGATATTGTATTTCCTCCATAAAGTTGTTGTGTGTATTCGATTAGAATGGGATTATTATGCTGCCCTGCCATTGGTACGACGTAGTAATCACCACTAGTCTTGACCACAGTAGAGACTTTGCTTTATGCGGAGTATATACGAACTTGATAACTACTGTAAAAAGGCTGTAGGCTACTTGAGTGGCATTCAATGGCTCGCGTTAGTCTCAAACTCACCTAGTCAGGGAGTTCTGTCAGATATAAGCCATGACTTAATTCTTCATTCAAAAGAAATATATGTATTCGGACAAAGATCGGTTACTGCTCAGCCGGGACCTTGTAAGTGCTATTGATAGTTACTACTTGTTCCTGCTTTCTAACAGCACGTATACAGCACCCGCGTCAATACGTGGACGTATTGACTCGTCTTTGGCCCAAGGGTAGCTCACCTAGCCATTATGAGCAATTATTTCTTCCAGATCGTTCATGTTCTGCCATGCGCCTTCTAACAGATAGCCCGTATCTTTCTGCATCTTCAAATTGGCATACAACCCAGGTAAACAATGGGCTGCCGCTTATTCATTCGTGTTATTGGCTTGGCTTGTTTTGCTCTCGTGTCTCTATTCAAAGTCAAGCCAAGTCGCTTATGATTTCCTTATCAACCCGTAGTGGCGCAATGGCCACTATGTCTGCTTACTACATGCGTTGTTCCGAGGGTTTTCTCTGTCTATCCAACTTGAAGTTACCTTAAGCTGCGAATCTTGTTTTGAACTATCTATGAAAGATAGTATAGACTTTCCCCATGCCTTTCGCCCATGGCGGGCTTGAGGGAGCGGACACTCACTACATACTAATGAATTCTATCAACTAGTACGCTCCAGTTGAGCTGCTTCTATTGTGGAGATTGCTCAATGGACAGCGACCCCAGATAACACTCACGAGAAATTCTTGAATAATGCTTTATCCAGGTGGGTGTTCTAGTTGAGCTCTATACAGAAGACATTCATGCGATCAGGCCTACCTAATCTTGGCTTCTGTGCTTCCCTGACTTCGCCTTTGGGGGAGCGGCGTATGCTGCAATTTAGAGCATCCAGTTTGCACTGCATAAATTACTTTGAGTCTGGTTCGAGGAGGTCCTCATGGCCGTGTCATTCCATAGTTAGGACTATAAGTGCTGTAGTACTACAATAGTGTACTAGTAGAACCAACAGGGCTAGAATTCACCTGCTAGAAAACTTCTGGAAATTTTCAAAAGATATTATTTAGTGAATATTGACTACGCTGTTCTTTCCCTAAAATAATTAGCAGACTATGTAATACTATGTAGCCCCGACGATCATGGAGGATGAAGCATGAAGTCATTTTGGGGCCGAACTCCGAGGCAGTGCATTGCCAACGCCCCGGACCAATCCACTCCCCGCGTTTCCCCTCTGATAATTCTCCTTCGCCGGGCAATTATGGATCCCATGGAACTATTCGAACCTTCGCTGGTCGAATGCCAGTGGGGTCCCTCATTGCCCTATTCTCCATATGTACACATGACACGTTTGTCTAGTGGTTCACCAGAAGCTTGAGTCCATCACCAGCAAGGCTTAGCTAGGCGTTTTCCCCGGTCAACTTGACATTGCCCGTGAAGTGCGAAATGCAACCAATTGATCTCACGCTATTGGTCTTTGCTTACGCCCAACAGGGCACGCCTACCCGGCCTTGAGAGTTGATTGGGATGATCTTCTCGCAGTGATTGATCCTATGGGTCCCTTCACTTGAAGAGCCGCTCCTGCCGGTTCCACGTCTGACCTGGTCTAACATCGATATAAATCCCCCGGGCCCTCCTCAGGATCATCTAGCTTTTTCAACAACCCACACTCTTCATAAACAAACCCGTTTTTTGTCTCCCTCCTTTTCACACCATAACCGATATTCATTTTTGCTTATTATCATCTTATCAAAGATTCAACTTACTGATCCTTTCAACCGCAAACATGGGCATGTCCACGGAGATGAGGTCCCAAGAGAAGCCTATTGAAGGTGTCCCCAGCGATGGGACCCCCAAAGAGAGACCACCTTCCTACACAGAGGAGGAACAATTACTCCTCAATTTCCCAAACTTAAATCTCAGCGATACAAAATCACTTTCTAATCCAACTCGCATGGTGACAAAGGACCAATGTGTCGCGCATCTGAAGTTTCTCGCTGCTTTGGCTGATTTGCGCGACTCCGTTTCAAATAATGACGGTCTTTTCGGCATTTTCGATAATCAAGCCGAGAATATTCACTGGGCGCCCAACGAGGCTCGAGCTCGTATTCGCGAGAAACGCTGGGCTATATACACAGCTCGCGCTGTTCAACGATATCAAAAATGGTGGTTCACTTGTCTTCCCATGTCTCGGCCACATCTGACACTTTCAGACATGGAGGATGGCTTATATGAAGGTATTCTTAATTGCGAGACTGTGGTTCTGTGGGATAAAGACAATCTTCCTCCGCTTGGTAAGCAAACAATAATTAGCCATGCTATGCTAAGGTTTTCACTGATCAAAATCCAGATATCTTGATGGTATGGCATTCGCATATGCTCAACCCCAGAGATTTCATGGAGGACTGTCTTCGCTATGGAAGAATGAGCACTTGGACAACGGGATTCCCTTTCAAGGCAATCAATCAATGTATCGATGACCGCACATTGGAGTATACCGTCAGTGAAAAAAGCATGCAGATGTTCAAGAAGGAAATTCACCGGGAATGGGATAATCTAGCAGATCCTCCTGACTTGGATATTGAATGTCCATCTTGCAAAAAGCAGATCACCGTCCCGTGGATAAAGGGGACAATTGGATCCAGCCTTGACAAGGCCTTTGAACATTGCACGGGATATGCAGATGCGTCCTTCAAAACGAAATGCAACTCATGCGACCGCACTATTGACCACAACAGACTGAGGGTTGCCAAGTTCCGCAAGGACCTCAAGAACTTGATTCTTCTCAACCGACCGATGCCAGGCACTATCTATAACATTCATGGGATCCCTGAGGGCCAATCGAAGGGGAGGAATGCTGCGATGCATCAGTCTATGGTATTTCCCAATTACTTGATGGAAGCTGCTTCTAAAGATCTTCTTGCTTTCACTGATGCTAGAGTTGATTGGTGCAAGAGTATTGATGACTTACGTTCTCAACTGGAGGTCAATATCCGCGACAAAAACGTCCTAATAAAAGCACGCCGCGAAAGCAAAGGCGGAGGCTCGAAACCAGGAGAGAAAATACATTTTCGTCGCATGATGTCACATTACTGGGAGAATTTCAGTCCTTTTGCTCTTGACCTCGTTGGTGCAGTGATTCGTCAAGGTACTTTCGTTCAAAAAATGGATAATATTGACTGGCTACATTCTCCGACGGTGATGGACACAGCCGAGCGTCTGATCCAAAAATACACAGTCTTCTTCGACATCATGCTCAACAACCCTAGGAATATGGCTGTCCCTACCCTGGATGTTGATCTGGCCTGGCATACCCATCAACTACAGCCATATCGGTATTACAAGTACAGTGTCCGAGTAGCGGCCGGTGGACAACGCCGATTCATTGACCACGATGACAAAGTCGACGAAAACAGGCTATCTGATGGTTTCGAGTGGACAACGAAAATGTACCGCCGTGCTACAAATGGTGGAATCTACAGCGAATGTACGTGTTGGTATTGCGAAGCTACCCGCGCACCAGATCTCTACGACCGTCTATTCAATTTAGGCTCGGCATCTCGTGCCCGTAACGCCGCGGACACGCTACATGACCGCAATGACATCTCCTCTAACCCAGACAAGAATCCTCATATATCAGCACACAATGCTGTACGCCCAACTACAATGTCAGTTGATCAATTCCGCCTGGGAACCCTCCAGCGTGTTCGCCTACATCAGAACTATGAGAAGTCTGTTCGACGATCCGAGAAACGTGGTCGTGCTCGATCTGATGGGAAGAGAAGTACTGATGGTGGCATTGAGCCTTACTATTATACGCCACTTGTCTGGGGCTACCCTATGGTCGTACCATACTATGGCCCATATATGTGTGATCCCGGTATTAGTGCAGGCGCATACCCATGCAACCCAAGCTGTATGAATGTCAGTGCTGGTGCTATTGGAAATTGTTGCTCCGGTACCTGTGGCGGGGGTGTTGCTGCTGGATCTTGTGGTGGATTTGGTTCTGCTGGTTGTGCTGGAGGAACAGGTTCTGCCTGCGGCGGAGGATCTGGTGGAGGATGCGGAAGTGGAGGAGGAGGCTGTGGAGGAGGGGGAGGAGGTTGTGGAGGTGGCGGTGGTGGTGGTGGTGGATGTGGTGGTAAGTCTTTTCAATTCGCATTCAACTTCGTTAAAGGATATATGCTAATCAGAAACAGGCGGCGGCGGCGGTGGTTGAGCTTTTGGCTTTTATATGATAATACCTTGATATGACTATTTGCCATTGCTTCTGAGCATTTTGCTAGAAATTACTATTCAGCGCCTACGTTCTCATTATCTAGCGATTGCTTTTCTTGCTTGTCTTGAATGCATAGTTGCCTATGTTGCTGATCAACTCGAACTTGCTACAATGAAATCGGACTTTGCTAAAGCTGATTCTCCTACAGTAGCAGTAGCTAGCAGGCATCACCTCAAGTTAATACTACTTATCATGGTGGCATGCTTTGTATCCATGGGATGTCATGGGATTTAGACTATACAAGGAAAGAAAAATACTCTTCTCCCGGTTTCTCGGGAATGACTTTAACGATTTTTTTTGATTCAGACATTATTAAATTCTAACGAGGGTATAATGGTCCGTCTAGACACATTTACAAAAAAAATTCGCTACATCAAGATGCACTTGTTTCGTCGTTTCCGACTTCGCTCCCGGATTGTATGTTCATTCCAATCCTCGATGCGTCGCCGCCACTCTTGATTTTCAGGAGGCGGGAGGCTAGTTGGCTCTGTTGAAACCCGCCGACGGAATGATCGTTGTCTTTCTGGTATTTGTGCTTCATCTTCTGCAGTCATGATGTCTAATGCGTTTCCACTAGGTTGTGGGATATGAAGTAGATTTGGCGAAGATACTGAGTATGGGAGATAGGCTTCTCCGAGCATCGTAGCCCCTAACGAAGGCATAGGCATTATTGCTTCTCGATCAGCTTGTTCATCTGATTGAACTGTTAATTGTGGTAGTGGTTGCGGGTGTGGAATTTGATCCGTCATGATTGGAACGATGGGTGACGCTTCATTTTGAGGGCCAGGCCATGTATGATCATGGTTTGTTAATGCGGTCCGAGATACTTCAGAATCTCGTCTAGCTCCAACAGGGCGTCTGGGTATAGAGCCTAGTCGATGAAAGATAGCAGATTGCGGGCGCGGGCGATCTTGGAGATTTTGTCGAGGAACTCGAGTAGTTTGAGATCTCTGTATTTGCTGAGTAGCCTGGTTACCATTGGGCTGAATATTATTATCGGTGGTCCCGGGCATAAGACTCTGTCGTAAATGCTCCGGCAAGGGTTCGTCGGCTTCGCGCTTATATGGCGGTGGCGGTGGTACCCAATTATCGGCATCGCTTTCATGGGGCACATAACGGCGATTAGGAGTGCTGCGATATCGTGGGTCATATCGTCCCCGTGTAGAAGCTGCAGCTGTGGCAGCCCGTTGAAGTGTATCTCGGGAACGAGGTTGGGTATTATCGTAGGGAATCTCTGGTACATCTCCCGCAGTGACACCCTCTGGCGAGGTGGGGACAGAGAGACTATTGCGACGGGCATGTGCCAGTGGTGTCTGGGCAGTAGGTCGTGGACTCCGTCGTGGGTCTCTTGAAGGCATACGACGAAGAGATGAAATCGTTGAGTCCGTATCACCACGCTGCAGTCGAGTTCTCCTTCTTTCCAACTCGACTTCTGTATCCAGTGATGAGTCTGGTTCCATTAACACCTTCGGCTCAATTTCCCCAACTTCAATGTCCAGTTCGACCTCCTCGCCATTAGTAGTGGACCGCTCAAAATCCAGGACAAGCATCCGACCACTGTCTATGGGGACATCCTCTTCGCCAATGAATTGCGGGCATACACCACCCGGTGCCACGCTCACTAATCGACGTCGGAAATGATTCTTCTCTATCGATTGTACCCACTGGGCCGCAGTCATTCCGGGCATATTTGTCACCTGACGGCCACGAATAAGTGTTTTAGGCTGCTGGATAATTTTGTGTAGCTGCACCAAATTATCACGCGGAGGAGGTCGGACTTCACAATGGTGGCCACCACCGAAGCGGTTGTCGATATTCGTACTTGGCCCAGATGTTGGACTTGTGGAGTGGATATCAAGGCGCTTGGGTATACCATAAATCCATATTTCGGAGTCATGGAAGCCCAAAGCAGCCATCTCGCCAGCTTCATCTGTCGTCGGCATCGTGATAGGTAGCATTTCTCGTGATTCGCCTGCCAAGAATGGACTAGCAAAGTACACACCACCCATTCCCGTGTTGCTTGTTTTGATTGCTCTGAATGCTGCAAGTTGAATATCATATCCCAGTATCCAAGTATCATCTGATTCATCATGACCATTGATCAAGCAGGCGTGCGTGAAGCCAGGTGTGATCTCTGGGAATAGAATCTGCGTTGTCCACATCCGCATTTGCACCTCTTGGGGAGTCGCATCAATACCTGGCTCAGTGTAAAACGGAGCTGTGATTGATACGATACCATCCAGTTCGTAGTCCAATGGAGATCCGAGCACCATAGAGCCATCTGGGGTGAAAGAAATTGCATCGACTCGAGGACAACGAGCCGCTCGACGTTCGGTTGGCAAAGCTGCTTCCCCGACGGCATGTACTTCTATACAGTCCTCAAAGGACAAAGCCAGTACACTCCCCGTGGGAGAGAAAATCAGATCACGAGGAGCATCATTGAGTGTGATGGTCTGTATTAATTTCACCTCTTCATCTGAGAGCGAATAGACATTGATCTTATGCGAGGAAGATAGCACCGCCAGAAGAGATCCGTCGCCATGGACCGTTGCGCCTAAAGGCCGACGACGAGTTTTCAATTCGTATTTCACGGTCACTGTATCAGCAACCAAATCCAAGACCACGATACGGGATGAACTAATGCATAGGACCAGTTGACCATTCGCCGAAAAAGAGAAGCGAAATACTTCACCCTGAGGGAAGGCAGTAGATGAACTCATTGAGCTTGAAATCAAGCGAATCAGAGTTCGTCGGGGTCGCATGAATACATCAAATGCATTTCGTCTAATTTCTTCCATGAATCGGTGCTTGAGGTCGGCTAGATTGTCATTCTCGTTCGGCGCGGGGCGCGAGTCCCACGCCAAAGCAAAGGTGGGAGAACGTGATAAGTGGTGTGCATAAAGTGCAGATGATTCTGACGTTTTTCTCCATTGTCGCGTCAATATAGATAATGATGCAAAGGTATTCGCATCCGCGACATAAAGAATGCTGCGCAACGTCAGAACCACGCATCTTCCACAGCCTGGGGAACAAAGGATCTATTACTTACTGCTCGATTACTTTGTGCGGCAGCCGATCAAAGGCGCCGGTCTCTGGTAGGGAAGAGGCATCCTCCTCCATGATCACCAGCGATCCACGACATGCGGAATTGGCGCTGGCATCCAAGTTGGAGATGCCCTTGGAGAGTGGCTGTGCGTCCCAACCTCCCTCCACATGACGCCGGTAGTCGATCGCTTGGATGTTCTATTAATAGAGATGCACGTGGAATGACTAAGCTTTAGTGAACCCTGGCAGTTTGCAAATTTGCAATGTGAGAGTTGCAAATTTGCACAATATTGCCAAGGCCGGCTGATAAGAAAATGCAATTTTGCAAACCGGTGAGGCTCCCGACATCGCTCCAAATCCGAGAATTGACATTAAAGTTGAGCTTCCCACATACTTCTTACTTCCCCCTCATTTGCACAACATCTGCGACTTTGTCAGAGGTCACGCGCCATGGATTTTATTGCCTCTTGACCCACGGTCTCTCGCACCGTTTTAACACCCCGATCTCCCGATCGATCCATTAGTGGACGCTTCGCAGTCGGCCGGGTCGTACCCCTCATTTTGACAAACTAAGATCGGCCGACTCCGAAAACTCCCCGGGAACTTTTCCCCAGATTGTTTCTTCATCCCCCCTCCCCTTGTGGCAGCTACTTGGGTTGCGCATCATGTCGCCTGCAACCATTCAAGTCAATCCGTCTTCGAAACTACCGTCGCCCGGGTTCAATGCCGGTGCGCGACCATACCGGTCTCATAAAGTCCGCGCCTGTGATCTCTGTCGCAAGCGCAAGTCGCGATGTACAGTTGATATCCCAGGTCAATCTTGCCTGTTGTGTCGCGTGCAGGGAGCCGATTGTCACTACCAGGAGGAACAGAGTCAAGAAGCTTCTGTGCTGAGCACAACAGAAACTAAGCCATGGCCCACGGGACCACCGCCAATCGAACCCATGTCTGGACAGAAACGCAAGCGCAGTCCTGATGGCCTCCCAAGTTCGCGCCAATCGACCAATGGACCTAGTCCACAAGGTACAACTTCTTCCTCAGGGCGACGGGGAAGTGATGCGCGGCGCAAAGAGGAAGACCCCCACAATGAGTCAGTTCTCATCGTCGGGCCGATGGTGGCGGAGGATGCGCAGGTCATTGAGAAGCACATGCCCCCTGAACGATCCAGTCTCTCTGAAGAGCCTAGTAGCAACCCTTACAATATTTACTCGAGTGACCCCCGAAAGCCTGTTCTTTACACAACTATCTCCCGCCGGAGGAAGGGCATGCGGCGCGGAGTTCCTCCGGGCGAAAACCAGAAAGAGATTCTCGAGCAAATATTGGGTCCGTTCAAACATGATCTCGTGCGACTGTAAGTTTTATTATGGCTATTCGGTAATTTACTGAGTGCTAATTGTCTCTTTCTTTATCATCAGCTTCATCGATCGTTTCAACGTTGCTTTTCCAATTTTTGACGGCGAATCATTCTGGGAATCTTATATCACTGATGGCTTGGAAGATCCACCAGCTTCACTAATATGCCAAGTTTACTCCATGTCACTTGTTTACTGGAAGCATACCCCCAAACTCGCCTGTCATCCTAAGCCCGACGTCCGGTACGCCGTCAACATGACAGTCGCTGCATTGCATGAGGAATTTTCTGCTCCGGGACTATCGACCATAAGTGCCGCGCTTATTGATTTAACGGGTCGACCCATCTTTTCTATGACGGGAAATGCCATCAGCTGTGGACGAATGCTATCACTTGCAAATTGTCTTGGACTAAATCGCGACCCGAGTTTGTGGAAGCTTTCTCAACAAGAAAAGGACCACCGCATTCGTCTCTGGTGGGGTGTGGTGATCCATGATCGATGGTATGGAAAATCACCGCACAGTTCTCATCTGGTTTACGTTTTACTAATTCATTTTACAGGGGAAGTTTTGGTCATGGTGTTCCACCACAGATTGCGAAAAGCCAATATGATGTACCTCTACCGACGATTGACGGACTGGTGCCACCTCACACTCGTACTACAGAGCGCGTGCGCGCAGCTCGCTGCCATATTGCTCTTTGTACTTTGACGGAAATATTGGGCGAGTTACTACCGCTTGTCTATGGCTTGCAAGTCAAATTAGCCCGCGAGAGCTCGAAGAAATTACGACAAATTCGAACCGATTTAGATCTGTGGGAAGATTCTTTACCCGACTGGTTAAGATCACCAACCCAAAACCGTGGCGATCAACTCCATGCATCAAGCAGCTTGCAGCTTGCATTCCTTGCTGTAAAAATGCTAGTGAGTCGAGTAGAGTTGAATGTAAGTACTTCGACGACAATCTTAATGTGTATTGAGCTTACAATTATTTGCAGGAGGTCAACAATGCGGAAACAGACAACCCCGAGGCTCGTCGCTATTTCCAAACAGAGTGCCGTAGATCAGCTGAGGAGATTGTGCGATTCATTTCATCCTTGCGCAAGGAACACTTTAAAGAGTTCTGGCTGCCTTGTAAGAGAGCCCTTACTTACTATACCGGTCATCTACAATTTCAACGGGCTGACAATTTCTTTAGACAGCGCCTTCCACCTAACCTCGACGGCGACCTTACTCGTACGATGTGCCCTGGAGACAACCGATACCGAAGTCGCTCGTGCATGTCTCTCCAACGTAGAGACTTTGCGCACAGTTCTACGCCGTGTACAGGAAGAGGAAGATTGGGAAGTAGCGGATATGTGTCTCGATCACTGTGAGCGAATCATGCACAGACTTCCTGGAACCCAAAATGCCTCAATGGACCAGGATAGTATGGCAGCTTCACTGGCCGATAATGGTTTGGTCAATCCTGCTGCAATCTCATTGCCCGAAACGCAAACCAACAATGATATTGTGGACGATATGATGTCTATCTCGAATACGTTCGGAACGATGGATGGATTCCCATTCGACATGACCGGCATCTGGGATGTCTCTGTCTTTCAAGACGTCAATTTGTCCTGAAGTTTCCCACTTAATCATGAGTCTGGTGTCTCCCATTTGGTTCAAGGAGTTTGACTAGGCGTGTACTCTATTGAGATTGACAGGTCTAAAACCACGTATATATACCCTAGAGTTTCGATATGGAACCCTGACGATTCAAATAATGCGGTCTATCAATTTGATTCTTTTCTCCCCTTCAAATTAAAACATCTGACATATAATTTTGTACATCGAGAAACAAGAAACAAGAGAATCAGACACCAAACGCTATTTTACAAGTTGTTCCGGGAAAATGAAATGATCAGAACAAACCCCAGGGAACCATCTAATGCCTCGCCCCTTGCCCATAAATGACAATTAAATAATTCGCAACAATGATGAGTTGGGATGACCAAAGCCGTAAATGGGCTGATATAAGAGCAAACAAGTTTACTCCTTGTTACCACCGGCGCCAAACACACCAGTGAAAGAGCCCTTCATGCTCGCCATCTGTTCCTGACGAGCCTTCTCCTCCTCGGCAGCCATCTCGGCAAGCCACTTCTCGCCGTTCTCACGGATCTCCCGCTCAATCATTTCGTAGTTCTTCTGGCCACGCTCGCGGATCTGATCCCACAGCATCTTACCCTGGGCCAGACCCTCTGAGGGAGAAACTTCACCATCAATAGTGCGGCCCGACTTCAAGCCAAGAGCTCCAGCAAGGCTGCCCATGGAGAGGGAAGGCTTCTTCTTCTTCTCCTCGGCAAGCTCCTTCTCGAACCGCTCACGCATGGCCTTCTCACGCTTAGCGAACTCAACAGGGATGACAGTGCCATCGAATGATTTCAGCACAGGACGGACATCTTCCACGCCCATACCGGCGAGATATTCCAGGAAGGGGATGAGGGCGACCAGCGTCTTATCCTTGGGGTCACCGGTCCACTTGTCAAGGACAACGGCGTTCTCGGGTTGCAGGCGGGCGTGCTCCTCCTTGGTGTCGATGAGAATGACCTTGGACAGGTCACGGTTCAGGTATTCCAGATCCTAGGAATGATTGTCAGTTGAATTGAACGTCAAAAGTTTATACACCTATTCGAACGTACCTTGATATACTCGCCATCTTTATAACGGGTGGCTTCACGGAACAAAGGCCAGCGGATGATACGGTAAGGGTCAAGCTTGCGGAGAACCTGGTCGGCCATCATGCTAGGGACACTGGTGAAGAGAACGAGTTCGTAGTACTGGTTGAGGTAGCGAAGGAAGTAGTCGACACCAGGGCGCTTCGCAACGCGCCATCCGTGCTCACGGCTCCATTCGCTGTGAACGAGAAGGTCCTCCAAACTGAGTACCAGAGTGTAAGGCTGGCGCATAGTAGGATCCTCGTCCGGAAGCAGCTTGGGGAAAGCAGGGTCCTTGTAATAGCTAGTCAGGTCACCGGTGCGAGCTCTGACACGGTTGTACCAGAGACCCAAGCCCCATCCAGATGGTTGTTCAGGGTGAGCGCGCTCCTCTTCCTCGGTCTCCCAGTTGCGGCCCAGATAACCCATTCCAGCGATACCACCAGCCAGCATCAAGGCGTACATGATGTTGGCCATACGGGCCTTGCGGCGATCCATAGATGTTTCATATCCACCCTTGGGGATGTCACCACCGCCTCCTCCTCGTTTCTCATCACTATATTCCTCTGATGTTGGGTCCTCGGTCAGGTTGAGTCCAGGTTTCCTGGTACGACCCTCAAGTTCTGCGGCCAATGTTGAGGGGATACCCTGGGTGAGATCGGGGAGCGGCTTCTCGGGAAATTCTTCGGCTTCGGACTAGAGGCAATTGCAAGTTAGAAAGGCAGTTCTGCGAAAGAGTCCGATGAATTGAGGAATGGGGATTGAATTAAGATGGAGGAAGCATACGGGTTTGGCAGTCTCAGGCTGAGCCTTGGTATCAAACTCGGGTTGCTCGGCGGCATATTGGGCCTCCTGGGGCTTCTGTGTAGACTTGCGCTTCTTTGCCTTCTCCTCTGACTGCATAGACTCGGGGAGATTATATGGCGCACTGCCCTTGCCTTGAGCATACCACCGGGGCCGCTGAGCAGACAGGGCAGAAGAAGCCCTGAAGGCAGAGGCGAAGACGTTGGGCCTCGTCAGAGGCAGAGCGGCACGACTCAGCATAGCGGGGAGAGGGGCTATGATGGGAGTGTAAAGTGATTGAAGGAACAGGAAAAAGGAACTGTCCTGCTGATTCTCAATCGTCGGGCTGGTCGAGTTTCCCGTAGAAAAGTCACGCGTGAGTCGGGTGGACTACACGGACCTTTTGTGCAGTTCATGCGTTCATCGGTTTGCAACTGGGACACCAGGGATATTTGGACAATACAGCATACATATTAGTTTGTAGCTAGGACGGCTTTTTTAATCACTTCCAATTGTAGTTTTCGAAACGTAATAATTGTTAGAATTATATATTTTGGCGTTGAAATGGTGTATCAAATTAGTTGGCTAACTATAGAAGACCATGGATGTATAATATAGTCCCAATGTATAACACTCCGAGATCGCTGATAGTTCTACTGTCACAATCCTCTAGAATTAATTCAAGAATCATTTAATTAATATACCAGTATTCATGTCACATACTATCAGAATAATCATTTGAGCTACAGAATGACCAATGATCAGTCTGAATATCCAAGAGTATTCCTATGCTCGCCATTTCCAAAGTGGCTCTTCTCGTCCACCGTAGCAATCCCGATTTATGGCGATGTCGTAGCCGCAACTTCTCTTCCTTTTTTTTTTTCTTCAGTTATGAAAGTTCCACCCAGCAAATAATTTGACCCAGCACGCTCTATTCTCATGCGTGCTGGATTGAAGTCGCTGGGGAGACCAAGAGAAGTTTCTTCTTCTCCCACATCCAAGAGCCGCAGCAAAGGCATCCGGTGAAGCTACAGCTCCGTTCGTGGGAAACAATTCCCTTTCCTTTTCTCTCCTTTTGTCTTTTCTTCTGTCTAAAGATATTCAATTGAATGGCTTGGACGGCAAAGATGATATTGAGTCCTTTATATCTTTTGTTCTATATTCGTCTACACTTCTCGCAAAGAATGCAATCATCCAGGGAGTTTGTACATCATCTCTAGAAATCCGTGCCGCGTACTTAATAGATTTTCTCGCCTCTCCAAATTTCCTCTTGTCACCATGGCCCCCAAGAAACAGCGAAAGCCCGTGGAAGCTCCAGAACCATCTCATGATTCGGAGTCAGAGCAAGAACCGGAAGTGCGAGAGCCATTCCCTTTACTTGATTTACCCTCGGAGATTCGCCTGCGTGTCTACCATTTCGTCCTCTTCACGCCCACCCGCAAAAGTGGTGCAGCGAAGAATGCGGGCACTGTCGGTTCCTCCGCCAAAAAAAGCAAGCATATTGCCCCGACCTCGCATCGTATAGCTTTATTTCTTGTCTCACGCCGTGTCCACGATGAAGCCAGTCATATGTTCTATTCCTCCCAGATCTTTCGCCTCTTCCCCGTGCAGGACTTCTCTCGTCGGCCCACCGTTCGTGCTCTTCCACGCCGCCACCGGTCGTCTGTCACCACGATAGAGTTGATCTTGGGTAATAGTTGGACTGCGCCGCCGCGGTCATGGATTGTCAACCAGGGTCTGGGTCTACATGACATGGCCCTCACACGCACATTGAAAATCTTCATCGAGTGTGACCCCTCCCAGCCTATCTTCGAGGGATTCCGCGTCTCAAAGGACTACTATACGGAATTTGCAGGGAAGTTGATGCAGCAAATCCTAGAGCGCTTACCTGGTTTAGTCCAGGTGGAATTTGATGGATATCCTTCCGTGCGCAAAAGTGGCGATCTGATGCTTCGCTTACTGCATGAAACACGGATGGCAAATAAGAAGGTTCTTTGGGGTCCGGAGAGGGGGTGGACAGACCACGAAGACAACGATACTCAAGCAGAAGAAGATCCGGCAGACGCCGCAATCGATGGCCTGCGTTCCAGCAAGCCCGAGGATTACGTTGATGCTTTGACAACCACCCTCCAGGGCGTCACGCTAGAGACGTAAGACCTCCGTCGGTACATGATACATGATACTACAAGACTTGTGACTTGTGATTTACGTGATATGATTCTGGATATACATACATTGCGCGGCGTTGATCAAAGGCTACCTTAGACTTCAATACACTTCCTTCTACACATAGAACACTCTAACAACCCTTTCTTCAATAGCGAGGGGACTAGAATCACCAATCTTTATATATATGAACGGACGGGGTAGAGATTTGGTGAAGAAAAGAGCATGTTTCGTAATTGGAGCATTTAGGTTTCGTCGCCTTCTATCTCTAGAGTTCCTCATCAACTTCCATGTTGGCACCGTTGGCGCCCTCTTTAGAACTTGATTGCCGGGCTACCGAGGCTTCCTTATCGATCATTTGCCGAGACACAGCAACGATATTGTCCTCAATCAAGTGCTGGCTCACGTCCTCGATATCTATGTATCGTTAGCATGCTAGAAAAGGTTTCAATGGTTTTGTAATACATACGCTTCTTGGGGTCGACCTTGCCGACATATCGTGTCTTCAATTGATCCTTAGTCAATTCTGTCTCTTCCTTCACCCGCTTCTCGTAGCCCTCAGCAAGGCTGACAAGCTGCTTCATCTGCTCCACATTGTGATGACCGTCCTCATGGAAGTCATTCATTTGCAGAGCCTCAGTCCAGACATGCTTGTGCAGATTCATAAGCATGTTCTCCTCCAAGCCTGTCTTCCGGTAGTTGATTCCAATGCTATAATAGTGACGGTTGAGACCGTGGATCAGAGCCTGGATCGAGGGCTTGTTCAGGTGACCCAAGTTGGAGGTCGTTTGGCGAGGCTCTTGGCCCATGACAACAGTCTGTGGCTGGATAAGGCGGAAAGCATCAATGACAACTTTGCCCTTCACGGACTGGATAGGATCCACGACGACAGCCACCGCACGGGGAGTGAGTTGTTCGAAGGATTGTTGGGTGTTGATATCGACAGAAGAGAGCCAGCAGCCGAAACCAGGGTGAGAGTGATACCATCCAACAACAGTCTCCGGTCTAAATTATGATGACCATTAGCATATGTCTCCCAGTATCCCGTCCCTGGATATAGATCGTAGCACGTACCGTCCCGTTTGGCGCAGCATCTCCATCATCTTGGTTTGGAATACAGGATCCACAGCTTCGACACTGACACCAGTACCACTTTGGGGCATGGCAAATACATCCACGACACGGACTGTATATTCATCGACAAACTCGCCAAGCATGAGACCCATGACTTCCATAGGAACACCTGCGCGGCCGTGTCGCAACATCTTCAACAGAGCGAGGGAAGAAATATGAACGGTCTCGGAGTTATCGATTAGGTTCGGAGTGTCCTAGAGATATAGCATGTTAGAATTGGCATCGATTTATGTCAAGTTAGCAGCGTGCAGTTCTTCCACTGAGCACAGCTATTCGGAAAGCCGCCTGTTCAGATGGCAAGTAGCCACACACACTCTCTAATGACTTACACCACCGGGGGCAGCGCTTCCCATCCCCATGCCTTGTGCGGCCTGGAGCATTCTGTTGAGGCGATCCATGATGATCGAGAAGAGTAGGTCGAAGAGCGTGGAAGGTTAGAAGGTACGAAGAGAGATAGCTTCCTAGGTGGAAGCTCCCGAGTTGATCTGTGTCGTTCAAACTGAGTTTGTCACAGACGAACAGTAACAATAAAAAAGATGCAGATGGCAAATCTAGGTCAATGAGATAGTTGAGCAACCCAGCCAGCTGATATTGGAGGTGTCTTGTTGATGCTTGGTCAGAGATCAGTGAAGCTCCCTAGCCCGGACTGACGAAGGCGGTGTGGCTGATCTGCCACCACCCTTCCCACGCGGCGATTGATTCTCTCGCGCCTCTCCCGTCTTGATTCAGTGCGCCATGGGCTTGTCGGAACCTGTATACCTCTGTTTTTAGATATTCTAACGGTATCTGAGTGGCGGTACCCGGTGTCACAGTGCCGTGCCCACCCCGTGCTTCGACTTCACAACGCTATCTTGTCTTCCCCAAACCCGCATACTCCCTACCTCGCTCTTCTCTAAGTGGATTGACAATCCCTCCGGCAAACTCCCTAGCGAATAGGCCCAACTCGCTTCAGTCTACCGTCAAATATGGCCGCTGAACCGCTTTCCAATGGCGTCGGGGCCAACAACAAAAAGGTCGCCTACTTCTATGACTCTGATGTTGGTAACTATGCCTACGTTTCGGGTCACCCTATGAAGCCGCACCGTATACGTATGACCCACAGCTTGGTCATGAACTATGGACTGTATAAGAAAATGGAGATTTATGTGAGATGCCACATTCAAATACGAGATCAACCCGAAATCAAATGACCATTGCTAACGCAAAAGCCTGACAGCGCGCCAAACCAGCCTCAAAATACGAAATGACACAATTCCATACTGATGAATATATCGATTTCCTGTCAAAGGTCACACCGGATAATATGGATCAGTTTTCAAAGGAACAGAGCCGCTACAATGTGGGTGACGATTGTCCCGTGTTCGATGGCCTGTTCGAGTTCTGTGGAATCAGCGCCGGCGGCAGTATGGAGGGCGCGGCACGTTTGAATCGTAATAAGTGTGACGTCGCCGTTAACTGGGCTGGTGGTCTGCACCACGCCAAGAAGAGCGAAGCTAGTGGCTTCTGCTACGTGAACGGTAAGAATAGCAAAAACCTTATAACATCTTATTCACATACTAATAAAATTTAGATATCGTTCTTGGCATTCTGGAGCTGTTACGTTTCAAGCAGCGAGTTCTATATGTTGACATTGATGTGCACCATGGCGATGGCGTTGAAGAAGCGTTTTATACGACAGACCGTGTGATGACCGTATCTTTCCACAAGTACGGTGAGTACTTCCCTGGCACAGGTGAGTTACGTGATATCGGTGTCGGTCATGGAAAATACTATGCAGTCAATTTCCCTCTTCGAGACGGTATCAATGATGTCTCCTATAAGAGTATCTTTGAGCCTGTGATCAAGAGTGTCATGGAATGGTATCGCCCTGAGGCTGTGGTTCTGCAGTGTGGTGGTGATAGTTTGTCTGGTGACCGCCTTGGTTGTTTCAATCTGAGTATGCGTGGACATGCCAATTGTGTCAACTTTATCAAGAGCTTTGACCTACCAACCATGATCCTTGGCGGTGGTGGTTACACCATGCGTAACGTCGCGCGTACCTGGGCCTTTGAAACGGGTATCCTTGTCGGAGATAGTCTGGGCTCTGATCTCCCTTACAATGACTACTATGAGGTAAATGCAACCCCCAATTTGATTGCATGGCTCTGTTTATTAACCATGAACCTAGTACTTTGCTCCCGATTACGAGCTCGATGTTCGCCCTTCGAACATGGACAATGCCAACACTAAAGACTACCTTGACAAGATCCGTAGTCAAGTTGTTGAGAATCTCAAGCGTACCGCATTTGCCCCATCTGTTCAGATGACTGATGTGCCTCGCAACCCGCTTGTTGATGGTATGGATGATGATGCTGATGACGCTCTTGACGATCTGGATGAGGATGAGAACAAGGACAAGCGATTCACTCAACGTCGTTTCGACCAGTATGTTGAGAAGCCCGGCGAACTTAGTGAAAGTGAGGATGAAGAAGAGAATGCCGCCAATGGCGTTCGCCGCCAACCTGGAGCGATCCGCCGCCGAAACCAAGCCAACTACAGGAATCTCGACCCTGCAGACTCTGGTCTCGACAGCGGTATGGCCACACCACAAGAGGCTTCATCCATCGCTGATGGCGACGCGGACACCGCTCTGGATACTAAGATGACCGATGCTCCTCGGACAGAGCCTGACGTGTCAGCGACAGTCTCAAACGACCAAGATACCCCAGCTGACCCCGACCAAATGGTCTTAGAAGGCGAGGACAAGAATGCATCTGCTACTGTTTCTCGGCAACCATCCCCTCCCCAAAATGACGAGGATACGGCCATGGAGGACGCTGCCCCTGCTCCAGAGGCTGAGCAGTCTGGACTCCCTGCCGAGACTCAAGAGGAAAAGAAACCTGAGGCACAGACTGGCGTTGAGAATTCAACCAAAGCGCCACTATCCCCTCCTCAAGCTCAATCTCCTCCGAAAGAATCATCTGCACCCACAACAGACAAGAGTGCGGAAGTAGGAGAGGCCGCGCCTGCTGAAGGCTCAGGAGCTAAGGACACAACATCCGAGTCTTTGGGCGAGCCTGCCACAAAGCAAGAGGAGTGAACGGTGGAAGTTCCAGTAACATTATCGGATCTGGCGTAATGGGAATTGGGCTGAAAGGTGTTATTGGATTGGCAGCATACTCGCTACTTATTTGACCATGGGTGGACTGTCTCTGCGATGGTATGGCCACGTTTCACTGGTTGAGAGTCAACTAATTGACTTGTCTTCTGGTGGAACTTGTCAACAAACAGAAAGATCAGACATGTATATTACCTCCGTGGACTGCATTGACAGGGGGTAAATGCATTAATCTGGGTCTCATCCTTTGAATTTCTACTATAACTTTGTTCTTCTACTGCGAATGAAACTGTATAATTGAGCGACGCTCTTATTTCCTATTATTGCGATACACCGTAATGGATGAGCTATTGGCTGCGCGAGCATTTGGAAACAGTGTGTACTGTCAGGCTCAAAACAATACTTTCTGTATAACTCATTTCAAAGCCTGTTATATCTTGATCCGTGAGCGCATATCGCCCTGATGTACATAGTATATAATCACGTGATATAAATCAACTTACATCAGCGTGTGCTAGTCCCAAAGCGGGCTAGCGCTAGGGCAACGGAGTCCACCAATGCGGCGCCAAGATTTTACGCACCCGCACACTAAGCGAGAAAGCACCGTGGACGATTCTTCGACTCTCGCCTCGCCTTCTTGTTCGCCAACCCACTTCGACTCACTCGACAACAACTCGCCATCATGTCTAGCCGTGGGTAAGTCTATCAGATACATACCCAGAATACACGAAAAAGGAAAGAATTGGGGGAAGAATTCGCCGATCTCGAGATCTCGACGACCGAATGTGCACATTTAAATGTTCAACATCTCGAGCGGGGAAGCATGAACGGACGACCTGGAATTGGGAATACAACATCGGAATGAGAGAATCAGACCAGCTAATGGTTATCGCATTATAGTCGTGCCGGTGCCTCGGGCAACAAGCTCAAGATGACCCTCGGTCTGCCTACGTAAGATCCTCCCACAGTCGTGTCTCCTCTCGTCCAGTGAAGCTTTCGATGTACGCCCTTTCGCCAATTATTACGCTCGACTGCATCTTTTTCAACTGCATTGGAATGGAAATATGACGGGATGAAGATCTGTTGAGAGAAGAAACGCCTAATAATATCGGATTTCATGCGGAAAAGTTTGAGCTCAACATGGGGAAAAATCGAAAGCATCATTTGGACGAGGGGACAGGACACGACGAACCTAATCTGCGCTTTACGAAAGAATCGAAAGCGCTCTTATGTGAATTACGGAAATACTAACGGTCGTCTTCGATTAGTGGCGCCGTGATGAACTGCTGCGACAACTCCGGTGCCCGCAACCTGTACATCATTGCCGTTGCCGGTACTGGTGCCCGCCTGAACCGCCTTCCCGCTGCTGGTGTCGGAGACATGGTCATGGCCACCGTCAAGAAGGGTAAGCCCGAGCTGCGCAAGAAGGTCATGCCCGCCGTTGTCGTCCGCCAGAGCAAGCCCTGGCGCCGCCCTGACGGTATCTACCTGTACTTCGAGGACAACGCTGGTGTTATCGTCAACAACAAGGGTGAGATGAAGGGATCCGCCATTACCGGCCCTGTCGGTAAGGAGGCTGCTGAGCTTTGGCCCGTGAGTTTTTCCCCTTCATTCTATCAACTTCAATTCATGAACTATCTACTAACTCCCACCAAAGCGTATTGCCTCCAACTCCGGTGTCGTCATGTAAAGAGAGGAAACCGAATAAAATCAAAAATCAACGATACCATACCTGAAACTCCTTGGGACCTGGGAACACGGGGTGCATACAAGACATTTTGTGGAAGAAAAAGGGAGGGGGGTCCAACTGACGAGACGAATTCACCTGTGTTATTTCGAGCCGGTTTTCCTCCCATTCGTGTTTTTCTCTTTGAACACTGGCGATCTTCGGAAGTACTTGAAAAAAATACAACTTTTCATGACAACATCCAACCGATTTTTTCTTTGTATATTTTAAGAATGATTCTGAGAGTCATTTCTTGACCTAGCCTCTCAAGGGTAATAGACAGGTTCATTAATCTGATCCCTCTGCGTCTGCCATTACGTTGTAGTTCTCTTCCAGAATCTTGGTGCACCTCCCTACCTTTGACCTCCACAGTATGCACTCCTATGTAAAATCTGTAGTAGACATGGTCTGACTCGGAGCACCTTCGTTCACCTTATGGGTTTGCTATACTAGTTGGTGGTTTTTACTGTCCCTCGTAACCTTCCACATAGCGTACCTACGCCATATCTAGGTAGATATAAGTTACAGCAATCTCCAAGCAGTCCCTCTTAAAGCTTCAAGTGATTTCCAAGCTAGGTGGTATTCCTTGTGTACTTGTTCTATCATCCATGATATGGATAGTATACCCGTTTATTTCCTCCTCTACTACTATATCTCCTCTACTACTATATTACAAAGAAACCCTCATTTATTTGCAAGACAGTTCCAAATTTATTCCAAATTTATACAGCTGGATTCTATAATACAAGAAACAAACGGTCTATCAAGCTATGTCAATGACACAACACTATTTTTCCTGGACGTTCATCTTGTTCGCAGAAGGTCTGTTCGTGTCCTTCATGGTACTTGGATCTCTTTGCACCACGTTGTTCGTGGATGTTTCTCCAGATCCAGTCAACCTGGTCAAAATCCAAAGTAAACCAACAATTAGCGTGATGAGAACGGTAACATGTACCGCCCACCAAATATGTTGTACACCAGCAGGGCACATCGTGATCTCGTAGTCCCATTCACCCATATCAACGTCAAACCAAACCGACAACAGTCCCGCGTTTCCGCCAAATTCACCCATCATTGATCGAAGCGTGACCTCACGAATAGAAGGGGTTTCCAGCTGATCATTGGACTCGCTATATTGTCTTGCAGCCCATTTCCAGCTTTGCGAGTTTTCATCCGAGGCATCTTGTTCTTGTTTCTCATCCTCGCTTCCACTTGCGGTTTGATTCACATAATGGACGACATCACAGCCAGTGTGGTCATGGCCTGTAAGAATAAGTCCTTTCCGACCATAGCCACCAGCGGCGGCATTTTCTCCGCCGTCCATGCCGAAAATACCCTGCAGGATTCCCGATGCGCTGATAAAGTCACTCAAATGGTTCTGCTCTCTCAAACCACCCTCTTTCCAGCGCGGGATACCATCAGGGCCATCTTCGTCATCCTCTTCGTGAAACGTAAAATATGGACCATCAGTGCACACTCCCTCTGCCTTGTGCAAAGGTAAATGCGTGAGAAGAAGGGTAAATGTAGACCGGTCCTCGACTGGATAAAGCCGCTTGCTAATCAGTTCGTTAAGATAGTCGTAACTGTGAGACTGGGCTGCCTCAGACAAGGCAGGAGTATCGAAGATAAGAGTGTTCAGATTAATCAAATGCAAAGTCGGAGTGACGGCTGATTGATCAATACCTTCAGCAGGTGAATCCTTTCCATTCACACCAGGTGAAATAGGAGGATGCTGGAAACGAATATCCCAATTTGCACGACCAAATTCGCGTTCAAAACGTTCCATCCGCGCCTCACTCACGTCACCTGCATATCCAATATCATGATTACCCGCAATATTAATCACTCGCCTCGGCCAGGCTGGGTCAGAGTCCGACCCAAGAGGTTCTAGTCTCTGGTATTCAGCAACCTCACCCTCAACAGCACCCGTTTTCGTAATTTCGTCGTCTACTCTTTCTCCGCCGCGGAAAACACGGTACCAATAGCGGTGGCTCCGCCACGAAAATTCCTCGTCATCAATCCATTGGCTTCCGACGAGATCACCCAATACGGTTGTATGCGTTGGCCGAGTCCACCAGAACAATGTACGGTAGATATGCGCGAGGTAATAGTCGTTCCCCAAGAGATCAACCTGCTTTTGAACCGCACGAAGGGACCTTGGAATATCTTCGTCTAGCAAAGTCCATAACCCCGTTGTTATATTCGAGAGAACCTCAAGGTTCAGGAGAGATTTCGGGAAAGGCGTATCAACTGAAGCTTCTTCGACAGCCTCGCGTACGTCATTCCAATGTTTGCGCGCGCGCGCACGTAATTTCCATTCTGGTAGCGGCAAAGACGTATCTCCTTCGAGTTGCGGATCTGCGAGGACCAGGAGTCTGAAGATAGCTGGATCGGTGTCTGCAACGGAGTTCGGGACTCGAAGGTGTTGAAGGAGTGTGTTGACGGAGGGGTTTTGTTTTAGACTTTCGGTAAACGAATGATTGTTCGATCTCAACTGATTGGATCGAGGTAAGGGGAATGCGCAGCCATTGAAGACTGGGTAAAGATAGAGGTAGACTGTGGTGGAGATTGCGAGGGGGAGTAACAGCGCAAGAATGCGGGAAAGGAGTGAGTGGAAGGACATGAGGGTCGAGGGTGTTGGAGATATTATAAGGTCTTATAATGCATCATAATGAATATATCTATAGAAGACTTAAAAGGGCGCTGTAGGACAGCGAAGGGTAAAAAGTGAAGGTATGTGGGTGGTAAACAGTTAAGGTTCACATGTGCGCCGCATTTGTTTCCGCCGAGCGGTGCGCGCCAGTACTTCGCCCCTTTTGACATGCAGACAATATTGAATACTCGAATATTGCATGACCATTCAATAATTTACATTATACTATGTACTCTATTCCGAGTACCAAGCTTTTGAGTAGCAATTATTTTAATAGTATTGAGAGACAGCCCGACACGGTCAACTGCCTTTGAGAAGTATCGATATTCCGTTCCTGTCCTGAAGTATATAAGGTTTACTATTGCTATTCAGCATCGCCTGGGCGTGGAAGCTTAGCTACAATTGTGCCAGCGTCACTGGCAGGCTAGACATGTCACACTGAACTTTGAATTGAATATTTACAATTTATATGTAGGACCAGTACCAGGTCAACAATTGTCAATGGAAGATAGTAGTACCTAGTACGTGGGTGGGCATACCGAAAAACTTGTATATGTAAACCACTAGAACTATTACCCCAGTATAGTCGTATGAAAGTCAGAGATTATCAATATCTACATGCTCTTGGAAATTTCTCTCGTCCTTAATATGGTACCTAGCAACGTAATATCCAAAGATCAGATCAGGGTAAAGTCCGATTGTACTCTTTCACAAAGCCAAAGTCGTCAAGCACAGTTCATATTAACCCTTCGTGTCCACATAGCAAACAAAAACCGGCCGAAGCCAGGAAAGAATGGAACAGGAGACGGTGCGAGGGGTATATCACATCAAACGCCAAACAATTGGGGGGATGGTAAAAGCAAAAATATGAGAGAAAAAAAAAGCCAGAAAAAAAAAAGGGTAAATAAGGGAATATGTGGTTGTATGTTAGATTCCACAATGAGATTGGAGCAGATACGCAACAAGCCAAGAAAATCACTTGAAATATCACTTGGAATCCATCTTGGCCAAAGGACTTGGCAGAAGCGATACATGTCCGGTATCAATCTCTCCAAGAGGATTAGACATGGGCCTATCGCTAATATCTGGAGTGCCCTCTTGGGCATCCCCTTTGGCGTCGACGAATGTATTGGAATCGGTTGATGGTGTCTTGCCCAGGTTCAGACCCTCAATCCGAAGCCCATGCTCTCGCTCTGCTGCTTCTTCTTCGTCGTCCTCTTCAATTGGCTCTTTGGGAAGACGATCGATCTCAGAATCGGTTGGATTGTTCATCAGAGCAGGAGGACGTTGGTTCATCAAACGGGCCTGTTTGAGACTGATCGTCTTTTGCTTGTTCGTGGTCTCTGCTACCTGAGATAAGTCACGTTCGATAGTTGCTTTCATCAGGGCTGCCATCCACAGGCGACCTTCCTTGACATTGTCAACCTGGAAATAGTGAGTGGTCGGCTTAGTGAATTGCACGGTCCGTGAGTTCCCTGTCTTTGGTGGCACCAGTTTGAAAAAGAAAGGACCAGTTCCATCCTTGCTGGCGAGCGCGGCAAGGCCGGCGGGTGGGGTTGATTTAGCACTGTTGCCATTTTCGCTGGCATTGGCATTGGCAGGCTGGGCGGTGGAGCCTGTCACCGTGGCGTGCAGTGCAATTATCGGGTCATTATCAGCCCGTAGCACACGGTGAGCCGTGATATCGATGAGACCTCGCTCTTCGGTGTCCTCTTCAGAGTAATAGTAAGATAGACGGCGACCACGCAGCACAAAGAGTCGAGGTTTCCATGTCGTCATGAGATTTGGTGATCTCTTTTTCATCCACCCGCTATAGTCGCAGCCTTCTATTTGCTCCTGTGGCGGCTTCTTCACCAGTCCTTGTGTATAGGCACTAGTATCCTTTTTGGACTTGACGGTACGTGGTCGAACCATGAATCCAGCACTCTCAGCAGCTTTGCCAGATCCATCAGTACTGTGACGTTCGGAGCTCTTAGAAGTCGCCGAGGGAGTTGTAGATCCAGTACGAGCAGTGTTTGGATCATAATCACGAGGCGAGACAGGAGCTGAGGTATCCGTACCTTTCCCGACAACATCGGAAATCGCACGGAGGCCAACTGCTCGCCGGACCCTTTGACTCGCTCCTCCGATTTTGGGGAGGGTGAAAGGCAATGCAGAGGCACGCGTAGAGCTGTCTGGATCGCCGCCCTTTTTCATGAAGGGCCCTAGGCCTGAAAAGAAGCCTGCTTTGCTATCTTGGGATTCATTGCCGCTTCGCTCAGAGACACGCGTACTCAGACTCCTGAAACGACTCTTTGGTGGAGTTCCATGATAATTCTCGGCGGCAGTAGAGACATGCTTAGCCGCATCACGTATTGAGTCAACGCTAGCAACCCGCGATTGACGCTTGCCAACAGCTTTGGCTCTATCATCGGCGTAGCTTGACTTCCGGGAATGGCTAATGCTTCCACCGGTCGATGTCCGCTTTTGCAAAACACGTCGAGTTCGCCGCGAATCCAACTCAGTACCCGAAAAGTAGCCTCGGTCAAGGTCATCCTGGTGTTCGGGGGTATTAGGTTCCGATCCTGCGGTAGCAGCCTGTGGTCCACGGTACGTTGCTGCTGTTGTGCCAAGCGAAGTCCCTGGGCGCGCAGGCAAACCATGCGCTCCACTATTCAGAGTCCAAGCCCTATCAAAAGATGGCTTTTTCCTATGGCCACTCATATTAGAATCAGGGTGACCGCGATGAGTGGTGTCAATGGAGGAATGTCGCCGTGTGTGGTTGAGATCTCGAATCGAGGCCGCGGAGACTCGCCTAGGCGAATCATGGCCATAGGGAGGCGTATGAGGCGTAATGGGGGAGCTACCGTTGCTAGCTAGCCTGGGATGTTGGCCAGGAACAGCGGAAACTCGTGGCGCATAGCCTGCACCAGTCTTTTCCGACACAGTCGGAATGCGCGGTAAGAAAGGACCCGTATGGCCAG